>Ga0187893_10005893_pt1 | contig 21470 bp, 18 predicted proteins | sample MA1701074metaG_FD_139574 | JGI IMG/M metagenome (GOLD analysis project Ga0187893, IMG submission 139574) | White microbial mat communities from a basaltic lava cave in the Kipuka Kanohina Cave System on the Island of Hawaii, USA - MA170107-4 metaG ...
CTGGTTGAGCAACGTTTTCTCCGCAAGAAATACAAGGACCCGATTACCAACGACGACTTCCAGCCGCTCTACGCGAACCAGGCGATGCAACAACCCGGCGGTCCAAGTGGCGCCGCTGGGCGCCAGAGTGCGCAACAACAGCGCCCTGGCGGCCAGGTCATTCAGCCGGGCTTTGGCTCAACCGGCGCCACTGCCGCCGGTGGAATTATCGGCGTCACTTCGAAAAGTAAGGAGACCTCGCTGCGGGTCTACAACGGACGCTCCAAGTACAACGAGTGGGCGTTCGTCTACATTCAGACGTCCCAGCGTCCGGGCGAGTCGGGCGGCGGAGTAACGGCGCCAGGAATCCCGGGCGCGCCGAATCAGCGCCCCGGTGGGGCGGGTCAAACTTCACCGTTTGGCAACCAGCCGATGCCGTTTCCGAACCCGAATCAACGGCTGGGAACGATGCCGCCGTCGCCACCAGGAAATCAGAATCGGCCGCGGTTCCCGTCGACGGGGTTCCCAGGCTCCGGTGGACCGGGCAGCTTCACCACTCCGAACGGTTCCACGACCTTTACTCCGCTGCAGCCGCCGCGGCCGCCGGGCCAGCGTCCTCCAGGCCAGTAACAATCGCGTCGTGCAGCGCGCGACGCGTCTCCTGGATCCCTTCGTTGTGACGGGTTGGATACACGCGATTCGACAGAATCACGATGTAGAGATCCTTTTCGGGATCGATCCACAGTGAGGTGCCCGTAAATCCGGTGTGACCAATCGCGGCTGCTGACAACCGCGTGCCGCAAGACGATGTCGGCAGCATGGTGTCCCAAGCCAGCGCGCGCGAACTGCCGGGTACGCGGCTCTTCGCCGAGAACTGCGTCAACGCGGGCGACCGCATCCACCATCGCGCACACGCGCCAACTGCCGCCGCGGTTCCAAACAGTCCCGCATGCGCCGCGACGCCGCCAAGCGCCTCGGCATTCTCATCGTGGACCTCACCGCGCCGCTCTTCGCCATCGGGCCTGTTTTCGGTAGGCGCGGTGCGATCGCGCCAGGTGGCTTCCGGACGAAACCGCAACTCTGTATTGGCGCCGAGCTCACGATCGCGCCACGCGGTGAAGAGCTGATCCAGTCCAGTGCCGGCCGCACGTTCCATCACCAATCCCAGGAACATGAATCCTGGATCGCTGTAGATCGACTGCGACCGCGGCGGGTAGGCAAGCGGCTCTTCGCAGATCGCCACTTCGATCGAGGCGCGACCGCGGCGCGATTGGTAATACGGCCGATGGCCGGGAAGGCCCGACGCATGCTCGAGCAGATCCTGGATGGTGACGCTCTGGCGGTCGTCGCCGGTCCAGCCGTCGCTCCAATGGCGAACGCGGTCGTTGAGCCGCATGCGCCCCGTCGCGAGCTCGTTAATCATCAGCGACGCGGTCGCCAGGACTTTGGTCAGCGAGGCGAGGTCGTAGATGGTCAGGGCGTCGACCGCCGCCGAAGCTGCGTCATACGTCTGCCGGCCCGCGACGATCGTCGTCAACGGTCCGTCCGCGCGTCCGACTTCGACGGTGGCCCCAGGAAACACTCGCGATCGGATCGCGTCTTCGAGGATGCGATCGACCGCGCTCAGCGACGCGGTCGATTTCATACGGCTCCGGTCGGGGCCGGCGTCAGCGCGCGCGAGAGAAACGCCACGGCGCACACCGTTCCCGCGCCGATGATCAAGTACCAGGTGAACGCGATCGGTGTGGCCCACCACACGGCGATCACGACCAGGAGACCGGCGATCATGCCCGCAAACACGTCGCGTTCGCGAATGGAGGGCGCGAGCGTGCCCAGCAGGAAGGCGCCGAGGACCGAGCCCGCGGCCAGCGACAGCACCGCGAGACCGGCGTCGAGCACCGATTGCCGCATTAGCTGGGCGCCAATCGCCACCGCGAGCTGGACGATGCCCCAGGCCACCGTGGCCAGCTTTGCCGCGCGCAACTGTGTCGCCTGATCTGCCGTCGGGTTGACATACGGCAGGTAGAAGTCGCTGATCGTCGTGGCGGCCATGGCGTTGAGCGATGGCGACAACGCCGCCGCCACGATGGCCGCGACGATGAAGCCGGCCAGACCGTTCTGCATCTCGCTGACGACAAAAATCGGGAGGATCTGATCCGTGCGTGTGAGCGGCTGGGGCAGGGGCGTCTGCTGGTAGTAGGTGTACAGCATCACACCGATCAGCAGGAAGAGCACGAACTGCGCGAACACCACGAAACCGCTCAACACCAGGCCGAGCGAGGCGTCGCGCCGGCTGCGCGCCGACAACAACCGCTGCACGAGGAACTGGTCGGTGCCGTGCGTGGAGAGGGCAATGGCGATGCCGCCGAGTGTGGCCCCGAGCAAGGTGTACGGAATGCTGAAATCAAAGGTCGGGTTGATCGCGACGAAGCGCCCGGTCTCTCGTCCGACGCGAAGCACTTCGCTCCAGCCACCGTCGATGCGGTTGAGCAGCGCTATCGCGACGGCAGCCGCCCCGGCGACATACACGAACATCTGCACCACGTCGGTCCAGATCACCGCCGACACGCCGCCACGCATGGTGTAGACGATCATCGCCGCGCCGAGAACGATCACCACCCCCGGGACGGGGACTTGCATAACGATCGCAATCACAAAGGCCGTCGTGAACAGCCTGATCCCGTCGGCTAGCGACCGCGTCACCAGGAAGATGATCGCCGACAGCGTCTTGACGCGCGTGCCGAAGCGCCGTTGCAGCAGCTCGTAGGACGTAAACAGCTCGCCGCGAAAGTACGCGGGAATGAACAACATGCTGACGATGAAGCGGCCAACGATGTACCCGGCTCCGAGCTGGAGGAAGGCCATGTTGCCGTTGCTGGCGTAGGTTTGCGCCGGCACGCCGATGAACGTCAGCGTGCTGGTTTCGGTGGCGACAATCGTGAAGCAGATGGCCCACCACGGCACGCTGCGATCGGTCAGGAAATAATCGCGCGTGGTCTTCTGAAATCGGGCGAACCACGAGCCGAAAGCGGTGATGGCGACGAGGTAGACCGCAACGACGAAGTAATCGAGGCCCGACAGCGACACTCGGTGGAGCGTATCAGCCAATTACTCCGGCGCGCTACCGAATGCGGCGCGGCCGAGCTCGCTGACCGCGTCGGCGCTGTTGGGCGCGGCCGCCAGCGACTCGTAGGAGAAGAGGACGATTCCGGCGCCGAGTTTCGTCGCAGCCGCGATGTTCTGCAACGTGTGTGCGGGAGACAGCTGATAGGCGCCAATGCCGGCCCAGACCGGTCGCGATCCGGCGTAGGCTCTGGCGGCGGCGATGTGGCGCTGGAACGTGTCGCTCTCCGTTGTGTAGGCCATCGGGCAGATCACGTCGATCAGCGATTGATCGACCCAGCCGCGCCAGTCCTGCAGCCGCTCGTCGAAGGCCTGCTGCGCGTCGGGGAACACGGCGGCGCTGACGATCGCATCGGGCCGGACGGCTTTGACACCGGTGCGGATCTTCAGCACCAGCGAGGTCAAGCGCGAGCGGCGGAAGTCGCTCCACTTCTCGGGGAACAGGTTCGGATAGGCGGCCGGGTCGAGCACTTCGCGCTCCGCGGCGTCGCGGCGTTCGCGCTCGCTGAGATCGGGCAACACCGTCTGTTTGAATTGCTCCATCGCCGCGGCGCTGTAGTCGAAGTCGTCGTTGGGGAAGCGCACGTAGTCGAGATGCACGCCGTCGACGGCGTATCGCTCCGCGATCTCGCGGACCGCCGCCGCGGTGTGATCCTGCGCCGCCGGGTGCAGCGGCGACGTGTACAAGCCTTCGACTTGCTGCGCGTGCGCCCGCGTCCACCGCGCGAGGCGGCCGACATAGGCGGGGCTGCGCAGATCGATCTTCTTCATTTCCGCGGCGAGCTCGCGCGGCACCATCAACCACTCGGGGGCGCGATACACCACATGATCGCGCGATGCCGGCAGGCTGACGGAGCTCGACACCAGGTTGACCGCAACCCACGCATGCACCTGCAACCCGGCGGCGTGCGCGAGCTCGATCACGGTGGCGAGCGGATCGAAATCTGGCCGCGCCGCCAGTTCCGCCGCCCGCGGTTCGACCGTACTGGTGTAGTAGGCATCGCCTCGGCCCCGGACCTGGACCAGGACTGTGTTGAAGCCGCCGGATTCGGCCGCCGTCACCATTTTCCTGATCGATTCGGGCGAGGTGAGAGTGGCGCGTGTCACCCAGAGCGCGCGGGTCTGCGCTGGGGGTTGAAAGTGCCCCGTGACTCGCGCCTCGTGCCTCGTGGACATGCACACGACGGCACAGAGCACCACCAGGGGAGTGCGGATTCGCAACATGGGGAGCACATCAATCTAGCACGCCTGCCACTGAGAATTCTCGAGCGGAGACGGATAAGCTACGCACATGCACGTCCTCGGCATCGACGCGGGCGGAACGAAAACGGTGGCCGTTTTCGCCGACGCCGACGGCCGCACGGTCGGAGAGGGGAGAGCGGGCGGCGCCAACCTACAGACTGAAGGCGAACTGCAAGTGGAGAAGGTGCTGCACGCGGTGATCGACCAGGCGAGCCAGGGGCACAGCGCGCGGCCCGCCGCCGTGTGCCTTGGGATTGCCGGCGTTGATCGCGAGGCCGACGCGCGAACCATTCGCGACATCATGCGCCGGCTCGGCTTCCGCACCAGCACGTTGATCGTGAACGACGCGCTGATCGCGCTGGTTGCGGGAGCGGGCGCCAATCCTGGTGTGGTCGTGATTTCCGGCACCGGATCGATTGCTTATGGCGTGAGCTCGCGCCGCGTCGCCGCGCGCGCAGGTGGGTGGGGGCCGACGCTCGGCGACGAGGGCTCGGGCTACTGGATTGGCCGCCGCGCGCTCGAAGCCGTCGCGCGAGACGTGGATGGCCGCGGGCCGCGAACGCTGCTCACGCCGAGGGTTCTCGAGCACTTCTCGCTGCCGCGCCCCGAGTTGTTGATCTCCGAGATTTACCATCAACCGCAGGGCCGCCGCGCCATTGCTTCGCTCGGCCCGGTGGTCGATCAGGCGCGAGCCGACGGCGACCTTGTAGCGGCCGAAATCATGATCGACGCCGCCGACGAGCTGGCGAAAGCCGCCGCCTCGGTGATTTCCCGGTTGGACATGCGCGGCGAACAGTTCCCAATTCTGCTGGCCGGCGGTATGTTGAAACGAAGCGAGTGGCTGGCCGCGGAAGTGGCGCGGCGCATGGTCGAGGTGGCGCCTCGGAGCGACGTGCTGCCGCTGACCAACGAGCCGGTGCTCGGCGCGGTGCGCCTTGCCATCGCCGAAGCCGCCGGACAAGCGCGCGTGCCGCCATATGTGGATGCCTATCGCCCGACACCTCAGTGATCATTCAACGTTTCGACGATGAAGCGGCCCTCGCGTCGGCTCTCGCCACGCGTGTGCTCGAGTGCATGGTGGCCAACCCGCAAGTGGTGCTCGGTCTGCCGACCGGCCGCACGCCGCTGACTTTCTATCGCGAGCTGCGCGAACGCTCGAGAGGCGACCGCATCGACTGGTCCGGCGTCCGGACGTTCAACCTCGACGAGTTCGTCGGCCTCGACGATCAGCATCCGGGCAGCTATCACGCGTTCATGCGCGAGGAATTGTTCGACCATGTGTCGATCGATCCCGCCAACGTCAACCTGCCCAACGGCCGCGCCATCGACCTCAAGACGGAATGCCGTCGCTACGAAGACGCGATCACCGCGGCGGGCGGCATCGACCTTCAGATTCTCGGCATCGGCGCCAACGGCCACATTGGATTCAACGAGCCTGCGGAGGGACTGTGCGCGCGAACGCACATCGCCGACCTGGAGCAGGCCAGCCGCGAATCAAACGCGCAACTCTTCGGCGGCGACTGGAGCCACGTGCCTGAACGCGCGCTGTCGATGGGCATGGCCACCATCCTCAGCGCCCGCACCATCGTGCTGCTGGCGACCGGAGAGGAGAAGGCGGACGCGGTATCTGGCCTGGTCGAAGGATTGATTACGCCGCGGCTGCCGGCGTCGTTTCTACAACTGCACCCGCGAGTGACGGTGATGCTGGATCCGGGGGCCGCTAGTCGCCTATCAGTGCCTTGAGCCGCGGCTCGATGTCTTCGCCGATCGCCTCGCGGATTCGATCGTCGGATTTCTTCAGGCGCGAGACCGCCTTGGAATACGACAGCCCGGTCTTCTGCATGACGATCGCGACCTTGACGTCCCACCGTGCCTTCTTGAGCAGCTTGTCGGCCTCGTCGTAGTCAAGGTCGGTGACGACGTGAACGATGCGGCGGGCCCGGTCGCGGAGCTTTTCCGAGCCGAGCGCGTTGACGTCGACCATCAGGTTGCCGTAAGTCTTGCCAATCAGGATCATCGCCGACGTCGTCATCATGTTGAGGACGATCTTGGTCGCGGTGCCGGCCTTCAGCCGCGTCGAACCGGCGATCACTTCCGGCCCGACGGCCGGGGCGATGGTCAAATCGACGAACGACTGCAGCTCGTTGCGCGGATCGCACGTGACGAAGACCACGCGCGAGCCCGCCTTGCGGGCTGCGGTCAGCGCGCCGCGGACGAACGGCGTCATGCCGCTCGCCGACACGCCGATGATGACGTCTCGCTTGGTGGCGTCGAGGCGCGTGACCGCGCGGGCGCCTTCCTCGTAGTTGTCTTCGGCGCCTTCCTTGGCGCGAACGAAGGCATGCTTGCCGCCGGCCATGATGCCTTGCACGAGATCGGGGTTGGTGCCGAAGGTGGGCGGCATTTCCGCCGATTCAACGATGCCGAGCCGTCCGCTGGTGCCGGCGCCGACGAATACGATGCGGCCGCCCTTGCGCAGCGCCTTGGCGCAGATCTCGGCGCCAAGCGCGATGCGGTCGCGTTCCTTCTGTACCGCGGCGATCATGCGGCGGTCTTCGGCAAGCATCAGGTCGACGATGCCGCCGGCGTCGAGTTTGTCTATCGCGAGCGACGAGGGATTGATGGCTTCGGTCGGAAGTGCCTGCCATCGCGAACGGGGTGTGGCCACTGGCGTCTCTTAGCGTTCCCGGAAAACTCGATGCTACGCTGCTGCTAGACTTTTGACAAGGTGCACCAGCTGATTGAGGCGTATCTCGGCCACCTTGCCGTCGAGCGGCGAGTTTCGCCGCACACCGTTGACGCGTATCGCCGCGACTTGTCCCAGCTTTCTGAAGCCGCGGCCGGACTTGGGCGTCCGGTGGATGGGCTCGATCGCCGCGCGCTCGAGGAGGTGGTGCGCGGGATGATGGGCGAAGGCCGTTCGCCACGCTCGGTGGCCCGCGCCGTGGCCGGCTTTCGCGGCTTTTATCGATTCCTCGTGGTGTCGGGGCGCCGCCGCGACAATCCGGCCGATGATCTGCGCGCGCCGCGCGCCTGGAAGACGCTGCCCAAGTTCCTGTCGCTGGAGGAAGTCGATCGACTGCTGCACGCGCCTGACACCAGCGAGCCTCGTGGCCTCCGCGATCGCGCGCTGATCGAGCTCTTGTACGCCACCGGCTTGCGGGTGTCGGAGATGGTCAATCTGCGGCAGCACGATCTCAATCTCGAAAGCGGCTTCCTGACGTGCACTGGCAAGGGTCGCAAGCAGCGTCTGGTTCCGGTCGGCGACGAGGCCTCGGCGTGGCTGACACGCTACGTGAAGGACGGCCGGCCGGCGCTCCTGAAGAAACGCTCGTCGGCACGCCTGTTCGTCAACGCGCGCGGCGGGCCGGCGCTGACGCGCGTCGGGTTGTGGAAGATCCTGAAGGCGTACGGCAGGCAGGCGGGTGTCGGCGGCCGCATCAGCCCGCACGTGTTGCGGCACTCCTTTGCGACGCACCTGCTCGAGCGCGGCGCCGATCTCCGCGCCATCCAGATGATGCTGGGCCACAGCGATCTGTCGACGACGCAGATCTATACGCACGTCCTCGAAGCCCGCCTGCGCGCCGTCTACGACAAGTTCCATCCGCGAAACTGATGCGACGGCAGCTTCGCTTCCTGGCGATCGCCATCGCGATCGCGTCCGTCATGTTGCTGGTCCTGCTGCCGCGCGGCGCCTTCGTCACGTCCGCGCCGCCGGCGAACGTGGTCCGCGGCGCGTTCCATATTCACACCACGCGATCCGACGGCAGCGGGACGCCCGACGAGGTGGCGGCCGCGGCGGCCCGTGCCGGTCTGCAGTTCATCATTCTCACCGACCACGGCGACGGCACGCGGTTGCCGGACCCGCCGATGTATCGCAGCGGGGTGTTGGCGATCGACGGCGTCGAGCTCAACACCGTGAACGGGCACTACGCGGCGATCGGGTTGCCGCAGGCGCCATACCCGCTCGCCGGAACGGCCGACGCGGTGATTGAAGATGTTCGCCGGCTGGGTGGGTTCGGCATTGCCACGCATCCGGGATCGCCGCGGCCGTCGCTGCGATGGACGGCGTGGGACGCGGCGTTCGATGGCCTCGAGTGGATCAACGGCGACAGTGAGTGGCGCGACGAGCCGCGGCTGGCGATCACGCGCGCGCTCTTCAGCTATCTGTTCCGCGCGCCGGAGTCGATGGCGCGGTTACTGGATCGTCCGAGCCAGGTGATCGAACAATGGGACGAGTTGAGCGCAACTCGCCGTGTGCTGGCCATCGCCGGAACTGACGCGCATGCGTGGGTTGGACCGGATCAACGCACCGACCCTGACGGCGGCGGCGTGAATCTGCAGCTTCCGGATTACGAAGCGACCTTCCGGACGCTCACGAATCACGTCGTCCTCGAGGCGCCGCTCTCGAGAGACGCCTCCGCCGACTTCGCGGCGGTTGTCGCGGCACTCCGGCGCGGCCATCTGTATTCCGTCGTGGACGGCCTGGCAACCCCGGGCGCGCTTTCATTTGGCGCCTCGAGCGGCACGCGGCAGGCGACGCTGGGCGACGACTTGCCAATCGAAGGCGATGTCATTGTCCGCGCGTCCGTGACCGCGCCGCCCGGCACGACCATCGTCCTGTTCAAGAACGGCGAGCGCGCGCACGCAGTGGCCGATGCGGCGCTCGAGTGGAACGGCGGACGGGATGCGGCGGTGTATCGCGTGGAAGCGTACGTGCGCCGGAGTCCCGGCGGGCCGCCGGTGCCGTGGATGGTTTCGAACCCGATTTACGTCGGGTCCGAGCGGAGCGACCCCGCCACGCCGGCGGAGCAGGTGCCCGCGGCTCGCATTCCGGCGCGTGCCGGGGAGGCGAGCGTCGAGTCGGGGCGCGGCGACACCAGCAGGCTCGACGCGCCGGCCGGCGATCCGCTGGCGCGGCGCCTGGCCGGAGAAGTACCGCTCTCGTGGACGTTCGCGCTGGCTCCAGGTGTGCCGACCGGACAATTTGCAGCGGTGCAGATTCCTGTCAGCGGAGGTCTCGCGTCGTTCGATCGCGTGCGCTTCAAGGTGAGGTCGCCAAGACCCGTGCGCGCCTGGGTGCAGCTGCGCGCGCCCGTCGGCCACACCGAGCGGTGGGGGAGCACGTTCTTCGGCGACGACCAGGAACGCATCATCGATCTTCCGCTGCGCGCGTTCGCCCCGATTGGGGTCACGTCGACCGCAGAGCCGCCGCTCGATCGTGTCGAATCGCTGCTCTTTGTCGTCGACACGTTGAACTTCCTGCCAGGCGCGAGCGGTTCGTTGATGCTGTCGGAGATTGCGTTCGTCCGTTGAACTGGCGTCAGTGACGGATGTTGTAGCGGACGCTGATCTCCCAAATCAGGAGCGAGACTCCAATCGCGAGGAAGCCGCCGCCGGCGGCAAGCATGGCGAGCGGGCGATTGACGCTCGAGGTGCCGTAGCCGCCGCCTTCCAGTGTTTGCACCATCAGCAATCCTCCACCCAACAACGTCACCACTGCGACGATCAGCAGGACCACACCGGAAATGTAGCGCGCCGAGGAGGCGGGAGCGTCGTTGCGGCTCACGTGCGCACGGTGAGCAGGAGATAGGCCGCTGCGGCGCCGAACACCAGGTTTGGCGCCCATGCGGCGAACATCGGATTGAGGACGCCGCTGGCGCCGAACGCGGCAAAGATGCTGATCATCACCCAGTAAATCAGCGCCAGCACGATGCCGACGCCGATGCCGTACATCGCGCCGCGGCGCCCGGTGGTGACCGCGAAGGGCACGGCGATCAGCGTCATCACCAGCGTCACGAACGGAAACGCCACTTTGCGATGCAGCCCCACCTCGTGCTCGAGCACGTTGTAGCCGCTGGCGCGCAGTTCGTCGATATACTGCCGCAGCTGCGCGAAGTTCATCAGGTCAGGTTCGCGCGCTTCGGTCACGAAGTACTCCGGCGGCTCGAACTGCGCCGCCTGGTTGGTGAAACGCGTGAAGTTCACTTCGCTGCCGGCGCCGAATTCGCGAAGCCAGCCCTGGTCCATCGACCACAGCGGCTCTGACTCGCCATCACGCGCGTCGGCGACGTAGACAGCTTTTTGAACATAACGCCGGGTGCGCAGCTGATGATCGTTGGGATCGAATGCGAATACCGAGAGGCTGTGCAGCTCGAGCCGTCGCGGATCGTAGTACTGATAGTGATACATCTCACCGTTGCGGCCGACAATCCATTTGCGGTTCAGTACGCCGAACGTTTGTGGCGAGCCGGTGCGGATGATGTGGTTCAACTGATCGGCCCGCCGATTGGCTGTGGCCAATACCCGTTCCTGCATGCCGATCAACAGAGCGCTGGCTCCGAGCGCGAAAGCCACGATGGGCAGCATCGTCCGGTACAAGCTGACGCCGCAGGCGCGCATGACGATCAGCTCACTGTTCTTCGTCAGCAGCCCGATGGTGACCAGGCCGGCCAGCAACACCGAGAGCGCGATGATGTAGGTGAGAAATTCCGGCGTTGACCAGAAGAGGAACTCGAGCACCGTGCCCAGAGAAATCTGTCCCTTGAACAGCTTGTCGGACTTGTCGATGAACGACGAAATGTAGAACAGCCCGAGCATGCCGACGAGGGTGATTGCCAGCACGCGTGCGTACTGCTTCGCGACGTAGCCATCGAGCAGCGTGGGACGCGGCAGCCGGTAGTGCGGGACGCGCAGCACGACCACCGGTGTGGGTGTCGCCGCTGCCTCGGACCGTTGCGCCACGGTGCCGCCGATGCGCTGCGTCAACCACGCCGGCAGGTTGATGCGAATGGGCTGATCCGCCGAGCGCGCGCGATGCACCAGCAGCACGACGCCTGCGCCGCCCAGCAGGAAGTTGGGCAGCCACATCGCCAGCCACGGCGGCAGCCAGAAGCCCTTCGTCAGCGACTGGCCGGTGAACATGATCACGTAGTAGGCGAAGATCACCGCGATGCCGAGCACGAACGCCGCCAGCTTGCCGTCCTTGCGGTGGCTGGCGCCGAGCGCCACGCCGAGGATCGTGAACACGAAGCAGGCAAACGGCACGGAGAACTTCTTGTGGATCTCCATGATCGGGTTGTGCGGCGACTGGCCGGTGGCCTGCATCTCGGCGGCGAGGCCCGCCAGCTCCTCGATCGCCAGCTCGCGCTCGCCGCGTTGCGGACCCGTGCGCGGGAACACGCTCGACGGGTCCAGCGAGACGATCGAGCTGTCGAAGCGCAGCACTTCGTACCCGGTGGGATCGGCGAGCTTGGTGGTGTGGCGCGTGCCTTCCTCCAACACCATGTGAATGGTCTGCGCCTGCCGATCGATCACCATGCGCCCGCGCTTGGCGAGATAGATGATTGGCTGTGAGGTGTTCGACGTATCGGCCGCGATCACGTCGATCCAACCCTTGCCGCTGAGCGGCACTTCGCGCACGTAGAGGACCATGTTGGGGAAGTCCTCGAAGAACACGCGCGGCTGAACCTCACCCTCGGCGCGGTCCATCACGATCTCCTGGGTGATCTCGCGAAAGCGCTGGTTGCCGTCGGGCATCGCCTTCAACATCACCCACGAGGTGAGGCCCCAGCACACCACGCCGAAGACCAGCACCGGTTGGAGCACGCGGTACGGGCTGATGCCGCACGCCATCATGACGACGACTTCGCGGTCGGCCGACAGGCGGCCAAGGCCGACCAGCAGGCCGATCAGCAGGGAAATCGGTATGGTCAGCGCCAGCGCCTGGGGCAGGAGCGTCGCGGTGAGACGCACGATCGTCCCGGCCGGAACTCCTTTCGCAATCATCTGTTCGGCCAGGTCGATGATGAAGGGGATAATCAGGACGAAAGTGAAGACGAGCAGCGCAATGAGGAACGGCGGGATCACCTCCCGAACCACGTACCTGTCGATGATGCGCATCGCCACTATTTTCGCATGGTGAAGCTGGCGCTGCTGTGGCATATGCACCAGCCCTATTACGAGGATCTCGCCACCGGCGAGCACATCCTGCCGTGGGTGCGGCTGCACGCCATCAAGGACTACTGGGGGATGGTGGCGCTACTGCGGGAATATCCGCGTATTCGGGTCACCTTCAACCTGGTGCCGTCGCTCATCGCACAGGTCGAGGCGTTCGCTTCCGACCGCGCCCGCGATCGACACCTTCTCATCGGGTTGAAAGCGGCGGCCGAGTTGACGCCTGAAGAAGCGCGATGGATGGTCGCCAACGGTTTTCACGCACCCTACGACCAGATGATTCGGCCGTACCCGCGTTACGCCGAGTTGCACGCGTTTCGGATGCAGCGACGTGTCTTCGGTGAGGCGGACCTGCGCGACCTGCAGGTCTGGCACAAGCTCGCGTGGATGGACCCGGATCTGCTGGTGCACGACCCGCGGCTCGTCGCTCTGGTCAAGAAGGACCAGAGCTACACCGAGTCCGACAAGTCCGTGCTGCGGGAAGTGGAGCTCGAGGTGCTCAGGCGCGTGGTCCCGGAGTATCGCGCGGCGGGGGAGCGCGGTCAGGTCGAACTGGCGACCTCGCCGTATTACCACCCGATCCTGCCCCTGCTGTGCGACTCGCAGGCGCACCTCCACGCCCATCCGCACGCGGCCCGGCCGCAGGTCCGGTTTGTGCGGCCCGACGATGCCCGGCTGCAGATCGATCGCGCGATAGCGTTTCACGAGAGCCGATTTGGCACGCCGCCGCGCGGGATGTGGCCGTCGGAAGGTTCGGTGTCCGATGACGCGGTCCGGTTGATCGCGGATGCGGGGTTGCAGTGGATCGCGACCGACGAGGACATCCTGTCGCGTTCGCTGTCGCAACCGATCCGAGCGGAGTTGCTGTATCGCCCGTATCGGCTTGGCGAGCGTGGACCGGTCGCGTTGTTTCGCGATCACGCGTTGTCGGATCGCATCGGCTTCCAATACAAGTCGTGGGACGCTCGCGCCGCGGCGGCCGATTTCGTCGGGCGAGTACGCGAGGCAGGCCGGCGGTTCACCGGCGCCCCCGGCGGGGAAGCCGCAACCGTGGCGGTGATCCTCGACGGCGAGAACGCCTGGGAGCATTACGCCGGCGGCGGTCGTCCCTTTCTGCGGGCGCTCTACCACGCGCTCGATCAGGCCGGCGACATCCAGACGGTGACTATGAGCCAGGCCGCGGCGGGCCCGGCGCGGCCGCTCACATCGCTCTTCCCGGGCTCGTGGATCAACGGCGACTTCTACATCTGGATCGGACACCGCGACGATCACCGGGCGTGGGACCAACTGTCGGCGGCGCGAGCCGCGTTCGACGCGCGCGCGGCCGGCGTGGACCCCGACGCAAGGTCACGGGCGCTCGAAGAGATTCTGATCGCCGAAGGGAGCGACTGGTTCTGGTGGTACGGCGACGACCACTCATCCGACCACGATGCCGACTTTGATGAGCTGTTCCGGCGTCACTTGCGGAACGCCTACGGGGCGCTTGGGTTGCCGCCGCCTGAGGAGCTGTTCGCCACCAACATCAGCACGGGCTCGGGCCCGGACCGGCTGGAGCCATCGGGCTTCGTGGACGTGACCCTCGACGGGCGGGACACCTCGTATCTGGAGTGGGTGGGCGCCGTCTCGCCGTCGCTGTTTCGCCGCAGCGGCGCGATGCACGAAGTCGCGGGCGCGGCTTCCCTGATCTCCGAGGTCCGCATCGCCGTCTCACGTCAGGCGCTGTGCCTGAGGCTGACGGGGTCGGGTCTATTTTCCGAACTCCACAACGGCGCCACGGTGGCGCTGATCCTGGGCGGTTCGGAGGTCCGGGTCGTACCGATTGAGCGGTCGTGGTTCGGGGTCGGGTCCATTTTCGAGGCCGCGATTCCGTTTGAACGCCTCGGGGTCGCGCCAGGCGGCGAGCTCCAGTTCGGGGTGCAGCTCCGAAACTCGTCTCACGCGGTCCTGGAAACGTTGCCACACGGCCGATCCTGGACGGTCGCGCTGCCGAAGGCGACCGACCCGCAAAAGGACTGGCAGGCATAGACGGAGCGGGGTTTGGTCAGTCGACCGACCGGCGTCCGCAATCCATCAACAGGCCGGTTGAAGCCTGGATTTCAGGAGAGTCTGATAATCAATGTTATGTTAACTTAAGTTGCCAGACGATTGGCGGAAACACGGCCGCGAGCCGCGATTACTTCGATCGTTTCAACTCGTGAATGATGTTCTCGAGTGCGGCGATGACTTCGTCCTTGCTCGCGTTCCTCTTGTTGAAGCTCAATCGCAGATTGAACGCCTTGCTTGGCGGACGGAACGCAAACACGAACGCCTTCGGCCGTCCGGCTTTGGGTTTGTCGGCTTCCTTGCGCAGCTGTTCGCGGGTCGCGCCCTGGCTCGCGATCTTCTCGACCAGCGCCAGCATTTTCTGGGTGTCGCCCTGACGGACGATCTGCAGTAACAGCGACCGGTTGATGATGCCTGCCAGCCGGCAGACCTTGCGCACCTCTGGCGGAATGCCGGTGAGCGACAACGCCTCGGTGATCGTCGTGCGCGACTTGCCGAGCCGTTTGGCGAGGTCTTCGTGCGTGTAGCCGCATCGCTGCGCCAGGCTCTGCATCGCCTCCGATTCTTCAAACGGCGTGAGGTCCTTGCGCTGGATGTTCTCGACCAGCGCGAGCTCGAGCATCTCGCGGTCGTCGACGTCGCGAATCACGACCGGTAGTTCCTGCAATCCGGCCTGGACGGCGGCGTGGTAGCGACGTTCGCCGGCGATGATTTGATACCGGGGGCCGCGCTGCCGCACCACCAGGGGCTCGATGATCCCTTTCTCCACCACCGAGGCGATCAATTCGGCCAGGTCGCCCATCGCCTGACGCGGCTGGTCGGGATTCGGGTCGACCTGGTCGATCGGCACCATGCGGCCGACCGGTGCGCCCGCCGACGCAGCCAGGGTTTCGACGTAGTGCGCGTCGTGGCGCATGCGGATCATTTCAGGCAGTCCCCGCTTAGGCACGATCGATGACCTCCTCGCACAGGCTGTAATACTCCGCCGCGCCGGCCGAGTTCGGCGCGAACGAAAAAATCGACTCACGGTAGGCCGGGCTCTCCTCGAGCCTGACGCTCTTGCTGATGACGGTACGGAACACCTTGTTGCCGAACACTTTCCGGATCTGCTTTTGGATATCTCGGCCCAGCGCGGTGCGCTTGTCGTGCATGGTGATCACGACGCCGAGGATCTGGAGCTTGGGGTTCGGGCGCTGGCGCACTTTCTCGATGGTTTCGAGCAGGTCGTCGGTGCCTTCGAGCGCGAAGTACGACGACTGGATGGGGATCAGCAGGTGTGTGGACGCCACCAGGGCATTGACGGTCAGCAAGCCAAGCGCGGGCGGACAGTCGATCACCACGTGCTTGAACTTGCCGTTGAGTGACGACAGTTGGTCTTTGAGCTTGAACGGGGCGTCGAGCTCGCCCACCAGCCGCGACTCGAGCTTGGCCAGCGAGATCCGCGACGGCGCGATCGACAGGTTCGGCTGCGTCGCCGGCACGATCACGTCGTGGAGGCCAATCTGCTTGTCGACGAAGACGTCGTACATGCTCTTGGCGGCGGTGCGCACGTCGATGTAGGACATGCTGCTGTTGCTCTGCGGATCGAGGTCGATGAGCAGCGTCGGCTTGCCCCGCATCGCCAGTGCCGCGGCGAGGTTGATGGCGGTGGTGGTCTTGCCTACACCGCCCTTTTGGTTCGCGATCGCGAGAATCATGCGCAGGAATGTGCAGGGGTTCCCACGCATTCTAGGGAGTGACCGCGGCCGAGTCAAATTGAGAAAAAATGAATCAGCTTAAGTTGTGAATTCTAGGGCACTTAGCGGAAATGTCGGCCGGCCGACAAGGAGGAATCTCTCAGATGTCAGATCTCAGATCGCTGATTTATTGGGGATTCCATCGACAAATAAATCTCCAATCGGCAATTCCGCGATCTCACATCTTGTATTTGCCCATATCGTCCGGGTCGAGCTGCTCGAGCCACTGCTGCAGCCGGTCGCTGTCCTGCTTCTCGTTCGAGAGGTCGACGGTCTTCGCGTGATCGATCACCTTCTCGTCCACCAGGATGGGCGCGCGCGTGCGCAGCGCCAGGGCAATCGCGTCGCTCGGCCGCGCGTCGATGGCGACCGGACCGCTCGGCGTCTTGAGATGGATCAACGCGTAGAAGGTGTTCTCCTTGAGATCGCAGACGACGATCTTGTCGACCGTGGCGTTGAGGTCCTGGATGATGTTGCGCAGCAGGTCGTGGGTCATCGGCCGCGGCGTCTGGATGTTCTCGATTTGCAGCGCGATGGCGTTGGCCTCGAAGACGCCGACCCAGATCGGCAGCACCTTCTGGCCGTCGACATCCCGAAGAATGATGATCGGCATGTTGGTGATGGGATCGACCATCAGCCCTTTGATGTTCATCTCGATCATTGAAACGCCCCGTGTCCGCCGCCGACAAAACGTCTCAGGCCGGCTCCCCTACGGGTTCGCCCCAGACGCTGTTCGGGCCCGCCCGCCGGATCGCCACCTGCATGAAGCGGCCCAGCCACTCCGGTGGCCCTGGGAAGTTCACCACCGTATTGCCGCTGGTCCGCCCCGTCAACTCCCACTCGCGCCGCCGGCTGGTCGCGTCCACCAGCACCTGCTGGGTCTGTCCAATCGAACGCTGGAAGAGGTCCGACTGGATTGACCGCTGCAACGCTTGCAGCGCGACGATGCGCCGCGTCTTCTCCGCTTCCGCCACATCGTCCGGCATCCGTTTGGACGCCAGCGTGTTGGGCCGCTCCGAGTACTTAAACGAGAACATGCTGTGGTAGCGCACGCCCGCCACCAGCGACAGCGTCTCCTCGAAATCTGCCGCCATTTCCCCTGGAAAGCCAACGATCATATCGGTCGATAGCTGCACGTTCGGGATAGCCGCGCGAATGCGTGCAACGAGATCCAGATACTGCCCGCGCGTGTGCCGCCGCCGCATCAATCCGAGCACGCGCGTCGACCCCGACTGCACGGGAAGGTGCAGATGTTTACAGACCTTCGGCAGGTCGCGCACCGCCTCGATCAGGCGGTCGCTGGTGTGGCGCGGATGCGGGCTCGCAAACCGGATGCGTTCGATGCCATTTATTTCGTGCACCGCTTCGAGCAGCGCCGGGAAATCGCACGACGGATCGTCCGGCGCCTGGTAGTGATTCACGATTTGACCCAGCAGCTGCACCTCGCGCCGGCCGCTGGCCGCGGCCTCGCGCACCTCGTCGAGAATCTCGCGCTTCGCGCGCATCCGCTCGTGGCCGCGCGTGTACGGCACCACGCAGAATGCGCAGAAGTCGTTGCAGCCCTCGATGATCGTGACGTAGGCCCGCACGGGATCGCCGCGGCGCACGACGCCGAGCGGGAACGAAGGCTCCTCGTACGGATTATCGATGGCGATGCGCGCGCGTTCGGTACGGGTGGGCCGTCCCACATCGGCCGGGCGGCGCTCGTTGAGGGCCTGGGACGCCAGCATCGGCAGGAACTTCACCTGCTGCGTGCCCACCACGACATCGACAACCCCGGCGGACCGCGCGATCAGCTTCTCGCCCTCCTGCTGTGCCACGCAGCCGGTGACCGCGACGATCGGGTCGCGCCCAAGCTCCCGGCCCATTTCCTTGATCTCGCCCAGTCGCGTGTAGAGCTTTTCTTCGGCGCGCTCGCGCACGCTGCAGGTGTTGATCACCACCAGGTCGGCGTCGGCATCCGAGTCGGCGCGGTCGTAGCCAGACTGTTCCAGCAAGCCGGCCATACGCTCGGCGTCGTGGACGTTCATCTGGCAGCCGTAGGTTTCGATGAAGTACTTCATGTCGGTCGTCGTGAGGGCTTGAGGGCCTGAGGGCCTGGAGGCCGATCTCCGCGCTCTGTGCTCTCAGTGGCTGACTTTCGCCTTTCGCTTTCGCCTTTCGCCTGCCGAACCCCGAGGTTCGAGTGTGACAGCAATTCACGGGCGCTCTCCAGCGCCTTCTCGCCAGCGGCCGCCCCGCCCATCATCCTTGCAATTTCTGCTATTCGCGCTTCGTGATCAAGCGCGGCTACGCTGGTCACCGTTCGTCGACCGGAAATGCGCTTTTCGATCAGAAAGTGCGTACGACCGTGAGCCGCGATTTGCGGTAAATGCGTTATGCACAAGACCTGAAATCGATCGCCGAGCGATTGCAGCTTTTGCCCGACCACGGTAGCCACGCGACCGCCGATGCCGGCGTCGACCTCGTCGAAGATCAGGGTCTTGGGACTTGGCTCTCGGGTCTTGCCAACGGCGTTGACTCCGGCGTCCGCACACAGGGTCTTCAGCGCCAGCATCACACGGGAGAGCTCGCCGCCCGACACGATTCGAGCCAGTGGGCGAAGCTCTTCGCCGACGTTCGGCGACAGGAAGAACTCGCCCGAGTCAATGCCGGCGTCGGTCCACTGCCCCTCCGCCGCGGCGACCACCAATCGCACCTCGAACTTCGTTCGCTCCATGGCCAGATCGGCAAGCTCGGCCTCCATCGCTCGAGCGAATCTGGGCGCCGCGGTGCGGCGGGCGTCCGACAGCGTACGGGCGGCGTGCAGAAATTCGCGCCCCGCATTCGCGAGCTGCTGCTCGACTTCGGTCACAGACGACTCGCCGCCAGTGAGGGCCCTGTGTTCGGCCGCCAGCCGATCGCGATGAGCGATCGTATCGTCGAGCGTGCCGCCATGCTTGCGTTTCAATCGTTCGATCAGCGCCAGCCGATCTTCAACCTGCTGCAGGCGCTCGGGCGACGCGTCGAGACCGTCGGTGAAATCCCGCAACGTAAAGGCGAGGTCCTCGAGCTGCGCCTTGATGGTGTCGCGCGCCTCGAGATGGGCCCCGAACCGCGGATCGATCTGCGCGAGCTCCCCCACGTTTTTCCACACGCGGCCGAGCGTGGTCAGCGCTGCGGATTCGTTGTCGTAGAGCTCGGCGTATCCCTCGCCGCAAAGGCGCTGAATCGTGTCGGCACTCCGCAACAACTGGCGTTCGGCTGCGAGCGTCTCGTCTTCGCCCGCCTGGAGACTCGCCTTGCGGAGCTCGCTGAGCTGAAACTCCACCAGGTCGAGTCGCGCCGCGCGTTCGCGATCGTCCATCCGCAGGCTGTCGAGTCGCGCGCGCAGTGTCTTCACAGTCGCGAACGCCGAGGCGACGGTCACGCGCGGCCGGTCGTGTCCGGCCCACCCGTCCAGCAATGCGAGATGCTGCGTGGGATCCAGCAGCTGCTGGTGCTCGTGCTGGCCATGCAGCTCGACGAGCCGGTTCGCGAGGTCCTTGAGCGCCGCCGCGGTTGCCAGCGCGCCGTTGATGAACGCGCGGCTGCGTCCTTGTGACGTGATTTCGCGGCGCACGATCAGCTCGCTGCCGTCTTCGGTTTCGAAGATCGCTTCGACGGTGGCGACGTCTTCGCCGGTGCGAATGAGATCCTGAGTCGCGCGGCCGCCCAGCAGCAGTCCAACAGCCTCGACGAGGATCGATTTCCCTGCCCCTGTCTCCCCGGTCAGTATGTTGAACGATTGTTCAAAGTCGACGGCTACCGACTCGATCACCGCGAGGTTGCGGATGGCCAGGAATCGGATCATCGGGAATCTTCCGGACGCGGAACTGCAATCCTATCATCGCTTTGACAGAATTTCCCATGGCGTGCTACGGTTGCACAGACCGTTAGAAAGTTAGGGCGCTCTCCCAGCAGCGCACCCCCAATGGATCGGATTCGGAGGGCTTGTTGCCGACGCCTGGATCGTTTGTCCTGGCACTGCAACTCGAGGGAGGGATTGCGCCTACTCGAGCGGCAGCTGCGGACTTTGTTGACCTGATTCTTGCCGCCAGTCCCGTCGTGCAATTCGTGATGGGGCTTCTTCTGCTTTTTTCCATCGTGTCGTGGGCGATCGTCCTCGTGAAATGGTGGTCGTATCGCGGCATCGAGAAAGACACCCGGACGTTCCTCGAAGTCTTCCGCAAGAGTGCGAAGTTCTCAGAAGTGCAGGCGGTCTGTCCATCGCTGGCGCAGAGCCCGCTGGTCGGCATGTTCCAGGCGGGTTATGCCGAGCTCACGGCTCAGCTGCGATTGTCGTCGCCGTCCACGCCCAGTCCCGGAACACCTGCGCCGCGTCCAACACTGAAGAGCATTACCGCAGTCGATCGGGCGCTGCTGCGCGCCTCGTCCGTCGAATTGAACAAACTCGAAAAGAAGGTGACATTTCTGGCAACGACCGCGAGCGTCACGCCCTTCATCGGGCTGTTCGGAACCGTGTGGGGCATCATGACCGCCTTCATGAACATCGGCGCGCAGGGATCCACGGACCTCGCCGTGGTGAGCACGCCGATTGCAGAGGCACTGATCGCGACAGCGCTCGGGCTGTTTGCGGCGATTCCGGCGGTCTATTTCTATAACCACTTCACCTCGAAGGTGAAGACCTACGCGTCGGAAATGGACGATTTCGCACTCGAGTTTCTCAACATCTCCGAGAGGAACTTCACCTAGGCGGCGGATGGCGCAGATGAGACGGAACGTCGATGCCTAAGGTCCAGGCTCAGCCCGACGCGAACACGGGGCGGCGCCGCGGCCGCCGTGTGTCAACCTCGCTGTCCGAGATCAACGTCATCCCGCTCGTCGACGTGATGCTGGTGCTGCTGATCATTTTCATGGTGGCGGCGCCGATGCTGCAGAAGGGCGTCGAGGTCAACCTGCCGGTGGCCCGGCGCGCCGACAAGCTCACGCAGGCGCAACCGCTCTACGTGACGGTGCCGCTCTCCTACCGGAAGGACCGGCGTGTCTACATCGACGATGAAGCCATCCCGATCGACGTGCTGTCGGAGCGAATGCGGCAGGCCATGGTCACCCGCACCGACAAACAGATCTATCTGCGCGGCGACGGCGCCGTGCAGTTTCAGGATGTGATGGACGTGTTCGGCCGTCTGAAGGAAGCGGGCGTCCAAAGGGTCGGAGTGTTGGCGCAGGAACGGCGAGCGCCATAACCACGATGGATGCTGTCACTGAAGTACTCGTCGCGCGCTCGGCCGGCAACGACGGCCTCAGCTCGATGCTTGGCGCCTCGGCCACGGCGCATGTCGTGTTGGTGGCGCTGATCGTGATTCTTCCCGGCGCGTGGTTCGGCGCCGAAAAGAAAGCGCCCGAGAC
>Ga0187893_10005894_pt1 | contig 21470 bp, 21 predicted proteins | sample MA1701074metaG_FD_139574 | JGI IMG/M metagenome (GOLD analysis project Ga0187893, IMG submission 139574) | White microbial mat communities from a basaltic lava cave in the Kipuka Kanohina Cave System on the Island of Hawaii, USA - MA170107-4 metaG ...
GCTCAGGCCGCCGACACGGCGAAGCCGGATCGGCGGCCGTCCTGCGGGGGGCAGCGCCCCCCGCACCCCCACGGGGTTCTCATCCGTCGATGGTCGCCCCGCCAGGGGCGGTGGGGGATCTGTGAGCCGGCCAGTGGCAGCGGGCGCGCGGCGCGACCGTGACGTGGGCTGAGCGAGCTCGATCATCTCGTGGCAGGGGCGATCAGCCCGGCGGTCGCATTCATGGGCGTTCGGCCGACGAGTCACGCCGTCGCCCGCTCCGGTCGGCAGGGCGGCGCCGCCGGGGCCGCCCTGCCGTTCTTCGCCGCCACGGCCAGCGACGCCGCCCGCACCGCCGCGGCGTCGAAGCCCGGGGGAGCGGGGGCGCCGCTCACGAGCGCCCGCACCACGGCCGCCTGGGCGCCGGCCAACGCCTCCCGGCGCCCGGACGCGACGCTGCGGCTGCGGGCTGGCGAGGCGGGCAGGGCTGGCGGGGCGGGCCGAGGCCGGCGCGGCGCCACACCGCCGCCCGCGGGCTCGTCCGCCAGGCACGCCGCCGCGGCGATGTCGTCCAGCTGTCGTTCGAGCGTGGCCGTGGGGGGAAAATGGGCGTCGTGCTCGAGCATGGCGGCGGGGATCGCCCCGCGGGCCGAGAGCGTCTCCAGCAGCTCGAACACGGCGGCCGGGACGGCGTGCGCGTGGGTGTCGTGGTACCGGCCATGCCGCTCGACGCCCCCGGCGACGTGGACATAGGCGAGGCGCTCGAGCGGAAGCGACTGGAGCAGGGCCAGGGGGTCGAACCCGTGATTCCGTGAGTTGGCGTACACGTTGGCCACGTCGAGGAGGAGGAGCGCCCCGGTCCGCTCCAAGAGCTCGCCGAGGAACTCGGCCTCGTCGAGTTCGGCGTCGGGCCAGACGAACAGCGACGCGATCGGCTCGAGGACCAAGGGGACGGGGAGCTGGTCGGCAGCCAGGCGAACGTTCTCGACGAGCACATCGAGGGCGTGGCGCGTGCGGGGCACGGGCAGGAGGTGCCCTGCCTCGACGCCATCCGCCCGGACGAAGGCCACATGCTCGCTCACGAACGGCGCACCGACCCGTCGGGCGAGCGAGGCGAGAGCGCGCACCCGGGCGGGCTCGGGCGGCTGGGCCCCGCCGAGGGACAGGCCGACACCATGGGGCACGACGGCGAGGCCCCGCCGCCTGGCCTCCACCAGGGCCAGGGGAAGGGGACGCCCGGCCGGGTAGCCCTCCGCCAGGATCTCGACGAACCCCAGGTCGGCTCGGCGCAGCACCAGCGAAGCGACCGCGTGCCTCCACCCGATGCCGAGGCCGAGCGGGGGAACCGCCGCCGTCATCCCCCGCCCCCGCACCCGCCGCCGCCGCACCCGCCGCCGCCGCCGCACCCGCCTCCGCCTCCGCACCCGCCTGCGCCTCCGCAACCGCCGCCGCCGCCGCCGTCGCCACAACCCGTTCCTGCGCCACCGCCGAAACCGACGCCGCACCCATTGGATGTCGCCCACCAGGTACGTGCCCAGATCGACCGGCGCTCGGTCGAGGCGGGACCGTCCTCCCAGGCGCCGGCCTGTTCGCCCCCAGCGCCCGCGGCCAAGGCCAGCGGCGGGTCGTTCGCCCACAGCGCTGCGCCGCCGGCGAGCGCCAGCAGCGCGCCGGCATGGCCACGGTCGAGCGGGGTCGCCGCCGACATGAGTTCGGGCCGCGCCCGCCGCGCCCCGTCGAGAAGGCCGCTGCCCGCCACCGTCCGCGCCGGCAATCTCCGACGAACCAGGGCCATGGCGCCGGCCGTCACCGCGAGCAGGCCGACGATGGTGACGACCGGCCGGGACGGGGCGGTCTCGTAGCCCAGGCGCACGCCGGCAAGGAGCGCCAGCGGGACGAACCAGCGCCAACGGCGGAGGAGGTAGGCGCGTTGGGCCGGACCAACGAGCAGACCCTTGCTCACCAGGGCGGCGGCCACGTCGTTCACGGCCCGTTCTCGAGCCAACGACTCCACGACGGCGGCGGGCCGGCGGGAGTGGCTGCTGACGACCGCGTCGTACGCCGCGGCCTCCACGGGGTGGTGAGGGCGCGGGAGCGACCCCGCGAGCGTGACGCGAAGGTCGACGCCCAGCTCCTCGAGGCGTTCGGCGCTCAGGCCCGCGGCGTCGAGCGCGAGCTCCTCGGTCGCGTCCAGCTCCCGCAGCAGGCGGTCCCCGAGCTCCACCGCGCCGAGGCGGTCGAGGTTGACGAGGGCCACCGCGGCGACGAGCCGTCGCCCACCGTTGAGCATGGCCATGCCGTACTCGTCGACGCTGGCGGGATCGGCGGGACGACCGCGGCAGATCGCACGACGCCGCTTCTCCGCGACGAGGAGGGCGACGGCCAGCAGGAAGAAGTAGAAGGCGGCGAACTCGCCGCCGCTCATGCCCCAGGTCTCCATGGGTGGAGCGTCGTGAACGAACCTCCCGAAGTACACCCCGAAGTTCCCCGAAGTCGGACCGCGACCCGTCGCGGCGCGCTGGGCGGGCCCCTTGGTACGGTCGGTACGTGGCTGTCGGTGGCGCCGCCTCCCAGGAGGGAGGCCAGGAGTTCAAGGCGCTTTTCGAGCGATGCCTTCACGAGGCGGGTCTCACGACACACACGCTCCACGTTGGGCTGGGGCGCGAGGCGCACCAAGACGTTCCCGAGAACACGATCGACTCGTGGCGGAGACCGCACTCCACGACCGGACAGCCGAGCCTTCCCCGAGAACCGGTCGTCCGCGTGGTCGCCGGTTGGCTCTGCGGCCGCGAGGGGGTGTCGGCTACCGGCGAGGACCTCCTCGCGGCCTGGCGGGCGGACCGGACGGCGCGCGCCACGGCCGCCGGCTCGGGATTTCGACGGGATCCGTCGGACCTGCGATCCGTCGACGCCTACCCGCACAACCTGCCCTTGCAGCTCACCCGGTTCGTCGGCCGGGTCGAAGAGCTCGAGAAGCTGCGCCTGGCGCTCGCGTCGAACCGGCTTTGCACCCTGACCGGGACCGGGGGCTCGGGCAAGACCCGTCTCGCGCTCGAGGCCGCGGCGGTCCTGGTCGAGCACCACGCCAGCGGCGTGTGGTGGGTCGACCTGGCCGCCACCTCGAGCGCCGACGAGGTGGTCCACGCCATGGCCACCGCCCTCAACGTCCGCGAGGGCGGCACCGGCACCTACGCCGCCAAGGCGCGACGCCAGCGACGCCCCCTCTCCGATCGGGTCACAGATCATCTGCGCGACAGCCAGGCGCTGCTCGTCCTCGACAACTGTGAGCACGTCGCCGCCCAGTGCGCGCCCATGGTCGACGCGCTCCTGCGGGAATGCCCCCGCGTGCGCGTGCTGTGCACCAGCCGGGAGCCACTGGGGATCGAAGGGGAGCTCGTCCACCGGGTTCCCCCGCTGGCGCTGGGCCCCAGGGGTCACGCGCTCAGCGACGACCAGATCGCCGGCTACGAGTCGGTCCAGCTCTTTGTCGACCGGGCCGCGCGCCGCCGGGGAGATTCGGCCGTAGCCGCATCCGAGCTGCCTGCGGTCATGGAGATCTGCCGGCGCGTCGAAGGGCTGCCGCTCGCCATCGAGCTGGCCGCGGCGAGGGTCAGGATGCTGTCGCCCCGCCAGATCCTCGAGCTGCTGGCCGACCGGTTCGACCTCCTCAGCTCGGACAGCCGCACAGCGGCGGCCCGCCACCAGACGTTGACGGCGATGATCGACTGGAGCCACGACGACCTCTCACCGGGCCAGCAACTGCTCCTGCGGCGGCTTTCGGTGTTCGTCGGGGGCTTCGACCTGCCCGCCGCCCAGCACGTCTGCTCCGGCGACGGCCTCGAGCGTTTCGAGGTGCTCGACCTGCTGGGGGGTCTCATCGACAAGTCGCTCGTGGAGAGCGAGCAGCCCGGTGATGCGGTGCGGTACCGACTCCTCGAGACCATCAGGGCGTACGCGCTGGAGAAGCTGGCTCGGTCGGGCGAAGCGCCGCAATTGCGGGAACGACACCGCCAGTGGTACCTCGCCCTGGCCGAGGACGCCGAACCAGCGCTGACCGGCGCCGAGCAACTGCGGTGGCTCGACCGCCTCGAGTCGGAGCACGACAACCTCCGGGCCGCCCTGCTGGAGGCCGCAAACACTGACGCCGAGGCGGCGCTGCGCCTGGCCGCGGCCCTCGGCCACCTCTGGCTGGTCCGAGGCTTCCTCACCGAGGGCCGGGGTCACCTCGAAGGTGCGCTGGCGGCGGCCGAGCCTCGGCGTACGGTGCTGCGGGCGAAGGCGCTGGCCGTCGCCGCCAACCTGGCCATGTTCGACGCCGACGTCGACACGGCGGGCGAGCACGCCCAGCGGGCGCTGGAGCTCTCCGCGGGGCTGGGCTACCGCCGTGGCGAGGCATGGGCGCGGCGGACGCTCGGCAGGGTGGCCGGGGCACGCGAGCGCCTGGGCGAAGCCCGGACGCTTCAGGAAGAGGCCCTCGCCATCAGCCGAGAGCTTTCGGACGATTGGGGCACCGGCTTCTCGCTCAGCAACGTCGGCAATCTCGACGCCCTGTCCGGTCGCCTGTCGCAGGCGGAGGAGCGCTACGAGGAGTCGTTGCGGATTCGCCGCGCCATCGGCGACGCGTGGGGCCAGGTCTGGTCGCTCTTCCGGCTCGGCGTGCTCCGCACCGGGCAGGGGCGGTTCGACGGCGCCCAGCGTCTCTTCGACGAGGCGCTGGAGCTGTGCGGCCAGCTTCGCTACGAGGGCGGGGCCGTGCTGACCCTGCTCGGGCGGGCCGACGCCTCGCACCTCGGTGGCGACCAGGTGGCGGCCGAGGCCTCCTACACCGAGGCCCTCTCCCGGGCGCGCGACCTGGAGGACCAGACCGGCATCGGTCTCTCCGTTGTCGGCCTGGCCAACGTCGCGACGCTGTGCGGCGACCACGCCACGGCCGAACGCTGGATCCACTCTCGGGATGCGCGCCACGCCCTCCACACCGCCTCCACCCATGCGGCGTGGCTGCGCGCCCGGGCCCGGCTGGCCCACGCGGCAGGAGAACGGCGTGCGGTCGACCTGCACCGGGAGGCGCTGCGCCTGTGGGAGCGGCTCGGGGACGTGCGGGCAGTCACCGAGGAGCTCGAGGACCTGGCCACCATGTTCTTCGCGTGCGGCCGCCGGGAGCTGGCGGCACGCCTGCTCGCGACAGCCGCGTCGTCACGGGTGGCGATGGGCGCGCCCGTGCCGCCGATATACCAGAAGGAGCTGGAGGCCGTCCGGACCAGGCTGGCGCGGGACCCGTCGGGCGGCGGCGCCGCGCCGCACCTGGACGAGGCGGCGGCTCTCGCCCTGGCTGCTGACGAGGACGGCCCGAGCGTCAGCGAGCGGTAGCGACCGGGGCCGAGTGCTTCTGTGCGACTCAGCTTTCCCGGGAGGAAAGATTTTCGCGCCAGTAGCCGACAGGCGGCCCGTCCCGCGGCTTGCCGCCCCGACCTCGACAAGGGCGGCGGCTCACGGGCGGCGCCCGTCGCCCTCCAGCGCCGCCAGCCGGCGTTCGAGGTCGTCGACCCGGGCCCGGAGGGCGGCCAGCTCGTCGCTGGCCCGGCGCCTGGCGCGGGGCGAGCGGCGCGCCCGCTCCATCACCGCCTCGATCGGCAGCATGCGGGTGGGGCCGTGGAGGCCGTCGACGACCGTGGAGGGGACCTCGCCGTTGCGGTACCACGCCCGCAGGGCCGAGCGGGAGACGCCCGCCTCCTTCTCGGCCTCGGCCACGGTGACCCACCGGCCCGTCCTCGTCGCCGCCTCCAGGTTGGCCAGCTCCAGCAGCTGATCCCACTTGTCCATATCTGTAACCCTTATCACAAACAGGGTCTTGACAGGGGCGCGAGCATCCAGGCATGTTCGAGCGGTTCAACAACGAGGCCCGCGCCCTGATCGTGCGGTCCCAGGAACAGGCCCGGTCCTTGGGCCACAACTACATCGGCACCGAGCACCTGCTGCTGGGGCTGCTGGTCGGCGAGCCCGCCGGCTCGGTGGCGGCTGGGGTGCTCGAGGACGCGGGCCTGCGCCATGACGAGGTGCGGGCCATGGTCCTCGACATCGTCGGCCCGGGGGAGGGCGCGGGGACGGGGCACATCCCGTTCACGCCCCGGTCCAAGAAGGTCCTCGAGCTGTCGCTGCGGGAGGCGATGAAGCTGCGCCACAAGTACATCGGCCCCGAGCACGTCCTGCTGGGGCTGGTGCGGGAGGGCGAGGGGGTGGCCGCCCAGATCATGGTCAAGCAGGGGGCGGCGTTCAGCGACGTGCGGCAGGCGGTGCTGGCGCGGGCGCCGGCGCTGACCAAGCGGCGGGCGGCGTTCGGCTCGACCCGGCCGCCGTTCCTCCCCCCGTCCGCGGGCGGCCTGACCGCCGGCGCCCTGCGGGCCACCAACCTGGCGTCGGTGCGGGCCGGCGGCGGGCCGATCGGCTCCCAGCACTACCTCCTGGGGCTGCTCGACGAGCGGGAGGGGCTGGCGGCCAAGGCGCTCGGCGCCCTCGGGGTCACCCGGGAGACGATCGAGGCCAAGCTGGCCGAGCTCGGCCCCGAGGGGACCACCGACGAGCCGCCGGAGCGCGCCGGCGCCCGGGCCACGCAGGTCGAGGTGCAGGGGGACGAGATCTCGGTGCGCATCCTCGAGACCGACCTGGCCGCCCGCCTGCGCAGCCACTTCGAGGGGTCCCGGTCGGGAGCCGAGCTGCCGGGCTCAGAGCAACTGTGGAAGGCCCTGCGCCAGGGGCTGGAGGAGATGACCGTGCGGCTGGAGGCGGCGGGCGACCTCGGGTGGGTCCCGCCCGGGTTCGGCAAGGCCGGGGTGGCGTCGTTCGCGGTCGTGAGCCAGGCGGGGGGGCTCAGCTGCCAGCTGTGGACGGCCACGGGGGTCGACCCCCAGGAAGCGCGGGAGTGGCTGGCCGGCTGGTTCACCACCAAGGGCGTGGCCGGCCCGCCCGACCGCTGCGCCTTCATCAGCGTGTCGGTGGGCCGGATGGGCGACGTCGTGCCCGAGGCCGCCGACCCCGGCGCCTTCACCATCTGCGGCGTCACCTGCGGCCCGGGCGGGCCCGGGTTCGGGGGCAAGGCCGTGCCGATCGGCGACCTGGTGTCCGCCGCCATCGCCCACCTCACGAGCGGCGGCGCGCCTCCAGCGACGTGACGAGGCGCGCCAGCACGCCGCGGGCATCGCCGACCACTCCCAGGTCGGCGACCGAGAAGATGGGCGCCGACCGGTCCCGGTTGACGGCGACGACGTGGCGGGCGCCCCGCATGCCCACCACGTGCTGAGCCGCGCCCGACAGCCCGAACGCGAGGTAGACATCGGGGGCCACCGTCTTGCCCGTCTGGCCCACCTGCCAGGCGTACGGCGCCCAGCCACCGTCGACGGCTGCCCGGGTGGCAGCCGGCGCCCCGCCCAGCAACCGGGCCAGCTCCGCCACCAGGGCGAACGCCTCGCCCGAGCCCATTCCCCGCCCGCCGGCCACGACGACCGCCGCCTCGTCCAGCGCCGGCCCGCCGTGGGGCGCGGGGTGGCGGGCGACGATGCGGGGCGCGCCGGCGAGGTGGGATGCGCCCACGGTCACGACCTCCGACGGCGGCGGCGCCCCGTCCCGGGGGAACGACCCGGGGCGGAACGAGGCCAGCCACGGCTTGGGCCCCCGGAACGCCGTCCGCACGATCGTCGAGCCGCCGAAGATCGACGTCTCGACGACCACCGCGCCACGATCGCCGTCCTCGCCGCCCTCGACGGCCAGTCCGACGCCGTTGGCGATCAGGGGGCGGCCCAGGCGGGCGGCGAGCCGGCCGGCCACGTCGCGGCCCTCGTAGGAGGTGGGGAACAGGATGAGGTCGGCGGACGCCGCCGCCCGGCCCGCCACCGCCGCCGCCACCGGTCCGCCCGCCAGCGCGGCCGCCGCCAGCGCCGGGTCAGGCCCGAACGCCACCACCCGCCGGCCGACCCGCCACGCCGCGGCCAGCAGTTCGGGCGTGGGGCCGTAGACCCAGACCTCCACGGCTGTCAGACGACCTTGAGCCGGACCAGCAGGTCGAGGATGCGCTCGTGGCCGTGGCCGCCGTCGTCCACCACCTCGCTCGCCCCGCGGGGCGCCGCCGGCGCCGGCGTCACCGACAGCACCTCCTGGCCCACCGCCGGCGCCCCCAGGCCCAGGTCGGCCAGCCCGACGACCTCCACCGGCTTGCGGCGGGCGTCCACGATCGCCTTGTACGACGGGTACCGCGCCGGCGCCGAGCCGGTCATGACGCTCAGCACGCACGGCAACGGGCACTCCACCTCGTCGTGGCCCTCCTCGGTCTCCCGCTCGGCCCGCAGCAGCCCGCCCTCGAGCGTCACCCGGCGGGCGAACGTGAGGGCGGGCAGCTCCAGCAGCTCGGCCAACTGGGACGCCAGCACGCCGGCGTAGCCGTCCACCGACACCGTGCCGGCGATGACCAGGTCCGCCCGCCCCACCCGCCGGACGGCGGCGGCCAGCGCCCGGGCCGTGGCCAGGGCGTCCGCCCCCGCCAGCGCCGGGTCGCTCACCACCACCGCCGCCGACGCCCCCAACGCCAGGCCCTGGCGCACCCCGGCCATCTCCCCGCCCGGCGCCATCGAAACCAGCACCACCTCGGCCGCGCCCAGCCCCAGGGCCGTCTCGATCCCGGTAGCGTCGGCCTCGTCCAGGACGGCCGGGCCCTCCCGCACCAGCCGGTGGGTCACGGCGTCCAGCCGCGGCGGCGGTTCGGGACCGGGGACCTGCTTGGCGCACACGACGACCCTCACGCGGCGGGGATCTTCGCGCCGACTACCGTCCCAGGGGAGTGTCCGACGGGGAAGTCCGCCTGGCGGTACCGGCCCAGCCCGGCTACCTCCGCATGACGCGCCTGCTCGCCGCGGGCGTGGCCAGCCGCGTGGGGTTCACTCTCGATGAGGTCGACGACCTCCGCATCGCCATCGACGAGCTGTGCTTCGCCTTGGTCGGGCCGGGGGGGCGGGACGGCACCATCACCGTCCGCTACACCTTCATCGACGGCGGGCTGGTCGTCGAGGGAGAGGGCCACTTCGCCGACGGCGGCCACGACACCCCCCTCCTCTCCCCGCTCTCCATGCAGATCCTCGGCGCCGTCGCCGACGAATGCACCCTCGAGCCCGGCATCGAGGGGCCCACCTTCCGGCTCGTCAAGCGGCGCAGGGAAGAGTGAGCGCAGAGGCGACGGACCCGAACGGGCGGGAGGAGCTCCGGCGCAAGTTCGAGGCGTACGCGCAGACGCGCGACCAGGCGATCCGCGACGTGCTCGTCACCGCCCACATGGGCCTGGCCGAGTACCTGGCCCGGCGGTTCACCAACCGAGGGGAGCCCCTCGACGACCTCATGCAGGTTGCGTCCCTCGGCCTGCTGAAGGCGGTCGACCGGTTCGACCCCGAACGAGGGCTGGAGTTCTCCACCTACGCCACCCCCACCATCGTGGGCGAGCTGAAACGCCACTTCCGGGACAAGGGCTGGGCGGTGCGGGTCCCCCGCCGCGTGCAGGAGCTGCACCTCCGCCTCGGCGCGGTCGTGAGCCAGCTCACCCAGGACCTGGGCCGCTCCCCCACCATCCCCGAGATCGCCCAGTCGGCCACGGTCTCGGAGGAGGAGGTGGTGGAGGCCATCGAAGCGGGCCAGGCCTACCGCTTCACCTCCCTCGACGCGTCCGGTTCGGGCGAGGACGAGAGCTCCCTCGCCGACCAGCTCGGCAACGAGGACCAGGGCCTCATCGACAGCGAGCACCGCGTCGCCCTCTCGCCCCTCATCGCCCGCTGCCCGCCGCGCGAGCGCATGATCCTCCACCTGCGCTTTTTCGAGGGGCTCACCCAGTCCGAGATCGCCAACCGGCTCGGGATCAGCCAGATGCACGTGTCACGGCTGCTGGCCCGTAGCCTCGCCCAGCTCCGCGAGGCGTCGACAGAGGAGGACCAACCGTGAACGTGACCCTGATCGTGAACCCGTACGCCTCCTCGGTCACGCCCAAGAAGCGGGCGCTGGTCGAGGCGGCCCTGGCCGAGGGCCACGACCTCACCGTGGTGGAGAGCGAGCGGCGCGGCCACGTGATCGACCTGGCGCGCCAGGCGGCCGCCAGCGGCGCCCAGGTGGTGGCCGTCCTCGGGGGGGACGGCACGCTCAACGAGGCGGCCAACGGCCTGGCCGGCACCGGCGCCGCCCTGGCCGCGCTCCCGGGCGGGTCCACCAACGTCTTCGCCCGCACCATCGGCACCAACCGCAAGCTCAAGAAGGCGGTCCCCCAGGTGGCCGCCGCCCTCCACAACCCGCCCCAGAGCATCGGCCTGGGCAACGTGAACGGGCGGTACTTCACCTTCCACGTGGGCATGGGGTACGACGCCGCGGTCGTGTGCAAGGTCGAGCAGAAGCCCCACCTCAAGCGCAAGCTCGGCCAGGCCGTCTTCGTCTACGCCGCCCTGGCGACGTGGGCCCGGGGCGTCGACCGCAAGAACCCGTGCCTGGCCGTGCAGGTGGGGGGCGAGGCCGTGGTCGAGGACGGCTACTTCGCCATCTGCCTCAACAGCAACCCCTACACCTACCTGGGCGTGAAGCCCCTGAACGTGGCGCCGGGCGACGCCTGGTTCGACAAGCCGCTCGTGAACGTGACCTTGCGGACGCTCAAGCTGTTCAAGTTCCTGTCCCTGCTGGGCTCCACGCTGGGACGCGGCAAGAAGCTCAAGGGGCACCCGCTGGTCGACTACCGGCCGGGCCTGCCCGCGCTGTCGGTCGTGGCGCCGCCGGGGACCGCGGGGTTCCACTACCAGGCCGACGGCGACTACCTGGGCCAGGCCGCCAGTTTGGACATCACCTTCGAGCCCGACAAACTGCTGCTGGTCGTGCCGTCGACGTAGGGGACGGGGGCACATACCGCTTGCCGTAGGTAGCGCCCGGGCGTATAGTGCGTTCAGTTCTCCGTAATTTGGGTTGCGGAGGCTTGTGAAAAAGTTCACAATCTGGGGAGGCACACCGGTGGCCCTGACATGGAGCCGCACGTACGAGTGGGATGTGGACGACTGGCGGCAGCGGGCCGCCTGCCGTGACACCGATCCCGACCTCTTCTTCCCCGTTGGCACAACCGGTCCCGCGCTTGACCAGATCGATGCCGCCAAGGCGGTGTGCCGGGCCTGTGAAGCCCAGCCCCAGTGCCTTGAGTTCGCCCTCGCGACCAACCAGGAGGCCGGCGTCTGGGGGGCCACCTCCGAAGAAGAGCGTCGGAAGCTGCGCAAGGCCTGGCTCGCTCGCCGGCGCCGGGCCGCCAGCTGAGCAGTTCGCCAGTCGAGGGTTTTCGAGCACCCGTCCCCCCTTCCGCTCGAAGGCCCCCTTTGGAGCGGCCTCCCTTCGGGGAGGCCGCTCCGCGCCCGGGCCGCCCGCCCTTCGGAGGCTGGTGTCTCGCCGCTGCCGCCAGGACGCGACCGATCCGGCGAGGACGAACACCCCCGCGCACACGGTGCGCCGCCAAATGCCCATGCGCGATCCGGCGGGCGTGGGCGCTGCGCGAGCCGCCCACCTGGCGGCCGGTGAAGGCGCCGTGCCACCGGGCCGCCAGCTCCGCCGCCTCGTCGAGTGTTTTCATATCTCACAGTGTATCTAAAGGGTGTGACAGTAACTTCTAAGGCAATGCGTACCGGAAAACGGTACGCATTGCCTTAGAAGAGGAGGGGCCTTGAGGTTGTAGGAGGCGTGGGCCATCAAGTGGGCCAGCCCGAAGAGGACGGAGGTGATCGCGATGGCCCCCGCTGTCCCCACCACACTGGTGAGGAAGCGGAGGAGGAGGCCGGTCCTCGTTTGGGCGGCCGACCGCCCAGTTGGCGACTCACTGGAATCGCAAAGGTGCTGGTCAGGGGCAGGTCGACCGCCTCGGCGCGCCGCGCCGAACGCGAACGACCCCAGCCTCCCAGCAGGGCTCGCCTACTCGCGGGCCTCCCGGCCCACGCCGAGCGGGATCGCCAGCTCGAAGCTGGTGCCGCCGTCGCTCGAAATCTGCAGCGACCCGCCCAGCTCGCCCACCAGGGTGCGGACGATGGTGAGGCCCAGGCTCGTGGACGCGTCCAGGCCGACGGGCTCCCCGTCCTCGCCGAGGGGCAGGCCCACCCCGTCGTCGACCACCTGCATCGAGAGGCGGCGGCCGTCGTTGTCTAGGGAGACCAGCACCGTCCCCGAGCCATGGACGCCGTCGTCGGGGAAACCGTGGCGCACGGCGTTCTGCAGCAGCTCGGTCATGACCACCGCCAGGGGCGTGGCCACCTCGGCCCGCAGCGCGCCGGCGTCGCCGTCGACGAGCAACTGGACGCGCCGCTCGGGCGACAGCAGCCCCTCCTCCACCAGCCGCACCAGGGGGCGGACGATTTCGTCGAAGTCAACCTCCTGGCTGGCGCCGGTGGTGGTCGACAGTGTCTCGTGCACCAGGGCGATGGCCCGGATGCGGGCCACCGCGTCGTCGATCGCCCGCCGCGCCTCGGGCGCCTCCAGGCGCCGAGCCTGGAGGCTGAGGAGCGACGAGATGGTCTGGAGGTTGTTCTTGACCCGGTGGTGCATCTCCCGGATGGTGACGTCCTTGGAGATCAGCAACCGGTCCCGGCGGCGCAGGTCGGAGACGTCGCGCACCGAGACCACCGCGCCGGTGACCGCGCCGTGGTCGAGCAGGGGGATGCAGCGCACGAGGACGGTGACTTCGTCCTTCTCGATCTCCTCGGTGATCGGGAGCCCGATGGCGAAGGCGGCCCGCACCGCCGACTCGTCCAGGCCGATCTCGGCCAGCCGGGCGTCCTGGGCGTTGCCGTGGATGCCCATGCGGTGGAGCGCGGAGATGAAGTTGGGCGAGGCGTAGTCCACCCGGCCGGACGCATCCAGGCGGGCCACGCCGTCGCCCACGCGCGGGGCCTCGTTGGCGTCCTCGGCCTCGAAGGGGAACTCACCGGCGGCGATCATGCGGCTGAAGCGGTCGAAGATCTCGACGTAGACCCGCTCGAGGAGGCCGGGGCGGCGGCCGACCGACGGCGCCGAGTCCCGCGCCATCACCGCCACCAGCTCGTCCTTCCACCGGACGGGGATGCACTGCACGCTGGCGACCTCCCCCCGCACGGTCAGGCGCGCCTCGTCGTCGATGATCTGGCCCAGGGCCCACGCCCGCACCACGTCGGGCCGCTCGACGGCCGTCACGACCCGGCCGACCTGGTCCTCCCGGTAGAGCGTTTGGCTCGTGGTGGGCCGGATCTGGCCGACCACGATGAACTCCTCCCCCGGCGACTCCGCCTCGGCGACCGGCGCGAACAGCAGCAGGTCGGCGAAGCACAGGTCGGCCAGGAACCCCCAGGACGCCACCAGCCGTTGCAGGTGGTCGACCGCCGGGTCCTCCAGGCTGGTCTGCCGAGCCATGTCGAGGAGGCTTGCCACTAGCCCAAGTGTACGGGCTGGCCCCAGATCGAACGCCCGAGCCTCAGCAACCCGGTGAGATCGGTGACGTCCTCGTCGAAGTAGGGAACGGTGGCGACCACGTCGGGCACGGACGCCAGCTCGGCCCGCGCCTCCGCCTCCCGCTTGGCCACCACCGAGAAGTTCAGGTAGCTCAGGGCCACCTCCCGCAGCACGCGCGCCACCGCCGCCGGCGGCGAGCCCGCCTCCTCCCCCAGGGCCGCGGCCAGCTTGGGCGCGTCGGCCGCCAGGCGCTCGGCCACCGCCGCCAGCTCAGGGATGCGCAGGTACTCGGGCAGCACCTTGTTGAGCACGAGGGCGCCGGGATGGAACCCGTCGGCTTTGAGCTGGGTGAGGAACGCCTCCGCCTCCCGCAACGGCGCCGCCTCCAGGGTGGTGACGACCAGGAAGGTCGTGCGGCGGTCGTGCAGCAACCGCTTGACGGCCTCGGCCCGCGCCGCGAACCCGTCGTACATGGACTGGAACAGCTGGAAGAACTCGGCGATGTCGCCCAGGAACTGCGACCCCAGCAGCCGGTCGGCCACCTGGTAGAACGGCCGGCTGGCCATGTTCAGCAGCTTCGAGCGGGACGGGGCGGTGAGCCACCGCAGCAGCCGGCTGGCGAAGAAGTCGGCCATGCGGTCGGGGGCGGCCAGGAAGTCCACGGCGCTGCGCGACGGCGGCGTGTCCACCACGATGAGGTCGTAGCGGCCGGCGCTGTGGACCTCGTACAGCCGCTCCATGGCGATGTACTCGTAGCTCTGTACGAACTTGCCCGAGACGTTCTGGTACAGCCGGTTGGTGAGGATGCGGTCGGCGGTCGAGCGGTCGGGGGCGTGGCGGAGCACCAGCTCGTCCCACGACCGCTTGATGTCGAGCATGGCCGCCCACAGCTCCCCCCGGGGCTCGACGCCCGCCGCCTTGAACGCCTCCGCCGGGACCCGGTGCTCGACGTTGCCCAGCGCCTCCAGGCCCAGGGCGTCGGCCAGGCGGCGGGCGGGGTCGACGGTCAGCACGAGCGTCTTGGCGCCCAGGTGGGCGGCGGACATGGCGGCCGCGGCGGCCGCGGTCGTGGTCTTGCCCACGCCGCCCGAACCGCACGACACGACGATCTCCTTGGCCGCCAGCAGCTGCTCGAGGGTGGGGCCGGCCGGCACCGCTAGGAGGGTGCTGATCTGCGGGTCGACGGCTCCCCCGTCGACGGCCTGAACAGGACTTTCGCGTGCGGTGTGCGGCCATCAGGCCTCTTGATCAGCACCCTCCTAGTACCCCAGCTCGGCGCTCAGCGCCTCGGCGATCTGGCGGGTGGTGCGCAGGCCGTAGCCCCGGGTGAACAGCTCGGGGACGTACAGCAGCGGGACGGCCGGGTCGACCGCCCCCCGCAGCAGCTCCAGGTGGGCGGCGCCCGAGCGCCGCAGGGTCACCGCCAGCCGGGCCGCCTCCAGCACCGGGGCCACCGGCCCGCCGACCGCGTCGCTCAGGGCCGCCGCCTGCGCCGGCGCCCGCAGTCGCTCGAACAGCTCCTCGTCGGCCCGGCTGAACAGCTCGGGCAGGACCCGGTTGACCACCACGCCCGCCACGCTCACGTTGGTCTCGTCGTTGATGCGCGCCAGCAGCTCGATCGTCTCCCGCACCGGCATCTCCTCGGGCGTGGTCACCACGACCACCCCGGTCGTGGCCGCGTCGCCCAGGATGTCGAGCACCCAGTCGGTCTGGTTGCGGATGGCCCCCACCCGCACCAGCGAGTTGATGGCCTGGGGCGCGGTCAGTTGGCCGACGACCTGGCCGGACGCGGTGGCGTCGGCCACCACCAGGTCGTAGTGCTTCTCCCGCACCTCGTAGGCCAGCTTGCCGACGGTGAGGATCTCCCGCACGCCCGGCGCGGCGGTGGCCACGAACTCGAAGGCCCTGGCCAGCAGGCCGATCCGGCTGACCGCGGGCACGCGCAGCTGGAGCCGCAGGTACTCGTCGAGCGAGGCGTCGGTGTGCATGGCCATGGCCCACAGGCCGGGGAACACGGCCCGGGCGCCGAACTCGATCGGGGAGGTCTCGAAGAGGGCGGCCAGGTCGCCCTTGGCGTCGACCTCGCAGGCGAGCGCCTTCTTCCCCCGCTGGGCCGCCAGCAGCCCGAGCGCCGCCGCCACCGTGCTCTTGCCGACCCCGCCCTTGCCGGTGACGAACAGCAGCCGGCGGTCGAGCAAAGCGGGCAAGTCCGGCGGCAGGTCCGGCGGCGCGCCCGGCGGCGCCGCCGACGGCGCGCCTGCCCGCGCCGTCACACCGCGCTGAAGCCGACCCGCCGGCCCTCGGTGGCCGGCCCGACCTCGACCCACGCCAGCTTGGCCGCCGGGACGCCCACCCGGCGACCCTTCTTGTCGGTGAGCCAGACCATGGCGGTGTCGTCCTTCAGCGCCTGCACCAGCTCGTCGACGACCTTGGCGCCCTCGTCGTCGTCGACCTCGACCTCGAGTTCTTTGGGGGTCTGGGTGACCCCGATGCGGATGTTCACGTGGCTTCGGTCTCCTCGGACGGGGCTGATTCGGGCTCAACAGTAGAAGGCGGCGGGCGCTGGTCCCACCGGCCCCACCTCGGGGTGCGGCGGCGGACCAGCAGGACGAACAGCGACAGCGTGAGGGTGAGGATCGCCACCCACTGGCTGCCGGTGAGCCCCAGGCGGCGCAGGTCCTCGCGCAGGAAGTCCTCGATCACCCGGGCCGTCCCGTACCCGGCGCCGAACAGGCAGACCATGAACCCGTCGAACCGATCGCGCTTCTCGAAAAGCAGCAGCAGGCCGAGCAGCACCGCCGCGAAGAGCAGGTCGTAGAGGGCCGTCTGGTGGACGACGGCGCCGGGCGTGCGGGCGGCGAACTCGGTCGGCCCGCACGGCGAGGAGGTGGCCACCCCCAGCTCCGGGCACCGGTAGCCGAGGAAGAAGTCCGTCGGCTTGCCCAGGTGGTCGCCCACCACCAGGTCGCCGACGCGGCCGACGACCACGCCCAGCGCCATGCCCGGGGCGGCCGCGTCCATCACCCGCCAGAAGGACAGGCCCGACTTCCGGATCCTGGGGATGGCGAAGAGGATCGCCCCGATGAAGCCGCCCAGCAGCGAGATGCCGCCCTTCCACACCTGGACGACCTCGAGGGGGGACTCGTACTCGCTTAAGTGGTTGAGGACGTACGCCACCCGGGCGCCGACGATGGCCCCGATGGCGGCCAGGGTGAACAGCGGGTAGACCAGGTCGTCGGGGATGCCCTTCCGGCGGGACCGGGGCAGCATGAACCGGGCCCCGATCAGGAACCCCACGGCGATGCCGATGCCGTGGGGCGAGATGGAGAGCGGCCCGATCTCGATGCGGACGATGGGTTCGTAGGCGATGGCGCCGAGCACGGTGACGCCTGGTCTAGTGCAGCCGCAGCTCGGGGTTGTAGGCGCGGGCCGGCTTCAGCGCCTCCATGCGGGCGGCCAGGGCCGCGAACGCCAGGGCCGCCCCGCTGGCGGGGTCGGTCACCGTGATGGGCGCGCCCACGTCGCCCCCCTTGCGCAGCTCGGTCACGAGCGGGACCTGGCCCAGCAGGGGCACGCCCAACTGCTCGGCCAGCAGCTCGCCGCCGCCCCGCCCGAAAATCTCGTAGCGCCGGCCGTCGTCGCCGGTGAACCAGCTCATGTTCTCGACCACGCCCCGCACCGACAGCTTGACTTTGCGGGCGGCGTGGGCCGAGCGCTGGGCCACCCGTTGCGCCGCCGGCTGCGGGGTGGTGACGACCAGCACCTCGGCCCGGGGCACGAACTGGGCCATCGACAAGGCCACGTCGCCCGTGCCCGGGGGCATGTCGATCAACAGGAAGTCGGGCTCGCCCCACAAAACGTCGGTCAGGAACTGCTCCAGCGCCTTGTGCAGCATCGGCCCCCGCCAGATGACGGGCTGGTCGTCGGGCACGAAGAAGCCGGTGGAGATGACCTTCACGCCGTGGCCGACGGGCGGCACGATCATCCCGTCGATCACCACCGGCTCGTGGTCGACGCCCAGCATCTTGGGGACGGAGAAGCCGTACACGTCGGCGTCGAGGATGGCCACCTCGTGCCCCCGCCGGCTCAGCGCCACGGCCAGGTTCACGGTGACCGACGACTTCCCCACCCCGCCCTTGCCCGAGGACAGGCCGAGGATGCGGGTCCGCGACGACGGGTCGGAGAACGGCATCGGCGGGGCCTCTTGCCCGGCAGGCCGCCCCGACACCTTCTCCCGCACCGTGGCCCGCTCCTCGTCGGTCATCACCGTCATGTCCACGTCGACCCGGGTGACGCCCTCGAGGGGCCGCACTGCGGCGTCGACCCGCTGGGTGATCTCGGCCTGGAGGGGGCAGCCGGCCACCGTCAGGGCGATGGTGACGCCCACCGCGCCGTCGGCGATGCGCACGTCCCGCACCATGTCGAGCTCGACGATGCTGCGGTGCAGCTCGGGGTCCTGCACGGGTCGGAGGGCTTCGAGAACTTGGTCGCGACTGGGCAAACGGATTTCTCCTACGTCGATAGGTAGAATACTGGCGTGGAAAGGGGACTCCCGACAGGGGTGGGCAATCTCAGCCCGGAGGAGTTCCAGGCCGGGGTGGCCGCCGCCACCGCCGCCTTCGGCGACCCCACCCGGCGGGAGATCTACCTGTACGTGCGCGACACCGCCGCCGGGGTGACCGCGGGCGAGGTGGCCGAGCGGTTCGAGCTGCACCCCAACGTGGCCCGCCACCACCTCGACAAGCTGGCCGCCGGCGGGTACATCGACGTGCAGGTCGAGCGGGCCGAGCACTCCGGCGCGGGCCGGCCGTCCAAGCGGTACCGGGCCTCGGCCAAGCCCACCGGCCTCGAGTTCCCCGCCCGGCGGGACGACCTGCTGATCACCCTGCTGGTGCGGGCGCTGCGGGTGCTCACACCCGAGCAGGCGGAGGAGATGGCCGAGCAGGTCGGGTTGGAGTACGGCCAGCAGTTGGCCCGGTCGATGGCGCCGGGCGATGGCCACCGGTCCTTCAAGGTCGCCCTGCACGCGGTGGCCGACGCCCTGACCGCGCACGGCTTCGCCGCCCACGCCGAGCCGCGGGGCGGCTCGCTGGCGATCATCGCCGAGACCTGCCCCTTCGGCGACGCGGCGGTGCAGCACCCGGTCATCTGCGCCGTCGACCGGGGCATCATCAAGGGCATGCTGGGCACGCTCTACGGCGAAACCGTGCCCGAGACCTCGGCGTCCCGCCCCCAGGGCGACATGGTCTGCGTCACCGTCGTCTGAGCGAGCGGGGCGTCCCGATCCCCGGAGCGCGTGGGAGAGTGCGTCAGAGGATGGCGTCGGTCCAGCCGCCCTCGACGATGCCCTGGCCGTCGGCCCAGATGGCCCAGTCGATGACCGCCTCCACGTCGACCACGGCGGGGCGGCCCACCCGGACCGAGGGCTCGTACTCGGCGTCGTTGGCGCTGTGGCCGCGGATCGTGCCCGGCTTGGACCAGTCGGTGACGAAGGCCCACACGTACTCGTTCCCGTTGGGGCCGGCCAGGCGGTGCTTGACGATGAGATGGGTCCCCTGCGCCGGCGGCCGGTCCGCACGTCGGCCGGCGCCGCCCCCCACAGGCGGCGGCACACGTCGGCGAAGAACTCCCTGCTCGAACCGGGCCAGTCGACCGCCAGCACGATCGGCGCCGTCATGTGATGCAAACCTATGGCGTGGCGCGCCACTACCTCGACCACGCCTCCACCTCCCCGGCCCGGCCCGAGGTGGTGGCGGCCATGCTGCCGTGGCTCGCGCCGGGCGGGGCCGCCGACCCCGGCCGGGTGCACACCGAGGGCCACTCCGCCCGTGCCGCCATCGAGGCCGCCCGCGAGCAGGTGGCGGCGCTGGTCGGGGCCCGATCGCGGGAAGTGGTGTTCACCAGCGGGGCCACCGAGGCGATCGTTGCCGCGGCCTGGGGTGCGGCCGAGCGGGGCGGCCACCAGGTGGTCACCGCCGTCGAGCACTCGGCGGTGCGGGAGGCGGCGGCGCGCGCCGGCTCGGTGACCGTCGTCGGCGTCGACCGGCTCGGGCGGGTCGACCCCGACGAGGCGGCGGCGGCGGTGCGGCCGGGGGAGACCGCGGCCGTGCACGTGCAGTGGGGGAACCACGAGGTGGGGACGGTGCAGCCGGTGGCGGCGGTGGTGGCGGCGTGCAAGGAGCGGGCCCCGGACGTGCTGGTCCACATCGACGCGGCGGCGGCGGTGGGGCACGTGCCGGTCTCCTTCGCGGGCGTGGGGGCCGACCTCCTGTCGGTCGCCGCCCACAAGTTCGGCGGCCCGCCGGGTGTGGGCGCCCTCCTGGTGCGGCGGGGGCTGCGGCTGCGCCCGCTGCTGGTGGGCGGCGACCAGGAACGGGCCCGGCGGGCGGGCACCGAGAACGTCGCCGCCATCGTCGGGTTCGGGGCGGCGGCGGCGCAGGGCCTGGACGAGGGCGCGCCGCGGCGGCTGACCGGCGCGGCCCTGGCCGCGGCCGTGGCGCTCGAAGGGGTGGTGGCCTACGGGGACACCGCCGACCGCCTCCCCCACATCGTGTGCCTGGGCGTGGCCGGGGTGGAGGCGGAGGCGGTGGTGCTGGGGCTCGACCAGGCCGGGGTCGCCGTCCACTCGGGGAGCGCGTGCTCCTCGGAGTCGCTCGAGCCCTCGCCCGTCCTGGAGGCCATGGGCGTCGACGCCCAGCGCTCGCTCCGGGTGTCGGTGGGCTGGTCGACGGTCGAGGCCGACATCGAAGCGTTCAACCGCGCCTTGCCGGCGGTGGTCGGCCGCCTGCGGGCCCTCGCCTGACCGGCGCCTGCCGGCGACCCTACGGGTCGAGGTCGCGCGCCACCAGCCCCGCGAAGGCAGCGGCCGCCGCCGCCGTGACGGGGCCGGGCGCGGCCGGCAGGGCCACGCCGTCGACGGCGCGGATGGGGTGGACGTTGCGGGTGCTGGAGGACAGGAACGCCTCCTCGGCCGACGCCAGGGCGGCCAGCGGCACGTCGGCCTCCTCGGCGCCGAGCAACTCCAGCAGCAGCTCACGGGTGACACCGGCCAGGCAGCCGGCCGACAGGGGCGGCGTCACCAGCCGGCCGCCGGCGACCAGGAACACGTTGCTGGCCGTCCCCTCGCACAGGCGGCCGGCGGTGTTGCCGAAGACCGCCTCGCCCGCGCCCCGCTCGGCCGCGTAGGCCTTGGCCACCACGTTCTCGCCGTAGGAGATCGACTTCACCCCGGCCAGCGCGCCGCGCTCGTTGCGGGGCCAGGGGACGATCACCACGTCCTCGACCGGGGGCCACGGGGTTCGGGGCGCCACCGTCACCAGGGCGGTGGCGGCGGTCAGGGTGATGCGCATGCGCCCGTCGTCGAACCCGCTGGCGGCCACCACCGCGGCCATGGCGTCACGGAGGCCCGCGGGCGGCGCCAGGCCCAGCCGTCCGGCCGCGGCCGCCAGCCGGGCCAAGTGGCGCCGCGCCGCGAACGGCGTCGCCCGCAGGACCCGCAGCGTCTCGTAGGCGCCCGCGCCGACCAGCAACGCCGGGTCGACGGGAGCGGGGCCGGCCGCCAGCGCCCCGTTGAGCCAGTGGGTCACGCCACCGCCGTCCGGCTCGCGACCTCGAGCAGCCGGCGCGCCTTCAGTTCGGTCTCCTCCCACTCCCCCCGCGGCGTCGAGTCCCACGTGACCCCGCCGCCCACGCCGAGGTGCAGCCGCCCCCCCTCCACCCAGAACGTCCGGATGGCCACGTTCAGGTCGCCCTCGCCGCGGTCGGCGTCGACCCAGCCGACGGCGCCGCAGTAGACGGAACGGGGAGCGGTCTCCAGCTTGCGGATCCACTCCAGCGCCGCCAGCTTGGGCGCCCCCGTCACCGAGCCGGGCGGGAAGGTGGCCGCCAGCAGCTCCGGCCAGCCCACCCCCGGCCGCAGCCGGCCGGAGACCGTGCTCACCAGGTGGTAGAGGCCGGGGTGGGCCTCGACCGCGCAGAGCCGGTCGACCGCCACCGAGCCGTACTCGCACACCCGGCCCAGGTCGTTGCGCACC
>Ga0187893_10005895_pt1 | contig 21465 bp, 11 predicted proteins | sample MA1701074metaG_FD_139574 | JGI IMG/M metagenome (GOLD analysis project Ga0187893, IMG submission 139574) | White microbial mat communities from a basaltic lava cave in the Kipuka Kanohina Cave System on the Island of Hawaii, USA - MA170107-4 metaG ...
ATCCTCCTCTACTCCGTCGCCCAGATTCTTCTCGGCGTCGCCATCGGGAGGTGGGTCAAGACCACCGGCGCCTTCTTCGTCGCGGGCCGCGCTCTCTCCCCGATGCTTCTCTTCGCGACTCTCCTCGCGGCGAACATCGGCGCCGGGTCGACGGTCGGCGCCGCCTCCCTCGGCTATCGCACGGGGCTTTCCGCCTGGTGGTGGGTGGGCTCGGCGGGAATCGGAACCATCGTGCTCGCGCTCTGGGTGGGGCCGAGGATCTGGAGGGTCGCGAAGGAGCACGACCTCCAGACGGCCGGCGATTTCCTCGAGCTCCGCTACGGAGCGAGGGTAAGGGGAATCGTCTCGAGCCTTCTCTGGGTCGCGACTCTGTTCGTGCTCGCGGGGCAGCTCATCGCCGTAGCGCGCGTCCTCGAAGCGGTTGCCGGCGTCCCGAAGCTCTGGGGCGCCCTCATCGGAGGGGCGGTCATGACCGCGTACTTCACCGCCGGAGGCCTCCTCTCGTCGGCCTGGGTCAACCTGGTGCAGCTCGTCGTCCTCTATTTCGGCTTCTTCCTCGCTCTCCCCGTAGCACTCTCCTCCGTCGGCGGGTTCGACGGACTTCGCGACGTGGGAGCGAGAGTGGGAGGCGTCTATCTCGATCCGTGGGCTTCCGGAGCGCGCTACCTCGCTCTCCTCGCTCCCGCGTTCGTCGTCTCTCCGGGGCTCCTCCAGAAAGTGTATGGAGCCCGCGACGAGAGGACGGTGCGACTCGCGGTCTCTCTCGCCGGAGTCGCGCTCCTTCTCTTCGCCTGGGTCCCGCCGCTTCTGGGAATGGCGGCGCGCGCGCACTTCCCGGACCTCGCGAGCCCCGACCTCGCGCTTCCCACTCTTCTCGTCGAGCGCCTGCCGCTTCTTCTCGGAACCCTGGGGCTCGCCGCGATCTTTTCGGCCGAGGTGAGCTCCGCCGACGCCGCGCTCTTCATGCTCTCGACGTCACTCTCCCGCGACCTCTACCTTCGCTTTCTTCGTCCCCGGGCGACGGATGCCGAGGTGCTGCGGGCGGCTCGGCTCGCGGCCCTCGCCGGGGGCGTCCTCGGCGTCGTCATCGCCCTCGTGTTCGAGACCGTGATCGACACTCTCACGATCTTTTACTCGATTCTGAGCGTGAGCCTGTTCGTTCCCGTGGTCGCGGGGATTCACTGCAAGAGGACGGGAGCGGCCGAAGCTCTTGCGGCGATCGGGTTCGGGGTCGCCGCTCTCCTCGCGGTCCACTTGCACACCGCCGGCCGGGGATATGGAATATGGACGCCGACCCTCGTGGGTATGGCCGTGAGCGGGGTCGCTTTCGTCGTGGCGAGGAGAACATGAATTCGTACGTCCATGGGGCGAGCGAGATCCCTCTTCTCGGGGAGACCATCGGGGACAACCTCAAGCGCGCCGTCGAGAGGTTTCCGGAGCGGGAGGCTCTCGTGGTGCGCTCCCAGAAGTACCGGGCGACGTACCGGGAGCTCTGGGAGCAGACGACGGCGCTCGCGAAGGCCCTCCTCGCCCGCGGAATCGAGAAGGGGGACCGTGTCGGCATCTGGTCTCCGAACCGATTCGAGTGGGTCGTCACCCAGTACGCTACCGCGCGGGTCGGGGCAATCCTGGTCAACGTCAACCCGGCGTACAAGGCGCGCGAGCTCGAGTACGCTCTGAGCCAATCCGGAGTCCGCATGCTCCTTCATTCGCGCGGGTTCCGGACGACGGACTACCGGGAGATCCTCGGCGAGGTGCGCTCAAACCTGAGGGCGCTCGAGCAAGTGGTCGTGATCGACGAAGGCTGGGAGGAGCTTCTATCGTCGTCGTCGGCAGTCGGGGAGGAAACGCTCACCGCCCGAGAGAAGAGCCTCGGCTTCGACGATCCCATCAACATCCAGTACACCTCGGGGACCACGGGAGCCCCCAAGGGAGCGACGCTCTCGCACCACAACATTCTCAACAACGGCTACCTCATCGGCGAGATCATGGCCTACACCGAGAAGGACCGGGTCGCCGTTCCGGTGCCGTTCTACCACTGCTTCGGCATGGTGATGGGGAACCTCGCCGCCGCGAGCCACGGATCGTGCGTTCTCGTTCCCGGCGAGGCGTTCGATGCCGGCGCCACGCTTGCCACGATTGCCGAGGAGCGGGCGACGTCCCTCTACGGCGTTCCCACGATGTTCATCGCCATGCTGGGCCATCCCGATTTCGGCAAGACGGATTTCTCGTCTCTTCGCACCGGAATCATGGCCGGCTCTCCCTGCCCGATCGAAGTCATGAAGCAGGTGCGGGAGAAGATGAACGTGAGGGACATCACCATCTGCTACGGCATGACGGAGACCTCGCCGGTCTCGACCCAGACGCGGATGGACGATCCCGTGGAGAAGCGCGTGGGTACGGTCGGGCGGGTCCACCCGCACGCGGAGATCCGGATCGTGGACCCGGCGACCGGCGAAGTGGTCCCGCGCGGTGTTTCGGGGGAGCTCTGCACTCGCGGCTACTGTGTGATGTTGGGATACTGGAACGATGAAGGCGCCACGAAGAAAGCCATCGATGCCGCGGGGTGGATGCATACCGGAGACCTCGCGGCCGTGGACGAAGAGGGCTACGTCAAGATCGTCGGCCGCATCAAAGACATGATCATCCGCGGCGGCGACAACGTCTATCCCCGGGAAGTGGAGGAGTTCCTGTATACGCACCCCAAGGTCGAGGACGCGCAGGTCATCGGCGTGCCTTCCGTCGCGTACGGCGAAGAGATCCTGGCGTGGATCAAGCCGAAGTCGGGCGCGGTGCTCGATGGCGAGGAGCTCGCTTCTTTCTGCCGGGGCAAGATCGCGACCTACAAGATCCCGAAGTACTGGAAGATCGTCGACTCCTTCCCCATGACCGTCACCGGGAAAGTCCAGAAGTTCCGGATGAGGGAGATCTCGGTCGCCGAGCTCGGCCTCGGCGACGCAGCGAAGATCGAGACCGCATGAGCATCTTCTCGTTGAAGGGGCGGAGAGTCGCCGTGATCGGCGCCGCGTCGGGAATCGGTGCGGCCGTCGCACGAGGGGCCGCGAACGAGGGTGCTCACGTGGCCGCGCTCGACGTCGACGAGGAGAGGCTCGAAACACTCGCTCGCGAGATCCGGGAGGCGGGAGGCTCCGCCGAGTGGGGGAGGCTCGACGTCCGTGACCGTGCGGACGTAGAAGCGGCTCTCTCCAAGGTGGACGACCTCGAGGGCGTCGTCTCGACTCCGGGGATCAACGTGAGAAAGCGTGTCCTCGATTACTCTGACGAAGAGCTCGATCGGGTGATCGACGTGAACCTGAAGGGGAGCTTCCACGTGCTCCAGGCGGCGGGACGGATTCTCGCGGCACGCAAGAGCGGGAGCATCGTGCTCTTCTCCTCGATCCGGTCCCTCGTCGTCGAGCCCGGACAGTCCGTGTACGCGGCGACGAAAGCGGGAATCGTGCAGATGGTGCGAGGGCTGGCGGCGGAGCTCGGGCCCTCGTCGGTGCGCGTGAACGCGGTCGCCCCCGGCGTCGTCGAGACCCCGCTCACCGCGCCCATCAAGGAGAAGCCCGAGTGGTACCGGGCATACGCCGAGAAGAACGCGTTGAGGCGCTGGGCGAGCGCCGAGGAGATGGTCGGGCCGACGCTCTTTCTCGTTTCCGATGCCGCGAGCTACGTGACCGGCTCCGTCCTCTTCGTCGACGGGGGATGGACGGCGGTCGATGGGAGGTTCGATCCCTGATGAGAGCTGCGCTCGCCGCTTCATTCACCCTCTTCGGCTCCGTCCTCGCCTCCGCGGAACTGAAGGAGACGCCGCTTTGCGGGACGTTTCCCGCGCGGGGACGACTCGAGCTCGCGAAGCACGGAGACCTGAGCGAACGGCTCGAAGGAAGACGGGAGGGCCTCGCGCTTCAAGGTCCTCGCCTCGAAGTGTCGGGAGACCTCGTCTTGATGACGGACGACGGGAGCATCGTGAGCGAGGCCCATCCCTTCGACCTCGGAACGCGGGTGCTCGTGTTCTCGCCCGCGGGAGACCGGGGCTTCGCCTACTGGACGGCTCCGGGGCCCCTCGATGCGGGTGCGGGAGAGCGGATCGGGATCGGCGACGACGTGTCGCGCTCGATCGACCTTTCGTTCGACTTTCCGTTCTTCGGTCAGAGGTACCGGCGGCTGTTTCTGAACTCCGACGGAAATCTCACCTTCGGGGAGTTGGACAATGCCAGCACCGAAAGGAGTCTCGAAAGGTTTCTCAGCGGGCCGCCGCGGATCGCACTCTTCTTCGCCGACCTCGACCCGAGCGAGGGAGGGGAGGTCAAGGTTCTGAACACACCCGACCGGTTCGTCGCGACCTGGGAGGCGGTTCCGGAATGGGGCCACGAGGCGCCGAACACGTTCCAGATCGAAATCGTCCGCGACGGGACGATCTACATGAGGTACTCCACTACGGTAAACGCGTCCGGCGGGATCGTGGGAGTCGCGCCAGGTGGAAGCGGGGGAGAAGTGAACCTCGTGGACCTCGGGGGCGAGCGGCGGGAGCTCGCGGGCGCCATCGCGGAACGCTTCCAGCGGGGACGGAGGATCGATAACGTCGCCCTCTCCCGGAGCTTCTATCGCGAGCTCGCGGATTCCTACGACTCCCTCCTCGTCTGGACCAACTTCGAGAGCGACGAAGACGATGCGTTCGCCTACTCGGTCCCCGTCGCGAACGACGCGAGCGGCACAGGGGACGACGTGTACGATTTCAGCGAGAGCTGGGGAAGCGAGGGCGAGCTCGAGACCTACGTGTTCATGGGCGACGTCTCCCGGTATCCCCGCGATCCGAACGGGCGGGTCCTCGGCGCCGCCTCGCGCCCGACGACCCTCGGGCTTCTCGCTCACGAGGTCGGGCACCGGTTCCTGGCGAGGGCTTTCGTCGTGCACCCGGGAGTCGAATCCGACGTCCTCCTCGGCCGGCAGAGCTCTCACTGGAGCTTCTTTCTCGACACCGATGCGTCGTTTCTCGAGGGAAACGAGATCGTGGAGGAATCTGCCGGCCGGTTCCGCACCGTCGAGACCGTGAGCCGGTACTCGCGGCTCGACCTCTACCTCATGGGGCTCGGCGAGGCCGCCGAAGTCGCTCCGTTCTTCGCGGTGACGGGAGCTTCGGCGAGTGTCTTCGGCGAGCCCCTCGACAACGAGTCGAGCCCGCGCGAGGGTGTGGTCATCACGGGCACCAAGACGGATCTCAACATCGACGAAGTCACCCGCGCCCTCGGAGAACGCCTTCCGCGAGCGGGCGAAGCGCAGAGCACGTTCCGCCACGCCTGGGTCCTTCTCTCGCGCCCGGACGAGCCTCCGACTTCGGAGGAATTGGCCCAGCTCCACGACGCGCGGAACGCGTTCGTCGCTTTCTTCAACGAGAAGACGCTGGGAAGGGGGCACATCGAGACCCGCGTCGGCCGCTGACCGTTCGCCCTCGGGTGCTTCCTTGCCGCCGATGTGGGCCGCTCCCCCCGTCCGAGCGACCCTCCTCGCTAGACGGATCCCATAACTCTCAACCATTCAGAGAATTGTAGGTCGCATGGACGTGCCCACCAGGGGCACGGTCTTTGCAGATCGCTCAGGAAAAAACCCCCCCCTGTAAGGAGTCTTTGCGTGGCCCTCGATCTGTCTCGGCCTCCGGCGGGCGCTTCACTGCCGGGCTCCCCGCCAAATGACGCTCGACGTTCCCCGCGTGCTCGTCGAGCAGCGGCCGCCATCCTCTCGTTCCTGCTCGGGGCCTATCCCGCGAGCGCGGGCTTCGCTCACCGAAAGCTGCTGACCGTCAACGGAAGCCAGGTCGCGGGCGGGCCGCACACGAACTTTCCCGTCGCGGTAGGATTCGTCGAACCCGACCTGAGGCTCGCCCCCGCCGGCGGAGTCCGGAGCGCGGCCGGCGACGACATCAGTTTTCGGGCCTCCGATGGAGTGACCCCGCTCGACTACGAGATCTCGAAGTACGACCCGGCCACGGGCCGGCTGCGCGCCTACGTCAAGCTGCCTTCGATCCAGAGCGGGGTCGACACCCAGTTCTACGTCTACTACGGAGACCCGGAAATCACTTGCTGTCAGACGCGCCACGGCGACGTCTGGGACGCGGGCTTTCGAACCGTGCTGCACTTCTCCGAGACTTCGGGCAACCCGATCGATTCGACCGCCTACGGTACGGCCACCCGGCTCAACCCCCAAGGGGACCCCGCCGCCACGATCAGCCAGGCGGGCGACTTCCTTGAGATGATCACCCCGCCCGCGCCGCCCCCCGCGACGAACCTGCCGACGACCGACTCGCACCTCCAGCTCGCCGACGGAACGCTCCCGGCGAACACGCCCTTCACCATCGAGGCTTGGTTCCAGTTCCGCGCCAGCAACGTCGGACAGTGGGTGGGCCTCGTCACGAAGAACCGTGAGGGGACGAACTGGGTCGGGCTGTACAAGAGGCCTGGCCCAGACAGGCTGGCCCTCGGGATGGCCTGCTGCGGTTCTGGTCCGGGAAACCTCGACGGCGCGACCGTCCTCGTCCCCGACCAGTGGTACTACGGGGCCGTCAGCTCGAACGGGATCGATAGCCGGCGTGTCTTCCTCTACGACGCGATCGACGCCGCGGACGCCGTCACCCCGGCCAACTACACCGACCTCAGCCTGCCGACGCGTTTGGGTGACGACTCGAACGGCAACTACCTCGACGGGTTCATCGGGGAGGTGCGCTTCTCCACCGTGGAGCGCAGCCCGGCGTGGATCCAGACCGGCGCTCGAAACCACGGCTGCCCCGCGGCTTCGATGCCGGCTCCCTCTTGCGCTCCCCCCTTGCCCGCGAGCCTCCAGGTGCCGTTCCTCACGGTGGGCGCGGAGGAGTCGCTCGCGGCGACGAACACCGACCCGGACTGCTGTCGAGTCATCGCATCCGACGACGGCACGCGCATCACCGCCAGCACGAGCTCGCTGGCCATGGTCTTCGACCGCACCGATGGGGGTGGTCTCACCGAGCTGCGGGTCGCCGAGGAGGCGAACCGGACGGTGAGCCGCAACGGCGACACCGCCCGGTACAACGTCTTCTCCACCCAGGTCAACGACGGCGCCTGGCATTTCGAGCGCGACGCCGCCGGTGAGCTCGAGGTCCTGGAGGCGACACCGACGCGCGTGAAGCTGCGCCAGCGCTACGACTACACCGCGGCCATCCACCTGGACCGAACCTGGACCATCGGCGCCATGCCCCGTCTGGCCGTGAGCGAGACCCTCGTCCTCGATTCCGACCAGACGATCCGCGGCGCACAGGGCCTCCATCCCCGGGGAGCGACGAGCGGGGGCGCGGGAATCTGCCCATCCCAGCTGATCTCGTCCGGCTTCGGGAGCTCGTTCTACTGCGCGGGACAGGGGAACAGCACCGACCGTTTCTTCCTCGTGACCGACGACCACGAGAGCTACGGCGACATGCTCGCGGTAGCCCACTCCACTCCCTTCTTCGGCCCCACGCGCGCGGGCACGGGAGGCAACTACCAAGACTCCTGGGAATCGGGCACGCCGGAGTCGTACTACGCGCGCACTCACGAGCCCACCCAAATCTTGACCACGGGCGGATCGTACAACCGCCTCTACATGTTCTATCCGTCGCTCGCCGGGCTCACGAGCGCGGGGACCGAGTGGCAGCCGTACGCGACCGACTACCGGTCCCCGGACGCCCTCACCTTCAATTTCTTCGGCACCGGCTGGTTCGACGCGGGCGAGCTCACCTCCTCGCCTTCCGACTTCTTCGGCGAGGCGGAGGGGGCCTACCTCGTCGACTTCAATCCCGCCTCTGGCCTGAGCGTCAACCTCGACGGGAACACGACGACTCGCAGGCGGCCGCTGTTCAAGATCCGGCAGTGGCGCTCCGTCCAGAAGCCGACGGTTTCGCTCGAGGGGACACCCCTCGTCAACGACCGAGACTACACGGCCGACGTCAAGCCTTTCGTCCGTTCCTTCCACTGCACGGGCCCGGCCGAGCTCGATGGCTGCACCGCACTCGCCAACGGCGGCCTCACGAGCGCGAACGAGTACCTGAACGACCCCAGTGGAGGGAAGAACTATCCGCTGGCCTTCCCGGACTTCTCCACCTGGTTCTACGTGGGAGCGGAGTCCCGCTTCCGCGGGATCAACGTGCTCCTCGCCACGGTCGGGGCCGGGACGGCCGACCTGCAATGGGAGTACTGGAACGGCGCGTCTTGGGCCGACCTCGAGGGTTCGACGGGCTGGAACGACCAGACGAACAACCTCAAGCAGAACGGGACGATCTACTGGGGCGACGATGCGCTCGAGCTCGATCCCATCGGCTGGAGCACGCTCGCGATCAACGGGAGTCCTCCGCTCTATTACGTTCGCGCCCGATTGAGCGCGGGCTCGTACACCACCGACCCCGTCGAGTTGATCCTGCGGACCGACATCCTCCTCTTCCAGTATTGCGGTGACGTCTCGATTGCGGATGCCACGTTCGCGTTCAGCGTGCCGCTCCCGACGGAAGTCAAGCTCTCGTCCTTCGAGGCCCTTGCCGGAGATGCCTCCGTGCGGCTCGAGTGGACGACGGCGTCCGAGCTTCAGAACCTGGGGTTCCACTTGTACCGGTCGCTGTCGGCGGAGGGGCCCTTCGAGAGAATCACGCCTTCCTTGATTCCCGGCCTCGGGTCCTCGCCTTCGGGAGCGAATTACTCCTATCGGGACACGGGGCTCGAGAACGGTCGCGTGTACTTCTATCGGCTCGAGGATATCGAGACGACGGGAAAGACGACGCTCCACGGTCCAGTCTCCGCGACACCTTCCGCCGGCTTGCCGCCCGACACGGGGGAAACCGGGAGCCTCATCACCTACGGCCGGCCGGAACAGAACGGCTTTCAGGTGCTGGAGCGAACTTCCGAAGGAATGGTTCTGGAGCTTACGACCGGCGGTTTCACGGCGGAGCCGCAGGGAGACGGAAGTGTCCTTCTTTCGATACCCGGGTTCGAACCCTTGGCCGGCTCGCCTTCCGTTCCCGTCCTCCGCCCGTGGATAGAAACGCTGGGACGGGGAGTCACGATCGTCTCCGTGCGGGAGACTTCGGTTTCCGCTTTCAGCGGTCTTCGACCTTCCGGGGCGGAGGCGGATGAGATCGAGGCGAGCCGAGAAGGTGCGGTGAGGGCGCGTCGAGGACGGGCGCGAGCTCACGTGGAGACCCAGGCTCTCGTTCCTCTGAAGTCCGCTCGCTTATTGCAGGTGGGATTCCAGGGGGAGAAAGAGAAAGCGCAGTTGGAGCTTGCGCCTCTGAGGTGGGATGGGGCGAGAGGAGAGCTCGTTCTCGCGACAAGGCTCACCATACGGATTGATTTCCGGCGCCGGACCGCCGTCCGCCGCGGACCTGCTCCCCGAGCGACGCGAAGGGCAGCCGCTCGCCTCGTCACGGAGCGCGCGGGGCTCCACGAAATCACTTACGAAGCCGTCTTCTCCAGCGGGTCCAGGGGGCGCGGCGTTCCGATCGGCGCCCTCCGGCTTTCCCGTCTCGGAAAGCCGGTGGCCTTCCATGTCGAGCCGGATGGAGCCCGATTCGCTCCAGGCTCGAAGCTCTACTTCCTCAGCGAGGGGCCGGACGCCAACCCCTACGGCCGCGAGCTTGTCTACGAGCTCGAGCTGGGAGAGGGCGGTCTTCTCATGGAGCGGGTATCGGGCCCGCCCTCGGGGGAAGTGGTCGGCTCCTACTTCCGGACCGAGAAGTACGAGGAGAACCGGTACTACCAGGCGGGGCTGCTCAGTGCGACGGACTTGTGGCTATGGGAAGTGCTCCTCGCTCCGGTTTCGAAGAGCTTCCCGTTCGAGGCGAGGGAGCTCGCGCCGGGACCTTCGTGGCTCACCGTATGGCTTCAAGGCGCGAGCGACTTCGCCGCCGATCCCGATCACCACGTGAAGCTCTACGTCAACGAAGCTCTCGCAGGCGAGCATCATTGGAATGGGAAGGAGGCGCACGAGGTCGAGCTCGACATACCCTCGGGAGGCCTCCAGGTGGGGCGAAACGTCCTCCGGATCGAGAACGTCGGGGACACCGAGGCCGCTTACTCGATGGTGATGCTCGACCGGTTCGAGGTGACATATCCGCGGTCGACGGTGGGGGAGGAAGGCCGGCTCGAAGGCTCGTTCTCGATCTCGGGAAGTGCTTCCGTCACCGGACTCGGGGCCTCTCACGTTCTCGACACGACGGGGGGGAGGCCGCGGTGGATTACCGGTGGAGCGGTCTTCCCCGACGGGACGGTCCGATTCCGGGCGGAGGCGGGTCGAAGTTATCTCGCGGTCAGCGATGGCTCGGTCGAGAGGCCAGTGGTGCGAGCGGTGAGTCGCGAGCGGCTTCGGAAGGAATCGCTACCAGCCGACTACCTGGTCGTAGGCCCTCGCGAGTTCGCGAGGGAAGCGGCGCCTCTGCTCGCTCACCGCCGGTCGGAGGGGCTGACCGTGAAGTTCGCCGCGCTCGAGGACGTCTACAGCGAGTTCGGGTTTGGCGAGGCCCGGCCGGAGGCGATCCGGGAGTTCCTTTCCTATGCGTACCACCATGGGAAGCTCCCGAAGCTGCGGTACGTTCTGCTCCTCGGCGACGCCACCTACGATTTCAAGGACTACCTGAAGACCGGGGTCGTCAATCAGCTTCCGCCGCTGATGGTGAAGACGTCCTACCTCTGGACGGCGTCCGATCCCACGCTCGCCGCCGTGAACGGTCGCGATCTGCTTCCCGACTTCGCCGTCGGAAGGCTCCCGGCGTCGAGCGCCGAGGAGCTGCGGAGCATGGTCTCGAAAATCCTCGCGTACGAGACCGCTCCCGCGGGTCTCGACGGTCTTCTGGTGCTCGCCGCCGACAACGCGGATGCGGCGGGAGATTTCCCGGCGGACGCCGTCGCGATCGAGGAAGGGGTGCTCGCGGGCAAGCCCGTAAGAAAGCTCTTTCTGCACGAGCTCCGTGGCTCCATGAGGGGGGAGATTCTCCGCGCTTTCGACGAGGGGGCGTCGCTCGTGAGCTACGTCGGCCACGGCGGCATCCACCTCTGGGCCGACGAGAACGTCTTCAACACGAAGGACGTCTCGTCTCTCGCGCCCCAGTCCCGGCAGCCGCTGCTTCTCACCATGAACTGCCTGAACGGGTACTTCCACTTCCCCTACTTCGACTCCCTCTCGGAAGAGCTCGTGAAGGCCGACGGCAAGGGGGCTATCGCCGCCTTCTCTCCGAGCGGGTTGAGCCTGAACGGGCCGGCGAACACCTTTCATCAGGCGCTTCTCGATGCCATTTTTCGGCGGGGACACCGACGGCTCGGCGACGCCGTTCTCGCGGCTCAAGAGAGCTACGCCGCCACCGGAGCCTTCCCGGAGCTCCTCTCCATCTATCACCTCTTCGGCGATCCCGCCCTGCGGCTGCGGTAACCACGGCGCGCTGAGCGCCGGCGCCTCTAGCGAAGCTGGCTTTCGAGGACCGCGAGGTCGCGGAGGAGAACCACGGAGTCCGCTAAGAGCGAGAGAGAGGAAGGTTGCCCGATAGCGGCTCTCCTCGAGCTTCCACATCCGCGGAGTGACGCTCTTCCCGTAGTTCGCGGCGAAGCGCTCAACTCCGATGAATGCCCGGGCGAAGACCTCGTCTGCCCCCCTGCGGGAGCGGCCGCGTTTCTTGCTGACGTATCCGCAAGCCTCAGGGCGGTCCTCGATGACGGATTTCGTCTTCGACGGTCATGGGCAGCCCCTCAGCGGCAACTCCTGCCTTCCATCCGCCGCCGCAAGGCTGTCCTCCTCTCTATCGCCCGCGAAACCCGCGCGCTCGAGTCGCTTTCCTCACTTGAGCGTCAGAAGCCATAAGTCGGCCTCGGCGGATCGCCGCACGAAATAGATCCACCGGTCGTCCCGCGATGGAACGAGCCACGTGATCGTATCCGGGAGAAGCGAAAGAAGCTCGTGAGAGCGCTTGGAGGGGCTTTCGACGAGAGAAAGGCCGCCCTTTTCGTTCGTGTAGACGAGCCGGCGACCATCGGAGAGCCAACGTGGCGTGTCTCCGGTCTCCGTCAGCCGTTCAAACGTGCGTTTCTCAATCGAGTACGTCACGATCCCGGCGGCCACACCATCCGGTCGGGACCGGTATCCTGCGATTCGACGCCCATCGGGCGACCAGGCGAAGGCCATGAACCCGGCATCGGCCTCGTTTTGAGTCGGGATCGCCTCTGGGACCGCCGCGGCCGCTCCTTCGGAGAGATCGACGATGTATGAGGCATTGCTCATGCTGTCGTCGAAGGACATGCGCGAGCCGTCGGGCGACCAGGCTGGGTCGATCACGGGGCCTGTCGTTCTGGTGAGCTGTCGCAGGCCCGTGCCGTCAGCGCCGATGAGCCAGACCTCATACTTCCCGCCGCGGGCAGAGAAAAAGGCAATGCGCGTTCCATCCGGCGACCAGCGCGGACCCCGATCCTTCGCCGCGTCGTCCGTGAGCTGCCGGCGAGTGGTGCCGTCCGTACGGATCACATAGAGGTCCTCCTGCTTGCCGCCCGAGGTGAAGGCCAACCACTCCCCGTCAGGCGACAGATCCACCTCACCAACATGAAGCGTGCCGCGCGTGACCGGCTCGGGAGGTCCAGCCGCGGCCTCCTTCTCTCGGTCAAACCGGATTCTCTCGATGTTGCTGGTGTCGGTCCTGTCGGTGTAGGCAAAGCGTCGACCGTCCGCCGAGAGGCTCATCGGGCCACGCATTCCCGCGCCGCCGGCAGTTAAGGCCTCCGGCGTCCCGAGGACCTTGCCCGACGCTTCGTCCACTTCCACACGCCAAAGGTTCATGCTCCCGCCGCGGTTGCTCCCGAAGTAGAGCCACCTCCCGTCCGGAGACCACACCGGGTTCCAGTCCACCGCCGCGTCGGCCGTCACCGCCACAGGCACCCCTCCGCCAGCCGGGCCGGCTGAGCCCGCTGAAATAGTCCAGATGTCGCGCTGCCCGCTGCCCCTCGGTATGGCCCAGTACGCTATCCTCTGCCCGTGGGGCGACCACGAGGGTTGAACCGCGTCCTCCTCGCTCATCTTCCACTTCTCGCCCGTCGCCACCTTGACACGCCAGAGCTCGCTCTCGTTTGAGCGGCTGCCGGGATCGGCACCCGATTGTGTCGCGCAAACGATTTCGCTCCCGTCCGGCGACCAGGCGGGGTTGTAGCCGAAGTCCGTCAGGCGGTTCACCGACTCGCCCGTCGCCCCCATGATGAAAATCCCACCCCCGTCCCGTTCCGAACGGAAGGCTACGCGCTCACCGTCCGGAGAAAAGGCAGGCTGCGAGTTGTCGTCGTTCGAATCCGCCGTCAAATCGATCGGATTCTTGCCTCCCACTCGTAACAGGTAGATGTGCGCGTGACCCGGGGCACGGCCGACGTAGACCAGCAACTTGCCGTCCGGCGAGAGGCTCGGTTGGGTCTCGACGCCGGGATCGGTTGTGAGCTGCGTCAGTGCGACTTCGATTGCAGCGGATCGCACCCAAGGCGCCGCGCCGCGCGAGCGCAGCAGGGTCACGACACCGCCGGCCGCAACCGACGCCACGAGAAGTACGAGCGCCCACGCCCGGCGGCTTATCCAGATCCTTGGCGGCGGGACTGCGGCCGAGAGCCCCGAGGCTGACGGAGGCCCTTGGGCGAAGGCGTCTTGGGTCGCCGGCTCAACCGCCGCGCTCACCTTCCCCGAGCGGCCCGAGTCCGTGTCCCGCTTCAGCCGCTGAAGGTCCGCCCGCAGCTCCGAGGCGTGCTGGTACCGCAGGTTTCGGTCCTTCTCCAACGCCTTGTCGACGATTTCTTGAAGCCTTTCCGGAAGCTCGGCGTTCAGGCGCACCGGCGGTGTGGGCGCGCGGTTCAGAATCGCTTCGAAGACGACGCCCGAAGTCTCACCCCGGAACGGCAGTAACCCGGTCGCCATTTCGTAGAGCACGACGCCGAATGAGAAGAGATCGGAACGCGCGTCCAGGTTTTTACCGCGCACCTGTTCCGGAGACATGTAGGCCACGGTGCCGATTGCCGTCCCCGGACTGGTTAGATGCTCTCTCGTCTCTTGCTCGGAGATCCCGTCGGGATCCGTGACGCGAGCTCCCGATGTTCCCGGGGTCAGCTTCGCCAGGCCGAAATCAAGGATCTTGACGTGGCCGCGCTTGGTGACAAAGAGGTTGGCGGGCTTGATGTCGCGGTGGATGATCCCCTCGGCGTGGGCGGCGTCGAGAGCGTCGGCGATCTCGATCGCCAGACCGAGAAGCATGTCCAGCTCCAGAGGCCGGCCCCCGATGCGGTGCTTCAGCGTCTGGCCGTCCATGTACTCCATTGCGAGGAAAGGCTTCCCCTCGTACGCGCCGATCTCGTAGACGGTGCAGATGTTCGGATGGTTGAGGGCGGAGGCAGCCCGCGCCTCTCGCTGGAAACGCTGCAAGGCCTGCGGGTCCTCGGTGAGGGTTTCGGGCAGGAACTTGAGGGCCACGAACCGACCGAGACTCTCGTCTTCGGCCTTGTAGACGACGCCCATACCGCCGCCACCCAGCTTCTCGAGGACGCGATAGTGCGATACGTTCTGGCCGATCACGGAGTGCTCCGGTACCTCCAGGCGAGCGGTAACGGCGTCCTACGTCGATACACCGGACAGCTCCTGTCGAAGAAGCGCCCGCACGAGCAGGCGGGTCACCATCGCATTGCCATCAGGAAAGGGGAGCGATAGAAGTTCTCAAGTCGCATCCAACCGCATCCGCTTCGAAGTCTCGCGACTTTCGAAATCTCGCGTAGGCTCGCTTTAGCGGCTTCGAGGTTACCAGAAGGTGAGGATAAGGCGCAACAGGATGGCGCCCGGGGAGTCGAGAAGGGATGGCGTCGACAGAAAGCTTCTTGATCCAGCTTCGTGGTCCCGCGTGTTGGTACACTGCTCGTGATGTCCACCGTTCGCCGGGTCCACTACACCTACGCGGAGTACATCGCCCTCGAGGAGGAGAGCTCGAAGAAGAACTGTCGTATGCCCCAGCGGCCGGGCCGGGGCTGGAACGCGATCCCGGTGTTGAGCTTGTTGATGGCCGCGCGGGGCAGAAACCCCATCGCCGGAACGAACGCGTCGCCGAAGTGCTTGAAGTTCACGGAGACGTCCCAGAGGTCGTTGGGGAAATCGAGCTGCGCCCCGAACGCACCGTCGCTGCGCCCGTGAGCCCCGTCATCGGAGCGAGCTACCCACAGCGCCAGGCTCAGGTTCTTGTCTCCGCGGAACGTCGAGGTCGCGAGGCGCATGTCTGCGCCCACCATGCTGTTGTCTCCCGTTCCGTCGGGGTTTCCGCGGGTGGCGAAGAATCCCACCGAGGACTGCCGGAAGACGTTCCGGCTGAGCCGTGCGGCGAGGAGATTCTGACGTTCCAGCGACCGAGTCTCACCATCGACTTCGATCTCGTCGACTTTCTGGGTCTCCACGTCGAGGAAGCCGATGTTGTAGTTGCCGAGTCGGCCCGCGAGCTTCGCTCCCGCCAGGATGGGAACTTCCTGGCTCTCTTCCGTTCCGACGAGCCCGATGCGGCGCGAGAAGAAGGGGATGAAGTCGGGGTTCCGGGTTCCGAGCCCGGCGACGTCGTAGGTCCCCGCGCCCTCGAGGAAGAACTGCCGCTTCTCCGGGAAGAACAGCGGGAAGCGTGTGAGGTTGATCTGCCGGGCGTCCACTTCGGTCTCGGCGAAGTCGGTGTTCACCGTGAGGACCCCCGTCAGGTTGGGCGCGAGGTTCTTGGTCACGTCGAGCCCGGCCTTGAACTTTCCGTCGCTCAGCTCTTCCCCGCCGGAAACGTAGGGCCGGAGCTCCCAGCCTCGACCCTGCCGCAGATTCTCGAGTCCGGTGAGGAGACCCGCCTTCGAGAGATTCGAGATCCAGACGTCCTTCCGCGCCGAAGCCCACCGGTCTTCTTCCTGCTTGCGCTTGATCGACCTCTCGACGTTGAAGCCCCAGGTGGTCTGGCCCGGTTTGAAGCGGAGAGTCTTGAAGGGAATCGCGATCTCCGCGACCCAGCCGTCGTCCGTGCGCCGCGCGCCCGCGTTCCAGATTCCGTCCCAGTTGAACGTGAGGCGCTCCTGGTTGTTCGAGATCTGGCCGTCCGTCCGCGCCCCCGCGGGATTCACCTGGAAGAAGAAGCCGTTGCGCTGGTCGAAGAACGGGTCGAGCACCACGGAGACGTGGTCGTCGACGTCGAGCTCCCCGTCGCGCGCGAGTTGCGTCGAGACCACGGCCCGCGGATCGCCATCGCGACAGAGGATGCCGACGTAGAGGTTGTCCTCGTCGTAGAGGACGCGGACCAAGGTCTCCTCCGTCGCCGGCCGCAGCTGCTCCGGCACCCGTTGGAGAAGGGGGCCGATGGGAGGGGTCCGCGCCCAGACCGCTTCGTCGAGCTGGCCGTCGAGGTGGATCGGCTCCGTGGTCCGTACGATGGCGACCGAAGGGACGGCCTCTTCGGAAGGCTGGTCCCCCCGTGCACTACCGGGGAGGGCGAGGAGGGAGAGCCGTCATAAACTCAGGGCCCGTCCTCCCGATCGTTGACCACGAATCCCCGCAACGTTAGCGCGTCCAAGTACGAAATGGGTAAGAACGCCTTCAGGATAGGGGAAGCTCGACGGAGAAGACGGACCCCCGACCGGGCTCGCTCTCGACGGAGATCGCGCCGCCGTGGGACTTCACGTCGAGGAGCACGAGGTCGTAGTCGTAGACGCGGACGAAATCGAGGGCCCTCTCGCCGTCGGAGGCGATGTCCACCGCATAACCCGCTCTCTGGAACGAGGCGCGCAGGCTCCGGGCAAGCTTGGGCTCGTCCTCGACCACGAAAAGCTTCATGAATGTACTGGCCACCCTACACCGGCCCGGTTAGAGGACGGTAAGAGACCTCCCTACCTTACTCCAACCCTGCCGGTCGATGGCCTATTGGCCTATTGGCCTATTGGGGTGATTGAGCTCGAGGTGCCGGGGAAGGGGCAAAACCTTCCGCACTGTTGTCCGGGAGAAGCATTTCCCGTATCCTCGCCCCGGAGACCCACGGATTGCCCCTTCTGTCGGGAACGCGTCTCGGGCCTTACGAGATCCTCTCGCCCGTCGGCGCGGGAGGGCGAGACACAAGGCTCGATCGCACCGTCGCCATCAAGGCTTCAGCGGCGCAAGCACGGACGTGTCTACGCCTACGGAAGCCAGATACGGACGTCAGCGAAGGGACCCCTCCGCCCTTGACCGTCGTTCTCGACCGGACCGCAGGACTGGATCGATGAGCGCCGCGGCGTTCTTCTTACTTTGCTCTAACTTTGCCGTTCTATCCTTTTTCCGGAGGAACCCATGAGACTTGAGACGATTTTTCTATTCCTGGTTCTGGGATCTCGGGGCTTCGTCGAGGAGCCGCGGACCTGGAGCTTCGACAAGGATCCGGTGGGCAAGATTCCCGCGGGCTTCCAATCCGACCGCACCGGCCAGGGCACGGTGGGCGAGTGGATCGTCGAGGCCGTCGCCGATGCTCCCTCGAAACCGCAGGCGGTGAAACAAGCCTCGACGGACTCGACCGATTATCGATTTCCGGTTCTCGTCGCGTCGGAGGGCCGGGCCGTTGACGGGAGCGTCTCCGTTCGATTCAAGCCCGTCTCCGGTCGCGTGGACCAGGCCGGGGGTCTGGTCTTCCGTTATCGTGACAAGGACAATTACTATCTCACGCGGGCCAATGCCCTCGAAGACAACGTCCGGCTCTATTACGTCAAGAACGGGAGCCGGAAGCAGTTCGCGGGCTGGAACGGCAAGGTCGGCTCGGGCGCATGGCACGAGCTGAAGGCGGCGTATCGAGGGAACCACTTCGTGATCTTCTTCGACGGAAAGCAGATTATCGAGGCGACGGACGAGACGTTCAAGGACGCGGGTAGCGTCGGGCTCTGGACCAAGGCCGATTCCGTCACCCTCTTCGACGACCTTCGATGGGAACCGTGACGTCGCGACGGCGACTCGTCGGAGTCCTCTCCGTTCTTCTTCTGGCGGCGAGTTGTACTCCGACCCGGCGCGAAGTCGTGGTCTACACCTCCGTCGATCAAGTCTTCTCGGAGCCCGTTCTCAGGGAGTTCGAGCAGGCCTCGGGAATCCGGGTGAGAGCGGTCTATGACACCGAGGAAGCCAAATCGACGGGAGTGGTGAACCGACTCATCGCCGAGTCGGAGAACCCCCAAGCGGACGTCTTCTGGAGCGGCGACGTCTTCCGGGTGCTCGTCCTGAAGCGCAAGGGAGTCCTGACACCACACCAAGCGCCCCCGGGGGTGCCCTCGCGGCTTCGCGATCCCGAAGGATTCTGGACGGGCTTTTCCGGCAGGGCTCGGGTACTGGTGTTCGACCGGGACCGGACGAGGGAGCCCCTTCCGCGCGGCCTCGGCGATTTCACGGCGCCCGATCGCCGCGGAGAGCTCGCGCTCGCCAATCCTCTCTTCGGCACGACCACGGTTCACGTCGCCGCTCTCTTCGTGGCTCTCGGTGAGGAAGCGGGGGCGAAGCTCTTCGACGCTCTCCGGGAGAACGGCGTGCGCCTGGTTGCGTCCAATAGCGAGTCGTTGAAATCCGTCCTCGGCGGCCAATCCTCGTTTGGCCTCACCGACACCGATGATGCCTTCGTGGCCCTTCAGGACGGAAGGCCTCTCGGGCTTCTTTTCCCAGACCAGGACGGACCGGGCACGCTCTTCGTGCCGAACGCTCTCGCGCGGATCGCGAAGGGCCCGAATCCCTCGGAAGCGCAGCGTCTCATCGACTACCTCCTCACGCCGGAGGTCGAGGAGTCGCTACGTCAAAGCGCGGGTCAGATTCCCACGCTTCCCGGGGGGAAGGAGCCGGAGGGGTTTCCGCCCCTCTCCGGAATTCGGTTCATGGACGTCGATTATGCTTCCGTCGCGCGGATGGTGGAGGAGATCCGGCCGTATCTCCAGCGCTGGACGGGAATGTGAGATCGCGGCTAAAGGCCGCTCTCCTTGTCGCGGCCGTCCTGTACGCGGCGGCCGGGTTGATCCCTCTCGGCTGGTCTTTCGGAGGCGCCGTCCTCTTGCGCTACCGGGATCTCTTCGAGCTCGCGGCGACGAAATCGACCTGGGTCGCTCTCGCGAGAAGCGCGTCGCTCGGAGGGCTCTCCGCCCTCGGAGCCCTCGCGCTCGCGGCTCCCCTCGCGTTCCTGACCGGCCGGACCGCCATTCCCGCCCGAGGCGCCTTGTCGGCCGCGGCTCTGATGCCTCTCGCTCTTCCCGCGTATGTGGTCGCTCTCGGTCTCGGACCCTGGCTTCCTTCGTCGCCCTGGGTCGCCGCCCCTCTGGTGATGGCGCTGTCGCTCTATCCCATTCCCTACCTCTTTCTGCGCGCGGGCCTCGCGAGCCTGGACCCTTCGCTCGAGGAAGCGGGGCTACTGGCGCGTGGTCTTTGGCCCACCGTTCGTCACCTGACCTGGCCTCATCTCGTGCCCTGGACGGCGGCCGCGCTCGCCCTCGTCTTTCTTCTGGGTCTGGGCGAGCTCGGGGTGCCGACGCTCCTCGGCTTTAGAGCCTACTCCGGTCTCATCCTGATCCGATTTGCCGCGACGTACGATGCTGCGGGAGCAACGATCGCCGCCCTTCCCCTCCTCCTCTTCGTTCTGGCGCTCTTCGGAATCGAAGCGCGCTGGCTCCGTAAGAGCGGGGTCTTCGCCGGCCGGCTGCGGAATCCGCGACTTCTGGACCTCGGGCGCGCTCGAATCCCGGCCGCCGCTCTCTGCCTTTCCATTCTCGCCGCCTCTCCCGCTCTGCCCGTCGTGGCGATGGCGGTGCGAGCGGACCGAGTCGGCTTCGAGAGGGCGCTGGCAACCGCCGGGCGCCCAGCCGCGAACGGCTTTCTCGTGGCGGCGATCGGAGTCGTTCTCGCGCTCGTCATCGGGCTCGTTCTGGCTCTCCTGACCCGCGGGGGCGCGCGGGTGCACCGCGGTCTTCCACTCCTCTACTTCGTGCTTCCCGGTGCCGTGGTTGGCATCGGCCTCATAGGCTTCTGGAACCAGCCCGGCCTTCCGCCTCTCTACGGATCCGCGGGACTCCTGGCTCTCGCACTCGCTCTTCGCTACGCCATTCTCGTCGAGCTCGCTGCGGAGGCGGGGCTCCGAGATCTTCCTTCCTCCCAGGAAGAAGCCGCACGGCTCGCAGGACGAAGTGAGCTCGCGATTCTGCGGCGGATCCTCGTCCCTCAAATCCGGAGGCCCCTGCTTCTGGGAGTGACGGCCTTCGTCCTCTTGGCGCTTCGAGACCTCGATACCGTGGTGACCCTCTATCCGCCCGGAGGCGAGACGCTCCTGGTGCGGCTCTATACCGCGCTCGCGAACTCTCCCCAAGGGTTCCAGTCCTCGCTCGCGCTGCTCCAGGTGGGCCTTGCCCTTCCGATCGCCGCCGCCCTCGCGGTCCTGTCGAGAAAGAGTCCATGGCTTCTCTGAGCTTCGCCGCCGTTTCTTTCTCGTACCCGGAGCGCGCCGTTCTCCAGGAGCTGTCGTTCGATCTCGAAGACGGGGAGCTCCTCGTCCTCCTGGGGACCTCCGGAAGCGGGAAGAGCACGGTGCTGCGCCTCGCAGCCGGACTCGAAGCGCCGTCCGCAGGTCGGATCCTCCTGGACGCAGAGGTCGCGAGCGCGGCGGGACGAGTCGTCCTGGAGCCTGCGCGCCGGCGGACCTCGCTGGTGTTCCAGGACCTGGCGCTCTGGCCGCACCTCAGCGCCGAAGACCATCTCTCTTTCGTCGCGCCGGATCTCAGGACCGAGGAGCGCCGGGCTCTTCTCAAAAGCGTCGGGCTCGAGGAGTTGGCGAATCGTCTTCCCGCGCAGATGTCAGGAGGCGAGAGACAGAGGCTCGCTCTCGCCCGAGCGCTCGCTTCCAGGCCGCGGCTTCTTCTTCTCGACGAGCCCTTCGCAAGCCTCGATCCCCCCCTTCGCGCCGAGCTCCGCGCCCTGGTACTCGAGCTCCATCGCCGCCGGGATACGAGCACGCTCTACGTGACCCACGACCTCGAAGATGCATTCCATCTCGGAGACCGCATCGCGGTCCTGAACCGAGGGAAGGTAGAGCAGATCGGCTCACCGGAAGAGATATATCGCCGGCCGAAGACGCCGTTCGTCGCCCGGTTCGTGGGGAAGGGAGCGCTCGTCCCCGGGCGTCTCCGGGGCAAGGAACTGGAGACGGCTTTCGGGAAGATTTCGAGCTCATGTCCCGAGCTGCCGGAAAGCTCGGAAGTCCTGGTTCTCCTTCGTCCCGAGGATCTCGAGATCTCCGAAGATGGCATCGAGGGGATCGTCCGCGATGTTCACTTCGAAAGTGGCACTTACTCCGCACGTATCGAGATCGAGAACTGCGAACTCTGGGTTCGCTCGCACCGGCGGCCTCTGCCGGGAGAGAGCATTCGCATCCGTGTGAGAGGTTGCTGGCCCATTCCCCCGGAGTGAACGGGGCTCCGTCCC
>Ga0187893_10005896_pt1 | contig 21465 bp, 14 predicted proteins | sample MA1701074metaG_FD_139574 | JGI IMG/M metagenome (GOLD analysis project Ga0187893, IMG submission 139574) | White microbial mat communities from a basaltic lava cave in the Kipuka Kanohina Cave System on the Island of Hawaii, USA - MA170107-4 metaG ...
CCCGGTCAATGCTTCCACAGCGGCAAATATCGGCTCAGGCTTCAGAACCATCCCGTCGCCACCACCGAACGGGCGGTCATCTACTACATGGTGCCTGTCGGTGGTCCAACTTCGCAAGTCATGGGGCTGGATCTCCACCAGGCCTGCCGCCTGCGCTCTTCCAACGATGCCATAACCAACCGTCCCGCTGAAGAACTCTGGAAAGATTGTCACTATGTCAAAACGCATCTTACAAAGAACTAAAGCTCCAGCAGGCCTCGTGGAGGATCGATCGTTATGGCCTTGTTAGCAGTGTCTATCTTAATTACGATTGATTCGGCCAGCGGCACCAGATATTCGTGCTTTGCTTCGTTCTCGACGATTAGGGTATCGACCCCACCAGTTCTCAAGACCCCCTGAACAGTTCCCACATGAATGCCATCTATCGTCTTTACCTTACATTCTTCTAGTTCCCAGTCGTAGAATTCGCCCTCGGATAGCGGCACCCTTTCTGACTCAGGGATGGCAAACTCACAACCAACGAACTGGCGAGCCGACTCGGGATCATCAATACCCGCAAGCTTCAGGACGATGCGGGTCCCCTGAAACCAGTGCCCCGCGAGTTCAACTTCCTGGCGTGCTCCTTCGCGTGGAATACAGATCAAGCGGGATAACTCGGCGAACCGTTCCGGAAAATCTGTCAAAAGATCTGCTACAAGCTCGCCTTTTAGTCCCCTGGTCCTGACTGCGCGAGCCACAACCACCAGAGATTCTTCGTCTACGGAATTCATTCCATGATTTCCAGAACGAACCGATGCTTTTTCTTAATACTGACCGCGCGCGCCAGAGATCTTAGAGCCCTGACCGTCCGGCCCTGTTTGCCGATAATCTTGCCCATATCAGATTGGGCTACCCGGATTTCAATCAACGTGGTGCCGTTTCGCTCAACCTCACGTACTTCAACAGCCTCGTCGTCATCAACGAGAGCCCGGACAATCATTTCAATTGCTTCTCGCATGGTCCAATCCGCCGCGCCGTCGAATCCTGATCGGGACTAAACGCACAAACCTATTCAGTGGGCGAGGTGGCCGCTTTCGCGCTCTTTTTAATCAGCCGGCTCACCGTATCGGTTGGCTGTGCGCCTTTTTTCAACCAGTAATTTAGTCGCTCCAGATCGAGCTGTATCTCCGCGGGCTCGCGGGTGGGGTTGTAAATACCCAGGTTTTCGAGATAAGCCCCATCGCGCTTTGACTTTTTTTCTTTCACCACGACGCGGTAAGAGGGACTCTTTTTCGCTCCTGTGCGCATTAACTTGATTGCTAACAAAGTCTGAAACCTCCAGTTATTATCTTCGCTTCTTCTTTCGCTTCTTCTTTTTGATTTTCTTACGTGAGGGACCAGCCGGCAATGCCAGATCCTCACCATTGCCTCCCGGGACGCCCATTTCGGGCATTCCCGCCATTCCGGCCATCCGCCGCATCATCTTTCCCTTCAAGCCGCTGCCACCGAATAATCCAGAACCAGATAACTGGCGCATCACCTGACGCATCTCGCTGTACTGCTTGACCAGCTGGTTAACGTCGGCCACGGCCGTGCCTGAGCCGCGTGCAATCCTGCGTCGCCGATTGGCATTCAAAATGGTGTGGTCGGTCCGCTCTTCCGGAGTCATCGAATCGATAATCGCTTCGGTTCGCTTCAACTCCCGCTCCATCTGTTTCGACTGCTCTTCCGTCAAATCGGGCATGCCGATACCGCCCAGCAGTTGGTCAGGCAACAATTTCATGATCTTAGAAAAAGAACCGAGGCGCTTAACCTGACGCAGCTGCGAGCGGAAATCGTCGAGCGTGAATTCGTTCTTTTGTAGTTTTCTTAATTGCTCTTCAGCCTCGCTCTGATCAACTTTAGCCTGAACTTCCTCTATAAGCGACAGAACGTCGCCCATGCCCAGGATCCGCTGGGCCACTCGGTCCGGATAAAAAGGCTCCAGCGCATCATACCTTTCGCCCACTCCAACGAACTTCACTGGCTGCCCGGTGACCTGCTTAATCGAGAGGGCGGCGCCACCACGGGCGTCGCCGTCCATCTTCGTAAGGATCACCCCGGTGATCCCCACTCGCCGGTGAAACTCTTCCGCCGAACGTACAGCATCCTGGCCGGTCATGGCGTCGGCCACGAAGAGTATCTCGACTGGATGAGTTTCGGCCTTTATCTTCACCAGCTCATCCATCAACAGATCGTCGATGTGTAGACGACCGGCCGTGTCGATCATCAAAGTATCGAAACCGGTTTGCTGGGCGTGCTTGTAGGCTTCGCGAACGAGCGTTAGTGGATCATTTATTTCCGGCTGGTCAAAAATCTGTTGCCCGGTAGCTTTAGCGATGACCTTCAACTGCTCGCGCGCAGCCGGGCGGTAAACGTCAACCGAAAGTAACAGTGGCTTGCGCTCTTGATTTGCGACCAGCCAACGCGCGATTTTTCCAGTTGAAGTGGTTTTACCCGAGCCCTGCAGTCCCACGATCATCACCACATTCGGTACCTGCCGGGTAAAAACCAAACGGGACGATTGCCCCCCAAGTAAGTCCACCAGCTCGTCGTAAACAATTTTTACGACCTGCTCTGAAGGCTTCAGCTCCTGCCAAACCTGCTGCCCTTCGGCTTTCTCCTTAACGGAAGCAATAAAGTCCTTGGCAACCTTATAGTTAACGTCTGCTTCCAGCAGGGCCAGGCGAATCTCACGCAGCGCCGCGTCGACATGTTCCCGGGTGAGCACACCTTCGCCGCGCAGGTTTTTGAGAGTGCGCTTAAGTTTATCGGATAATGACTCGAACATAGGTCACTAGGCGAAGTCACACGCCAAAGACGGAATCGAGAAGAATAGCCGTCAGAATTAGGAGTGTCAAGGAAATCGCCCTGTCAGGTGTATCGCAGATTTGGTGTAATTGAGCCAGCTAACTCCTTTACTAAACGGGTGTTGCCGGGAGTAAAGAAAAAACTTTGATGGGTTGCTGAAGGGTGAACTTAGGATGTATATTGCATGCTCAAGCGGAAAAGGTTTTCCAACTCTCCTCCTAAAGTCGGACGTGGTAGTCAAACCTCGACGCCTTGACCCCCATCTCTCGGGTCGAGATTTGACCACAACTTGACCGGTTTCCCCCCGTTTACGTTCACCCGATTAGCAAATGGATTAGCACAGCCCGGAGGTCAATGTGCGCAAAATCATTCTTCCTGCCTTTTTTCTCGTCTTTTTATGGCCGGCAGCGAAGACAGTTTTCGCTCAGTCAGGCACCGAAAAAGCCGAATTTACGGATCAGCCCGTTAACTCTATTGTGTCCTGCATTCCCGGAAGTAAAGCGCAAGCGGATCCAGCCCAAGCTCACCTTGAGGCGAAGCGCTTTTATGAAGCAGGTGTAAAGCATGGCCTGGCCAAATCGTTCGAACAGGCTACCACCAGTTTTCTCCTGGCCACTTGCCTCAAACAGGACTTTGCAGATGCCTACCACGGATTGGGACACGCCTATTTCGATTTGGAACGCTGGGCCGAATCAATCAAAGCGCTCGAACGAGCGGTCCAGCTTAATCCGAAAGACAGTGAGGCGTTCGCGATGCTGGGCCAGGCTTATTTAAACCTGCGCCGCGATGACACTGGCAACAGTCAACAGAAGGCCCCTGAGGCGGTGGGAGAAAAGGTTTCGCATAGCACTACGGATGAAACCATGCCAAAGGCCTTGCCGGCTGAATCCAATGCTGAAGCCAATGATCGACCACTGACTAACACCTACCGACTCGGTATCGGTGACATAATCGAAATTAGATTACCCAACGAGCCGACGGCTCAAACTCTCTATTCAGTCGGTGTATCCGGCTTCCTCGACCACCCGCTACTTTCAAAACCGCTTTATGTAAGCGGGCTCACTACCGACGAAATTCGCAATCGGATCGAGGCTGAATTGCGAACCCTGGGAACAGACAAGCAGTCTGAGGTTTCGGTCGAGGTGCGTGAATACAGCAGTCATCGAGTGATTGTCAGCGGGCTCGTAAAGGAACCCGGAACAAAAGTGCTGAAACGCGAGGCGATCCCGCTTTACGTAGTGCTGGCCGACGCTCAGCCTTTCCCGGAAGCCAATCGAGCCGTTATCAAATCTCAGCAGAACAGCGGATCAGTTGCGGTGGACTTAACCGATTCGACAGCGGTGGAATTGCTGGTGCGTCCATCCGACGTAATAACAGTCGATCGTGCTCCCCAACAATTTGTTTATGTAGGTGGAGAAGTCAAACTTCCGGGCGAGAGGATTTTTCGTCGCGGTTTGACCCTAACCCAAGCCATCTTAGCTGCCGGGGGTCCGGTGAAACAGGGCAAACGGATCGAGGTTGCCCGCGAACAGTCCAAAGGCTTGTTAGTAGTCAGGCAGTACAACCTCCTGGACATTTATGCTGGTAAGTCCCCTGATCCGGAGATTCTTCCCGGCGATCGAATAACGGTCAAGAAGTGAAAGGCAGAGGGAAATCGCATGTCGCAAAGGAACCGAAAACATGCAAGCTGAGTTAAGTCTTATTCAGGCGGCTGAGCAGGGAGATCGGGGTTGGTTAGAGACTTTGATCGATCAGGGAGTGGAGGTCAATAGTCGGAACGCCAGTGGAATGACAGCGCTAATGGGCGCTTCCGCTAACGGTCATCACGAGGTCGTCAAACATCTGCTAGAGCTAGGGGCGGACCTTAGCGCCAAGAGACTTGATGGGCTCGATGCCCTGGCCCTTGCAGTCTTCTTCGGTCATGCTAAGGTGGTCAAGGAGTTGATGGCGAACGGCGCCGATCCGACGGCAAAAACTCGGTTTGGAACCACGCTGGACAGCTGGGCAACTGCCAGAGGGTTTCCTGAAGTGGCTCGGATCCTGCGCAATGCCGATTCCGCTCAAACACTCACGGTTGCGGCATCGGCGAGTGAGCAAATCAGCAAACCAGGAGGAGACCACACCACCGTCGATTCCACCTTTAATACTGCTCCTCGTGATTGGAGCAGCACCGCCGAAACTGATGAAGCAAATCCTTTGATGAGGGTGCTTGTCTATGTAACGTCTGACTGGCAGCGGCTAACTTTGCTTACCCTAACGTTGATATTGGGTTGGGGACTGGCCACCTTTGCATTCCTGAAGATGGAAAGTTACGAGCCTGAAGCAACTCCGTCTAAACTACCTGTAACTTCTAACGCGCCTCCCTCAAATTCTCAGTTAGAGCTCGAATCGACCCCGCAAAGAGAAAAGATTCAATCAACTCGGTTTTCGAGCGAACCCTTGAGTGAACAACCTGATCCTGGGCGGACCCTCGAGTCGACAACTGGAAAACAAACACACCTGGAAACAAATCATTTGGGGGGAAGCGGCAGTTCAGATCCGGAAACGAAATCAAAAGGAGAAAGGGTTGTTGAGATTACCGACGCAACCCAGGAAGCCAAGCCGACTGTCACCAGCGAAAATCAACAAGCCTCAGACTCACTGTCAGGTTCCAAATCTGCGACCGATCTGGCAGGGGACGCGACACAAAATGCAGTTGGGTCGGATGTCGGTTTAGAATCGCCACCGTCGTCTGGAAAGGGAAACGTTGCCCAAGAGCGTCCCAGACCAGTCCCTGCCGCACCTACCCCGGTACCAGTTAGTACGCCAGCACAAAAACCGAAGTCCAAGGTGATTCAGTGGCCGTAGCTGTCCACTCGACCCTCCCATATTAGAATGCCGCCACTCAGGTTCGACCGCTGTTGGCGTCGATCACGGACTCATCATTAAGCGTATTCGGTAAGACCGGAGTTGTTCCCGTTGCACCACTTAATTAATTTCGTGCAAAGGGAACTCTGAATTAAAGTACTGGGCGATGAAACAGCGTACGAACGTCAACAGAAAACGTTTCCTGAAACTGGTACTCACCTTACTGTCAGTACTCACCCTCGCGCCCACGCCTCAGCGAGTGGCGCAGGTCCCGACGGCCAATCCGCCCTTTAGTGAAATCGCCCCAGGAATCGAATATCTGCAGATCAATCGTGGAACCGAGCCAGCACATGGACCATGGCTGATAAACCTGTTGCGGGTGGATTTGGCACGCGCCGAGTTGAGGTTTGTGCGGGCCCTTGATGAAGCTGTTGGTCTAGAAACGGTAAGCTCACTGGCCGCGCGCTACGCAGCTGTGGCCGGTATCAACAGCGGCTACTTCAGAACCTCAGGGACGTATCGCGGGGAGTCTATTGGAGTGATGATGATCAATGGAAAGTTGCTCAGTGAGACACACAATGATCGGGCAGCTGTGGGTCTGATCCGGCAAAACTCGAAAACCGAACTTCTCTTGGGTCACCTGAAGTTCAGCGGCAGGCTTTTCATAGGCCCCAAGATACAAACTGTAAATGGAGTCAACCGCCCCGTCTTAGCCAATGAGTTGATCCTTTTTACCCCAGAGTTCCACAGAACCACTCTGACCAATCCGAACGGTGTCGAGGCAGTCGTCAGACAGGGTCGGGTAACCGAAATATTGGACCTCAAGGGAAGCTCCAGGATTCCCGCAGATGGATTTGTAGTATCAGCATCAGGTAGCGCTCGCGACTGGATCAAGAAAAACGTGCGGCTCGGTTCGCCCGTAAGACTCTCGTTAGAGATCCATCCGGTGGATAGCTCACAGCAACATCTTTGGAAGTTGTGCAAAACCATTCTGGGCGGCGGACCGCAAATCATTAAGGATGGAAAGATCGAAATCACAAATTCACAAGAAAAGATCGCACCGGCCTTTGTTACGGATCGTCACCCGCGGACGGCGATTGCGAAGCTGACGTCAGGCAAGGTCTTGCTCGCAACTGTTGATGGACGCCAACCCGGCATTAGCGTGGGAATGTCACTGCCTGAGTTAGCCAGTCTGTTGCTTGAGTTTGGAGCGGTTCAGGCGATCAACCTTGACGGCGGAGGATCAACGACCATGGTAGTCTCAAATAAGATCGTTAATAAGCCCTCAGATCAGGCGGGCGAGCGTCCGGTGAGCGACGCGATCCTGGTCTTTCCACGCCACACGAATCGTTAAAGGGGTGTCAGGGGGCTCAGTTCACCGGTTGATGGGTAATTAATGTCTGTACGGGTCTTTGTCCATGTGTTAGATTCTGTACGTCTGATTCAAACTAACGGTGCGCGGCTGACAGCACTTTGCCGAGTACCAGCCTCCCACCTGCCCAGTGACGCAACGCACATTGAAAAGTGCTGGTGATTGACACTTTCTAAAGACTTAAATGACTAAGCACGGCGGTTCAGGGTCTAGTGATCCCACTGGAAAAGACTCCTCGAAGGAGCGAGGTGTGGTGGATCTAGCTGACGCGCGCGTCAGATTGCATTCACGCTCAAGAGTCTCAAACGAAGTCTTAATGAGGGAGCTGGATGAAATTCGCTCGCTGTTGGATGAAGGACTGTCCAACGAAGCCCGAAATCGTCTTACCGCCATAATTTCTACCGCCCGAAATCAGCCCGCCATCCTGGCGCTGGCGCGTTGCGCGCTTTCGACCGCTTTGGAGATGCAAGGTCACTATGGCGAGTCGCTGGCCGCAGTAGCCATGTATGAAGCACCTGAGGCGCGTGCCAGGTTCGACGATGAGACCGTCAGCCGGTTGCGTGTACAGATCGGGCTAGCCCACAACTACACCGGAGATCATCCTAAAGCGATCGCCATACTCCAGTCTGCTTTGCGGGATTATGCAGACAGTGGTGATGATGCCAGACTCGGGCGCACCTATGCAGCGCTGGCTCGTGTCTATCGGAGCATCAGCGAATTTCCCATTGCCCGCGACCATGCACAGCGCGCGCTCGAGCATTTCCGGCTGGCCGCCGACTGGCGCGGTTTGACGGAGAGCTACTTCGCGATCGGTTTGGCAGATATTCAGGAGGGCCTCTACGAATCGGGGTTGGAAAATCTAAACCAGGCGCTGAAGCTCGTCGGTGATCGACCGGCAGCGTTCGTGCTCGGCAGGATTTACGCAAATATGGCTGGGGCCTGCTGGTTTCTGAAGCGTCCTCACGAAGGCATTGGCTACCTGGAAAAGGCAATCAAGTACTACGAGCGCACGGAACACAAGGCCAACGCCGCTGACGGCTACAACAATCTGGGAATTAATCAGATCCTCATCGGGCAGTGGAAGCGCGCCCAGGAATCGCTCGAACGCGCCCTTTCGCTAGCCTCCGAGATCGACCAACGTGGCGCCAAGATACCGATGATCCTGGATTCCCTGGGCGAGCTACACATGCTCCGGGGAGATTTGGACGAAGCGCGCGCCTATCTCCAGCGAGCTGTCTCGCTGGCGACTGAGAACGGTAACAAATGGTACGGCGGACAAGCTTTAAGGACGCTGGGCCGCTGTTACCTGGCCATGAAGGACGATTCAAGGGCGCTGGCGCTTGGCCGGGAGGCTTTGGGACTGGCTGAAGAAATTGGCGACCGCCAGGCCATTTGTGAATCGCGTTTGATTCTAGCTGAAGCCCACCTCCTGCGTGGCAATCTTGGCGAGGCTTCGAATGAGCTGGCAAAGGTTTCGGCCGAAACAACCGACTCAGCCCAAGATCTGGGCTTCACGGGAGAAGCGCAAAGGCTTGCCGGAACGCTGTCGATGCTGCAGTCGGAGCCGGTGGCGGCAGCGCAACACTTTGGCAGCAGTGTTTCGATCTTTGACATGCTCGGAGATCGATACCGCGCTGCCCGTTCCCACTACGAATTGGGTCGAGCTTATGCTGAAACGCAGCCGAGACGCGCCCAGGAACACCTCTCGCGGGCCTTGAACACGTTTCGAGAACTTGGCGCCCGTCTAGATCTCTCGCGCGCTGAAGAGGCTCTGGTCAGCATCGATCGCACCGCGCCGGAGCGTAGTCAGGAGGAATCAGCTTTAACACAGCTACTGACGCTACGTCTGGCTGAGGCAGTGGCTTCGCGTGAGCTATTGTTGCGAGAGCTGGCAGCCGTTATGAGTCAGGAGTCCGGCGCCCGTCGAGTTTTGATCAGCGAGACCGACGAGGAGAATCAACCACATGTCGTGATTGCTCATGGATACACACCGGCCGAGAGTTCGCAGTTGGCTGCGGAACTCGAGCATCTCGATAGTGAGGCGGCCCGCGAGCAGTACGCAAAGAAGCACGACTGTGCAGTTTTTAGCTTAAGGTCAGCGAATTCCGCGCCGGTAACAATTCTCATCTCGCCCCGCAACCGGGCCAAGCTTCCCGGCGGACTCTCGTTCGAACCGCTTTTCCGGGTAGTCGAGTTGGGGATGGAGGTTTGTGCACTTCGTTCGGCCACGCATAAAGGTGCTAGTAGCGACCAGCCCGATGAAATGGCGGGCGCGAGCCTCTTGCCGGGCTTCATCCACTCGAGCCCCGCCATGACGCGACTGGTGGAGGAGGTTCATAAGATCCGCTCTTCAGACGTGACCGTTTTAGTTACGGGCGAGTCAGGCACCGGAAAAGAGCTGGTGGCGCGTGCCATCCATGCTATCTCCGCCAGGCGGTCTAAGGTTTTCGTGCCTTTTAACTGCACCGCGGTGCCAAAGGAACTCACCGAAGGTTATCTGTTCGGGTACCGGCGGGGCGCCTTTACGGGCGCGGTGACGGATTCCCCGGGAGTAATTCGCACGGCCGTTGGCGGGACGCTGTTTCTCGACGAGGTTGGGGACTTGCCACTTGATGTGCAACCAAAGCTGTTGCGGTTTCTTCAGGAAGGTGAGATTCAACCACTGGGCGAGCAGCGTCCAACCAAAGTTGACGTGCGCATCATTGCGGCCACGAATACCGATCTGGAGGAGATGGTTGCCCAGGGTCGCTTCCGCGAGGATTTGTATTACCGTCTGAACGTCATCAGGCTACGCGTGCCCCCACTCAGAGAGCGACGCTCAGAGATTCCGACCATAGTGAATTACTACATCAATCATTACTCGGCCAGGTTTGGGCGGAAAGAGATCCAGATTCAGCCCCAGGCAGTCGATTTGCTGATGGTCAATGACTGGCCCGGCAACGTGCGCCAGCTCTGTAATGAGATTCAGCGAATAGTTGCTCGTTCTGAGGATGGTACGGTGATCACGCCGGAGCAGCTTTCCCCGGAGTTACAGCGCACCTCGTCACCCGCCTTACCCACCACTTCAGTATCGGCAGTTGCTTCCCTGCCAGGAGCGGGGCGCGTTACTTTGGCTGATGCGCTGGCAGAGGTTGAGCGCCGAATGATTTCTGAGTCCTTGAAGCGGCACGGTGGGAACATTTCGCGCGCCGCCCGCGAACTTGGTCTTACCCGCCGAGGCCTCTATCTCAAACTAGAACGCTACGAGATAAGCGCAAGCGCCTAAAGCAATTTAGGAATTAGGATTGAGGATTTAGGAATGAATTCCGAATTGCGAATTTGGCATTGCGAATTTCGAATTTCGAGTTGCTGAAGATTCGTTCTCGGCCACTCATTCCAGGTACCCCAATCATAGATAATTCGCAATTCCCAATTCACAATTCCAAATTCGAAATTCACTCCTAATTCCTAATTCCTAATTCCTAGTTCCTGCTTCTCACATCCCCAGGAGCTTGCACACGTTCTTATTCATCACTTCGGGTTTGAGTTCCGCGAGGTGGCGCCGGGCGGCGGCTTCCTTGGCGATTTCGGTGATGCTGGAGAGGTCGAAGGGTTTGGGGACCACCCATTCGGCCCCGATCTCCTGACGCGCTTCACAGCTGATCGCCTCAGCCCAGCCGCTGACGATAGCCAGGGGAATTGTGGTCGAGCGTTTGCGAATTTCTCGGGCCAAGTCCCAGCCATTCATTCCAGGCATACCAATATCCGTAAAGATTATGTCAACGCGGTCGCTGCGTTCATCGTAGAGTCTGAGTGCCTGTTCACCACTCTCGGCCGTGAGCACATCAAAGCCTTCGGCTTCAAGTGCCTCCTGTAAGACATCTCGTACAGCCGGTTCATCGTCCACGACCATCACGCGCACAGCATTTTGGATTCCCCGGCTACTCTGGCTGAGGCTTTCAGCACTGGCCACAGGCTGGCCAGCATCAGCCAGGGGCAGGGAAATGCGGAAGGTTGTGCCCTGGCCCGGCTCGCTTTCTACATCGATGGTGCCGTTGTGACGGCGGATAATGCCAAAGCTGACTGCCAATCCCATTCCGGTGCCGCCCCGGCCTTTAGTGGTAAAGAAGGGATCGAACAGCCGGGATTTGACTGTGGCAGTCATGCCTGTGCCGGAATCGGCGATGCTCAGGACGGCTCGTCCGCCGCACTCTTCGACACCCAGGCAAATCTGGCCGCCGGCGGGCATGGCGTCGACCGCGTTGTAGATCATATTAACGAGGACTTCGCGCAGCTCGACGGGATCGCCCATAACCGAGGCTGTACAATCGGCAACGAGGGTCAGTTGAATATCGGCGCCGTTGACCTGAGCCTCCCAACGCGGCCGACTCATTTCACAAACATCTTTGAGCAATTCAGCGACCGCGACCGCCTGGAATTCACGGCTGGGTTGTCGTCGTGCAAAGTCCTGAATGCGGCGGATGATCTGGGCGCCATCCTCAGCGCTTTTGATGATGGTTTCGATGCCTTTGGTTATTTTTTCCGCGTCTGTGGTGCGGAGCAGCAATTGCGCGCGGCCGAGAATTCCGGTGAGGGTGTTATTGACGTTGTGAGCGACGCCGAACGACAGTTCGCCGAGGGCGGCCATTTTTTCGGCGTGGGCAGCCATTTCCCGGCGCTGTTCATATTCGGCGTGGGCGGCCGCAATTCGTTCAAGGCAGGCTTTAAGGCGATCCCGGGTAAGTTTCTGTTGCGAGTTAGCCAGCAATTGATTGGCCCGGGTTCCAATTTCGCGGCGCTCATCATCGGCGAGCTGGTCACACATCTCCTCGATAAGGATCAGGAGGGCGCGCCCAGCCCCTTCATGATCCCCACACCTCTCCGCCACGCGGTGTGCGCGTTCCAAAATTGGCTTAGCTTCGTGACGCCTTCCTAGCTTTATGAGTATCTGACCTTGGGTAGTTAAGGATTCTGCAAGTAATGCGTCGTCACCGCTAGTCTCAAGTGTTTCAACTGCTGAGCTGATAGAATCTTGAGCTGAATCATACTTACCAGAGGCCAGATAAAGCTGTGCTATTGTCTCATCGACTTGGGCCCTCCTTACTTCGTCTCTAAGTGAGTCAAACAGCTTCCTAGCGCGTTTCAGGTGCGCTTCCGCCTCCCCAAATCTCTTCAGTGAGGAAAGGAGATAACCTTGGTTATTCTCGACGATCGCGGAGTATCGTAGGTTACCAATAGCCTGAAAGTGCTCAAATGCTCTTGGATATTGTTCAAGTGCAGCCTCCAGGAAATGATGACTGTTTTCAGCTAAACCGAGGTTCTTAAGTGTGGTAGCAAGTTCGAGATGAAACCGCCCCTTTCCCCACGAGTCAGCGGAATCTATCACCGTTGCTGCCTCGTTAAGTAAAGCAAGGGCATCTCTTAACCGGCCAGAATGCCGTTCAACAATGGCGAGCCGAATTAGCGCGACTGATCTGGAATTCTCATACTCTGAGGATAAGTCCTTAAGGGAAGAGGCTAAGGTCTTGCGAGCAAGATCAAACAATCCCTCCCGATAATAGCAATAAGCCAATTCAATCCTGCACTCGGCGGCTCTTTGTGTCTCTTCCAATTGTTCAAAAAGCGCGATTGCTCCGGAAATCAGACCCTCAGCTTCCTTCTGCCCACCGAGCTGCTGTTTTGTGCTCGCGACCCAACCACTAAGCGTTCCTGCGGTAAAAAGCATTTCCGCAGCGCTGAGAGTAGGCAACCCACAAGTTTTGGGCCGCTCACCTGAGACCCACCATCTCCGTAGTGCCGCACAGCCAGCATCGAAGTCTCCAATTTCGATTTGCTCAAGGGCGATAGTGCAACAAATCTGTACCCTTTCACCTTGCGTCAGATCGGAGGAATGAATATGTTCGAGTAACTTCGCCTCTATCATGCTTTTGTCGGGTCATTCGAACACGGTGAATACCGTGTAGTCGGGTGTTACGTCTGTATACATGCAGCTCTAAGCCTCGCTTCTTATTTCCGGTAACTTAAGGCTTCGTTAGGTTTATCAATGATTTCCTTCACTTCTTCAGGCTTTCCATAGTAAGAATGGATACTGCGTATACAAGGCCTGCTTCTTTTCCGCGTGCATTTGAGCCTAACGAATCAGCGCCCGGAACCTATTGTTTGTCAATGGCTTACATGGATCCTTTGCACAGTCTTTCAAAATGGCACAGATGTTGAAATGTCAACGTCAAAAGCTAAAAACGGCACCCTCGATCGAAACCGACGAGAGATCAACCGAGGGAGCCACCCCAGCAACCAAATAGTTAACTGAGGAGAAAGTCATGCGAAGTATTAAGAAATTAGCCATTGCAATCGTTCTTGCGCTTTTCGTCTCAACATCCGCCTGGGCAGGAGATATTTCAGGTGGCCGCACGGCTAATGCCGCTGGCGACATTTCCGGTGGAAAGGCCGTAGCTGGCGATATATCAGGCGGAAAAGCCCCGGGCGACATTTCCGGCGGCAAGCTTCGAAGCTCAAAGGCCGGCGATATTTCCGGGGGAATCATCGGCATCCTCCTTACACTACTTTCAATCTCTCGTTAGAGATGTTGGAGCGCAGTCAAGATTGAGTGGCTTCGGTCAGTCTGGAAGGCCACTTATTCAAGATCGTTCAATCTGACTAAGAAAACCGCTCCTTTCTTCACCCCAGAGTCAAGGAGGGCAAGGAACATGCCAAGTTTTGTACTCCCGGATAGAACTTCCGACAGAGCAAGAGGCTAAACGGTTTAAAAACACACCAACTGTGAAACCGATTCGCCTCTTGCTAGTTGGCTATGTAGAGAGTAAGCGAAGACAGGGGAACGGCGGTGGGGAACCGTTTTGATAACCGTACTGGCAAAAAATTCGAGGCAACTTCACTGAGGAGAATCGGCGTTACCTTTCGGAAGTAGTCGTAACGCGTTTTGGAGTTTTTGACGAGTTGTGCCGAGCTGCGCCTGAGCCAACAACTTCTCGACACGTGCTGCAAGCTCTGTTGCTTCGTCGAATTCTAAAATCTGCAGCATTTCATCAACTACAATGCAGATCGCTCGCGAGGCCCCCTGCCAGTCTCCACAACGCTCTGCCACACGGTAAGCTTCGGCTAGTGCGCCTTTTGACTCTCTGAATCGGTTCTGCCTACTGAGAACCAGTCCCTTCGTGGTCAAGGCCTCAGCCAGAAGTGCTTCTTCGTCACCTTTTTCAAGAGTTTCAATCGCACGGTCAACGAGTATCTCGGCAGAATCGAAATGCTCCTTTGCGATCTCAAGCCTAGCCAAAGTCTCATCGACCTGTGCTGTGCGAACTCGGTCACAAAATGCTTCAAACAATCTTCGAGCTCGAGATAAGTGTACTTGCGATTGGTCTAGATGACCGAACGCCAAAAGCATAAACCCCCGGTTGTTTTCAACAACTGCTGCGTATCGATGATTTCCAACAGCTTCGAACACCCGAAGAGCTTTTCGATAATTTCCTAAGGCTAAATCGAAGTGTCGAACTTCTTCTTCGGCTGCAAGGTCCTTTAAAGATGCAAATAGTGTAGATGCAAACTCTTGATGATACCGCCCTGTTACCCAAGGTCCCGTTATCTCTACCATTTCGGAAGCCTCATGAATGCGATTTAGAGATTCAGTAAGACGACCTGCGTGGCGCTCAACAACGGCCAGTCTAATCAAACTCAGACTTTTGAGCTCGTAGTTTTCGGGAGTCAACGATCCAAGAACTGAGGTTAATGTCGTTCGTGCGAGATCGAAAAGACCCTCTCTGTAATAGCAGCAGGCAAGTTCAATTCTAGCTTCAGCAGATCTGGTTCGCGAACCTGCGTTTTCAAACAGCCCTATTGCTCTGTTCAAAAGTGCCTCTGCAAACTTCTGGCCTATTCGCACTTGTCGTGAACTGGTGATGCAACCTGCTAGAGTGCCAGTAGTGAAAAGCAAATCAGCCGCCGAGTTAGGATGCAGGCTCTCAACGTTAGGCCATTCACCGATACTCCACCAAGGCTTAAGCACAGCATAACCAGCTTCAAAGTTGCCAACTTCGATTTGTTCTCTCGCAATCGCACAATGAATTTGAATTTCCTCATTCTGAGTAGGGCTCGGTTGTAATTCTTTAGGAAAATTTGGCTCACTAAATGCCATATGCCAAGTTGAATGAACATCGCGTGCGTTTTTCAAAGACTCACGGAAGAGGTTGAACGCATACAAATAAGCGGCCTGCCATTGATGCGCGGCAGGATAGTTGGATTTGAGCTCCGCAGCTCGCTTCAACTCCCGCTCGACTCCAGTCCAGTCCCACTTATAACGCGTCTTTACTGGTTCCGGAGGCTCAACACCCTCAGCTGAAAAGCCGTCCTCGCCTTTTTCCGCCGGCATAACTCCTGGCTGCGTCTCGCTGGGCGGAATGTAGTTCGTCGCCAGTCTCAGGTAACAATCAACAATGCCGGCATAGGCCAGCGCGTAGTTGGAATCGAGCTCGATGGCCTGACGGAAAAATATTGTTGCCTGCTGCAGTCCCTCGCGAGTGAACCTGCTCCAGTGATACCGAGCCTGCAGATATGCCTGGTAAGCTTCGCCACTCTCAGTAAAACGCTGCGTCAGCCGGCGCTCATCATCCCCCGTCAGACGTAAACGCAAGGTCGTGGAGATTTGCCTGGCAATCTCTTCCTGAACCTCGAGGATCGCTTTTGCCGAACGGTCGTAAGTATCACCCCAGAGCTGCCAGCCGTCAGCGACATCTACCAGTTCTGCACTAACTTGCAGGCGCCGGCCAACGAGTTTTACCTGGCCAACCAAAACCGCGTCGACCTGTAGTTCGCGGCCAATGCTCTGAGCGTCGATCTCCTTTTCCCGGTAGCGGAATACGGCATTACGCGACATCACTCGCAACTGCTGTAACTGGGAAATACTGTTGATGATACTTTCCGTAATGCCAGCGGAAAGGTAGTCCATCCGCTCGTCCCCACTCGCATTGACGAACGGAAGAATGGCCAGCATTCGGTAATTCCGGACTCCCGCATCAAGTCCACTGAGGCCTCGCGGCGTCCCAGATATCTTGCGAACCGAAACCAGAAAGCGATACCCGCGCCGAGGTACTGTCTCGATGTAGTTGGAAACTTTCCCACCTTCACTGAGCACCTTTCGCAAGACGGAAATGTTCTGTGTCAGGTTCGCTTCCTCGACGTAGGTCGAGGGCCAAACTTCACTCATCAGCTGGTCCTTCTCCACCAGATGACCACTGTTCCGCACGAGTACCAGCAGGATGTCGACCGCCTTGGGTGCAAGAGGGACTGGCTGGCCCTCGCGCATCAGAACACGCTCCCGGCCATCCAAAGCGAATGGTCCAAACTCGTAGAGGAACTCTGGGCCTTCTGTCATCTGGCCTTGGTCCTTAGGTATTTTTGAGAACTGATTGAGGGCCTTCTAAGGACTTTCCGGGCGTCCGAAGATAATCTCCCGCGTCAAGTGAGAAAGCGCTTACGAGGACGAAGCTGGAGTCGTCGCCATTCTAGTTAAGAGGCGAGGACATTGCAATACGGAAGCGAGCGTCCTTACAGACAGCCAGGTGCAGGCTGACGCGGAAGCGCTTCTATCCTCACCCCGGCACCGACGCGACTTTGCGCCTCCACGGTTGACATTCGCCCAATCTCAATCGCCCGAGGCGCAACAGTCGCGACGGTAACTCACAGACTCTGGGGATCGGGGTGCCTGAAGTTTCTCTCAATCACCAGAGTCAGGCCCATGATGAAATAGAAGATCATCATCACCTCCGAGTCGCCCCAGTTGTAATGGACCAGTCCGCTTGTGAAGAATCCCACAGTGCCCCCAAGGGCACCCAGCACGATGCCCTGAAGCGGGATACTTTCAGTCTCGACTTTCGAAAACTCCTTATCGAAAACAGTGCGAGTCTTTTGCCACCACAGACTAAACAGCATGCGAACGTAGGCTGCGAGCAACCAAAACCAAACCAGCAGCGCGGGTAGGCCACGCTCCAACGCCAGCTGCAAAGGGTTGGAATGCATGTGACCCAAAGGCAAGCGGCCACCATCAAACAAGCCCCACTCGCGCCAGTGCGCCTTGAGCGAGTCCATCCCGACCCCTACCAAAAGATGCCGCGGTTTACTCAGCAACAGCTCGACTCCCTCCCGCCAAACCGTCAAGCGCCAGGTGGTGGAAAGATCTTGCAAATCCAAAAAGCCCACGGTCCTTCTCTGCTGCAGGAACATCGCGCCAGCAATCACCAGGAAAATCGTACCAGCCAGGAAAATAAGTAGCGCGCGTCTTGACCTGGAGAGAAAAAACATCAGTACCGCTGAAATCAGAAGGGCCGCCCAGGAGGCTCGGGTCAACGTCAGCGCCAGAGCCCAAACCAGACCCGTGAATGCCACTGCCAGCCTGATACTCTGGCGGCTCAATTTTCTTGACTGCACTAGAAGCAGCCCCAGTGTCAGCGAAGCGATCAGTTGCAGGGTTTCAGCATAGGTGGTGAAATGACCGAAAAAGCCGTGTGCCCGGCTGTCACGGCCGCGACTCCAGCCTGAGATGCCCAACTGTTCTTCCGGCGTCGAGCCGGGCAACAACTGGCCGCGCTCGACTTCCAGAGTTGGTGTCCACTCGAGCCGAAAGATCTTTAGTTGAGCAGGCTGCGCCTTTGGGTCCGCAGCAAGTGCTGCGGCCAACTCTTCAGGAGTGCTGATCTCAATTCCATCGACCTCCAAAACAGTGTCGCCGGACGCAATTGGCAACGGCTGACTTTTTGCTCGAGGCAGCAAGGTTGCGGCAGAGAGTGGACTGTCAGGCTTGACGCCCTCAACCCTGATTCCCTCACCAAGAATTTGTCGACCGGTCACGGCCAGAACACCAATCAGGCTGGAAGCAATCAAGGTCAGGGCCAGTAGTCGAACCAGGCGAAGTGAACGGACGTTTTCAGCTACCAGGTAGACAATCGTAAACAAGGCGGCAGCCCGAACCTTGCCGAACGAGACGAGTGGCTCGTATGAAAAGATTGCCGAGATACCCGTGAGGATAAAAAAACCCAGTAGGGCATAGTCAACCGGCGTCCGGCGCAATCGGGGTCGTGGATAAAAGGCAAAGCGAGCAACCCAAAGCGCCATTCCCAGTAACCAGGCGCCTTGAGTGATCGCAATGGAGTGCGGAGCGAAAGCGGCAAAGACGAAGAGTAAAGCGAGAATGGCTTTCTCAATCCAGGTCGCGACGCCGCGCTGTTCATCCCGGCTCATCAGGAATCAGGTTTTTGGTGAAGCGATTTAAGTTATGAGCCTTTTGGCCCCGAGGCTGTTTGCCGTATTAGAATGACCATTCGGGTTTAATATATCTCATTGTGCAAGGGGATTTTCCATGCAAAGACTGGCTGCCGCTTTTTCCGCCATAGGCCTTATCTCTGTTTTGTACTTTACCGGTATCGGGCAAACAGCCGCGGATTATTCTGCTCAGGTAAAACAGATTCAAGCCAATCCAAAGGTTTTGGCCGCCATCGATTACATCGACAACAATCGGGATGCCATTCTACAGGAGTGGATCGCAATCACCGAGATCAATGCACCATCGGGCCACGAGGAAGAGCGGGCGCAGTTCGTCGAGAAACTTTTGCGCCAATACAACCTGGAAGTGCGGCGCGATGCAGCGCGCAATGTTATTGCCGTTCGAAAAGGAACCGGCAACGGCCCGGTGGCTGTGTTTGATGCCCACCTGGACACAGTTTTTCAGCCCGGCTTGAAAATTAAAGCAACTGTAAGGGACGGCACAGTTCATGCTCCGGGTGTGGGCGATGATACGCGCAATATTGAAGCCTTGCTTGCGACGATCAGGGCTCTGGATGCCGCGAAAATAAAGACCAAGGGCGATCTGATATTTGTCTTCACCACTGAAGAAGAAACGGGATTGACTGGCGCCGAGCAATTCGTCAAGGACCACAAAGACAAGATCGATTATTACGTGGCCCTCGATGGTGGTTACGAGGGTTTCACCTATGCCGGAATTGGTATCAACTGGTACCGGCATCATTTTATCGGTCCAGGCGGCCATACTCGCTCGCAAACTCCCCCATATTCTGCTTCGCTGCCCGTGGCCCGCTCAATTCAAAGGATCTACGAACTCCGTGTGCCGAACAATCCGGCTTCACATTTGAACATAGGCATGCTTGGGGGCGCGGACGTTTTTAATGCCAAGGCGAGCGATGCATGGTTTACAGTCGATCTACGCTCAACGGATAACCAGGTGATTTTTGATCTGGAGAAAAAGATCGCCGCGATTCTGGAAGAAGAGGCCAAACGCGCGGGAATGACCGTCAAAACCGAGATTATCTCAAAGTCACCAGTGGCTACCGTGGCGGGTAACCGCGAATCACCTTTGGTTCAGATTGCCGAAGCTGTTCACCGGGCAATGGGCTTTGATCCGCCGATTACGAATGCGGGTTCAAACAATTCGAGCGCGGCACTGCTGCAGGGCATCTCCTCGATTTCAACGGGCGCTGGTCCTTGCAGGGATGCGCACGCGCTGACCGAGAGCTGCGAAATCGAACCGTTCTTTCTCGGGGTTAAGAAGATCTTGTTGTTGGAGTTGGCGCTAGCCGGGTTATAGGTCCTATACACCGTCGCCGCGAACCATTACGAGGATGGTGCGCAGAATGATTTTTAAATCCAACAATATTGACCAGTTCTCAATATAAAACAGATCCAGGCGAACCATTTCTTCAAACGGTAAGCGGTTCCTTCCCGAAACCTGCCACAGTCCGGTGAGGCCCGGCTTCATCTCAAGCCGCTTACGGTGCCATAACTCGTAAGCGTGCACTTCGTAATCGATCGGTGGTCGTGGTCCAACCACACTCATTTCTCCGCGTAAAACATTAAGGAACTGTGGTACCTCATCCATGCTGGTTCGTCGCAGCCAGCGACCCACTCGCGTAATTCGCGGGTCGCCAAAGAGTTTGTAAGCCGGTTTATCCGCGCTTCCCAGGTTCGCTTCCAGCCGCCCGGTTATGAATTTTTGCTGATACTCCCGGTGTATATGCGAATCGGAGCCCTGCAACATAGTGCGGAATTTGTACAAACGAAACATCCGCCCGTCCATCCCCACGCGCTCCTGAACATAAAAAACAGGTCCCTCAGAATCCAGCTTGATGAGTACAGCGATCAACAGCCAGAGCGGCAGGAAAATCAAAAATACTAGCAGCGAGAATATCAGGTCAAAAATTCGTTTGCTGAGGCGCGCCCCTCTTGACAAGGGCTCGCGAAATAGCCGGATCATCGGCAGGTTTCCAATCTGGTCAATCTCAGTTTTTTTGGGCAAACAGTTGAACAGACTGGGAGCGATGCGAAACTCAATTCCTCGACGGGGCCCGCACCGCAACATCACGTCAAAGAGCGCGTCACCGTTGACCTTTGCATCGGCAATGATTACTTCATTAGCACCTGACAAGCGTATGGCATCCGGTAACCCTGCCAGATCACTGATTAGAGAGACCCCTTCAAAAGTTTCCGGGACGCTGGAATCGACGGGACCGTTTTCCACGACGCCGATGACCCGGTAACCCAATTCAGGCCGCTGGCGGGTTTCCCTTATGCACAGAGCTGCTTCGGGCCCACGTCCCACTACCAAAGTGGGAATAAGATTGACGCCCTGCCGTCGCACCAGGACCTGACCACTTCTGATTAGCACGCGAACCAAACCTACGGCCGTGAGCACCAGGAAGAAGTCGATTACAAACACCGATCGGGCATATGAGAAAGCTCGATACTCAAAACCCCCGCGATAGAGGAAGGCAGCTGCCACTATTAGAAGCGACCCGATACTTATTGCCTTGAAAATGCTGACAGCCTCATCAAAGAAGGAAAACTCTCCTCGCAGCCGATAGAGATTGTAATAATGCAAGCTAAGGACTCGAATCAGGACGACGATGACCAACAGGGTGCCATAGGGGGCAAAACGCGTGCTCCAACCCCAACCGCCAGTAGCATTCGCCTGAAGGACGGGTGCGCCCTCTCGCAGGTAAAAGGCCAATACAAAGGCCCCGCCGACAATCACGAAATCAAGCAATACCAGAGTCAACTTAACTGCTGGGATGATCCAAGCGGGAGCCCTTCCAGGCGCCCGCACGGCGCGAGCATCTGTCAGCCGCCGTTTGCTTCTTTCCGGTTTCATACTTGTCGTCTGCGACATACTGGTTCTTTTCAAACGCCTTTACTCAAGAATTAGCTTGATAACTTCGTCCCTGACTGAGGTAGCGCGACGCGGATTTAGGTGCCCTTTTTTTCGCAGAGCCAGTTTTTCGAAATCCTGGATCGATGAGATGCGCCTCAAGCGCCCCTCGCGCACTAGTTCCTCATCGACCGCGGCCCACCGGCCCGCATAAACGCTGGCTGCCGGCACCCCGAGCGCGGCTGCTTCCCGATTCATGGTGCCACCGGCG
>Ga0187893_10005897_pt1 | contig 21460 bp, 26 predicted proteins | sample MA1701074metaG_FD_139574 | JGI IMG/M metagenome (GOLD analysis project Ga0187893, IMG submission 139574) | White microbial mat communities from a basaltic lava cave in the Kipuka Kanohina Cave System on the Island of Hawaii, USA - MA170107-4 metaG ...
AGAAGATGCGCGTCCTTAGGGTCGTAGCTTCGGACGCCACGCTTGAGGGCCGAAAAGCCCGTCTAAACCTGAGACCGGCCTTCAGCCTGCTGGCTAAAAGCCGGTCTCATCAAAACTGGCTCCCCACGATCAACGCTCTTCGGACCTGTCTGGCGAAGGACCCGTTGCCGCTGGACGTCGTCAAGGACCTGCTGGCCGCTTAGCGAACGAGCGTTTGGGGTTCCTACAGTAGAGAAGCCGCTTTTGGGGAGGCAGCATGAGCCAGCCAACTATCGCGTTCAGATTGCAGCTGTCTCCGCCTCCTCACCCAGTTCGGCAAGGCGGCGATACTTGTGCTCTACTCCGTCCCCGAGCGTATACTCGAGTTCTCCTTGCGAATTCGCCCGAATTCCGCCAATGTTGACGGCCCGCCCGTCTCGGACCTGAGCGAGTTCGCCCGTTGGGAAGACGGCCCCCTCCGACGTCACCAGCACTGTTAGGATGTGACCGCCAGCTGTAGTGAAAGCCTTCTCCCGGATCTGATCCAAGACGAATTTGATAAGGGCCTGCGCATCGTCGTAGAGCATGCCCTCTAGCGATCCCTCGCCTTTCTGGGCGCGGAACTCCAAGTGGGAAAGCAGCTCATCGGGAACCTGGACAGTCTTCACACCTTGTTCAGGATGATAGAACGCATACTCGTACAGCTCCACCGGCTTCCTCTCGATCCTGTACGAGTGCGGCTTCGTGACGATGGCAATAGAAAGCATGCGCGAGTCCGGGACTTCCAAGTTGACTAGATCCTCACCTTCCAGTGTTCCAGTCTTTGAGAGAGCTTCTTGGAGCGCCGCGATGATGGCGGGGTCCACGGCTTGTTCAATTCTTGCCCCTTCGCCGATGCGCCTCACAACGGCCGACATTACCTCGCCCAGCCGCGAGGACTTGACCTGTTTTCCTGAGGCGGTGTTGTGGCCCGCTAGGATGAGTCCTACGGACTCTTCAACGCGCCCCGTTAGGTTGACGTACTCGCGCACAATCTCATCGAGCTGCTCACGGGTGACTATTGCTGCAAGATCTGAGAAGTACCCGCCCACACCAACTCGCTCCTTCAGTCGCTTCAGTGTGAAGGCGGCCAGGGCTGCATGACCAGCCGCTACAGCACCAATTCGGTCGTTGATGTCGAAGAATTTGATGAGATCGTCGCGGACGAGGAGAAGACCGTTGGCGCGTTTCGTTGTCACACGGGTGTCGGAGGCTAAGTACAGCTTTCTTAGGAGATGGGCCCCAAGAACTAGAGACATCCTTGAATCACCGAGCAGCGCTATTTGAGAAATCGTTGAGCGGCCCGTCTAGTGTGGCTTCTCTAACCGCTCCAGCCGGACGCTGTGGCTATCAACCCGAGCAATGGTGTTGTCCATTTTTCGCTCGATGCGGTCTAGCCGTGCGGAGTGATCCGCAAGAGTTTCTCGCATTTCTCCGAACTGGCCCGCTAGCTCTTGGCGGAGGCCTTGGAATTCGTTCACTACCATCTCAGCAAGCCCGTCGATCGTAATCCGTTTCGCCATGGTAGTTGCACTCTAGCAGAGACAAAAGGGCTGTCAATTCGTGTCGTCGGTGACGTCTCATCGCGGAGAAGGATCTCGTTGTCTAGACCCACTTGATACCCATAGCCGTCCGCGCGTCTAGCAGCAAGTGCGAAACGAGGGCCAAAAGAACGGTCACGGCCAACGCCTTCTTCAAAAGTGGCACGTCCACGGGTTGAAGCCACCGGTCGTAGATAAACACGCCAGCTGCTGTCGTGAACAGGACGGTATGGAAGAAACCCCTATGACTTGGAGTCGTTGGTGGTTCTAACAGGTCCTGGAGACGACCCGACAGTGCTCCTGCACTCACCAGAAGGAGCGCTTCCAGCGGATCGGGCGGCATTGATCGAGAGGATTGATACGCACTATACATGACGACACCCACTGCCGCGCCTACAAGCTCGTGCTCAGTATGAGATGGCATGACATCCTTCCTCCTTGGAACAGGCCTTAGGCCCGTCTCTTGGGCTCCGCGTGAGAATGCCGGCTGTTTCAGGCTCGGCTTTAATAAGCGAGCTAAAAGCTAGTATGCCGATCATGTGCGGGAGCCGACCGCGGCCCCGACGCCGAGTGCACGTCGCGCTCGACGGACGCGGACCTGCGCGCCTGTCACATTGAGGCGAAACTGCACCATCTTCCTGGTCACACCATAAACCCGGGCTGCTCTGTCCAGCGACATCCCCCGCCCCTCGATTGTCAGCGCCGCCTCTTCCGAGATCAGCAAGGCGCCGGCCAACCAGTTTGCCTCTTCCTCCATTTCCGAATCCCAATCCCGGCAACCCCGCCGGTCGACGGCGGGCTTAGGAGGATGCAGGAGCAGGGCATGAGACAGTTCGTGCGCAAGATCGCTGCGCTGGCGGCCTGGATGGTGTGCATCATTGTAGACGATCAAACGAGCTGAACCGCTGAACACGGTGACTGCGGAAAAGACTTGTCGTTCCATGTGAACGAAGTGACGAACCGCTTTTGGCGCGGCAGACTTGAATGAACTCAGGGGTACAATCGGGATGTCGAGGTGCTCAGCGAGCTGCCAGGGGTCGAGAGGGTCGGCTAACCCGAGACCGAGTTCCCGCCGGACCTCTCGTGCGATATCATTGGCTTCTGTCTTGAAGCCTTTACGCAGAATGGCCACGAGGGCGTCTCGCTCGCACGCCGGGCTCTTCCGTCCGAAGCCGTTCGTAGGCGGTCTTAATGAGTACGTCTAATGCGACCACCGCCTCTTCCGTAAGGTGGGGATCGCTCCGTAGGTAGGTCGATACCATCGCGAGAGGCTCTGGCTCAGGGCGCCGATTCTTGCTTCGCACGTAGTCATCCGGGCTGAGGCCAGACCACGCGGCGAGAGCTGCAAGGCTGTCGACGTCAGGGCGCTTCCCCTGGGCCATTCTGGTCAGGGTTGACGCGGGAACCCCGGCCTCCCCAGCGACCTTCCGCCAGGTTAGGTTACGGGAGCGCCGGGTGCTGTCGATGGCCTCATAGAAGGCCATCGCGTCAAACTGGCCCCTCTTTTCTGGCATGCCACGCCTCCTCTGTTCGAATCTTGCAACGCATATGCGATTATGCAATACTAATTTCAGTATAGCAACAGGCCACTAAAGGCGCAATGCGCCGAGGTCAGGAGGTTGAATACGATGACGGACGCTGAGTATCTCGCTGCAGTTCTTCGTGACCAGACGTTGGCCCCAGATGGGCCTGAGATCAAGGACCTTCAATTGCACAAGGCGGAGGTGGAGAAGCTCCTGCGTGGCGCCTTTGATGACTACCGGCCGACCATCCGCTACGGTGGCTCCAAGGCCAAGGGAACCATGATCAAGGACTCCTACGACCTAGACTTGATCTGCTACTTCCCCCACGACGAGACCGGACCGGGCGAGACGCTGGAGGACATTTACAATAACGCAGACCGGCAGCTCGCGAAGAAGTACCTGACGGAACGCAAGCCGTCCGCCATCCGCCTCAAGAACCCTGCTCGGGACAGCTATGGCACCGATTTCCACATCGACGTGGTGCCCGGCCGCTACTTCGACGACTCGAAGACCGACGTGTGGCTGTACCAGAACGCGTCGGATAAAAAGCGCCTAAAGACAAATCTCGACGTGCATATCGAGTACGTGCGCGACAGCGGCGTCACGGATGCGATCGGGCTCATGAAGTTGTGGCGCATCCGCAACAACGTCAACGTGAAGAACTTCGCTCTGGAACTCCTCATTGTTGATCTCCTGAAGGACCACAAGCGCGCAGCGCTGCCCGCGCAGCTGTGGCATGTTCTGGAGCGGTTTCGGGACGACGCCGATGGACTATCTGTCAAGGACCCCGCAAACCCGGACGGGAACGATCTCTCGGAACTGCTCAACGCTACGGTGAAGTCCTCTCTGTCCTCTGCCGCGCGGTCGACGCTGGCCGCGATTGACAACGGCGGGTGGGTGCAGATCTTTGGGCCGGTCAAGGAGGATGACCAAACGGAGGCACTCCGGCGGGTGGCCGCCTCAGTACCGACAGCGTCGCGGCAGAAGCCGTGGCACAGCGGTGACAAATAAGCTTTGGCACCGGAGTAATCCTGAAGCGGTCGCACAGCTTCAGGAGCAGCTGATTCGGGAGTTTCCTGATTTGCAGATGGTCCAGCGCGATGACCAGCTTGTGCTGAGTGGAGTGTATCCGCTCAGCGACAACGGCCGGGTCGTCGACCGCTACCATATAGAAGTCCTAGTACCAGCGGGCGGCCCGCGCGACGGCATTCCCGTCGTGAAAGAGACTGCGGAACGCATTCCGCGGACCCCGGAACGCCATATGAATGGCGACGGGAGCGCCTGCCTCTTTGTGCCAGAGGATTTCTGGTACGAGCATCCCCAAGGGATGGATCTCCTCTCGTTCCTTAAGGGACCGGTGCTCGCGTTCTTCGTGAGTCAGAGCCTGATTGAGCGCGGTGAGCCTTGGCCATACGGGGCGCGTCCCCACGGCAACGGAGGCATCGTGGACTTCTACGCCGCATTCCTTGGCACCTCTGACCTGGCACGCATCAGGGCCTGGCTGAAAATGACCATAGACCGGAAGGTCAAAGGACACCGCCGCTGCCCTTGTGGCAGCGGTCGGCCAGTACGCGACTGCCACCTGTCAGCGCTCCAACAGCTTCGCTCGCGCATTCCCAGGGGTGTGGTCAAAGCGTCGCTCGAACGATTGGCGGTCACGAAATGACACCCGAAAACTACGACCTTGCAACGCTTTACCACCACCTCTTCTGGGAGCTTCGCTGCTTCAAGGCCAGTCCTATGGAGTTCCAACACTTGTTCGAGGAGGTCGCTAAGCGAGCGGGCGGCCAGTTTGTCGCGATCAAACCATATGGGACGCTCGGAGACAAGAAGGCCGATGGGCTCTATTGGGGTAGCGGTACGGTGTTCCAAGTTTACGCCCCAGACGTAATGACCGCCGCGAAGACAAGACGGAAGATTGATGAGGACTTGGCCGGCGCGGTAGCTGAGTGGGGCGACGAGCTTGAGGAATGGGTGTTCGTCTACAACGCGCGTCGCGGGGTGCCGGCTGACATTGTTCAACTCCTCAAGAAACTGGAGCGAAAATACCCTGGAATCAAGATCCGGCCCCTGAGCCAGGACGAGCTGTGGAAGATCGTCCGCGGCCTCTCACCCCAAGACCGGGTCGAAATCCTGGGGCCTCCGCCCGGCTTTGAGCGCCTATTCCCGATCGGCGCCACACTTCCGATGGAAGTCCAGGAACGACTGCGCACTGGAAAGTTCATCATCATCCAAGACACACTGTCGCCGGTCGACCTCGAAGACACCCTGGGAGTCCTTGCGCCAGCACAACCCTTTGGTCCGCCGCTGTACCTGCCACGGCTAATCGAAGATGCCTGGCAACTTGTCGCTGACCAGCAGCGTGCTCTTGTCGACGAGGCGATCGAACAAACTCGGGAACTCCGTCCTCGCTTTGCAGTATTCAGTCTGGCACCCATCCCTCTGGCGATCCACGTCGGGTACCTGCTCTCCGATCGGGTGGCGGTCGAAGCGTTCCAGTACGACCGTGACCGGAAGACGTGGCAGTGGGACGCTAAGGGTGCAGGCCCCGACCTGCGCGTCTCCCTGTCCGGCGTACCTCCCGGTGTTGACCTGACTGCCCGGGACGCTGCGCTGCGAGTATCGTTGAGTGCGCGAATCACACCCGAGCAGACAGCCGAGGTGGTTGGGCGGCTCCCTGTCGAAATCGATCTGATCGTGCCCGAGCCCGACTTGACGTGGCTCAAGCACCGCGATCAGCTAACCGCCTTCGCCCAGAAGTTCCGAGGTGCACTGGGGGCGATTCGGGAGACTGTCCCGAACTGCGAACGCCTCCACCTCTTCCTTGCTGGCCCCACCGGTGCGGCCATTGTGGCCGGCCAGGCAATCAATCCTCGTATGAATCCGCCGGTGGTTCTGTACGAGTATCACAGGCGGAAAACACCGAGCTATGCGGCAGTGTTGACCTTGCGATAGAGCGCACCTTCGCTGTTGCGGGTGCCCGTCGGACTTTAGACTTCGTTCGCGCTGTTTCCTCAAGGCTCCCTACCGCGAACGCTTCGGCGCTGTGCGCCTTCGCCATGGCTTCCGGCTAAGATGAGCCGGATTGGCACGGTCATTCCTCGCGGACAGTCTTTCGAGCAATGCCTGAGCGCCTTCATAGTCGCGGGCTTCGCGGCGCGCGAGTTCGGCTTCCGTAGGGACGAGTTCGCCGCGGAAGGCTTTGGCGAGGAGGGACGCGGCTAGCTTGTCTACCTGCACGTTGGCTTTGGCGAAGCGGGCTTCGATCCGGTCGGCCAGCGCAAACAACGCCCCCACCCGACGCACGATTTCCTTTTGTTCGGCAATCGAGGGCAAGGCGACGGGCAGCATTCGTAGGTCTTCGATGTTGATACCCGTGTATGCGACTCCCTTTGTAACTCCCGTGAGCCATTTCTGGCACGCTATGGCCGCAATCCAAAAGGCGATAAACTTCGCCACTACGTCAGCCAAGGGAACAAGCGCCACCTCCCGCGATATGTTCCAGTCACGCAACTCTACTGGCACTGTGGCCACGCCGCCAAGTGTCCCGCGCACGGTCACCAGAACTTCGCCGCCGCGCAGTAGTGTTCGTCGATATTTGTTCGAGATGTCAGGCGCGATGCGCTTCACACCTGACGTGTCTAGGTGCAAAGGCTTTACATCGCTCGTCCGTAAACACGGAATACCATTTGGAAACTCGGCGCCGAGCTTGATAACTCCGTAACAAATCGCGCGAGTGCGGTCGCATAGAGCTTGAAGCGGGAGCCATCGCCAGTGGTCGGGTGTGTCGACGATTGCCTCCACGTCAGCCAAGCCTTCTGGGTTGGCCGGGACTGATGGGTTCAGGTTCTCGGTTTCGGCTTCGTCCCGCCAATCGGCTGTGAGGCGGCCGGAGCAGGCGGCGGCGAGGACGGATTGGCGAAAGCGTTTGAGGAGTACGGGAATCTTCGCCAGCCCCAGCTGACAGGCGTCCACTTTGCCCAATAGCCTCTCCAGCTTCGCCACTATTCGCCGCTGCTCGGCGAGGGGAGCGAGCAGAATCCTGAATTGCTTGAGGTCGCGGATGTTGAAGCCCGGCTGCGCAGTTTTCTCGCTGACTGCCCACATTTGCTCTTTGAAGTCGCGGGTGAGGAAGTAGTACAGAATCCACTCCGGCGAAGTCACATCGCGGTTGATTGTGACCTTGCCAACCGACGAGGTGGTGTTGGCTCTGGGAATGGAATCGGGAACGATGCAGCACTTGCCAATGGTTGCCCCGGTCTTAGCGATGAGGACGTCTCCTGGTAGTAACTCACTCTTAAGGTTTTGTTCGTGGACTTCCTCGGGAATGTGGACCAGCCCATTAGGCTCGAACTTTCCCCATCCCATATCTGCGACCCGGATGTACGGGACGCCTTTGTCCGTGTAAGTCGCCGGCTTGATCTGGCCGTGGTCGCCGTCACCTATCGGATATTTCGTGCTTGCTGCAAGAGTTTCGAGCGGGGTCTCGACCCACCCTTGCGGAGTCTCGTCGCTCATTTCTCAACGCCTTCTTCCTCTTCCACCAGTTCGATGATTTCGCGGAGCTCATTCACCAGGACTTCGAGTTCGGTGATGGCTTCGCCAGCAAGGTCCTGAGGTTCGGGGAGTTCGTCGCTGTCTTCCAGCGATTCGTCTTTGAGCCAGGTGATGTCAAGCTTGTAGCCGCGGCCCTTGATTTCGCTGAGGTGGAATCGCCGGAAACGGCCTACCTCCCCAGTGTCCTTGCGTTTGCTCAGACCGTTGGGATCTTTGCCGTAGGCCGTCTCGAACTCGGCGAAGTGTTGCGGGGTGAGCGGGCGGTCTTTTTTGGTGATGCCCGGCACGTTGGAGCGGGCATCGAATATCCAGACGTGCTCGGTGGGATGGCCTTTCTGGAAGAATATGACGTTGGCCTTCACGCCCTGGCTGTAGGGCGTGAACGAGCCGCGCGGTAGGCGCAGGATGGTGTGCAGGTTGCAGTCCTGCATCAAAATCTCGAAGACCTCGCCGGCCTTGTCCTCGAACAGGCAGTTGTCCGGTAGCACTATGGCCGCACGTCCGCCTGGCTTCAGGGTGGTGAGTACGTGCTGCAGGAAGTTAAGCTGTTTGTTACTCGTTGAGATCACGAAGTCGTCTCGATCCGGGGCTTGGTTTGCTCCCTTGGTCCCGAATGGTGGGTTGGTCAGAACGACGTCGAATCTCTCCGCTCCAGGAGTTTCGTAGATGGAGTCACCAAGCTTGATTCGTGGCTCAACCTGGTGGAGGTAGAGGTTCATGAGGGCAAGCCGCCGCGGCCGAGGAACCAGCTCCTGCCCGTAGTATGCGGACGTCCGCACCCGTTTCGCGACCTCCCGGTCGAGCGCGCCACCGGTCTCCTTCATCAGCCAGTCGTAGGCTGCGACGAGGAAGCCGCCTGTCCCACAGGCGGGATCACCAATCTTGAAGTCCTTGCTAGAGCGAGGATCGGGCTTGACACACCGGACGATCGCATCAATGAGAAAGCGCGGCGTAAAGTACTGACCCGCTCCCTTCTTGCCCTCACTAGCCGCCTTTTCGAGTAGCCCCTCAAACGCAGCAGCTTTGACATCGACATCAAGGGCAATCCATTCGGTCTCGTCGATGAGTTCGATCAGCTTCTTGAGGTTTACCGGGTTGGTGAAACGCGACTGGGCGCCGCCAAAGATGTCTCCCAGAATCCCGCGTTCTTTGCCGAGTAGTCTCAGAGCTTCCACGTAGGCGTCTAGCAGGTCTGTACCGCTCCGCTTGCGGAGGTATGCCCAGTCCGTGTGTGCCGGGAGGTCGAGTGCCCGCTCGTCCGCCATCTTGAGAAAGAGCAGGTATGTTATCTGCTCAATGTAGTCACCATAGTCGATCCCATCGTGGCGAAGCGTGTGGCAGAAACCCCATAACTTTGCGACAACGTCAATCATGCCGCGACCAGTTCCTTGTTAAGGTGCGTAAGCAGCTCACCGAGCTCGCCTTCGAATACGCGATTCGCCCGACTCCAGCCGCCGCGGTTCAATAGAACGGGGATGTTGTCGAAGTCATCGCGGTCGATCGAAAGATTCGTGACGAGGTGCTGTCTGATGTAATCGATCCACTTCGCCTGTTCGATGGTGAGCACCCGTCCCCCGGTGACACGAGCAACCGCAACGTTGACCCGTTCCTCGGCCGTGAGAAGCGGCGAAGTAACCGTCACCGCAGTCTTGACCATGGAAATGACATCGACGAGAGCTTTGTGATGCGTGACTTGAAACGTCCTCTGAAGGTTGGCTTCAGTGAAATGTTCGGGTGCCTGCGCGAGCGCTCGTCGCAACTCGCGGAGAGGTTCGGGGCCCCAACCCTGCGGGCGCGAGAGGAGGATTGCAATCGCTTCAACATGATCCGAGTTCTCCCGGACAAACGTTTCGAATGCTTTGAGGTAGTCCGCCGGCCTATACTCCTGGCCGCTTGCCCCTCTAATTAACCACTCGGACGAGACGTCGTCCTTCGACTCAATTGCCACAAGGAAAGTGCGCGGCGGGCGAGGATAAGTCGTCAGGAGACTTTGGAAGTCCTTGTCGCGTAGAATCTTCATGGTTTCGGTGAAAGATGCGCTCAAAAGGGTCCTGAGCTCTTCGGCAAATGCACCCATATCGCCATCCGGCATGAAGCGCGCAAAGAGCTCGCGCGCGTCACCGGACATCTCCTTGTCCACACGCCGCAGGCGCTTGGTAAGCCTGTTGATATTGTAGTCGCGGTCCTTGTTCCGCCAGATTTCGTCGACAATCTGAGTGACAGTCTTGCCGTCACCCTCGGGAGGCTCTGAAGTGACTGCAGTCGCGCTCCGGAAGTATGCGAGCAATGTGCCATCGAAGCAGTCGAAGACCACGAAGTGGGACTTGTCGGGGAATTTCTCGCCCTTCCGGGTGCCGCGCCCGATCATCTGCTCGAAGAGGATTCGGGATTTAACTGGACGCAGAAAAACAAGAAACTCCAAATCCGGAATGTCGATTCCCGTCGTCAGAAGATCCACTGTCACGACGATCCCCGGGTTGGGCCTATTACGGAACTCACGGATCTTCTGCAGCGGCCTATCGATTTTCCCGGTGATCTTCGCCACAAAGCCTTCGCCGCGCCCGAAGAGATCGCGCGCGAGTTCGACGAGCTGGTCGGCATGAGACGTGTGCGGAAGATCGTTGTGAGCGAATATGAGCGTTTTCGGAAAGCGACCGTGCTCCTTTTCGTGGGTTTCCGCATACGTCTTAAGCTCCTCGAGAATCTTCCGATTGGAGTCTGGAGCCGTAATCTCCCGTTCAACTTTGGTGGTATCGAATTGTCTCTCGTCTTCTAGGAAGTCGAACTGCTGGGCGCCACTCTCGGTATCGATCACGGCTACCTGTTCGCCCTCTTTGAGGAATAAGCCGGTGAGTCGTACGTTCGACTTTACTCGGACCGCATCGTAATCGACAAGAAAGCCCTCTCGGACCGCCTTCTCGTAGTCATAGCGGTAGGCGATGTGCTCGAAGAACGCCATCGTGTGTGCTGCCGGCGTAGCTGTGAGTCCGACTTTGATTCCGTCGAAATGATCGAGGGTCTTTCGCCAGACGGATAGCTCCTTTGACGAATAACCGCGGTGACACTCGTCGGCGATGATCAAATCGAACGCATGTGTCGGTATATCGAGCTGCTTCGCATCGTCGTCGATAGTTTCGTCTCCGGTCAGAAACACCGCGTCGCGGCCAAATAAGTTGATCGTCATCCGCTGAATCGTGGAGACGTACACGAAAGCCCGGCCGACTTGCGGATCGGTCAGGTAGCGGGTCGGGAGAACTTTCGGATCGAACCCCTCTTCGTCTTCGAAATCCTCGCGGAAAAATCGCTGGCTGTAAACTTCGTAGATCTTGTCGAATTTCAATCCAGGCTCAGCCTCAAAGGACGCGAAAGTCCGCACGGCTTGGGCCGCTAGCGCGCGGCGGTCCACAAGAAACAAGACCCGTCGCGCCACGCCTGACTTCATAAGACGGTAAACTTGGTTCACCATGGTCACGGTCTTGCCGGTACCCGTGGCCATCGTTAGAAGCATCTTTCGCTTGCGCTCACGGATGGCCCGCTCGACCTCTTCGTTCGCTTCAAGTTGGTACGCACGGAGATAGTGGTTCGCGGGAATCCCGGCCAGCTCACTGAACTCTGATTCTAGATCGCGTTCGAACAGCTCACGAAGCGCTGCGGGCGTGTGGAATGCTGAAACCTCTCTCGACAAATTGAGCGGGTGTCGCGCGTCTCGGAATCTGATGATCTCACCGTTGGTTGAGTACAGGAACGGAGTGTGGAACCCGCCCTCATACACGGGAGTTTCTTCCGACACGATGCCCGCCGAGTAGCGCTCGGCCTGGGGTAGTACGCCTTTCGGGCCAACTGTCAACTTCTTGGCCTCGACGACAGCGAGGACGCGACCACTGTCGCAGAGCGCATAGTCGGCAGGACCGCTCCTTGTCTCAAATTCCTCCACTGCCACTGCCGAGCCGTAGCCGGCAATCGGTTCACCAGGTCTGAAGGGCACCACGCGCCAGCCCGCGGCTCTTAGCCGTGGGTCAATACGCCGGCGCCGGCTCTGGCGCTCAAGCTCGGGAGTCACTTACGCTGACCTCCAGGGCTCTAATAGGCGCATCTTGCCATCGATTCGGAAACTTGAGCATGCACCTTTCCTTCCATTACCGCCGCACCTTTACCGCCGCACCTTGACTGACCACTCTGCCTCCTGCTTCTAGCGCAATCTAACAGGAATCGGAGAGGCGCTCAAGCGAACCAGCGGAACGAGTTGCCGCCGCGCCATGTCGCCATAACCCCCCTCACCGTCTTCGGATCAGTCGAAACAGAAAGAGCCATGGTATCCAGAGGTGAAGCACTCGGCCGAAAGGCCGGAACAGCCAGGCCGTCAGGTAAAGCAGCGCGAACAGCAGCCCGAGCGAAAAGAGGATGGCGAAACGCTGCTCCCAAAAAAAGTACCCAAGCACAAGAAGAGAGACGCATAGGAAGAACCACTCGACAGCCGTCTGCCAAGGAACGGCCAGCGGCGCAGATGGGCTGAGAAACACATCTCCGCAAACCCCGCAGAATTGCGCGTCCCAGCGGTTCTTATGGCCGCGCGAGCAGACACGGTAGCGTCCGAGCGAGACACTGCAGTACTGACAGACGACTGAAGTAGTCGGGTTCAGCCGGCCGCAGTTCGCGCAACGTTTATACAGCAAATTGGACCTTAGTTGTCAGCACTTTGCGAAGTCTCAGCGCGAAATTTTCGACGCTGACGCATCTATGGGATCCCAGCCCATATTTGGACTATCGCCCGCGCGTTCTGCTGAGCCCGTCGCAATGTCTGTTTTCTCATCCGCTGAATCCGATGGGCTCTTCCTCCTCGGACTGCAAGGTCGATGAATTCCAGACTAGCCAGACCGACAGGCGTGCCACTGTGTGCGAGTATCCAGCCAACGAGTTCAAGAGTCGTCGCAGCAATGCCAGTCGTGAGGGGAGCCTGCCGGAGATTGTACAAGATCAGCTTCTCAGCTTGTCCCTCATCGGCCGCCAAATCAGGTGTATACTTCAGCTCTACGCCTGAAAAGGTATGTCGCAGACGCGTTGCCGGCTTAATCGATAGCTGCCGTCTAGCCTGTTTCGATCTTTGAAAGGCACGAATGACCCGAACATTGTTTCTGATCCGCGACTGCGGCAGGCTTGAACCTTGCAGTTCGGAGATGGCATCCTGAAGCACCTGAGGTTGTCGCCCCGATACGTAGAATTTCCGAATGGCCACAACTGCTGGACGGTAATACGGAACCCGAAACGAGGCGGGTGCCTTATTGGGATTTTTCTGCTCCTCTAGGATGCGGAGCTGCGCATACATTGGTAACTCAAGCATCTCAGCGAACGCTCGCACAGTTAGAACCGGCGGCACGATAGATCCCCCCATTCAATCTTCGTTAGATCCTACCGCGCCCCACCCTTCGATCGGCGAAAGATCAGCTGGTCGAAGCGGATGTAGGCCTCCTTTTGACCCATGAGGCCCCCGAGACAGCCAGGACTCACGTGGATCTGGATTGGATCAACCCGATAGAATTCCCAGCCGTTCTGGGCACCGTCGTTGACGAGCTTCTCTAACTGGTTCGCGACGGTCGTGGCGTTCTCTTGGCTGAAGAAACCCGTGCGGATCGTGCCAAGAAAGGGAATGACGCGGTACTCGAAGTCCGGCATGTGCGACCCCCTAGTGAAGTATGTCTACGCCGCGCGGTTCGCGGTGCTGTACGCGTCATACAGGTTGTACGCCCAGAATCCCACCCAGAGAAGCAGTCCGACTCCCTTGAGGAGGCCAATGCCGACGAACAGGGCGAATGCGATCCCCAGGTAGGTCAGCCCCTTTTGCGGTTCGCGGTTGTAGAACTGTCCCGCGCCTGGGATGAAGAAGGAGAGCATGAGCGCGGTCTGCGGGCGGCCGAGAGGCAGGGATTGTGAGGACGACCGATTCCAGTAGCCCACCTGCCAGAACGGATCTTGCGCCGGCGATTGAGCTGCCGATTGCTGTTCGGCCCGCTCCACGTCCTCGCGCAGGCGTTCGTACTCGGTCTCGGTGAGCCAGCCCGCGCCGCGGCATGCTGGGCAGAAGACGAGTTGCTGCCCGTGGCACCCAGGGCACGATGCATCGCCTCGCCCCTGGCAGGTCAGGCAAGGAACCCGGCCGTGCTTTTCACAGAGGGGGCAAGACACCTGGGGCTCTGTTTGTTGCGGGTGAGCGCCCCGATCTCCGCGCGCCTCCGGGCCCTGCTGGGGGCTACGCGTTCTGTCGTACTCGGCTCGCGACACTGGGTCGCGCAGGACGGAGTGCGCCTCGTTGATCTGCTTCATCCGTTCGTTCGCCCAGGCCTGGCCTCGCGGATCATTCGGGAAGGCGTCGGGGTGAGACATCCGGGCGAGTAACCTGTGGGCGCGCTCGATCTGGTCAGCGGATGCCCCGACCGGGACGTTGAGGATGGCGTAGTAGTCCGACTTCTCCTCCACTGAGCCGCCTCCAGCACTTTCGTTTCAGTAGCGGTACTGTCATTTGGGCAGGGGCAAGCGCGGGAGAGGACTTTGTTCAGCAATGCTAAATCTCCTCCAGGGACCGGTCTGCTGTCCCGCGCACTGCATGCAGCTGAAACTGAAGGTTCCGAAGAGGAGGAGAGACCAGTGGCTGCCGCTATGTTCCGCTTCACCTACACGCGGACACCCTATTCTCGAAAGCTCAGCCGGACCTCCGACGGCGACACGCCGGTCATTGAGCAACCGATCCGCATGGTCTCTTGTGACACGCCGGAAAAGGCCAGTTATGCTGGGAGGCCAGAGAAGAGTCAGCCGAAACTCAACGAGTGTCGGAAGCGCTTGCAAACCGTCTACTATAGCGCACTGCCCGAAGGCCTCCGGACGTAATCTCATACGGAAGCTGACCGCCGCCGCGGCTGACCGGCACATCAAGGCCGCCGAGGAGGCAAGCCGCGTTTTCGACACGCTCCTCGACCAGCGGCTAATCAAGCCCGACGGGAAACGGAGAAACCTGGCCGTCCTGCCGACTGGGGAGGTCATCGACCGCTATGGGCGGCTCCTCGCGTATCTTGCTCCCTGGTTTGCGAACACGCGGAGCGATCCCCTCCCGCCACGCCATGACCCGGAGCGACGAACCTTCAACCTTAACATGATTGAGAACGGCTGGGCGGCGTTCTTCCCAGTCTACCCGTCACTCCCGCCACAGGAAGACTGGAACCTCACGGTCAAGGCGGCAGAGAGGGCGTGGGCAGAGGCGCGCGGCGCGTGGAAGGCGCACGGTCGAAGGTTGCTCCTTGCCTACGAATACAGGATGTGCATCAAGCTGGGGACAGCGAAGAGTGCGAAAGACGGGATTGCCGAAGCGTTCCAAAGAATCTGCGTCGATCTCCGGGATCGACGCGTCGTAGGGAAGTATGACTTCTACAAACTCGATCCACCCCACCGTCTTTGGGTGTGGCAAGAGCACGTGGAACAGGCAAAGGCGGACCTTGGTTTGCACGCCTGAGCCAACCTCGCGCTGGAAACGTGCTCACTGAGCTTGAGTGGCAGAGCGCCTGTGCTCCTATTCCCGCGTACTTTGGGGTCCGAATCAACGTAAGGGGGTGCTTGCGATGGCACGGGGATACAACACCACGGTGGACGGCAGCCCGTTCGAGGACAAGACCATCGAGGCGGTATGGCAAAAGGGTACGCCAGAGCCCGGTCTTACTGGTTTTAGAAAGGATGCCTGCAAAGCAAGCATGCAGCGAAGCAAGTACGGCAAACAGGAGAAATGGGGTTGGGAGATCGACCATATCAAACCGGTTGCCAAAGGCGGCACAGACGAGTTGAGCAACCTGCAACCTCTCCAATGGGAAAACAACAGACACAAGGGAGACGACCACCCAAAGTGGTCCTGCAAAGTTACAGAATAGCAGCGCTGAACCGCCCCTGTGGAGCCGACCGAGCTGCGTTGGGGGCCGCGCAGCGCGCGGCCCCGTTGTTCCACCTGTAGTCTTAACTGACCCCCCTGTTCAACGGGAGGCCACCTGTGCTACCCGTTTCTTGACCTCTTCGTAGGCTCGCCTGAATGCGTCCATGCAGTGGTCGCAAAGACACTCACCCGCAGCCAGGGACATCATCTTCATCGTCCAGAGAACCGCAAGCGGATGTTCATTGAACTGCTTCGTTCCGCCGTCTGCCTTCCGAACCTCGTCCCAAATGGCTGGGATGATCTCTTTCGAGAAGCTGTGCCCCAGGCCACTGAGGTTGCAGGCGTCGAGCATGAGCAGGGTCTTCTGGTAGATGGTCAGGCTGAACACCTCCTCCCCTCAGGGCCAGACCAGAACCTCACGCAAGGCAGACTTTCGTCCTTTGGCGAGCGGAACAAGCGTCTCTTTTGGATCGTCGAGCATGAGATTGTAGACGTGCCGAGACCAGGTGACGATGCGCCGGACCCGGCGAAGGTTGACGAGGAACGCCCGGTGGGAGCGGAAGAACCCGAAAGGGACGAGTGCCCCTTCGAGCCGATTCAAGCTCATGCGGACCTTCAAGGTCTGCTGGTCGAGCTGGATAAGGGTTTCCCCACCATCCTGGCGGACGTAGAGCATCGAGCGGACGGGCAAGAGGAGAATATCCCTGTCATTCCGGACGCAGATCCGGTCGAGCGTGCCGCCAGGCGCCGGAGGGTGGCGAGCGCCGAGCGTGCTCATGCGCTCACCACCCCCTCAGCCTCTGGCTGGCGGCTCCCTCCCGCTCTGGCCTCTTCCCGGTCGCAGTACTCCTTCACGGCGTCCCGGACTTGCCGGGCTATCGGCTTGCCGTTCTTGGCACGCAGTTGGGCCAACCGCCCAAGGAGTTCCCTAGGCAGCTCAATGGCGTACATACGCCTTGTCACCTCCTTTGGATTCTGGTGTGCTGAGGAACTTGCGGAGAGGCCTACGGTGGAAAGATCGGCAGGCTGCTAGAAGCCTTTCGAGCCACTAACAGCCTGCTGAACATACTGTACAAAACCCGAACAAAACGCGTCAATTCGTGTTGTCGGCTCGCCCACGCACACGTCTGCCTCAGATGTGGCAGGGGTGCTCTATTTCTGGGCCGAAGGAGGTCCACGTTGACACTCCATGAGGCGGCCCTACACCGCCGCCCATTTCTGGGGTTGACGCCCCGATGACCGAGCAGCGCGAGATTGCCGTCACCAACCTCCTTCTGGATCTTGAAAACCCTCGGTTGGCTGAGGGCCAACAGAGCCAGATTGAAACTCTTCACGCAATGCTCACCGCCGAGGGGCCGAAGACCCTCGCCCTCGCAGAGAGTATCGCGAACGAGGGAGTAAGTCCGATGGAGCGCCTGCTCGTGATGCCATCCGAGCAGGACGCCAACCGATTTGTTGTGCTCGAAGGTAATCGCCGCCTGACCGCGCTCAAGATTCTCGCGGAGCCCGCGATGGCAGACAGTGTTCTCACTCCCGCACAGCGGAAGAGACTGCAAAAATGGAGCATCGAGTACCGCAAACATGGCGAAGTGGAGCGCGTCGAATGCGTCATTTTCTCGACACGTGAGGAAGCCAATCCGTGGGTCGAGCGACGGCACCGGGGCGACCAAGGCGGCGTGGGCACCGTCCGTTGGGGTGCAACGGAGGCCGCGCGATTCGACGCCCGCCGAAGCGGAAAGCGGAGGCCGGAGTTGCAGGTTCTGGACTACGTCGCGCAGCACGCTGAACTGGACACCGCTACACGCGAGAAGCTCCACGACGCGTCAATCACGAATCTCAAGCGCCTCGTCGCTGACAAGGCGGTACGGGACAGGCTGGGGCTACAGATCGACGACGAGGGCCGTGTGCTGTCACGATACCCGGAGAAGGAAACTCTGAAGGGGCTCGTGCGGATTGTTCAAGACCTCGCACACGACAAGATCAAAGTCGCGGATATCTACACGGCAAAGGATCGCCAGCAATACCTCGGGAGGTTCAAGACTAGCGAACTCCCGACAGCATCGAAGGCGCTGCCAACCCCCGGTCCGCTGATTGGCGATGGAGGGTTGGGTGTGCGGCCAGTCGGGGGCGTCGTTTCAACAAAGAAGGCGGTACCGTCGCCAAAGCTGCGGGCGACGCTGATCCCGACAGCATGCAAGCTGAATGTCACGGTTGCGAAGCTCAGAAACATTTACCGCGAACTGCGCAAACTCAAGATAGAAGATTACCCGAACGCGGTCGCCGTGCTCATGCGTGTCTTTGTGGAGCTTTCTGTAGATGAGGTGATCGAGAAGGGCAAGCTGATGACGGAGCAGGAGTTACAGGGCAGCAAGCTCCGCCACAAGCTCACGAAGGTAGCGGAGCATTTGAAGGCCGCCGGCAGCCTAAGTGACAAGCAGGTCAAAGCCGTCAAGAAGGCAGCCGTGGACCAGCATTTGCTTGTCTCTTCAGTTACTACCTTTCACCAGTACGTGCACAACCAGCATTTCTCGGCATCGCCTACGGATCTTCGCGCTGCATGGGACAATCTTCAGCCCTTCTTTGAAGCGATCTGGCCGTGACCTCGGGGTTTGGCCACGCGGCGCCCGTTGGAGAGTCGCGTGCGTTACAATAGCCCGCTGCGCTATCCTGGCGGAAAGGCGAAGCTCGCCAACTTCGTCAAGGCGATTTTCCTGGCCAACAAGCTGCTCGATGGCGTGTACGTGGAACCCTATGCGGGTGGGGCGAGCATAGCACTTGCCTTGTTGTTCGAGGAGTACGCGACGAGCATCTACCTTAACGACATCGACCGTGCGGTCCATGCGTTCTGGTGCGCGGCCCTGCATGAGACCGACGCGCTTTGTCGCCTAATCCACGATACACCGGCAACGCCGCGTGAATGGCAGCGGCAGCGACGAATCTACACGAATGCCGCGACCGAGTCGCCGCTCGCGCTGGGCTTCGCCGCGTTCTTTCTCAATCGCACAAATCGATCCGGGATCATCGACTCGGCTGGAATGATTGGGGGACGAGAACAGAGCGGCCGCTGGAAGCTCGACGCACGGTATAACCGACGTCAGCTTGTTGACCGCATCGAGCGGATCGCGCGCTACCGCGACCGCATTCACCTTTCTAACCTCGACGCTGCCGAATTCTTGGTCCAGACAGCGTCTGCGCTCCCCGCCAAGTCGCTTGTCTACCTCGACCCGCCGTACTACGTGAAGGGCCAGCGGCGACTTTACGCAAGTTACTATGAGGAAGAGGACCACATCAAGATCGCTGAACTCCTACCCGCACTGCCATTTCTATGGTTAATTTCCTACGACAGTACGCCGGCGATTCACGGTCTCTATCGCGAGTATCGGAGCATCACCTACAGATTGCGATACACGGCGGCGGAGCGCCAGCAGGGTACCGAAGTCATGTTCTTCTCGCCGAATCTCGTGATGCCCCGTGAGCGCCGTCCGGCATTGGACGGCCAGGGTGGTCGAGGCGGACACTCCGCCGCACGGGTGTCCGCGAGAGGGGCTTAGTAATGGAGGACACGAACTGGAAACCCCTCCGAATCGAGGAACCATTCCTCAAGGGCCAACTTGCGTTATGGCTCCCAGCAAGAGGAGCCGTGCAGGTGCGTGTATCAGTCGATGGCGCTGAACCGAATCCAGACACAATTCGGCAACTGCTTTCGACTGCCGGATATTTGAAAACGTCAATCGCCAAATCCCGTCCGATCTGGACCGGCCTATACGCAAGGGACCAGACGGAAATAACGGTGGTGAGTCGGCCGGGCATAGACATCGAAGCTGCGCTCGGAGACGGGACGATCTTTGTAGCAGAATGCAAGGGAGAGGCCACTCAGAGCGGCATCAGGGCCGGGACGGATCTTACATCTCTCTACACCGCACTGGGTCAGCTCATTCGTCGAGCAGGCGAAATGTCTACGCTGCCTCAGGAGAAAGCGCTTGTTATCCCGGATACGGGAAGGCTGCGTCGAATTGCACGAGAGATCGCGCGGAATCAGTTTATACAGCTCCTCGGCATCGCGTTACTTCTCGTCGATGCGCAAGAGAAAGTCTCTCGGGCCTAGACCTCGCGGCGATTACTCCTGTCAAAGGAAGCAGGCCCTTAACGCGGGAAGACGGTGTTAAGAACCTGCTGGACACGGCGTACAAAACCCGAACAAATCGTGTCAGTTCCTGTTATCGCAGTAGGACTGCGTAAGGCTTTACCAAGTCGGCAGCGTACATGACATGGACGACCCGCTCCTCAGAGTTTCCCCGCCGAGGGGAAAGGAGGCCTACAGCTTTATCAACCCTTGACCGAAGATATCCATCGAGGCTCACTCCCGACTTTGGTCCCAGGGGCACGCGGTATTTAGATAGATCGATATCACTCCCGAACTCCTTAAGATTCCTAAGCACCAGCGCATAGCGGGAACCTGTAACCTTAATACCTCTGGGGACGTCGCGCCAGTGCACACCATCGAGTGAGTATTCTGCTGCAACATCACCTCGCGAGACAAACTTTGATCGCGTCACCGGCATGAGCACCATTACAGAGAGACGACTGGCCTCCGCCTGCTTTGCAAACGGGACTACCACCTTAATGGGGTGGCAGAGAGTTCCGCCATAACCCCAGAAGATCAAACCCGCATCATTCTGTTCTTTACGCTTCCGACGAATAATCTGAGCCAGGTCCTCGGCAACATGATAGCCAACTTTCATTATGAGTACAGCGGGTGGGTATCTTTCGTGCATTTCATCATCCAAATTGCCAGATGCCTTCTTTCCAAGCAATCATGATTGCCCATGTGTATCCATGCGCGGCGAGGGTTTCGATCCGGCTGCACCCCAGTGCCACGAGAAACCTAAGGCAAGAGCCCATATCGTAGCGGTTAAGCGTACCCGAGTAGCGGTCTCCATCTATGAAATCTACGATGAGCCCAACCCTTGTAAGCTTCCACGCCTGAGCGACTAGACTTTCAGGCTCAGGAATCGTACCCGACATGCCAACGAGGAGCACCCAGTCATTCACTTCCGCATGCATGTATATGTCCCTAACCTCGAAATGCTGTCCCGGGTATCTACGTCTTGCCTCATCTACAAGTTCAGGAACAACGTCGATACCGGTATATGTACAGGGCGGAAGGAAGGGTAGAAGGCTTCCATAGCCACACCCTGCATCGAGGACCGATGGCCTTCCGTGCCAGAGCCGATGTGCTAATGTCGCATATTGAGTAATCTTTGCCGAGTGAAGCTCCTCATCGGGGTAGAATAGGCCTTTGGCAGTAAACCCAAACTTTTGGACCTGCTCGCGATACGCTTCAACCATCTCAGCCGTCCCTGGGATCTTTTTGTTGCCTAGAGTTAGTTCATCCCCAACCCGAATCCGTATTGTCATTGTCATTCCTTTCCGCTCTAGCTCTTCCACGAGTACAGCATGTTAAGATGATCAAACACTAGCCTCGCCTTACTTACAATCGCCTCAGTTCCACCCTGGGCATCGAGAACGAACACTGGGCAGGGTGTGATAATGCCATAGACCGCAGCAACGGACTCTTGAAGTGTTTGATGGACCTCGGCATCACTTTCTGAGACCTCGATGCGACCGGCTGCCTCTATGCGTATTCTTCTAACCCGCTCAGCTCCTGGTACTCGCAGAACAATGACCGCATCCAGCCGAAGGGCCTGTAGAGCTGCTTCGCTGGAACCTGTTATGCGAAAGCCGAAGGCTTCACGCGTTACCGCATGCGAGTCGATTATTACGTTGGATGTGGGTAGTCTTCCCCGTCAAGGAGACACTGGATAACTGGAGATTGCTGGGCTGGCAAGTCGCTCGGCGAACCGCATAGGCGGTAGCCGATCCAGCGCCCGATGCGGGCGCTCCTCGTTGTACAA
>Ga0187893_10005899_pt1 | contig 21457 bp, 17 predicted proteins | sample MA1701074metaG_FD_139574 | JGI IMG/M metagenome (GOLD analysis project Ga0187893, IMG submission 139574) | White microbial mat communities from a basaltic lava cave in the Kipuka Kanohina Cave System on the Island of Hawaii, USA - MA170107-4 metaG ...
GAAGTAGAAGTGGCCGCTCAGCTCGCCGCCGAAGGGGCCGCCCTCCCGCCGGAGCCGCGCCTTCATGAAGGCGTGCCCCACCCGCTCGCGGATCGGCCGGCCGCCGAGCGCCCGGACGGTCTCGGGGACGACGCGGCTGCAGCGGAGGTCGTAGACGACGGCCGCCCCCGGGGGCTCGGCCGGGAGCAGCTCCTCCGCGAGCAGCGCGGTCGCGTGGTCGTTGCCGACGACGCCGCCCCGCTCGTCCACGAAGCGGGCGCGGTCGGCGTCCCCGTCGAAGGCGATCCCGAGGTCGGCCCCGCGCGCCCTCACCGCCGCCTGGAGGTCGCGCAGGTTCTCGGGCCGGAGGGGATTGGCCTCGTGGTTCGGGAAGGAGCCGTCCAGCTCCGGGTAGAGGACCTCGACCTCGAGGCCGAGTCGCTTGAGGACCAGGTCCGCCTCGAGGCTCCCCATCCCGTTGGCGCAGTCCACGACGACGCGGGGCCTGCGCGGCCCGCCCTTCCAGAAGGAGAGCACGTGCGCGGAGTAGTCCTCGCGGACGTCCAGCACGTGCTCCTCGTAGTAGGTGACGGGAGGGGGGACGAACCGCCCCTCGTGGGTCAGGCGCTCGATCTCGCGAAGCCCGCTGTCCGCGCCCACCGGGGCGACCGCCGGCCCGGAGATCTTGAATCCGATGTACTCGCTCGGGTTGTGGGAGGCCGTCACCTGGACCCCCGCGTCGAAGCCGTGGCGCCCGCACGCGAAGTAGTGCATCGGAGTCGAGACCACGCCGATGTCTGTGACGGAGCAGCCCGTGTCCGTGAAACCCTCGCGCAGACCCGCGAGCAGCGCGTGGCGGGCCTCGACCGCGGAGGCTCGCATGTCCCTTCCCACGCAGACCCTGCGGGCGCGCAGGTGCACGGCGACCGCCCGCCCGATGCGGCGACACAGGTCGGAATCGATCTCCCGCCCCCACAGTCCCCGGACGTCGTAGGCGTGGAAGACCCCCGCCACGCCTAGAGGCTCTTCGCGGCCGCGAGCAGGCGGTCCGCGTCCCCGTCGTCCACGTCGTTGTGCGTGAGGATGCGGACGCGCTCGCCGTCGGGGGACATCGCGAGCACGCCCTTCGCCTTCAGCCCCTCGACGGCGTCCCGCGCGGTGCCGGCGCCCTTCCAGCGCGCGAAGAGGATGTTCGTCTCGAACTCCGCCGGGTCGATCCCCCACTTCGGGAGGGCCGCCAGCCCCTCGGCGATGCGCCGGGCGCGCCGGTGGTCCTCGACGAGGCGGCCCCGCATGGTCTCGAGGGCGACGAGCCCTGCCGCGGCGAGCACGCCCGCCTGCCGCATCCCGCCCCCGAGGCACTTCCGCACCCTCCGCGCCTCCAGGACGAACTCCCTCGTGCCCGCGAGGACGGAGCCGACGGGAGCGCCGAGCCCCTTCGACAGGCAGGCGGTCACGCTGTCGGCGTGGGCGGCGAAGGCCGCGGGCTCCTCGCCGGAGGCCGCGCAGGCGTTCCAGAGGCGCGCGCCGTCGACGTGCAGACGCACCCCGCGCTCGGCGGTCGCCTCCCGCAGCGCCCGGAGCCGCTCGACCGGGGTCACGCGTCCCCCGTGGATGTTGTGGGTGTCCTCGACGACCAGCAGCGCGGTCCGCGGCGTGTGCACGGTCCCCGGGTGGCACCAGCGGCGGACCACGGCGGGGTCGAGGAGCCCCCGGTCCGACGGGAGCGTCCGCAGCATCACCCCCGCGAACCGCGCCGGCCCGCCGGCCTCGAAGTTGAAGGAGTGCCCCCACTCCTCCATGAGGACCGCCTCGCCGGGGCGGGCGTGGACCGCGATGGCGATCAGGTTCCCCATGGAGCCCGAGGGCACGAAGACCGCCGCCTCCTTCCCGACGAGGCGCGCGAAGGCCGCCTCGAGCCGGATCACCGTCGGGTCGTCGCCGAGGACGTCGTCCCCCACCTCGGCGCGGGCCATCGCCTCGCGCATGGCCGGGGTCGGCCGGGTGACCGTGTCGGAGCGGAAGTCGCTCGGTTCGTGCATCGCCCCATGGTGCCACGCCGCCCGGCGCCGGCCGCGGCTCAACGGGCCGCGACGAGGTCGAGGAGCGCCTTCCCGAGGTCGGTGTTGTCCAGGAGCCCCGCGAAGCGGTCGGCGCCCGGCCCGGCCGCCACCACCGGCACCGGCGTCGCCGTGTGTCCGTCGGTCGCGAAGACGACGCCGCCGCCGCGCGACGCCTCGTCCCCGTAGGGCCGCCGGTGCTTCCCCAGGAACGGGCCCCGCCCGTCCTGCGCCGGGTCGGTGAGCGCGACCGGCCGCTGCCCGAGCCAGGGGGCCGCCTCCCGCGCCGCATCGGCGGGCGCCGTCGCGCCGCCGACCGCCGCGGCGACGGCGGCGAGGCTCCGCCGCTGGGTCGAGAGCCGCGCCAGGTGGTCGGCCCCGAGGTGCTCGCCCTTGGGGGAGGAGAGCGAGAGGCCCCCGGTCTCGTGGTCGGCGGTCACCACCAGGAGGAGGTCCCTCCGCCGCTCCGCGGCCGCGAGGATCGGCTCCAGCGCGGCGTCGAGCTCCCGCATCTCGCCGAGCGCCGCTCCCGCGTCGTTGTGGTGGCAGGCGTGGTCGACGCGGCCGGCCTCGACCACGAGCAGGAACCCGCGGCCCTCCCGGTCGAGGACCTCGAGCGCCCGGGCCGTCATCTCGGCGAGGGTCGGCGCCTCCGCCTCGCCCGCCTCGTCCCGGTCGATCGCGTAGGGCAGTTCGAAGGGCGCGAAGAGGCCGAGGAGCCGCTCCGGCGCGGGGCCGTCGAGGAGCGCGCGGCGGTTCGTCGCGACGGCGAAGCCCTTCTCCCTGGCCTCCGCGACGAGGTCGAGGTCGTCCCCGCGCCGGGAGGGGCCGTCGGCGATGCCCCGTCCCGTCTCCCCCGCCGAGGCGCAGGTCCGGGTGCGGGGGACGAAGTACTGCGTGCCTCCCCCGAGGAGGACCCGGAGGTCCTGGCGGCGGATCTGCTGCTCGGCCACCTGCGCCATGAGGCGGCGGTCGGGGACGTGGGCCGTGAACGCGGCGGGCGTCGCGTCCGTCACCGCCGTGGTCGACACGATCCCGCAGGCCCAGCCCCGCCGCGCGGCGGCCTCGAGGACCGTCGGCACCTCGGCGCCGGAGGCGTCCACCCCGACCGCCCCGTTGTTCGTCTTCACGCCCGACGCGATCGCCGTGGCGGCGGCGGCGGAGTCGGTGACGAGGGAGTCCGCGGCGAAGGTGACGGCGGAGCCGACGACGCCGCGGTCCGCGAGACGGTGGAAGGCGGTCTTCTCCCGGACGCCGGAGGCGCGGCGCGAGGCGACGAGGAGCCCCCACTGCTGCCAGCCCGTCCCGTCGGCGACGACGACGACGACCGCGCCCGGGCGCGGAGGCGGATCCCCGGGGCGGGCGGCGGCGAACGCGGCGACGGCGGCGGTGAGTGCGACGGGGAGCGCGGCGGCGGCGGATCTCACGGGGGCCTCCTCTGGAGGGCGGCGGGACGGCGCGGCATTCTCCGGGGCCACCCGAGGGCGGGCGTTAGAAAGACGCCGTGACCATCTCGCTCCTCACCCTCCTGCGGGTCGGGGTCGTCCTCCTCGGCGGCGTCGCCGCGACGTTGCTCGTCCAGGCCCTGGACCGCGGGCTCTCGGGCGAGCCGCGCCCCCTCGTCGGCACCCACGCCGCCTTCGGCGCCGTGCTCGCGATCACGGTCATGCCGGGGACGATCCTCGGGTTCTTCGTCGGCCCGTCCTCCGGGGAGAGGGCCCGGGGCCTGGCCGTGGGCGGGTCCGGCGTCACCGCTTTCGCCGCGCTCCTCGGCGGCGCGTTCTCGTACCGCAGGGTCGCGGAGGGCGGCGTCTCGATCGTCGAGGGGCTGACCCTGGCGTGGGCGGTCCTGGCGCTCGTCCTCGCCGCGACGGACTACTTCCGCCTCCGTGTCGGTGCAAAGGGTGTCTGACACCGGCGAGTCGGCGTGACCCTCCTCCAGGCGGCGGTCCTCGGGGTCGTGCAGGGGCTCACGGAGTGGCTCCCGGTCTCCTCGACGGCGCACCTGATCCTCGTCCCCTGGCTCCTCGGCTGGGAGGTGGACCGGGAGGTGCTCCTCCCGTTCAACGCGCTCGTGCAGGACGGGACCCTCGTCGCGGTCCTGGTCTACTTCCGCCGCGACCTCGCGGCGACGGCGCGCGGCTGGGTCGGCGGGATCCGCCGCCGGGCGCCGCTCGGCACCCCGGAGGCGCGCCTCGGCTGGTGGATCCTCCTCGGGACCCTGCCGGCGGTCGCGGCGGGGCTCGCGTTCGAGGAGGGGATCGGGGCGCTGCACTCCCGGCCCGTCGTCGTCGCGTCGGTCCTCCTCGGGGCGACGGCCGTCCTCTTCCTCGCCGAGCGGGCCGGCGCGGCGCGACGGGGGACCGACTCCCTCCGCGCCCGGGACGCCCTCCTCGTCGGCGCCGCCCAGGCCGTCGCCCTCGTCCCCGGCGTCTCGCGGAGCGCGGCCACGATCGCGGGCGGGATGCTGATCGGCCTCGACCGGGTGGCGGCGGCCCGCTTCGCGTTCCTCCTGTCGGTGCCGGTGATGGCGGCGGCCGGCGCCTGGGAGACGGCGGCTCTCCTCCGGGGGCCCGACCCCGCGCGCCACCTCCCCGCGCTCGCGGTCGGCTTCGCGGCGGCCGCCGTCGTCGGCTTCGCGACGATCCACTGGCTGCTCGGCTACCTCGCCCGGCGGCCGCTCACGGACTTCGCGTGGTACCGGATCCTCGCTGGAGCGGGACTGCTCGCCCTGGCCCTCGCCCGCGGCTGATCAGGAGGCGGGGACCGGCGCCGCGGACCCGGAGGGCGGCGGCACCGACCCAGGGTGGAGGAGCCCCGCGAGGATCTCCACGCTGTCCGCCAGCCTCGGCCCCGGCCGGCTGAAGAAGGCGTTGCCGTCCACGGCGAAGACGCGGCCGGCGCGCACCGCGGGCAGCGCCGCCCACTCCGGACGCGCCCGCAGGAGCGGAAGGTCGCGGAGCGTCCGCTCCGCCGCGTAGCCGCAGAAGGCGAGGACGACGACCTCCGGCGCGGCGGCGGCGATCGCCTCCCAGGTCGCCCGCCGGGAAGGCTCCCCGGCCCGGCCCAGCACCTCCGTCCCCCCGGCGACCTCGACGAGGTCGGGTCCCCAGTGGCCCGTGGCGTAGGGCGGGTCGGCCCACTCGAGGACGAGGGCGCGGGGGCGCGGCCGGCCGGCGACGGCGGTCGCGACCGCGTCGAGGCGCGCCCGGATCGCCGCCACCGCGGGCGCCGCCCGCTCGGGGGCGCCCAGGGCCTCCGCGACCCGGGCGAAGTCCCCGAGGACCTCCTCGAGGGAGGAGGGGTCGAGGCTCACGACCCTCGGCGGCCGGGCGAGGGTCCGCGCGAAGGCCGCGACGCCGCCGTACTCCGGCGCGCAGACGTCGCAGACCGCCTGCGTGAGGATCACCTCGGGCGCGAGGCGGCGCAGGAGGCCGGCGTCGAGGCGGTAGAGCGACTCCCCCGCGGCGAGGGACGCGCGCACCCGCCGATCCACCTCGCCGCTCTCGAGGGTCCCGTCCTGGACCGTGCAGGCGGTCGCGCGCGGGAGCCGCCGGACCTCCTCGGGCCAGTCGCACTCGTGGCTCACCGCGGCGAGGCGCCCGGCGAGGCCGAGCGCCCCCGCGATCTCCGTCGCCGCCGGCAGGAGGGAGACGGCCTTCACGGGGCCAGACTACCCCCGCGCCCCACGCCGCCTCAGAAGTCGACCGCGACGCCGAGGAACGCCGCGAAGGGCAGCCCCTTCGGGGCCGTCGGCGTCTCGACGTACTCCGCGTCGAGGGCGTTCTCGATCCGCGCGATCACCGCCACGCGGTCCGTCGCGCGCCACCGCGCGGAGAGGTTCAGGATCGTCCGCCGTCCCGCCGCGTCGCGGAGGCGCTGGTCCGGCCCCCGCGCCCCGAGGTCGTCCACGGCGCCCTGGTGGTAGGCGTCGGCGGCGAGGGTCCAGTCCCCCCGGGTCCACTCGGCACCGAGGGTCCCGAAGCCGTCGGGCCGGTTCGTGAGCCGCGCCCCCGTGGAGGCGTCCCTCGGGCGCTGGCGGGTCCAGGAGCCGCGGAGGACGAGGCCCCCGCCGGCGTCGAGGCGCGCCCCCGCCTCGACACCCTGCACCTCGGCCCTCGAGATGTTGTCGAGGACGAACCGGGTCCCGTCGAACGCGATGAGGTCCCGGGTCCGGAGGCGGAACCAGGTCGCCTCCACCTCGAGCCGGTCGCCGATCCGCTGGTCGACCCCGGCGTCCACGGACGCGCTCTCCTCGGGCCCGAGGGCGGGGTTGCCCACGAAGGGGTCGAGGAACTCCGAGGGCGTGGGCGCGCGGAACCCCTCCCCGTAGTTCGCCCGGAGGACGGAGTCCGTCCGCTCCACCTCCAGCCGCGCCCCGGCCTGCGGGCTCCACTCGCGGCCCCCCTGGGAGTGGTCGTCGCGGCGGCCGCCGGCGGTGACCGTGACGGGGCCGAGGCCCCCGGTCGCGAGCAGGAACAGGCCGGTGTTGCGGGCCGTCGCGTCGAGGTCGAGCCCGCTCCCGAAGGGGGACTCGGAGAAGCCCAGCGACTCCTCGGATCGCGCGTCGGCGCCGGCGACGGCCTCGAGCCGCGCGCCGCGCGGCCCGTCCTCGAGGAGGACGGCGAGGAGCGAGACGCCGGCCTCGGCGACCGTGGCCTCGGTCGTGCTCTGGAACTCCGGCGTCGCCGCCGGGTTCGCGTCGTCCCCGTTGCGGAACGCCGAGTCGATGTCCGTGATCGAGGCCCGGACGCGGGCGGTGAGGCGGCGGCGGATCGGCTTCTCGACGGAGAGGCCGACGGCGGCGATCTCCCTCTCCCGACGGATGTTGTCGTCGGGCGGGAGGGGCGTGCCGAAGTCGAAGGGGTCCTCTGCGGTCGAGTCGAGGGCGCGGACCGTCATCGCGAGGCGGCCGTCGCCCCCGACGCGCGCCCCGAGCCGGCCGGCGAAGGAGACCGACCGGAACCCCTGGCGGTCGTGGGGCCCCGCGGTCCCGGTCTCGGACAGGCCGAAGGACCAGTCGGCGTCGTCGTCGCCGCCCCATCCGGAGAGCGTCTCCCGGTGCGACCGGAACGAGCCGTACTCGCCCGAGGCGCGGAACTCCCCGGGCCCTTCGCCGCGGCGCGACACGAGGTTCACCACACCGCCGATCGCCTGCGATCCGTAGAGCGCGCCGTAGGAGCCGCGCAGGACCTCGACGCGATCCAGGTTGAGCGCGTCGAAGTCGAAGAAGTTGAACTGCCCGCCGATGGTGGGGTCGTTGAGCGGGATCCCGTCCTGCAGGACGAGGACCTGGTTCGAGCCGGCGCCCCGGAGGAAGAGCGAGGTCGCCGCGCCGGGCGTGCCGCCCCTCGCCACCGAGACGCCGGGCACCTGCCGGAGCCCGTCGGCGACGGACGAGGCGCCCCGGAGGTCCCACCACTCCGCGGGCACGGTCGCGACGGGGACCGTCGAATCCCCCTTCCCCCTCTCGAAGCCGGTCGCGACGACCTCGACCTCCTCGAGCACCACGGGTTCCTTCGGGCGGGGCGTCTCGGCCGCGGGCGGCGGCGGCTCCTCCGCCCGCGCGGCGATCCCGAGCGTCGCGACGGCGGCCACGGCGGCGGCGAATCGAGTCCTCATCGGCGATCCTCCCTCCCGGCTTCCTCTGTCCCGTTTCCCGTCCCCGGCCCGCCCCCGGCCGCCACGAACGGCGTCCCGTCGGACCGTCTCCCGACCCAGACCGGCGTCCCGAAGGCGTCCGCGAGGAGGTCCGGCCGGAGGACCTCCCGCGGGGTCCCCTCCGCGGCGACCGCGCCCCGCGAGAGCAGGACGAGCCGGTCGCAGTGCGCCGCGGCGAGGTTGAGGTCGTGCGTCACGACGACCACGGCGAGGCCCCGCGCGTCGCGGAGCTCCCGGAGGAGCGCGAAGACCGCGACCGCGTGCCGGAGGTCGAGGTGCGCGGTCGGCTCGTCCGCGAGGAGGACGCGCGTGCCCTGGGCGAGGGCCCGCGCCACCACGACGCGCTGGCGCTCGCCGCCGGAGAGCTCCGACAGGTCCCGCGCCGCGAGGTCCTCCGCCCCGACCGCGCGCAGCGCCTCGCGCGCGGCGCGGAGGTCCTCCTCCCCCTCGAAGGCGAAGGGCCGGAGCCAGGGCGCCCTCCCCATGAGCACCGTCTCCAGCACCGTGAAGGGGAAGAGCGGCGTCCCCTCCTGCGGGATGACGGCGAGCGCCCGGGCCAGCTCTCGGCGGTCGTACAGCGGCAGCGCCCGGCCGAGGAGCGTGACCGATCCCGACGACGGGGCGAGGACCCGGGTCGCGCCGCGGACGAGCGTCGTCTTGCCGCTCCCGTTCGGTCCGAGGACCCCCAGCACCTCCCCCTCCCGCGCGGCGAGGCTGACGCCGCGCAGCACGGTCCGCTCCCCGTAGCCCAGGGAGACGCCGTCCATCCGGAGCGCCGGCTCCCTCAAGGCCGGTCCCCCTCGGGCGCGCCCCGCTCGCGCCGGGAGAGGATCGCGACGAAGGCGGGCGCGCCCACGACCGCGGTGATCACGCCGACGGGGATCTCCCGCGCGCCGAAGGCCGACCGCGCCGCGGTGTCGGCGAGGACGAGGAACGCGGCGCCGGCGAGGAACGCGGAGGGCAGCAGGACCCGGTGGTCGGGGCCGAGGACGCGGCGGACCGCGTGCGGCACGAACAGCCCGACGAACCCGATGGGCCCGGAGACCGCGACGGCGGTGCCCGTCAGGATCGAGGCCGCCACGAAGGTGCGCCGCCGGACCGCGGCGACGTCCACCCCGAGCAGCGCCGCGGTCTCGTCCCCGACGGACAGGAGGTTGAGGGCGACACCGTCCCTGAGGAGCGAGAGCAGCCCGATCGCGCAGAGGAGCGCCGCCGCGCCGAAGGGGACCCGCCCCGTCCGCACCGCGCCGAGGGTCCACTGGAGGATGCGGGCCGCCTCGTGGGGCGTCGCCAGGTACTGGAGGACCGACAGGAGCGCGAGGAAGAAGGAGTTCGCCACGACCCCCGCGAGGAGCAGGTCCTGCGCGAGGAGGTGTCCCCGCCGCTGGGCGACCGCGTGGATGAGCGCGATGGCGGCGAGGCAGCCGCCGAAGGCGAACGCCGGCAGGAGAGGGACGGCCCCGAGGGCGAGCGGCAGCCCCCCGACGATGGCCGCGACCGCGCCCAGCGATCCCCCCCCGGAGACGCCGAGGATGTACGGGGAGGCGAGCGGGTTGCGCAGCAGCGCCTGGAACGCGGCGCCGGAGACCGAGAGCGCCCCGCCGACCAGCGCGGCGAGGAGGGCGCGGGGCACCCGGATCTCCTCCACCACGAACCGGCGGGTCTCCGCCGAGGCCGCGCGCCCCTCCGGGACCTCGGGGCCGACCGCCGCGGCGACGGCCAGCGACGCCGCGACGGCCGCGAGGAGGAGCGCCCCCGCGCCGAGGAGCCGGCCGGCCGTCGCGCGGGGGCTCACCGGCCCCCCGGCGCCGGCGCGACCGACTCCTCGAGCGCGCGCAGCGCCCCGGCGAGGTCGGGGCCCGGCCGGAGCACCGCCTCGTCGGACAGCGCGCGGATCCGCCCGTCCCTCACCGCCGGGATCGTCGGGTAGCGTCGCCACCAGTCCCGGGCCTCGCTCCCGCCGGTCGCGCGCCCTGTGGGTCCGAGCGAGGCGTCCACCACCGCGTCCGGGGCGAGCGCGACCACGGCCTCCGCCGAGACGGCGGGCCAGGGGGCGTCGATCCCCCCGGCGGCGTTCCCGAAGCCGAGCGTCCCGAGGAGCGCGTCGACGTAGGAGCCCCGCCCCGCGACGACGAAGGGGTCCCGGGCGAGGACGACGAGCACCTGCGTCGGCGGCCGGCCGGCGGAGCGCGCCCGCGCCTCCGCGAGGGCGGCCTCCATCTCCGACCGGAGCGTGCCCGCCCGGTCCGGCCGTCCGACCGCGTCACCGAGGACGCCGACGGCGTCGAGGAGCTGCGACAGGGTGTCGGTCGGCACGGAGAGGACCCGGACGCGATCGCGGATCGGCCCGAGGGCGTCCTCGGTCCCCGCGGCGTTGACGACCACGAGGTCCGGCTCGAGGGCGGCGACGGCCTCGAGCGAGAGGGACTTCGCGTCCCCGACGACGGTCCGGCGGCGGGCCTCGGGGGGCCGGTCGCAGAAGGAGGTGACGCCGACGACGGCGTCGCCGGCGCCGAGGGCGAAGAGCAGCTCGGTGTGGGAGGGGGCCAGGGAGACGACGCGCCGCGCGGGTCCGGCGGCCGCGGGGCGGGGAGCCTCCGACCCGCCGCAGGCGCCGAGGACGCCCGCGGCGAGGAGGGCGATCGCGCGGACGGGCCCGCAAGCGATCCGCCCCCGGGGGGACGGACCGAGGGGCGGCCCGTCCCGCCGGGGGCGGGGACGATTCATGCCTGCACTCTCTCGATCCACGGAGATGTGGAGATTCGTCGCAGGCCGGTCTTCTGGCTCCCGGGTCGTCCTCGGGCCGTCCCCTTCCCGCCCCCCTCGCGCTCGCGCGCTACGGAGGACAGTGGGTTTCGCGACGGCCGTCGTCGCCGGTCACAGCGGCGGGTCCGCGGGGGATTCGCACCCCCTTCCCGTCACCTGCGATTCGCGGTCGTTTCCAAAGAGCGGCGCGGAGGGTACTCGGCGCGGCGCGTCCTGTCAACGGGCAGCGCTAGTACGACCGCGCGAACACGGCCCGGCCGGGGGCGGAGGCGCCGCAGACGACGCAGGGCCCCGAATCGTCGGGTTCGTCGAGGGGCAGGCAGCGGATGGTCGCCTTGGTCTCGTTCTTGACCGACGCCTCGCAGGCGGCGCTCCCGCACCAGCGCATCCGGTAGAAGCCGGGGTTGGCGTCGATCTCGCCCTTGAACCCCGCGTAGTCGTCGCAGGCGTGGGTCCGCTCGTCGCGCCACTTCCGCGCGCGGGCCAGCATCTCCCCCTGGATCTTCGAGAGGAGCGCGGCGATCGGCTTGCCGAGGCCCTCCACGGGCGCGGGGCTCTTCCCCTTCTCGTCCCGGCGGACGACCACGCAGGTGCCGGCCTTCGCGTCCCGCGGGCCGAACTCGATCCGGATCGGAACCCCGCGCCGCTCCCACTCGTAGTGCTTGGCCCCGGGCCGGAGGTTCTCCCGGTCGTCGAGGCGGACCCGGACCCCCGCCGCCTTCAGGTCGGCGACGATCCGCGCGGAGCCCTCGCGCACGGCGGCGGCCTCCTCGTCGGTCTTCCCGTGGATCGGCAGGACCACGCACTGCACCTGCGCGAGCCTCGGCGGGATCACGACCCCCGCGTCGTCCCCGTGGACCATGACGACCGCGCCGACGAGCCGCGTCGACACGCCCCAGGAGGTCGACCAGGCGTGCTGGAGCGTCCCGTCCCGCCCCTGGAACTGGATCCCGTAGGCCTTCGCGAAGGTCTGCCCGAGGTCGTGGCTCGTGCCCCCCTGCAGCGCCCACCCGTTCTGCATCATCGCCTCGACGGTGTAGGTCTCCTTCGCTCCGGCGAAGCGCTCCGCGGCGGTCTTGCGGCCCCGCAGCACGGGGACGGCGAGCACGCTCTCGCAGAGCTCCGCGTAGACGTCGAGCATGGTGCGGACCTCGCGCTCCGCCTCCTCGCGGGTCTCGTGGGCGGTGTGACCCTCCTGCCAGAGGAACTCCGCGGTGCGCAGGAACAGGCGCGTGCGCATCTCCCAGCGGACGACGTTCGCCCACTGGTTGATCATCACGGGCAGGTCGCGCCAGGACTTGACCCACTTGCCGTACATCGTGCAGATGATCGCCTCGCTCGTCGGGCGGATGTAGAGCGGCTCCTCGAGGGGCTTGCCTCCGCCGTGGGTGACCGCCGCGCACTCCGGGGCGAAGCCCTGGACGTGCTCGGCCTCCCGGTCGAAGTACGACTTGGGGATGAGCAGCGGGAAGTAGGCGTTCTCGTGGCCGGTGTCCCGGATCCGCTGGTCGAGCTCCCGCTGGAGGTTTTCCCAGATGGCGAAGCCGTTCGGGCGGATCACCATGCAGCCCTTGACGGGCGCGTAGTCCGCGAGCTCGCCCGCGGCGACGACGTCCTGGTACCACTCCGCGAAGTCCGTCGCGCGGGGGGTGATCGGGTTCTCCTGGGCCACGGGCGCCTCCTCTACCGGACCACGAAGTTGACGAGCCGGTCGGGGACCCAGACCGTCTTCACGATGAGCTTCTCGGCGAGGTGCGGACGCACCTCGGCCAGGGTGCGCGCCCTCTCGACGGCCTCGTCCTCGGCGCAGCCCGTCGGCAGCCGCAGCCGCCCGCGCACCCTCCCGTTGACCTGGACGCCGACCTCCACCTCCTCGACGGCCAGCGCCGCGCGGTCGTGCTCCGGCCAGGGGCCCTCGAAGATCGAGGCCTTCCCCCCGAGGAGCTCGTGCATCTCCTCGCCGGCGTGGGGCGCCATCGGCGCCAGCACGCGGACGAACACGCGCAGCGCGTCGGCGAAGCCGGCCGCGGCGGCGGCGTCCTTCGACGGGTCGGGCACGCCGCACGCCTCGAGCGCGTTCAGCGTCTTCATCAGGTCGGACACGACGGTGTTGAAGGCGAGGTCGGTCTCGACGGCGCGCGACATGTTCCGGAGCGCCCCGTGGGCGAGGCGGCGGGCCTCCCGCACGGGCCCCGGCGGCGCCGCCCCGTCCGCCGGCCGGGACTCGGGCAGGCCGCGGACCGCGGGCGCGGCCGCCGCGACGAACTCCAGCGCCCGGCGCAGGAACCGCTGCGCCCCCGCGACCCCCTGCTCCTTCCAGACGATCGGCTCGTGGCTGGGCGCGAAGAAGCACATCGCCACGCGGGAGGCGTCCACGCCGTAGCGCTCTAGCATGACCCGCGGCTCGACCAGGTTGCCGAGGGACTTGGACATCTTCTTGCCGGCCTCGTCGTTGACCATCCCGTGGTTGAACAGGCGGAGCGCCGGCTCCTCGAAGTCGAGCAGGCCCTCGTCGTGCAGCACCATGGTCATGAAGCGGAAGTAGATGAGGTGACCGGTCGCGTGCTCCCGCCCGCCGATGTAGAGGTCGATCGGCAGCCACGGGCGCACCTTGGCCGGGTCGAACACCGCGCTCCCGTTGCGGGGGTCGGGGTAGCGCAGGTGGTACCAGGAGGAGTCGATGAAGGTGTCCATCGTGTCGGCGTCCCGCTCCGCGGGCCCGCCGCACTTCGGGCACTTCGCCGCGACGAACTCGGGGACGTCGGCCAGGGGCGATCGCCCCTTCGGGATCCAGTCCCGGATCCCCTCCGGCAGGAGGACCGGCAGGTCCTTCTCGGGGACCGGGACCTCCCCGCAGGAAAGGCAGCGGAGCATCGGGATGGGCGTGCCCCAGTACCGCTGGCGGCTGATGAGCCAGTCGTGGAGGCGCCAGTTGACCGTCGGCCCGCCGAGACCGCGCGTGCGGAGGTAGGTGGGCACCTTGACGCGGCCCTTCTCCGACGGCGTGCCGTCGAAGAGGCCGGAGTTCACCATCGTCCCGGGCCCCGTCCAGGGGTCGTCGAGGTCCTCCCCGCGCGGGACCTCCCGCCAGGAGTCCTTCCGGACGACGACCCGCACCGGGAGGCGGTGCCGGCGCGCGAAGGCGAAGTCCCGCTCGTCGTGGGCGGGGACGCCCATCACGACGCCGGTCCCGTAGCCGCCGAGGACGTAGGCCGCCACCCAGATCGGCACCCGCTCGCCGGTGAGCGGGTGGACGGCGCTCCGGCCGGTGTCCACGCCGTCCTGCACCTTGACCGTCGAGGCGCGGTCGATCTCGGGGCGGAGGAGGGCGGCGCGGACGTACTCCTCGACGGGCTTCTCGCGGTCGGTCCCGGCGGCCAGCATCCGCGCCCAGGGGTGCTCCGGCGCGACGGCGAGGAAGGTCGCCCCGAAGAGCGTGTCCGGGCGGGTCGTGAACACCTCGAAAGCGTGGGGGAAGTCGGCCAGCGCGAACTTCACGGTCGCCCCCTCGGAGCGGCCGATCCAGTTGCGCTGCATCGCCTTGACGTCCTCGGGCCAGTCCGGGAGCGCGTCGAGCCCGCGCAGCAGCCGCCCCGCGTAGGCGGTGATCCGGATGAACCACTGCTCGAGCTCCCGCTTCTCCACCGCGGAGTCGCACTTCCAGCAGGTGCCCCCCTCGGCCTGCTCGTTGGCGAGCACGGTCTTGCAGGACGGGCACCAGTTCACGAGCGCGGTCTTCCGGTAGGCGAGCCCGCGCCGGTGGAGCAGCAGGAACAGCCACTGGTTCCAGCGGTAGTAGTCGGGGAGGCAGGTCGTGATCTCCCGCCCCCAGTCGTAGGAGATCGAGCAGCGCTTCAGCGTCGCGCGGGAGGCATCGATGTTGTTCAGCGTCCACTCGCGGGGGTGGACGCCCCGCTTGATCGCCGCCTCCTCCGCGGGGAGCCCGAAGGCGTCCCAGCCGAAGGGGTGCAGGACGTCGAAGCCCTGCATCCGCCTCAGGCGCGCCACGACGTCCCCCACCGAGTAGTTGCGGAAGTGGCCCATGTGGATGTCGCCCGAGGGGTAGGCGAACATCTCCAGGCAGTAGAACTTGCGGCGGGGCTCGCCCGGGGTGGTGTCGTCCCCCCGCTCCGCCCAGCGGCGGCGCCACTTGTCCTCGATCGAGATCAGGTCCTGCGCCATGGGGATCGGCGGAAGGTACCCCGGCGCCGGAATTCCTCCAAGGACCCCGGAGACCTGCCTAGATTGGCGCGGCTTCTCCCGATCGTCGCGCCCGGTGGGGCGGTAGCTCAGTTGGGAGAGCGCCAGAATGGCATTCTGGAGGTCGAGGGTTCAACTCCCTTCCGCTCCACCAGTCGCACGGCGTCCCTTCCGCCCTCACGAGCCGAACTCCCCCGCCACGGTCTCGTCCTCGATGCCGAGCCGGCGCTCGAGCCAGCGCTCGAGGTAGAGCGCGTGCTCCGACGTCCTGAGCGACCCCACCAGCATCTCGCGGCTCCCGTCCGGGCGGACGATCCAGAGGTCGAACTCCCCGCGGGATCGCTCCCCCTCCGGCTCGCCCGGGAACGCTTCCAGCGGTCGGCCGCGACGGAGCACGAACGCCTGCACGATCGCCCGCGAGACGAGGCGGCGCGAGGCCAGCGGAAGGGGCCACCAGGCGACCTCGACGCCCTCGGCGCGGACGGAGACGACGCGGCGAACCGAGCGCAGGAGCGCGAAGGGAAGCCCCACGACCAGGGTGGCCGCCATGAGCAGGAGGACGACCACGAACGGGTCCCCGCGCAGGAAGAACACCAGAAGGAGGAGGATCGTCAGCACGAGCGACCCCCGAAGGGCCGCGCGACTGGGCACCGGCGGGAACGACCTGGGCTCGATCGAGACCGGGAACCGGACCGAGATTCCGTCCTCGTCGTCCCGGAGCCGGAACTCCGCCGGCAACGGGATGCCGTCCTTCTCCGCGCGCCGACGGCGGTACCACTCCGCCTCTCGTTCCCCGGACGAGCCCCCCACGGGGGCTACTTCGCGTACTTGACGCTTCAGCCGTAGGGCGCCCGCTCCGCGACCGGCGGCTCCTTGCCGGCGAGGAGCGCGTCCAGGGCCTCGGCGACGAGGTTCTTCGCGGTCTTCGCGTCGGCGGGCCTGGCGGACGGGTTGTCGTCGATGGCGCCGCGGTAGGCGATCGCCCCGGCCTTGTCCAGGACGAACATCTGCGGCGTCACCTTCGCCCCGTAGGCGCGGCCCGCGGTCCCGTCGGCGTCGAGGAGCACCGCCGTCGGGGCCGCCTTCAGCGCCGCCGACTTCTCGTTCCACTCCTTCGGCGACATGTGGCCCTGCTTCCCCTCGGCGGAGGAGCAGATCGAGAGCCAGATCACGCCCTTCTCGGCGTACTTCCGCTGCAGGTCCTGCATGTTCCCGGAGTCGTAGTGCTTCTTCACGTAGGGGCAGCCGTGGTTGACCCACTCGAGGACGACGATCTTCCCCCTGTAGTCCGAGAGCGCGTGCTCCTTGCCGTGCGTGTCCTTGAGCTTGAAGGCGGGCGCCGCGGCGGCCTCGGGCTTCTTCTCCTTCGCGGCGGACTTGTCGGCGCACTTCGCGCAGGCCTTGCCGTCCTTGCAGTCGGCGCAGGCGCCCTCCCCGCACTTCCCGCAGCCGTCCTTGCCGCAGTCGCCGCACTCCTTTCCGTCCCTGTCGCCGGCCGCGTCCTTGCCATCGGCCTTGCCGGCCTTCTCCGAGCCGGCGGGCTTCTTCTCGTCGTCCCCGGCCCGGGCGGGGACGAGGGACGCCGCCGCCGCGAGGGCCGCCAGGGCCGCCAGGGCCGTCAGCGCCGTCCAGGCCGCGATCCGGTGAAGTGCCATGGTGCCGGTCCTCCGGAGGGCGGGGTCGCGCACCCGCCTTCGATGGGCCCGAGTATCGCCCCGGCCCGCCCCGGGGCGAACGATCTGCCCCGTCACCCCGAGGTCCCGGCGAGCAGCGCCGCCTTCTGCCAGATCTTCCGCGAGAGCCCGGTGCAGAGCCCCTCGAGGTCGTCCGCGGCCTCGAGGGCCACCGGGTCGGGGAGCGCCTCGACGTAGAGGGCGCCCACCTTGGAGATCACGGAGAGCATCTCGGAGCAGTAGTCGTAGTAGCGCATGAGGGCGCGCGCGTCCATCGAGCGCTTCGGCGAGTGCTCCGTCGGCGGCGCCCGGCCGAGCACGGTGTCGGGGTCCTTCGTCAGCTGGTGCATGTCCACCACGTGGGCGAGGGCGCGCAGTTCCGCGATGGCGGCCAGCGCGCGGGTCCGCTTGCGGCGCCCCTCCAGGGTGACGAGGAAGACGATCGCGGCCCCGAGGAAGACGGCGCTCCCGAGGAGGTCGTTGAGCTCCGAGAAGAAGTTCTCCACGCGCCACATCTCGGCGGTGAGCTCGAGGTTGAGGGCGAGGACCAGGACCGCGGCGAACCCCACCCCGAGGAGGAGGGCGATGCCGACGCGGAGGCCCCGGTGCGGCCTTCCGATCGCCTCGCACCGTTCCCGCGCCTGCCGGACGGTCTCCGCGATCTCCGCCGCCACGCGCGAGAGCCCCGAGCCCGGGAACCGCTCGGCGACGCGCAGGGCCAGGGAGTCGGCGGTCTCGACGATCCGCGCCGGGTCGAGGCTCCGGTACACGGGCGGACCCGCGGCCCCCGGTCCGGCCGCCCTAGTGGGCGGCCGGCGCCCCAGCGGCGGACTTGCGGGCGGCGGCGCGTCGCGCCGCGTCGGCGATGAACCGATGGGTCAGGCGGTACCGGTCGAGGAGCTGCTGCGGGGTCGCGCTCTCGGCGTAGGTGTCCTCGAGGCCGACGAACTCCATGGGGACCGGGTGGCGGCGCGCGAGGCACTGCGCGACCGCCGAGCCGAGGGCCCCGTGGACGAGGTGCTCCTCGGCGGTGACGACCGCCCCGCACTCCTTCGCGGCGCGGAGGAGCGCCTCCTCGTCGAGGGGCTTGACGGTGTGCATGTCGAGGACGGTCGCCTCGAGTCCCTCCTCGCGGAGGAGGTCGGCGGCCTTGAGCGCCTCGGCGAGGAGGAGGCCGTTGGCGACGATGCAGACGTCCCCTCCGGCGCCGTGGGCCTTGGCCTTGCCGAAGGAGAAGCGCTCGCCGTCCCGGTAGATGGCCGGGGCCTTCGGCCGGCCGGTGCGGATGTAGACCGGTCCCTCGTGCGCGGCGGCGAGCCGCGTGATCGCCTTCGCCGCGACGGCGTCGGCGGGGACGGAGACCGTGAACCCCGGGAGGAGGCAGGCCAGCGCCACGTCCTCGATCCCCATCTGGCTCGGGCCGTCCTCGCCGATGGAGACCCCCCCGTGGGAGCCGACGACCTTGAGGTTCGCCGTCGCGTAGGCGGCGTTCATCCGCAGCTGGTCGAAGCCCTTCGCCATGACGAAGACCGCGAAGGAGGAGATGAACGGGATGCGCCCCGTGGCCGCGAGGCCGCAGGCCATCCCGACCATGTTCATCTCCTGCACCCCGATGTTCCAGTAGCGGTCGGGGAACTTCTTCCCGAACTTCCCGGACTTGGTGCTCTTGCTGAGGTCGGCGTCGAGGGCGACGACGCGCGGGTCCTCGGCGCCGAGTTCGCATAGGGCGTCCCCGTAGGCGTCCCGCGTGGCGGGGCCGAGGTCGAACTCGCGGGCGGGCATCAGCGGGAACCTCCGGTCGCGGGGGCGCCGATCTCGGCCAGCGCCTTCTTCAGCTGCTCGGCGTTCGGCGCGACGCCGTGGAACTCCGGGTTGTCCTCCATGAAGGAGACGCCCTTCCCCTTGACGGTGCGGAGGAGGATCTGCGTCGGGCGGCCGCGGCAGGCGCGCGCGGCGTCGAGGGCCCCGAGGATCGCCGCGACATCGTGGCCGTCCACGTCGAGCACGTTCCAGCCCATCCCCCGCCACTTGTCGGCGAGCGGCTCGAGGGGGAGCTCGTCGTCGCAGAAGGTGTCGTTCTGGATGCGGTTGACGTCGGTGAGCACGCAGAGGTTGTCGACCTTCCCGGGGTGGGCCCCCGCCCAGAGGGCCGCCTCCCAGACCTGCCCCTCGTCGGTCTCCCCGTCGCCGATCATCACGTAGACGCGCGCGTCGGAGCCGTCGGCCCTGAGCCCGAGGCACATCCCGATGCCGAGGGAGATCCCCTGGCCGAGGGAGCCGGTGTTCCCCTCGAGGCAGGGGAGGAAGCGGCGGTCGGGGTGGCCCTGGAGGCGGGAGCCGAGGCGGCGGAGGGTCGGGAGCTCGTCGCGGCGGAGGTAGCCGGCCTCGGCGTACACGCAGTAGAGGGCGGGGACGGCGTGGCCCTTGGACAGGATGAAACGGTCCCGGTCCTTCCAGTCCGGCTCCTCCGGGCGGTGGCGCATCTCGTGGAACCAGAGGACGGTCAGCGCGTCGATGGCCGAGAGGGAGCCGCCCGGGTGGCCCGAGCCGGCCGCCTCCAGCATCGTCACGATGTCCGCCCGCAGCCGTCGCGCGATCTCCTTCAGATCCGCGACGGGCCGGCCCTGCCCGCGTGCCGCCATCGGTCCGCACCTCCTGGTCCGGCCGATGGTACCCGCCGCCGGGGACGGACCCGAATCGCCCCGCCGCGGGCCTGTGGAAAACCCGACACGCCGGTGTCAGACACCGGAGTGTCGGTCAGACGCCCATGACGTGGATGCCGCTGTCCACGAAGTGGACGCCCCCGGAGATGTTGCGCGACGCCGGCGAGCAGAGGAACGCGACCAGGGCCGCCACGTCGCCCTGCTCGATGTTGCGCCGGAGCGGGGAGGCGGTCTCGACGTGGTCGAGGATCCGGACGAAGTCCCCGACGGCGCTCGCGCTCAGCGTCCGGACCGGCCCCGCGGAGACGGCGTTGACCCTCGCCCCCTTCTCCCCGAGGTCGTAGGCGAGGTAGCGCACCGAGGCCTCGAGCGCGGCCTTCGCGACCCCCATGAGGTTGTAGTTCGGGATCACGCGGGTCGCCCCGATGTAGGTCAGCGTGACCACCGAGGCGTCCCGCCCCTCGAGGAGCGGCGCCAGCCGGTGGCAGAGGGCGACCAGGGAGTAGACCGAGACGTCCATCGCCCGGTGGAACCCCTTGCGGCTGATCTCGCGGAAGCGGCCCTTCAGGTCGGCGGTCGGCGCGTAGGCGATGGAGTGCACGAGGAAGTCGAGCGCGCCGAACTCCTTCCGCAGGGACTCCGCGAGCCGGTCGATCTGCCGGAGGTGGATGACGTCGCAGGGGAGCACGACCGTCTTCGGGCCCAACTCGGCCGCGAGCTTTTCGACCCCCTCGCGGAGCCGCTCCCCCTGGTAGGTGAGCGCGACCGTCGCCCCGCCCGCCGCGAGCGCCTTCGCCGACGCCCAGGCGAGGGAGCGCTTGTTGGCGACCCCGAGGACGACCCCCTTCTTCCCCGCCAGTGTCCCGGTCACCCCGACCTCCCTCCCGGCAGCCGCCTGCCCGGGATATCGGCCCCCGCCGGCCGGAGGGCTACTCCCCCTCCACCGGGAGCGCGCGGCGCGTGAGCGCCCGCGCCAGCATCTCGGCGGGCTCGAGCACGACGGCCGGCTCCCCCGTGCCGAGGAGCGTCACGCCGGCGACGAGACGGCTCCCCTTGAGGTAGGCCGGCGGCTCCTTCAGCGCCACCTCGGTGTCCTCGAGGACCTCGTCCACGACGAACAGCGCCCTCGATCCGCCCGCGCGGAGCACGAGGAACGACGGCGGGTCCCGCTCCTCCCGCACCTCCATCTCGGTGAAGCCGAGCACCTCGGCCGCGGAGACGACGGGCAGCGGCTGCTCCTCCTCGTCCCCGAAGCCCAGCCCCCCGGCCGTGGCGAAGGAGCCGACCCACTCCGCGGCGTCGAGCGGGACCGCCAGCGTCTCGGGGCCCGCGCGGAACAGGACCACCCGGAGGAGGGCGAGCGTGAGCGGGAGCCGGCAGATGACCTTCGTCCCCCGGCCGGGCTCCGATCGCAGCGCCACCGTCCCGCCGAGCCGCCCGATGGCGACCCGGACGGAGTCCATCCCCACTCCGCGCCCCGACAGCTCCGAGACCGACTCGCGCGTGGAGAAGCCCGGCATGAAGATGAGCTCGAGGGCCTGCGCGCCGCTGAGGCGGGCGGCCTCCTCCGGCGAGAGCACGCCGCGGGCCGCCGCCGCCGCGCGCAGCTTCTCCGGGTCGATGCCGCGGCCGTCGTCCTCGACCTCGACGAAGATGGCCCCCTCGGCGGCCCGCGCCCGGATGGCGAGACGCCCCCTCTCCCGCTTCCCGGCGCGGGCCCGCTCCTTCGGCGACTCGATGCCGTGGTCGAGCGAATTCCGCACGAGGTGCACGAGCGGCTCGCCGACCTCGTCCACGATGCGCCGATCGAGCTCCGTCTCGCCGCCCTCCAGGACGAGGTCGACCTCCTTCCCGAGGCCGCGCGCGATCTCGCGCACCGAGGCGGGGAACGCGTCGAACACGACGCGGATGGGGGTGAGGCGGAGGTCCTGCACGTGGTCCCGCAGGGCCTCGTCGAGGGCGGCGCGGCGGGCGAGCTCGTCCTCGCTCTCCTCCACCATGCGGCGGTGCTGCCGCTCCAGTTCGCCGAAGGCGCTCTCCAGCGGCCCGCGGTCGGCCCGGCCGCCGCCCGTGGACGCCCGGGTCCGCGCGATCGAGAAGCCGAGGGACCGCAGCCGGACGTGCCGGTTGCGCGCCTTCGCCCGCTCCACGGTCATCTCCACGGTCAGGTTGCCGAGCTCGTTGAGGCGCGTGACGGCCACCCGCACGCTCGCCCCCGCGCGGACCTTCCGGAGCGCGGACTGGAGCTCCGTGGCACCCGTCTCGGAGAGGCTCTCGCTGGGGGGCGGGGGCTCCGCCGCGCCCCCCGGCTCCGGCGCGTCGGCGCCCGCCGCGGGCCCGCCCCACCCGGGGGGCTGCTTGCCCTCGCGGACGAAGGCGGCGAGGGCCGCCACGTCCACGTCCGTCGGCCCCTGGGGATCCTTCTCGCCGGGACGGAGCGCCCCGAGGAGCGCCC
>Ga0187893_10005900_pt1 | contig 21449 bp, 14 predicted proteins | sample MA1701074metaG_FD_139574 | JGI IMG/M metagenome (GOLD analysis project Ga0187893, IMG submission 139574) | White microbial mat communities from a basaltic lava cave in the Kipuka Kanohina Cave System on the Island of Hawaii, USA - MA170107-4 metaG ...
CGCCTCCTTTACGGTACTCGCGTATCGCTCGTGATGGCCCCCACGGCGGCGCTCCTGGCGACTCTGCTCGCCGGGATCATCGGAGGAATTGCTGGGCTGGCGGGAGGACGGACGGAACGCGCCTTTCTCGCAGCCACCGATGTCGTAATCTCGATGCCATGGTTCTTTCTCCTCCTGATGGCCCGGGCGGCTCTGCCCTTGAACGCGCCTCCCGTCGTGTCGGTGGTGATCACCTTCCTGCTTCTGGGCCTGCTCGGCTGGGCTCATTCGGCTCGCGTGGTGCGCTCGGCGGCAACAACCATCCGTGAGTCAGCGTTCGTACTCCTGGCCCGAACGTCCGGGATCCCCGAAGCCAGAATCCTTTGGAAATACTTCCTTCCTAACGTGCGACCAGTACTAGACGCGCAGTTCTGGATTGCGATCCCGGTGTTCATTGTGGCCGAAGCCAATCTAGGCTTGCTGGGACTTGGCGTTTCGGAGCCCATGCCAAGCTGGGGCGGCCTGCTGCGAGAGCTGGAGTCGCTACATGGGCTCGCGGAATCACCTTGGCTGCTGGCGCCTGCGGTTACCCTGATGCTGACGGTCGCGTGTTTTCAGGCAGCGATTCGCGAAACGGAGGCAGCGTGAGCGACTTGCTGCTCGATGCCACTCTGTCGGTCGACTATCCAGGCAAGCCCGGAGCGTTGAGTGAAGTAACCATTCAGATGACGCCGGGTGAGATCCTGGGCTTGGTCGGTGAGAGCGGTTCCGGCAAGAGCACCTGCGCTCTCGGGTTGTTACGCCTCCTGGATTCGAAAGCGGCACGTATGCGAGGTCGGATCCTGTTCGAGAATCGGAATTTTCTAGCCCTGTCCGGTTCGCAAATGCGCAAGATACGGGGAAGCAAGATTTCGCTGATTCTGCAGAGTCCGGTAGCATCCCTGAATCCAGCGCTGCGGATCGGACAGCACTTTGAAGAAGCGTGGAAGGCGCATCGAGCGGATGCGGGGCGGGAGTGGAAGGAAAGAGCCCTGGAAGCGCTCGATCTGGCCAGCTTGCGCGTGGAGGAGAGCTTTCTCGGACGCTTCGCGCACCAGGTGAGCGTCGGTCAGGCGCAGCGCATCCTGATCGCCCTGGCGATTCTGCACCGGCCCCAACTCTTGATTGCCGATGAGCCCACCAGTGCACTGGATCCGATCGCCCAGCGCGAAGTGCTGGAGCTGCTGCGGCGCCTCAATCAGCAGTTGGGCCTGTCGATTCTGTTTATCTCGCACGACCTGCTGTCGGTGGCCTGCCTGTGCCATCGAGTCTCGATTCTGCGAAACGGCGAGATGCTCGAAACTCGATCGGTCAGTGAGTTCTTTGAGAATCCTACGCATCCGTACTCGCGGGAGCTGGTTCGAGCCTTACCCAGCTTGGTGGGATCGGGCTGATGGATGATGTATTACATTGCAAGCCCGCCCGCAAAGGCTGAAACCGTCTCCAGCATACGAGGAGAAGACAAATTGTCTGGGGGGAGCGGTCAGCTTGAATCCCGGAAAGTGCAGATCTCGCCGAAACGACGTCGTTCCGAGTGTTCGAGCGGCATGACTTCAACGGCAACAAGAGCAGTTTTCGCAGCCCGGCTGATCAATGCCGCGGGGGCCGATCGGAAGCACGGCAGCCGTCGATCAGAGGATGCACTTGCCAGCGGTTCTCCGGCTTGGACTGGTTCTCTCTAGTCAAGGGCGACGTGCCCCGGCGAACCGCGTTGCACCAGTCCTCGACGAGCTGATGCCAGTCCGCGGCCGTTGGGACCGGCTTGATTCGCAGCTTCGCCTTCTGGCTGATCGTGTTGAAGGTGGCCGTAATCTCCGCTGTTATAGGCGCCGTGACGGACTTTGTGGTGATCACAAAATCGATGAACGATGCCTTCGTTGCGATGTTCAGCGAGGCCGGCACGACCGCTGCCGCATCGCTGCTCGACAACGTGATGGTGCCGGAACCAGGGGCCGGCGGCGTGGTGAAGGTAATCCTCGCCGGCGCAGCGTTCCCTCCGAAGACATTATCCGGGCTGATGGCGAGGAAAGCAAGCGATGCGGGCGGCGCCAGGGGCGGCGGGAGGGGCGGCGTCGATGGAAGCGAGGGCGGTAGATCGGCTCTCCGCCACCCTTCAAAATGCTCCGCCCATTGGTCGGCCTTCTCGTGGTTTCCGATCCACCATCCGATGCGCTGGCAGTGCCGGATGGGGTGAATCTCGTTCCAGCCGTCGTGCGCTGTGTCATAGACCCACTCGCCCTTGACGAACAGTATGTCCTGATACCGGTGCAGCACATCGAGATCGGGGTTGACGTCGGTTGGCTTTCCCCTGTCCTCCAGTGCGGAGATGACGCCGGCCAGCGAAATGATAGCGACGATGGCGTTGAGGATGGCGCAGGCGATCCATCCGAAGATAGGAATCGAGCACACGGCGGCCGCCGCGACTGCGAAGGGCAACGCCGCCTTGGCTGCGTCCAGCAGCTTCAGCATCCCACCGCCCTCGAACTCGCAATGCAGCCCGTTGTATGCGTAATGCCAGGTCGCAGTAGTAAAGCCGGGGACTTTTACTTTGTACCCTTGGAAATCGAACCGCTTTGCACCCAGCAAAGTCTTCGCTTTGGCGGTCGTGTCCTGCTCCTCGACGAGGTAGTCCTCGCTACCCTTCCCCACGGTCGCGGTCCCGTGCGGCGCCAGCAGCATTGTGAAACTATTGTCGGTGTCGAATGCGTCGGGCACGCTCTTCTTTTCCGGGGGCTCGACGTCCTGGAGCAACCCGATCGCGCAACGGTCTCCTCCCAGGCAGATCAGCCGATCGTAGAGCCACCATTTGCAGTAGTCAATCAGGAGCAACAGCGCGCCCACTGCTGCACCCGGCGCAAGCCCGCCGCCGAACACAAGCGTCGCCAGGGCCGCGGCAACAGCCTTCACGCCACCCCAAGCGAGCGTGCCCGTGAGTCCCGTGTGATTCTTCACATCAACGCATTTCGTGTCCTGTCTGTATGCCATGGCGTCTAGCTTCCTTCAACGTAGAGGGTGACGCCGCCGGCCAGGAGATCGCCATCGTGGAAGGCGTTGACGTTAAACTGCTGTCGTCCGCGAAAGCCCTCAGGCGCCTCAACGTCTATGCGAATTGTCCGCTCCTCGCCGGGAAGGAGAGGAACTTCGCCCGGATCGACCCTGACCGACCAACCGGGCGGAATCGCGTAAGCCCTGCGGCTGTGCCGCGTCTCCCAACCGCCTTGCGGCTGATCGCATGGAGGGAGCTCCGGGATCCGGTAGGTGTCCACTTCGAGCCGGTAGGCATGGGGTTCCATAGTGGCGTTGCGCACCAGAAACTCGAACTTCGCAGGCGAGTGCAGCTTCCCCACGGTGGTATTCTCCTGGCCGCGATTGTTCGCGGGGTTCGCGTCGTCGAGCCATTCGAGCAGCACCTCGATGCAGTAATGCCCGGGTTCGCGCGGCGTTCGCCAGGTCAAGCGAGCGAAGGCGGGATGGTCGGGTCCTCCTTTCACACCCAGGTTTACGCCGGTCTGTCCGATGGGCTCGTTCTTGGCGCCGATGCCGAAGCTCATCACGGAAAATGTGACGGGCAGTCCGAGGATGGGTGCTTCCGTCGAGTTGTTCCAGATGCGCGCGACGATCTCGTACTCGGTATCGGGATCGAGGTGCGATGAGGGAACCGGCGCGCCACCTCTGTAGAGCTGGATATCCGGGTTGTCCCACGTGACGGCAAGGCCGCGGCTCATCAGATCCGACTGCGAGTAGATTAGCGGGTCGGGATGGACAAACGCCGGCTCGCTGATGGGTACGCACCGGCTTTTTACCACTCGCCTCTCGCGCTTCGGGATCCTTTCGTTTTCCTTGCGCGACTCAAGGATCCCGCGCCATAGTCGAATCAGTGGCCGCACCCACCCAAAGAGGAAGATCGTCCGAACTATGTCGTAGAGAGAGTCAAACACCACTCTAAGCCATGTCATACACGGAACTTCTCCTTCCAGACGATACAGCCGCCTTCACTGAGCTGATCGCTCGCTACGCTCGGTTCAACTCCAGGGATGTCGTATTTTATCTGATATGGGCGGCTGTAGGATGCCGGAGTAGCTGACAACACGAGTGTTAATAGCAAAGGACCGAACGGTGACCTGTGTCAGGAATTGTGAGAATTCGTCTCACGATTCTCGGCAAAATCCTACCGTTGTCATTGTTCATAGCATGATCCTACGATCGGGAGCAAGCTGGTGAACAACTCTCAAAGGACTTCAATCCAGCAGAATGGCCACTCTTGAGTGCGACGGCTCACTACGAGGATGCGATAGGCCGGCCTGACTGTCGCCCTCCTCGAGCTGCTCACCAAGCAGATGGGCGACCACGCCACTCCACATCTTGATCAAAGTAGGAGCCAATGTGACGGGTCTGCCATTGATGCACGGCTCGACTTCGCCTCTGCAGAACGGCTGCCGGCGTGCTCCCAACGGCAGTGGGCTCTAACCAGCGCGACCGCCCGGCGCACCCCGTCAGAGCACGGGTCGACCTCAAAATCATGGAGCAGTTGGAGTGTTGGTAACGTGGAAGTCCAGGGCTACCCTGGTTCTCGCCGGACTGGCTGAAGCTCCGCGCCGGAAAGTACGTGCCTCCTGCCAGCGGATGGCGGCGTCCGAATCGAGCAGCCCATCCAGCCCGGTCATGCGGCTGAGCCTAACATGCGCGTGCTGCCGGGAAACGGTCTATTTCAGCCCGTAAAGCTTCCGTCGGCTCGACCCTGGAGGCCCGCCGCGCCGGCAGGTAACTTGCAAGCGTTGCAGCGAGAATCAACCCCGACGACACTACCACATAAGTCAACGGATCGGCTGGGCTGACCTCAAAGAGAATCGACTTCATGAGACGAGTCAGCGCAACGGCTGCCAGCAACCCGCAGATCGCTCCCATGCCGGAGAGGATCAGGCCTTGATGCACGAACAACCCTGTGACTTCCCGGAGAGGAGCGCCAAGCGCGATCCGTATTCCGATCTCGCGAGTCCGCTGAGACACCGAATAGGAAATCACTCCGTAGATCCCGACCACGCCCAGAAGGAGCGCCATGCCGCCGGCGATCGCCAGCAGCACGACCGTGAAGGAGACACGAGCGAGGGACCGGTCATATACCGATTGCAGCGTTTTGACGTCCGTAACCGGCAGGCTGGGATTCACGCCCACGACGGCCCGTTGGATCTCCTGGCGCAATTCGGTCGACCCGGCCCTGGGCGTCCGTATGACGTACACCACGGTGCGGGTAACGGCGCTGGCGGTCCCAACCGCCTTCTGCCACAGCGGCCAGTAAACGATCGTGGGCGCCTTCCCATCGACGCCGTCGTCGCGCAGGTCCGCGATCACGCCGATCACTTCCCGCCAGTCGCTATTGAACGAAGTGCGGATGCGTTTGCCGATGGCAGCGCGCGGATCCCGCCAAATCTCACGGGCCATATTCTCGGAGATCAGGGCCACAGGCGCCTGATTGTAGAGCTCCGCCCAGGTCAGCTCGCGTCCGGCAATCAGGCGGCTGCCGACCGCCGAAACATACCCCGGCGAAACAAACTTGAAGCGCCGTATCGGAGGAATGGAACCCTCGCGAGACTCCTGGCCCTCCGCATGGACCGGGTTGTTCGAACAACAACCTTCCAGGGGAACGCCGTTGGTTATCGCAACCATGGAAACACCAGGGATGGCCTCAATCCTGTGCAGGATGTCCTCTTGCATGCGCAGGGTGCGTTCCGGTTTCCGAACCTGAGACTGCGGAATAAAGATGCGCATGGTCTCGACCTCCGGCGCGCCCGAAAAACCGGGATCGACGTGGCGCAGCGCCTGGAATGTACGGATCATTAGACCCGAGCCGACCAGCAGAACCGACGCCAACGCCACCTGCACCACCACCAGAAGACTGCGCGCTCGATGCCGCTCCTTACTGTGACTCGACCCGCGGCGGGCGCCGGCGAGCGCGTGCGAGAGGTAGAGATTGGGCCGCACATACTTGAAAACCGGGATCAAGCCGGAAAGGAAGCCGACAGCGAGCGAAACACCCAAGGCGAAAGCCACCACAGCCGGATTAACCGAAATCTCGTGGATGCGCGGCAGATTCGGAAGATCAAACGCCACGAGCGCCCGTAAAGCGCCATATGCGAGCGCCAGTCCAAACACGCCTCCGGCGATGCCCAACAGCATGCTTTCCAGCAGCAGCTCGCGCGCGATGCGCCGCCATCCGGCGCCCAAAGCGGCGCGGATCGCGAGTTCCTGGCGGCGTCCGTCGGCACGCACCAGAAGCAGGTTCGCCACATTGGCGCAGGCAATCAACAACACAATGCCCACGGTACCCATCAGCACCCACAGTGTGCCACCGATATCGCCCACCAGAACGTCTTGGAGCGGGCGCGGATTGGGAGCAATGCGGGCATCGGTGTACTGCGCCAGGCTGAAGCCCGGATTGATGGGGAATTTCGTGGGGGCCATCAGCAGCATTCGCCCAAGGTCCGTGTTGGCTTGCGCAAGCGTCACGCCAGGTTTGAGCCTGGCGATGCCCTGGCAACAAAAGCTGAACAGGCGGACCTCCGCACGGTTGAAGCGCAAGGGGAGCAGCACCGAAATCCTGCGATCCAGGAATTGAAAAGACGGCGGCAGCACGCCGATCACCGTATGCGCATTGCCATTCAGGACGATGCTGCGGCCAAGGGCAGAAGGATTCCCGCCGAAGCGCGACTTCCAATAGCCGTCCGAGATCATCATCGTCCGCTCGCCCCCCGGGTCGTCGTCGGAAGCGGTGAAGCGCCGCCCAAGCGCGGGCTGGGTGTCCAGGACGTACAGAAAGCGGTTGGTTACCGACAAACCCGGTACTTCCTCCGGCTCAGCCAGCCCCGTTACGCTCCACGCGCCGCTCTGCCACATGCCGATGTCCTGAAACACGCGGTTCTCATCGCTGTACGTGAAGTACAGGGAGGCCGCGAGGTTGAGATCCTTAATGTGGATGCCGGGCGCGGTGTGCCATAACGCAACCAGACGCTCGGGATCCGGATACGGCAGTGGCTTCAGCAGCACGCCATCGATCAAGCTGAAAATCGCCGTGCTGGCGCCGATTCCCAAGGCCAGCGCCAGCACGCTAACCGCCGAAAAGCCTGGATTGGCGCGCAGCCGCAGCACGGCATAGCGGAGATCGGAAATCGGCGCCGCGGCCGCGTTCTCCCATCCGTACGAGCGCACCTGTTCCCGGATGCCGGCAGCGTTGCCACATTCCAACCGCGCCATGCGCCGCACCTCGTCGGGGGAAAACCCGCGCGCCACCAACGATGCCGCGGCATGCTCCAGGTAGCTCTCCACTTCGTCGGCGATATCCTGCTCCGCGGCCTTCCGGTTCACGAGCGTACGCAGGCCGCGGACGAGTTGGCGCCAAAGGGACATGCTAGCCCTCCGCCTTCAAGAGCCGGGCGATGGCCGCGGTCCGGCGCGACCAATCCGCAGTCTCGCTCTCAAGCTGCTTCTTTCCTGCACGGGTGAGTTTATAGACTTTGGCGCGGCGTGCGTTCTCCGTTCGACACCACTCCGCATCGAGCCATCCGCTCCGCTCCAGCCGCTGCAATGCCGTGAGCAGCGAGCCAGGATTCACCTTGAAGACCCCACGGGATATCTGCTCAATGCGGCGTGCAATGCCAAAGCCATGCATAGATTCCAGGCTGAGTGTCTTGAGGATCAGCATGTCTAGCGTTCCCTGGATGACGTCGGTATTTGGCTGGCCCATAGAGGCTCCGGAAACAGTGTGAGGCAGAGAGTAGCGCACCAGCCTCTCCATATGAATATCACATTTTGACAATCATATGGAAGAGGAAATCAGGGGGTTGCTGAAAAGTTGTGCCGGGAAGAGTCTCGGCGTTACTGCGCTCCTCCTGGACATCGGCATCTCGAAGGAGTGACCCTGTAGGCGCACTTGTGAACGGCGCAGCTAAGTGAAACGACGGGCCACGATGCTCCGCTACGCGAGTTACGCAGAGCTCCGCGGCCGCTAGGTGTCACTAATCCTGAGACTCTGTGCCACCTTCTCTGACACGAATGTCAATAATTCTGAAATCCTACAGCGCCCTCCGGTCCCGCGCCCCTACAGATGGTCCTTGACATACGAAGACCTTACTAGTAAGATCTTCGTATATGCCAGAGCCGCCCAGACCGACGGATGCGGAACTCGAAATCCTGACCGTCCTGTGGAGCATCGGACCAGCCACAGTGCGCGATGTCTATAACGTCATATGCGCGCGTCGGCCGGCGCAGTATAGTACCGTGCTGAAATTCATGCAGATCATGGCCGAGAAAGGCTTGGTACGCCGCGACGAGACTGAGCGCGCTCACGTCTACCGAGCCGCGCGGCCGCGCGAGTGGACCCAGCAGCAGCTCGCCGGGGATCTCCTGGAGCGCGCATTCAGTGGCTCCGCCAAAGCGCTCCTGATGGGAGCGCTCTCGGCGCGGAAGGCCACTAAGGAGGAGCTCGCCGATTTGCGGAAGCTGCTGGATGACTACCGAAAGGAAGAGAAATGAGGCTTCTCGAAACCTGGGTTGAGACACCGCTTGCTGGCGCGATCGGTTGGACGCTGCTTCATTCGCTGTGGGAAGGAGCGATCCTCTCGGCTGCGCTGGCTGTGGCATTGTTGGTGCTGCGTTCGCCGCGTGTTCGCTACGCCGCGGCCCTGGCGGCGATGCTCGCAATGCTCGGCGTTTTCGGAGTCACTCTGGTTCGCATGATGCCGCAAGGCGGTGACGGTCTGGCCTCAGGAGCGCTTCCTTTCGCCGCATGGAACGTTCCACCCGCGGTGGATGTCCCTGAACCTTCAAATTCGAGTCTCGCCGCGGTGGCGCCCTGGCTTGCACCGTTCTGGATTGCAGGCGTCTGGATTTTCTACCTGCGGCATGTCGCCGGTTGGATATCAGTATGCCGGCTGGGCCGACGGGGCGTCTGTTGTGCGCCCGGGCACTGGCAGAGGGAACTCCTCCGCTTGAGCAGCCGGTTGCGTATCTCACGGCCGGTCCTGCTGCTCGAGTCCTGCCTGGTGGATGCTCCAATGGTGCTGGGCCATTTGCGCCCGTTAATTCTGATGCCGGTCGGGTTGGTCACTGGATTACCCGTGGGACAAGTGGAAGCCATCCTGCTGCATGAGTTGGCCCATATCAAGCGCTACGACTATTTCGTGAACATATTGCAGCGATTTGTGGAGGGTCTGTTGTTTTATCACCCGGCAGTCTGGTGGATGTCTCGGGTGATTCGCGCCGCGCGCGAGAACTGTTGTGACGATGTTGTTGTTGAAATGGGCGGCAACGCGCACGAATACGCCGTTGCGCTGGCCGCGCTGGAACAAAACCGTTGGTCCGGCCGCGAACCGGCCGTGGCCGCAACAGGAGGTAATCTCGTGGAACGTATCCGTCGTCTGCTGTATCCAAAAGGGCCGAATAGTGCTTGGACGCCGTTGTCCGGCAGCGTAGTCCTCATAGTCATCGCTGCGGCAGCTCTGGCCGGATGGCAATCGGAACCGCCTCAACAAAGCTCCGCCGCTGCGCAGGGGCAGACGGACCGCGCCGAATCGTCTCCTTATATCAAATGGCTGAATGAGGACGTCGCCTATCTCACTACCAAGGAAGAGCGTGCCACGTTCCAGAAACTGACTTCCGATGAAGAACGGGAGAAGTTCATCGAACAGTTCTGGCTGCGGCGCGATCCGACGCCCGGCACGGGTGAAAACGAGCTCAAAGAGGAACACTACCGCCGGATCGCATACGCCAACGAGCGTTTTTGGACGGAATCGGACAGGCCAGGCTGGCAAACCGACCGCGGCCGCATGTTTATTGCATACGGCCCACCAGACGAGATTGAGAGTCACCCCAGCGGTCGGGTGCAGATACAGTATCCGCATGAAATTTGGAAATACTGGCACGTGGAAGGCATCGGCAATAACGTGTTCTTCACGTTCATAGACCGGACGAGAACGGGCGATTATCGTCTTGCGCCCGGAAACGCACGGTGAAGCGGAGCTAGGCTGCTACCTGAGGCGTGAGCCGATCCAGCGAACCCACGCTCAGCGCTTGCAGGATCCGCAGGTGTTCGCTGGTGAATCCATCCCGCTGTACGCGATAGAGACAGACCACACCCAGGGGTCCGCGCTCCGATTCCACAGGACACGCAAGAGCAGAGGTGAGACCAGCTCCGCCGTCGCTGGGTTGGAAGAAGCCTGGCTCGACGGTGGGGTTAGCGTTGACGATGGCTTTGTGATTCTCGGCCACCCATCCCACGAGTCCCTGTCCCATCGGGACCTTGAGTTGGGAGAGCATGGCCGCCGCAAGGCCCTGGACGTAGACCGGCTCGAGGGTCTCGTTCTTCTCTACAAAAACGGCGAGAGCGTCGAAGCCGATGCCGACCTTTAGATTCTTAGCCAATTCGCCGAAAATCTCGGCATAGGAGAAATCGGTGATTTTTTCGTGCAATCGGGCAACGTCGTCCATTACTTTTTGGGTTGAGTCGTCTCCCGCGGCGAATCCCGCGGCCGGAGCGGCGCCTCTCTCGATCTTTAGATCCGTTTGCAGCTTGGGTCTGTCGTCGTGCTGGCTGCGGCGCGCACTCTGCTCCAGGTCGACGTACCGCCGCTGAAGCACTTCCACCACCCTGGGGTCGAAGCTTTTGCCCGAGTCTCGCGCCACGACAGCCATTGCTTCGGGAAGCGGGAGTGCGCGCCGATACTGCCGGTCCGAAGCCAAAGCGTCCAGGCAATCGACTGCGGACAGGATGCGAGCGCCAATCGGAATCGCTTCGCCAGACAATCCATCCGGGTATCCGGACCCGTCCCATTTCTCATGGTGGGACCGAACGATTGGCGAGACGGGGTAAGGGAACTGTACCTGGTCGAGGATCTGGGCTCCAACGACCGGGTGAATCTTCATCTTCTCGAATTCGGCTGGCGTCAGTTTTCCCGGTTTCGAGATGATGTATTCCGGAACCGCGAGCTTGCCAACATCGTGCAGGATGGAGGCGGCTCGGACGGCCTCCAATTCCGCTTCGGTTAGGCCCAGTTCCTTGCCGACCTCGATTGCGTAGACCTGAACGCGCTCCAGATGGTCGTGCGTGGTTCCGTCTTTGGCCTCGATGGCCATCGCCAGAGCCTCAATCGTGCGCAAATGAATAGAGGATTTCTCGTTCGCGTGTTGTTTCTCCTTCTCCGCAAGCCGCTTGGCTTCTTCGAGCCTTTCCACATTCAACTTCTGGAAGTTATGGATCAGGTACAGAACGGGGAGAATCAAGAGTGAGGTTTGCCAGCCGATCCATCGGCTCATTCCCGTGGTGAGGGCGGCCAACGCTGCGCCCACGAGGTAGGCAGGGAACGTCCAGAAGTAACCTTGCTTCCAGACCTGCCAGACCGGCTTCCACTCCGTAAACGCAATGATGAGCGCCACCAGGAACGTGTTAGCCACAAAGAAAACGGCAGCGGCAAGTCCGAGAACGATGGGCGCCTCCATGCGGTTTTCCCGAAACCACGGAAGATTGAACACCCAGTGCGCGGCCGCTACCGCCAACGCCATGCTGGCCATATTGAAAGCCACCTGGACGGGACGAGGTCTTTGGCGGGCATGCCAGATGCTCTGGACGGCGATTCCGAGGCAGCCCATCACCAAAGTCTCCGGCAGGCTTAGTTCGGCGACTCCGATGAGTACGAAGAGGAAGTTTGCCGACATCGTCCCGTTCAGAGAAGGCAGCACGACCTTCATGCCGGAAGCCAAGCCTGAGATGGCCAGATAGACAAGGAAACGGAATAGATCCTGGCTGTGCCAATGCCAGATGCTCCACGCGACTACGGAGGTACCGGCAGCGAGCACGGAACCCAGGTATGCCTTGGTGGCAACTCCCATCCATTCCTTCGCGTGAGGCACACGTTCTCCCGCTCGTCCACGAGGATCGAGCCGATCTCAGTGTAAGGCTTCTCCCTCGCTCCTCCCATTCGGGATGTAGCTTAGATGACAGCTAGGAAATAACCCGAGCCGAGGGGCTCATTTGTGTCAATCTTTCCGGTTGGTAGCAGTATCATGGTCTCTGGACTGCGGGAATGCCATTCGGCGGAAGGCCCCCGTTGTCTCATGGCACGTCACTTTCCGCTTCTCCTTTCCGCTTACCCTATTGGAGGTAGGCTGCTGCACCAATGAGCCCTGAACGGTGGGAACAGGTTAAGGCCGTCTTTGACGAGGCATACCGCCTGGATGCTCTTGATCGACCTGCTTACCTTGAGGAGATCTGTTTGGGCGACGCGGAGCTGCGAACCGAGGTCGAACGCCTCCTCCAATACGACATCGATACCGTAGATTTTGTTCCGGCGCCAATTCACAGGGCAGCCGATATGGTGCGGAGGCTGCCTGACGGCGTGATCACACTCTCCCCTGGCGAGATCATTGCCGGACGGTTTCGCGTCTTACGGCTCCTCGGGCGTGGTGGCATGGGCGAAGTCTACGAGGCCGAGGACCGCCTCAGTCACGATCGGGTGGCTCTGAAAACGATCCGTGCCAGTCTCGAGGACGACGGCGGGGTCACGGAGAGATTCCGCCGTGAGGTGCAGCTTGCTCGCCAAGTAACGCACCCGAACGTCTGCCGCATCCACGACCTGTATGTGGACGTTGCCCCGTTGGCGGCGGGTTCTCCACGCGCAGTCACGTTTCTCTCCATGGAACTTCTGAGCGGCGTGACTCTCAAGGACCACGTGCACACACACGGTCCTTTCTCGTGCCAGGAGGCGCTTCCGTTGGTTGGTCAGATGGCGGGAGCTCTGGATGCCGCTCATGCCGAAGGCGTGATCCATCGTGATTTCAAGAGTTCGAACGTCATGCTGGTCCGCGACAAATCAGGCGCTCTTCGAATCAAAGTCACGGATTTCGGGCTAGCCTGCCTGGTACCCGCCTCCGAAAGCATCATCCACGAAGCCTCGATCGCTGGTACGCCCGACTATATGGCTCCTGAGCAATTGATTGGGAGCGAGGTCGGTACAGCTTGTGATGTCTATGGCCTCGGTGTCGTGCTGTTCGAGATGCTGACCGGACATCTTCCGTTTCCAGCGACTTCCAATCTGGTGGAAGCGCGTACTCACCGCGAGCGGCCGCCCATCTCGCCGCGACAGTTCCTTCCTACTCTGGATCCACGGTGGGAGACGAGCATCTTGCAATGCCTGGATCGTGATCCGGGGAAGCGGCCGCCCAACGGCTCAGCCCTCGTTCGCGCCTTGGACCCCAAGGGGGAGACCAGCTTGGCCCGCCGGGCATTGCTCGTGGCCGCGGCCGCGACTACCCCTCTCATCGGCGGTGCGATCCTCGTCCACCAATTTCAGCCTTCCTTTTTGCGGTTTGGCATGCCGCCCGTCGCCGCCATTGCCGTGCTACCGCTGGAGGACGCCACCGCGAGCCAGGAGCTCGCAGCGATCTCCGAAGGACTCAGCGAAGAGTTAATCCGCGCGCTCGCCTCGATTCCGAATCTGCGCGTGGCGGGGCGCAACTCGTCGTTCCAGTTCAAGGGCAGCGTGCTTCCGCGTAACGAGATCGCTTCGCGCTTGAACGTCGATGCGCTGCTCGCCGGCAGCGTGCGCCGGGACGGCGACCTCGTCCGGGTCTCGGTGGAACTCCTCCATGGCGCGACCGGCGCCCGCTTGTGGAATCAAACCTATGACCACCCTGCCAGAACGATCGCCACCATTCAGGAGCGGCTGGCCCGTTCCATCGCGGACGTCCTACGAATGCACCTCCCGAATGAAGAAGCCGCTCATCTGGCGCGACGGCACTCCTCCAATCCAGAAGCGACGGAAGCGTATCTAGTGGGCAAACAGCTCGCCGGCCGTGGGACGGAGGAATTCCTACGCCAGGCACTCGAATCGTTCCAGAAGGCCATCCAGTTAGATCAAAACTATGCTGTTGCACACCTCGGTGCTTCCGAGGTACTCAACCGCCTCGCTGGGAGTACCGGCTTCCCAGTTACGGAAGCTTTTGGCAAGGCGGAGCACTCGGCCCGCCGGGCCCTAGAACTAGACCCTCGGCTTCCAGAAGCGCACTTGGCCCTAGGCGCGATCTACCAACGCTATCACTGGGACTGGGCCACGGCCGATGGGTATTTTCAAGCGGCCCTTCAACTCGGACCCGGCCTTGCACAAGCGCATCACTGGTATGCTGGCTTCCTGTCTAATCTGGGCTACCACGACCGCGCCATTGAAGAGATCCGTCGTGCTCGAGAGTTGGACGTCCTTTCCATTCTAGTCAACGCAGCTTATGCCGCTTTTCTCCATCGCGCGCGCCGTTATGACGAAGCCATCCAGCATTTCCACCTCGTGTTGAAGCTCGACCCCAATTACGCCTTCGCCTACTTAGGGCTTGCACAGGTTTTCAGCGCTAAGGGGATGTGGGAGCAAGCGATCGCCAACTGTCGGCAAGCCGATGATCTAGCAAGATCCTCTCGGACCATCCAAGCGCAGCTTGGCTACGCGCTGGCTCGTGCCGGCCGCACCGAAGAAGCACGAGCGATTCTTGCGCAATTTGAACGCGCCTGGCCCTCCGAACAATTCTATCCGTCCACCGTCGCTCTGATCTACAAGGGCCTCGATGACTTCAACAAATACTTCGAATGGATGGACGTCGCCTACCGCATGCGCGACCCGAATCTCCAGATCCTTAAGGTCGACCCAAGCAACGACCCGATTCGATCGGATACTCGTTTTGTTCGACTGACCACTTTGCTCCAACTGCCTTGAGGTTTCATGTATACTATCCTCAACCTAATCCGCGAAGGAGTTATCAATGGCGACCAAGAGAACCAAAGCGCCCACTAGTGACAGAAAGGCCCGCATCAAGGATATAACCTTTTTCCTCGAGAACGGCGAGCCCACGACTTTCTTCAGCAAACCCGTGAACCGGTCGGCGCCAGTAGGAGAACAAACGAGGCTCCTCGTTACTCCTTCGCTAAGGGGCGGCGTTCTCTCGCTCACGGTGACGGTCGAGGGGTCAGCAAGGAAAAAGAAGGCGGGAAAAAAGAAGTAGTATCGCTCTCATCAACCAACTGCATCGCCTCCTCCGCGAACACCGCTGGTGCTCGCTTGAGATTGTCTGCAAGGGGGCGATGAAATGCTGCTCCGTGCGTCCGGATGCGCTGCATGCGCTTGGCGTGGCGCGCCTGGTCCGCGGCGAGACGCGGGCTGCCTTGCCCTTCCTTCGGCGGGCCGCAAAGCTGGACACAGGTCAGCCTGATTTCCTAAACAGCCTGGGTCTCGTGCTCCTGCAGCTGAAACGCTATCCGGAAGCTATCGAAGTATTCGACCGCGCGCGCCGGCTTGCTCCGCGCGACCCAGGTATCCTTACGCACTCCGCGGAAGCCTACTACGCGAGCGAGCGCTGGCGCGAGGCGTACGACTTTTTTCAAGAAGCTCTCGACAATTCGAATGGTGACCACCGGCTTCCGCTGCTCGATCGCCTCGGTGAGATGGCCGCGCACTTCCGGCTGCATGCAGAAGCCTCCAGGCATCACTCCCGCATCGTGCGCATCGCTCCTTCCGCTGCTGCTTTCTATACCCTGGGGTCATCCCAGCTTCAAGCGGGCAAAGGACGTGCAGGGATCCGGAATCTCCGGCGAGCACTTGACCTCGACCCGGACCTCTCCGGCGCCCGCTCATCGCTGTTGCTGGCCCTGCACTACTACCCTCCGCGCAATCCTCACATTCTCTTCGAGGAGCACCGCGTCTGGGATCGTTACAACTCGTTTGGAGCACCGTTTGCTGGCACTCGCGGCTCAGCCTCTGGCGCCATTCGCATAGGCTACGTCTCAGCCGATTTCCGCGGGCATGCGGTCGCTTCTTTCCTCGAGCCGGTTCTGCGGCACCACGACCGTAACAATGTCGAGGTCTACTGCTACTCGAATGTCGATCGAGAAGACTCGATAACCCGGCTCTTTCAGCGTTTCGCGCACCGGTGGCGACCCATTCTGGATCTCACAGACGATCAAGCAGCGCGCCTCATCTACCGGGATCGTATCGACGTCCTCGTCGACCTCTCCGGCCATACCGGCGGCCACCGCCTGCCCATTTTTGCGCGTAAGCCCGCGCCGGTACAGGCGACCTGGCTCGGCTACCCGAACACCACTGGGCTCTCCGCCATCGACTATCGTTTCACCGACGCCGTCACAGACCCGCCCGGCCTCACTGAAAAGTTTCATACGGAGACCCTCGTCCGCCTGGATCCCTGTTTCCTTTGCTATCAACCACCATCGGATGCGCCGTCGGTTAGTCGGCTGCCTGCGCTCCGCAGTGGATACATCACCTTCGGCTGCTTTGCCTCACGACCGAAGCTCACATCCCAAACCTTGGAGGCGTGGGCGGCTATCCTTCACGACGTTCCCCGCTCCCGTCTGATTCTCAAGTGCCACGCCTTTTCCGATCCAGGCGCAATTGATGATATTCTGCGATTCTTTGCCCGTCGTGGGATCGCTTCGCGCCGGCTGGAAGTCCATGCTCCGATTCCTACCCACGAGGACCATCTGGGTCTCTACCGCCGGATCGACATAGCCCTCGACCCCTTCCCCTACACCGGCACCACCACCACGTGCGAGGCGCTGTGGATGGGCGTGCCGGTGATCTCACTCGCAGGCCGCCTTCACTTCTCCCGGGTTGGACTCTCACTCCTCAACCAGTGCGGGCTGCCGGATTTGGTTTCCTTCACGAAGCAAAACTATGTCCGAAGCACAGTAAGCCTTGCCTCCGACTTCGACCGGCTGCGAGTTCTCCGGCGCACGATGCGGGATCGTCTCCGCGCCGCGCCGCTTCTCGATGCCACGGGCTTTACCCGACGCCTCGAACACGAGATTCTCAGGATCAGGGGAGAATCTCGCTCGGTGGCACCGGCGTGAAGTCCGGAAAAGTCTTGTGCCGGAAGGCGACAATCTGTGGTGGGGAATCGCCCGTCGATACGTAGAAAACGGTCTCGCCTTTCGAGTAGAAGCGGCCACTGTCGCTGTAAAGCCGGTACCACACTCGGGCTTCCCCTGCGAACAAGGGCAGCTTCAGCGGGATCGCTCGGCCAGTCGCAGGTGTCAGCGGGACGGCCGTTCCGGATGGCCGAACCAATAGCGCATCCAGCCGCCGGGCTGTTGCAACGGCGTCGAACTCCTCTACTTTGCCCGCGTTGGCTACAAGGAACACCGTGTTGCCGCGGAGGAACACCACGCTGCTCTTCACCTCCGGCCCATAGGCTTGCTCGCCCAATCCATCCACGGCGAACACAGGTGTGGAATATAGCGATTTCATGGTCTGAAAGTCAGCCTCCGCCTTCCGCTGGCTTGCGAGGATATGGAACTCGATGCGGATCAGGGCGCCAGGGTTGTCGGTCTGGCGCCACTTCGATAGCAGGGTGAATGGCGCTTCGAACGGTTCTTCGGTCCCTTCTATCCATTGCTTCACCAGGCGGAATCCGAGATTCTCCGCATTGGCACCGATGGACAGCCCCCACAAGAACTGCGAGCCGAGATTGCCGATCGGCTCGTCCGGCTCGAACGAATTGATTACATTAGGAGACGACATCTGTAAGCTCCTACAAAACGGGACGGTTTCCACTGGCCGGAGACCTTAGAACGATCGGATTCCGGGCGAAAGCCGGCCTGTACTGTGCCTGCAATGCCATGTTGGCCGGCACCTCAAACTGCACAGGCAGACCAGGATCCGTATCCAGTTGCAGCAGGCCGTCCCAAACGTGGGACCCGGCGCCCAGCGCTATCTCATGAAGGACAAAACTCTTGACAGCTGGACCGCCAGATCCGTGCAGGATCAGGTCATTGGTGTCGATGGTGCCCTGGCGAGCATTGAGTTCCCGTTGCTTCAAATCGCACCCCAGGCTGTTGGCAAACGTCGAAACCACGGTTGCCGAGTCCAGGCAATTAGCCCTGGCCTCTCCTTGCGGGTCGTTCAGAACATCGAGAAACAGAGTGCAGCGGAAAGCCTGGCCGGTGGCCGTCGATTTGACAAACCCCGACACGGGGTCCCATGTCAGCTTCGCATTCCCAGAGGCAAAGTACTGCTTGGCGATCGACTTCTGTGCGTCGAACCTGTTCGCCGCGCCATCCGCCCAAACACAGGCCTGTCGCAGCACCTCCACCCACGGCCACTTGGAATTGTTTCCGGCAGCCTGCCCCCACGGTTGGCCTGGCTTGGCCAGCACGACAAAGATATCGTGATCGCTGAACTCGGTAGCGGCAACTCCACCCGCGGTGAAATCGAAGTGAAGCCGGTCCACGTGATGCGTCACGGATTGGAAGCGTGCCGGATCCAGCGCAAAGTCCACCTGTGCGGTTTGCGATGCACCAAAGTTGATCTGTTGTGCCGGGGCAAGAAACGCCAGCACTCCGCCCAGATCCGTTCGCACTGTGACGTTCACCAGATTGGACGCGGCGAGGCGGCGAAACGTCACACGCATCTTCGGGTCGCTTTTCGGAACCTTATCCACCACATAGGCCGCCACTCCATTGCCAGCCTGGCCCGCCGTCCACTCCGGTTGTGCGACCACCTGGAGCGCATTTACCCGCAGCCGCAGCGTCGGCGTCACATTGCTGATATGGAACTGAATCGCATCTACTCTCGCGGGCATCCGCATTTCTCCTTCCACATGGTTTCGTACGAATCTTCGAGTGCCGACACATACGCACGCTCATCCGACGCCGGCGATCTGGCCAGCCGGTCCCGTAGTCCTGCACGTAACCGGGCGAGTTTCTTGAAGTCGCTGGCAGCCGAGGCGGCAATCTCCACGTACTCATCTGGCTCCGAAGCGATCCAATTCTTCAGGTCCACCGAGGCCAGCATGCTTGCGCTCACACGCGAGGCCATCGAGGAGCCCGGCAGCGTAACCACCGGAACGCCCATCCAGAGCGCCGTATAGGTAGTCCTGCACCCGCTGTAGGGAAACGGATCGAGCGCGATGTCTACATAGTGGTACTGCTTCCGGTGGCGATCGTTCCAACGGCTTCCCACGACACCGACGCGCGCCGGTTCGACGCCGTGCCGTTCGAACATCAGATGTATGCGGTCCGCCACGGCGGGCGAGGACATGCCATTGATCGCTCCGTAGAAGTGGTGTAAGAGCAGCCGTGACCTCGGAATTGCCCGTAGAAGCCGCGACCACAGTTCCACGACACCCTCATGGATCTTCAACGCCATACTGAATGACCCGAACGTCACATACCCTCTCTGCAGCGCCGGCAAAGGGTTTACGACCGGCTTTTGCGACACAGGGCGACAGCAATGGAAGACTGGAAGCCGCACCAGTGCTTCTGTGTGCAGTCGCTCGGCTCCTGAGGGAGCCGTCCAGCCATCGACGATCTGATAATCCATCGCCGGCAAACCCGTTGTATTAGGGTAAAGCGAAAACGCCGCGCGGATAGTGCCACGCGTCATAGCGAATACAGGGAGTCTCGGCGCACCCAGGAGGTGGCCATCGCAGTCCACAAGGATATCGATTCTCCGCTTTGCCACGGCCACCGCCATTTGCCGGTTGTCCAGTTCTCGAGTATCCACGAGCTCTCGGCAGTTTGCCTCGAGTTTCCACCGCACCCGCTCCGATACCGGCTTGTCCGAAAAACAGTAGATCTCAAACCGCTGCCGATCATGATGCTCAACGACAGGAAGAAGGTTCGGGCTGTGGGCCTCGAACAATCCTGAGACGTACCCCACCCGGAGCTTCTTCGGGCGGCTCCTGCCGCGCGGTGCCTTACCGGCCCTTACGACGTACAGTCGCTTCCCCCATTCCCGGTGCCTTTGCGCGACATACTCCGGACTGATGTCTGGCGAAAAACACATCCATCGCAGCAGCATCGACTCGCTCACTGGCCCGGCGCCGAGCCGCACCGCTTTTTGGCAGCAGGCGACAGTTTGCGCAACGTCCCCGACCATTGATTGCGTCCATGCGAGCTCCATCCAGCATTGGGCCTCGCGAGGTACTATCCGGACCGCCTGCCGCAGGGCGTCGAGCGATCCTCCCAGGTCCCACATCATCCGGCGGAGCTTCCCCAAGACGGCGAGAGCGTCAGCGTCTCCGGGCAGCAGTTCGGCCAATCTTTCGGCCTCGCGCAATGCCTTCCGGTTCCGGCCGGCCAGCACATACAGCGTCAGTAGATGACCACCGGCATCCGGGTCCTCCGGCGCCAACCGCACTGCCCGCTCCAGGCATTGGATTGCTTCCTGGCGGTCCCCACCTTGCCAGAGCACTAGTCCGAGATCATTCCATAATCGCGGCTCATCACTTTCCATTTGCAAAGCCGCGCGAAACTCCCGAGCCGCAGCGGCAAATCTCTCGCGCTCCGTGAAACGGATCCCACGCCGGTGATGGGCCTCGGCCGTCATGAGCCGGCCTCACGGGAAGCAGAAGCATCGGCAAGCATAGGATGCAATTATACGCCGCGCCATAATAAGGGGGACATCATCCACATGACCCTCTTGCTGACGCTGGCTGTGGCCACCTTCGCCCAAGCCTCCAATGACCTCGCTCGCGGCGACCAACTCTATGCCGCCGGCCGCTTCGCCGAAGCTGCGGCCGTCTACTCAAAGCTCTCCATCGCCGCTCCGCGCAACCCGGACATCGCCCTCCGCCTCGGTGCTTGCCAATACCAACTGGGCGCCTACTCAGATGCCGAGAAAAGCTTCCGCGCTGCGCTCGCGATTCAACCGCTCATCCCGCCCGCGCTGACGGGGCTGGGAACGACACTGCTGGCGCTCGGCCGATTTGGAGAAGCCACCGCACCGCTCGAGCGAGTTCTCAAGATCACGCCCGCCGACCGGATGGCACGACGCGCGCTCGGCCATGCTTACGCGGAGACCAGTCGCCTCTTTGAAGGCGAGCCGCTCTTGCGCGCCCTCGTTGCAGAAGACCCGAAGGACTCCGAGGCCTGGTATTCGCTCGGGCTTCTGTTTTTCAATCAGGACTACGCCGTGCCCGCGATCGAAGCCTTCGACAGGACTCTCGCAATCGAGCCGCGGCATCGCCGCGCCGCGATCTATCGCGCCGGTGCGTTGACTCAGGCCGGCCGACTGGACGAAGCTGGCGCTGCTTTAGAACGTCTGGTAACCGATGCGGCCGTCGCGAACAGTGCCGAGTATCTGCTCGGCCGCGTTCTCTTTCTGCATCAAGCCGGGCGACTCGAGGAAGCGCTCGAAGCGGCCGGGAAGGGCCTCGCGCGCGACGCCTCTTCGTCCAAGCTTCTGTATTGGCGGGCCCGCATTTTGGCTGACCTGGGTCGCGCCGCTGAGGCGCTGGCCCAAGCCGAACAGGCTTTCTCCGTCGCCCGCGAAACTCCTGGCATTCGCTACCTGCTGGCGCGCCTTTATCGCGCGCAAGGCCAGCCGGAGAGGGCTGCTCCTCACGTCGCCTGGCTCAAAGAGCGGAGCGAGAAAAAGGCCAAGGGATCCGCG
>Ga0187893_10005902_pt1 | contig 21446 bp, 18 predicted proteins | sample MA1701074metaG_FD_139574 | JGI IMG/M metagenome (GOLD analysis project Ga0187893, IMG submission 139574) | White microbial mat communities from a basaltic lava cave in the Kipuka Kanohina Cave System on the Island of Hawaii, USA - MA170107-4 metaG ...
CGAGTGGTAGTTGATCGTGAGCTGCTGGCCGTCGACGTTGGTCTGCGAGTAGCCCTGCCGGAACTGCACCATCCCGCCGCCCTCGTTGCGGCGGGCGCCCGGCGCCAGCAGCGTCAGGTCCATCCAGTTGCGGCCGTTGATCGGCAGCTCCTGCATCTGCCGCGGGTCGATGTTGGCACCGATCGTCGAACCGGTCGTATCCACGAGCGGGGCCTCGCCTGTCACAGTCACCGTTTCCTGCACGGCCGACGGCGACATCTGCATATCGACCGGCAGCGTCTGGCCGATCAGAATCTGAAGCGACCGATTCACCGTGGTGAAGCCGGACAGCTCCGCCGCGATCCGATAGTTGCCGACGCGCACCGGGAGCCGGAACTCGCCGCGCTCGTCGGTCACGGTAGTGAAGGTGTTGCCGCTCGCCTCATGAACGGCGGTGATGGTTACGCCCGGCAGTACGCCGCCGGTCGAATCAGTGACGCTGCCCGCAAGCGTCGCCTCCTGCGCGAAGGCGAACCCCGGCACGATCAGGACCACCAGCATGGTCAGGAAGCCGCGAACGAACGCCGATCTCATGTAGACCCTCCTTGAGTCAGCAGACCCCACCGGGACGAACTGCGAAGCTGTTCTCCGGATGGCGGGGAGGACCGAAATTCTACTCCAGTTCTCAGGAGGCAGTAGGCAGTGGGACCTTCCGGCGTGGGCCAATGATGCGGAAAACACGCCTTCCCGGCCTATCCCTACTGCCTGCTTCGTCAGGTCGTCGGCCGCCACCGCGCCCGGAGCGCAGCGCGGTCGACGCGCACGCCGCGCAAGTAGACGTCGGCAATCCGACGCGTGTTGGCGATCCGCTCCAGCGGATTCGCGTCGAGCACCACGAAGTCGGCATTGCGGCCCGAAGCGACCAGGCCGGAGTTCACGCCCACGATCTCGGCCGAGTCGCGCGTGGCGGCGACGATCACCTCCATCGGCGTCATGCCGATCGCGACGAGTGCCTCGAGCTCGAGATGCGCGAAATAGCCAATCCGGTGGCGAATCTGCCCCGTGTCCGTGCCGAGCACGACACGGATGCCCGCCTCGCGCAGCCGCAGCGTGTTGCGGCCGTCGCGCGCGAGCGTCTGGCGCGCCGCCTCCACCTGCGCGGGCGTCATCGCCGCCAGCTCCTTCGCGAGGTGCTCCTCGTTGTGCTGCGGCAGGTACGTGTCGCCCAGGAGCGGGTCGTCGAGCCATGCAGGCCTGCCGCCGCCCTGAGCGTTCATCCACGCGGGCCTCAGCAGCGGCGTCATCCACATGCGCGGCCGGTTGTTCCCGGCCACGCGCGCCTTCACCAGCCCCACGATCTCGTCGTCCACCTCGTCGCCGCCGCGCACCGGGACGTGCACCCACCCTTCGACGCCCGCGCGCACGAGCTCCTTGGCATCGGCCAGCGTGACGTTGTGGGCGGCGACGGGAACGTTCCGCTCGAGCGCCTCTTCGGCAATGACGCGATAGATCGGCGGCGTCAGCTTCTTCGCCTTCCCGTCGCGGTCGTCCGTCCAGATCTTGATGAACTCGGGCTTCATGGCCGCGTAGTCCTCGACCGCCACGCGCGCCTCCTCAACGCTCGTCACGGGATACGGCACGTCGGATCGCGAGGGATGGCCCTGGGCGCCGGAGCCCGGCCAGGCGATGCCGGGGCCCGCCGTCCGAAACAGCGCCGCGCCGGGGACGACCTCGTTCCGCATCCGGAGCGGCACGTCCCCCCAGCCGGTGCGTCCGCCGCGCAGATCCGAGCGATCGACCAGGTCGGCGATGCCGATGGCGGCGCTGATGCCGTGATAGGCCAGGCGCTCCAGGTGATCGATCAGGTTCTCGCGCGTGAACATCTCCTTCGACATCGACGCCGCAGGAACGTTCTGGAATCCGTAGTGCCCGTGGACGTCGACCATCGCCGGCATCACCGTCTTCCCGGTGAGATCGACAGTCCGCGCGCCCTCCGGCACCGCCACCGCGCCACGCCGGCCGACCGCGGTGAAGTGATCGTTCTGCACCACGAAGACGGCGTCCTCGATCGGCGCGCCGCCGTCGCCGGTGATGAGCCGCGCGCCCTCGAAGACCGTGACGCCCTCGACCTGACCTGTCGCGCTCTGCGGGGCGCAGGCGGAGGCGGTGATGACACATCCAACGACGAGCCAGTAAATCCGCTTCATGTGGCCTCCATCCCGCTACCGCCCTGACCGGGTCCGGCTGAAGCCGGACACTACGTACTCAGTGGGCGTACGTAGTGTCCGCCTTTAGGCGGACCAGCGGCTACGTACTCAGCGGGCGTACGTAGTGTCCGCCTTTAGGCGGACCAGCGGCGTGCGGCGCAGGAAAAACATACGGGCCGAGACGCGAAACCAGCACGCTCGCCATGACCAGCGCCGCCGCGAAGCCGGTCAGTGTCGCGTCATACGACCGTGTCACGTCGAACCCGAGCGCCATGAGCACCGGCCCGAGCCCCGTGCCGAGCGTGAAGATCGCGAACAGATACCCGTAGATCTCGCCGTAGCGGCGCAAGCCGAAATAGCGTCCCGTCAGAAAGCCGATGACGTCGATCTCGGCCCCGAGGCCGAAGCCGAGGGCTACGGCGGCGACGACCGGCGCGACGCCGCCGGCCCCGCCCGTCAGCAGCGCAATCGAAAGCAGCGGCAGCAGGAACAACCCTGCCGCGACGTGCGGCGCGAAGAACCGATCGAGGAGATAGCCGGCGATCACGCGTCCCGCGATCGTCGACAGTCCGACCGCCGACAGCGTAGTCGTCGCCTGTCGCACGTCGACGCCCCGGTCGGTCAGCATCGGGACCAGATGGCCGACCATCCCGTTGATGGTCGTCACGACGAGGAAGACCGAACCGGCGAGCAGCCAGAACGTCGAGGACCGCACGGATTCCGCCACCGTGACACCCGGCAACCCGGCAGCACCATCGTTCTGATCCGGCTGAAGCCCGTTCTGGTCCGGCTGAAGCCGGACGCTACGTACGTCGCGTGCGGGCTCGCGGATGAAGAGCGCCACGGCGGGAAAGGCGACCGCGAACGTGAGCGCGCCGAGCGCGACGTAGCCGGCACGCCATCCATAGGTCGCAATGACCCAGCGTGCGAACTGCGGTACCAGCGTCGCGCCAAGGCCGATGCCCGCCATCGCGATGCCGAGTGCCAGCCCGCGGCGCTCGTCGAACCAGGCCGAGACGGCCTTCGCGTACGCGGGCGGCGCCTGGCCGACGCTCACGAGCCCGCAGAGCCCTGCCAGCGCGATGAAGACGAGCGGCGATGGCGGGGTCAACGCGACCGCCGCCGTCGCGAGCGCGAAGATCGGGATGAACGTCAGCGTCATGCGCCGGATGCCGTAGCGATCGATGGCGCGACCCATGAACGGGTACGCGATGGCCGCCAGCGTGTGCCCGACGAGCAGCGACGAGGAAAAGGTGGCGCGGTCCCACCCGAACTCGGTGGTGATCGGCCCGAGGAAGAGCCCGAAGGTGAAGAAGACAATCGGGCCGTTGGCCACCGTCAGGCCGAGCGTGGCGCCGAACACCACCCACCAGCGGCTTGTCATTGGCGATTCACGATTTACGATGCGCGATGTCGGATGTCACGATGTCGTCCCCACGACCTTCGAATCACTCATCACGAATCACAAATTGAAGAAGCGTTGCACGTTGGTGGTGAAGATCGCCTGCTTTTCCGGCTCCGTGCACGTCGAGTGCTTCACCGAGTCGATACTCGCGCGGATCGACCACGCCCCGCCGGTCGCGTCGAACGGCGCGTCGCTGCCGAAGAGCAGGTGGTCGGCGCCGAGAAAATCGCGGGCGACGTTGACCGCACCCGGCGAGAACGCGCCGAGGTCGCCGTAGAACCGCTTGAAGTACTCGAGCGGCGGCCGTGTCAGGCGCCCCTCGGTCTCGAGTTTCAGCTCCTCGGCGAACATGTCGAACATCGACTGCATGCGCCCATGGAGGAACGGCACCATCGCCACGGTGTGGTGCACGAGAATCTTGAGCTCGGGATAATCCTGCATGATGCCGCTGAACACCAGGCGCATCGTCGCCGCCGAGCTCTCGTACGGCCAGCCGATCACCTGCCACACCAGGTATCTCGATTCGTTCTCGGCGGCATAATCGGCGTGCGTCCGTCCACGCGCCGGGTGCAGCAGCATCGGCACGCGTCGCTCGGCGAGCGTCCTGAAGACGACGCGGAACTCGGGCGCATCGAGCGGCCGGCCGTTGACGTTCGTATAAATCTGCACGGCACACAGACCGAGCTGCCCCGTGGCGCGCTCGATTTCGCGACAGGCCCGGTCGGGGTCGTTCATCGGCACGGCCGCTGCGGCGCCGGCAAAGCGGTCGGGATATTTCGCGACGAGCGCCGAGAGCTCGTCGTTCGCCACGGTGGCGAGCTCGACCGTCGCGTTCGGCGCGACGTGTTCCGGCGGCGGCCCGGCGAGACTGATGATCTGCCGGTATCCGGGGAACTCGTCCATCATCCGGAAGCGCGCCTCGAGACTCGTCAACCCCTCGTAATTCGGGGCCTTGCGGCCGGTGCGCACGTACTGCAGATGCGCGGGGCTGCCGGCCGCCCAGTCCTTCGATCCGGCGCGCGCCCAGCGGGTTTCTTCGTACTTCGGCGGGAGAATATGGCAGAAAGCGTCGATCACGCGGCCATCATATACTTAGCCGCCAGCCGCTAGCCGATAGCCGCTAGCCGGTGGACGAACGGAGGTTGCTATGTTCCGCACACACGGTGTCCGCGGCGCGTTTGGTGTCATCCTGGCGGCGCTCGCACTGGCCGCCGGCGCCTACGCGCAGGCCAATCCGTATCGGACCGTCGAGAACTTCTTCAAGATGCCCGACGGCCGGAAGGTCGGCTCCACGGCAGGGATCACAATCGATCGCGACGGGAACCACATCTGGATCTTCGAGCGCTGCGGCGGGCAATCCTGCACCGAGTCGACCGTGGCGCCCATCGTCAAGTTCGATCCGTCGGGCAATGTCGTCCGGAGCTTCGGCGCCGGCATGTTCATCCGCCCGCACGGGATTCACGTCGACCGCGACGGCAACGTCTGGGTGAGCGACGGCGAAGGTCCCGACGGCAAGGACCCGAAGCGGAACGGCAAAGGCCATCAGGTCTTCAAGTTCAGCCCTGACGGCAAGCTCCTGATGACGCTCGGCAAGGCCGGCGTGGCCGGCACCGGGAACGACACGTTCAACCAGCCGTCGGCGATTCTCGTGGCGCCCAACGGCGACATCTTCGTCGGTGACGGCCACGGCGGGAACTCGAATGCCCGCATCGTGAAGTTCGCGCGCGACGGACGCTTCCTCAAGACGTGGGGCAAGAAGGGCACCGCGCCCGGCGACTTCGACACGCCGCACGTGCTCGCGCTCGATTCGCGCGGCCGGCTGGTCGTGGCCGACCGCGGCAACAACCGCCTCCAGATCTTCGACCAGGAGGGCAAGTTCCTCGAGGAGATGAAGCAGTTCGGCCGGCCGAGCGGGCTCTGGATCGATCGCAACGACATGGTCTACGTCGCCGACCACCAGTCGAACGAGAAGACGAACCCTGGCTTCACCCCTGGGATTCGCATCGGCAGCCTCCGTGACGGCAAGGTCACCGTGTTCATGCCGGATACCTCCGCCGAACCCTCGCAGGAGGGCGTGGCCGTCGACGCCGCCGGTAATGTCTATGGATCGCTGACGGGCGGGATGGCGCTGAAGAAATACGTGAGGGGTGGGACGAACTGACCCTGCCGAACTCCCAACTTCCCAACCGCCAACTCCCAGCCCCCAGGGCTTGGGAGTTGGACGTTGGGAATTGGGAGTTCACAGCATTGACTTCCGATTTCGCCGGTCATAAGCTGCGTGGCTTCTACACTGCTCCTCGCTTGTGTTGGAGGCTTGACCGTGCCGCAACCAAGAACGCCGGCGGGTGGTGTTGGGGAAGCGTGGCCACAACCACCACACACAAGCGAGATCGTAGGGTAGACCGCCGGCCCTGAATCCTCGTCCCGGGAGGTTCCATGAAAGTGCCCATCACGGTCAGCGTGAACGGCCGGGCGCATGCCGCCGAGGTCGAGCCGCGTCTTCTCCTGGTGCAGTTCCTGCGCGATGTCGTCGGCTTGACCGGCACGAAGATCGGGTGCGACACGAGCCAGTGCGGCACCTGCACCGTGCTGCTCGACGGCGTCGCGGTCAAGTCCTGCACGTGTCTTGCCGCGCAGGCCGATGGCTCCGCCGTCACGACCGTCGAAGGACTCGCCGCCACCGGCGTGCTCACGCCGTTGCAGGACGCCTTCTGGGAGAAGCACGGTCTGCAGTGCGGCTTCTGTACGCCAGGGATGCTGTTTGCCGCGCATGAATTGCTGCGCACCAACCCGAATCCCTCGCCCGAGCAGATCAGGCATGGGCTCGAAGGCAACATCTGCCGCTGCACGGGCTACCAGAACATCGTCCGCGCCGTACAGGCGGCGGCCGCCGCAGGAGGTCGCGCATGAGCGTCACCCTCACCGCTCCATCCCCCGGGCGCGTGTTCGGGTCGGGCATTCGGCGCCGCGAGGATCCGCGCCTCCTCACCGGAACGGCGGTCTTCACGGGCGATTTCACGTTGCCTGGCCAGACCTACGCCGCAATCCTGCGGAGCCCGCACGCGCACGCCCGAATCCGGAAGATCGACACGGGCCGCGCGAAAGCGGCGCCAGGTGTGATTGCCGTCTTCACGGGCGCCGACAGTGACGCGACGTTGAAGCCGATTCCGTGCGCCTGGTTGATTCCCAACTCGGATCTCAAGCCTGCCCCGTATCGGCCGATGGCCAAGGACACGGTCCGCTTCGTCGGCGACGCCGTCGCGGTCGTGGTTGCCGACTCCGCGCATCAAGCCTACGACGCACTCGAGCTCATCGAGGTCGACTATACGCCGCTGCCGGCCGTGGTCGATCCACAGAAGGCCACCGAAGCGGGTGCGCCACAGCTCCATGCCGAAGCACCCGGCAACGTCGCCTTTCATTGGACGGTCGCCGGCGGCGATATCGACGCGGCGTTCAAGTCGGCCGCCGTCGTCATCCGCGACCGGATCGTGCAGCAGCGGCTGATTCCCACCGCCGTCGAAACGCGCGGCGCAGTCGCGCAGTACGTGCCCGCCACCGGCGAGCTGACGCTGTGGAACACCACGCAAAACCCCCACATCGTGCGCTTCATCATGTCGGTGGTCACCGGCGTGCCCGAGGATCGCCTGCGCGTGGTCGCCCCAGACGTCGGCGGCGGGTTCGGGAGCAAGATTGCGCAGATTCAGGGCGACTTCATCACGGCGTTCTGCGCGATGACGCTTGGCCGCCCCGTGAAATGGGTGGAAACCCGCACCGAGAACTACGTGTCCACCACCCATGGGCGCGATCACGTCCAGGACGTGGAGCTGGCCGCAACCAAGGACGGCCGCATCCTCGGCCTTCGCGCCACCGTCTGGGCTGGCATGGGCGGCTATCTTTCGACGGCGGCACCGGGCATTCCGACGATCCTGCACGGTCTGATGTTGTCGGGCCCGTATCAGATTCCCGCGGTCAAGGAGGACGTCTACGGCGTCTACACGACCACCACGCCGGTCGAAGCGTACCGCGGCGCGGGACGGCCCGAAGCGACCTTCATGCTCGAACGCCTCATCGATCTGCTCGCATCCGAGGTCAAGCTGGATCCGGTGGAGGTGCGCAGGCGCAACCTCATTCCTGCGTTCGAGAACGGCCACGCCGTGGTGACGGGCCTGAGCTATGACAGCGGCAACTACCAAGGAGCGCTCGACAAGGCGATCGCCCACATCGGCTACGAGAGCCTGCGCAAGGAGCAGGCAGCCGCACGGGCGAAGGGGCGCCATCTTGGCATCGGGATCTCGATGTACGTGGAGATCTGCGGCCTGGGGCCGTCACAGGTGGCCGGCGCCGTCGGCTTCCAGGGCGGCTTGTGGGAAAGCGCCATCGTCCGATTCCATCCGAGCGGCAAGGTCCATGTGTTCGTCGGCATCTCGCCGCACGGCCAGGGCGAGGAAACGACATTCGCGCAAATCGTCGCCGATGAGCTCGGCGTGGCGGTCACCGACGTGAAAGTCGTGCACGGCGACACCGACAACACGCCGATGGGATGGGGCACTTATGGCAGCCGGGCGACCGCCGTCGGCGGCGCCGCGCTTGCCGTGGCGACACGGAGGATCAAGGACAAGGCGCGGCTGCTCGCGAGCCACCTGCTCGAAGCGGCCGTCGAGGACATCGAGTACGCGGCGGGAAAGTTCTTCGTGCGCGGGTCTCCCGACAAGGCCAAGACGATTCAGGACATCGCGCTCATGGCCAACGTCGCGTGGAACCTGCCGCAAGGGATGGAGGCCGGACTGGAGGCGTCGAGCTTCTACGATCCGCCGAACTTCACCTTTCCCTTCGGTACTCACATTGCCGTCGTGGAAGTCGACCCCGAAACGGGTCACATCGAGGTGAAGCGGTACGTCGCCGTCGACGACTGTGGACACCAGATCAACCCGATGATCGTCGAGGGCCAGGTCCACGGCGGCGTGGTCCAGGGCATCGGTCAGGCGTTGTGGGAGCACTGCGTGTACGACCAGAACGGCCAGCTGCTCACCGGGTCGCTCGCCGACTACGCGGTTCCGCGGGCCGACGTGCTGCCCGACATCGAGGTGCTCTCGACCGTCACGCCTTCGCCGCACCATCCGCTCGGCGTCAAGGGAATCGGCGAGGCGGGCACGATTGCCTCGACCGCTGCCGTCTACAACGCGGTGATCGACGCGCTCGCGCCGTTCAAGGTACGCGCGGTTCAGATGCCGCTCACGCCGGAGCGCATCTGGCGGGCCACTGGCGGCCGGAAGGGAGCGTGACCATGTACGCGGCCGACTTCAACTATCTCCGCGCACGGTCGCTCGCCGAAGCGCACCGGCTGCTGGCGGCGAATCCCGGCGCCAAGCTGCTCGCCGGGGGCCACAGTCTGATCCCGCTGTTGAAGCTGCGGCTCGCGGCGCCGCCAGCGGTGATCGACATCGGACGCATCGCCGAGCTCCGCGGCATCGCGCGCGGCGGTGATGCGCTGCGAATCGGCGCGCTCACCACACACGCCGAGCTCGCGGCGTCGGCCGAGGTGCGGCAGTCGGCGGCGGCGCTGGCCGACGCCGCAGCCGGCGTCGGCGATCCCACCGTTCGCAATCGAGGGACGATCGGCGGCAACGTCGCGCACGCGGATCCGGCGTCCGATCTGCCGACCGTGCTTGTCGCGCTCGAGGCGGGAGTCGTCGCGGTGGGCCCGAAGGGCGAGCGCACGATTCCTGTCGTCGATTTCTTCACCGGCATCATGACGACGACGCTGCGCGACGACGAGATTGTCGCGGCAATCGTCGTACCGACGACGAAGCGCGGCACCGGATCGGCGTACGTGAAGTTTTCGCATCCCGCGTCGCGCTACGCGGTCCTCGGCGCAGCGGCTCGCCTGGCCGTGAACAACGGCACGTGCGCAGACGCTCGTGTGGCCATCGGTGGCCTCGTGCCGCACGCCCGCCGTGCTGCCGCCGTCGAACGCGCGCTGAGCGCCCAGCGTGCCGAGGCCGCCAGCTTCGAGGCGGCCGCCGGCCGCGTGTCGGAGGACCTCGGCGGCGACGTGCATGGCGACATCTTCGCGTCGGCCGAGTACCGCGCCGCTATGGCGCCGGTGTACGTCAAGCGGGCGCTGGCGGCCGCGGCGGCGCGCGCGGACTAGGGTAGTTGGGGGGAGACGCTCTCGTACTGCCCGCCTCGGTTGACGAGCTCCAGACGCTGCTCGAACGCGAGCAGTACATCGCCGACCGCAGCCTGGCGGTCTCGATCTTTCTGGCGCTCACGCTCCAGCGCCCGCTGTTCCTCGAGGGCGAGGCCGGCGTCGGCAAGACCGAGGTGGCGAAAGTCTTGGCCGCAGCGCTGCGCACGCAGCTCATCCGCCTGCAGTGCTACGAAGGCCTCGACATCAGCCATGCCGTCTACGAGTGGAACTATTCGCGTCAGCTCCTGGAGATCCGCCTGATCGAGACCGCCGAGACGCTGGATCGTACGTCGGCCGCGCGCGAGCTCTTCACCGAAGCGTTCCTGGTCAAGCGCCCGCTCCTTCGCGCCGTCGAGCAGGCACGCGTGCGGCCGCCCGTTCTGCTGATCGACGAGATCGATCGCGCCGACGAGGAGTTCGAGGGGTATCTCCTGGAACTCCTCTCGGACTTCCAGATCACGATTCCCGAACTTGGAACGATCCGCGCTCCGCGGCCGCCCGTGGTCGTCATCACCTCCAATCGCACGCGCGAGGTCCACGACGCGCTCAAGCGCCGCTGCGTGTACGCCTGGATCGACTATCCGGACTTCGACAAGGAGCATCGGATCGTCTCGGCCAAGGTGCCCCGGCTGTCGGCGCGTCTGGCCGAGCAGGTCACCGCCTTCGTCCAGGACCTTCGCACCGTCGATCTCTACAAGGCGTCGGGGATTTCGGAGACGCTCGACTGGGCGGCGGCCCTGGTGGCGCTCAACCGCGAGGTGCTCGACGTGGACGTCGTCAACGAGACGATCGGCCTCCTGCTGAAGAATCAAGAGGACATTGAGGCCGTGCGCGGTGAGCGCATGCAGGCGATCGTCGCCCGCGCGCTGGCGCGCGGGGCTGGCCAGACGGAACCATGACGGCACGTGGTGGTCAGCTGGACCAACACGCCGGGGCGCTCGTCGACAACGTGCTGCGCTTCGGACGCGTGCTCCGCGCGGCAGGCCTCGACGTGCATCACGGCCGGATGCTCGACGCGCTCCGTGCGATCGAGCGCGTCGGCGTGGCGCGCCGCACCGATGTGCGGGCGGCGCTTTGCTGTCTGCTGGTGCACCGCCATGAGGATCTCGCGCGGTTCGACGAGGCCTTCGATCTGTTCTTCCGCGCGCGATCGGAATCGGCCGGCGGCCTGCCGCTGTTCTCGCTGGGCGAACGGCCGCGCGTGGTCGCCAATCCGGCGGCCGGCACCGCCGTCACGATCGAACTGGGGGAGCACGACGCCAATTCCTCGGCGGAGAGCTCGCGCGCCGTCGGCGCGTACAGCGCCGTCGAAGTGTCGCGCACGAAGGATTTCGGGGAATTCACGCCGGCCGAGCTGGATCGAGCCCGCCAGCTGCTGGCGCGGCTGCCGTGGCGGCTCGGCATGCGGCGGACCCGGCGCTGGCGGCGTACGCCGGCCGGGGCACTCGATCTCCGCCGGGTGCTGCGGCGCAACCTGCTGCGCGGTGGGGAGCTCGTCGACCTCCCTCGGCGCACACGGCGCGCGGTGCCGCGGCCGTTCGTCCTCATCGCCGACGTCAGCGGGTCGATGGATCGCTACAGCCGCATGCTCGTGCACTTCCTCTATGGCCTGAGCGAGCACGGCCGGCGCGTGGAGAGCTTCGTCTTCGCCACGCGCCTGACGCGGGTCACCCGCGGCCTGGCCCGAGGGGGCGGCACCGCAGCCATTGGCCGGCTCATGCGGGAGGTGAACGACTGGGGCGGCGGCACGCGCATCGGCGATGCGCTGCGGACGTTCAACACGCGGTGGGCGCGGCGCGTGATGCGTCACGGGCCGGTGGTGCTGATCGTCTCCGACGGCTGGGATCGCGGCGATCCGGCGCGGCTGGCCGCGGAGGTCGCGCGCCTCCACCGGCAGTGCCATCGTCTGATCTGGTTGAATCCGCTGCTCGGATCGTCGAGCTACGAGCCGCTGACGCGCGGGATGCAGGCGGCGCTGCGCCACGTGGACGATTTCCTGCCCGCGCACAATCTGGCCAGCCTGGAGCAACTCGCCAGACATCTCAACGCGATTGGCACACTGTAACGATCGCGTACGTAGTGTCCGGCTTTAACCGGCTTTCGCCCTACCTTCGGGGACGTCGCGTCCGGCTTCAGCCCAGCGAACGCAAGCTGCCGTCACCGTTCGATCCCGGCGGCGGCGAACATCGCCTGGCCCTCAGGACTGCGGAGGTGTCTCACAAAAGCCCTGGCAACGTCGGCGTTGGCTCGGGCCGTCATCGAGGCGCCGGCGTACGACGTGTAGTTCTGAACTTCCGACGGCAGCGGGCCGACCAGCCGCAGGCCCTTGTCGAGATAGAGTCGAATCTCGGTGAGCTGGCCGAAGCTCACCTCCTTGCCCTTGCCGTTCAGCACGTGCGCCATGGCTGAGTCGCCGTCCTCATGGCGAATGATCCTGGCCTCGACCTGCTCGTAGAGGCCCATCTTCTTGAGGAGCCCTTCGAAGTACACGCCACTTGAACCGCGAGTAAAGACCAGCGATTCCGCGGCCAGCACCGAGCGCTTGAAGGCCTCGACATTCGAGATGTCCGGGATGGGCGCGCCGGCACGGACCGCGACACCCATCCCTACCCGTCCGAGCATGACGCGCTCGTTCTCAATCTTGCCGCCTTTGAAAAACTCGTCGAGGACGGCGGGCGGAGCAATCACAACGTCCCACGTCTCTCCCGCGGTGATCCGCGCGCGTATCTGCGGCGCCGGGGCGAACGCAATCGTCACGGTGTGACCCGTCCGCTTCTCGAACGCTACGGAGGCGGGCCGCAGCCCCGGTTCGACGGCGCCCGCGCTGAGAACCGTGAGTTCGGCCGCTGTCGTTGCTTGTCCAAGCAGTACGACCGCTGCAAGTCCCAAGACCGCCAGGCTCTTCATCATGCGACACCCCTTATCATGCGTGCCTCCATATGCAAATACCTCGAACGCGTTTGCCCAACGCCTCTGGGCCTCGAACGTCATCCTTCGCCTAGGCCTGATACCTCCGCGAGCAGCGGCTTCTCGATGATGATTTCATCGACGTACGTATCGCCGACGCGAGCGTGTCTGAGCGCTGTTCCGACGGTCCGAAACCCTTGCCCCAGGTATGTGTGGAGTGCCGCCGGGTTGTCCGCTCGTACGAACGTGAATATCTTTTCGTACCCTTTCCGGACGGCCGCCGCGAACGTGGCTTGAAACAACGCTGTCGCTATGCCTTGACGACGGCACTCGAGATCGACGTACGTCCCAAGCACACCGACGTGATCGAACGCATGCGTGTAATTCGCGAATGGTTCCATGCTCTGCAAGCCGACGACCCGGCCGTCGGCGTGTCTGACCGCCAGTAGGAATATGCCCCGGGCTGGAAACCTCGAGAGATACGCCCGCTCGGCTTCAGCGCTGAACGGCGTGTCGAAGACCGTGTATGCCCCCGCCTCGATGATCGGATTCAGAATGCGAACGATGGCTTCCGCGTCGTCCGGCTGGGCCTCGCGAATGTCAAGACGCATCTCACCTCTAACGGCGACTGCTCACCCTGAGCTCCTGGATTTGTGTTGCGGCATCCTCCACCTGCATGGCCAAAATCTGCTGGCCGAACGATGCGGTGGCCTTGGCCGGATTGCCGACGTGCCCTTGTCCATCTCCGGCTTTGCCGGGGCCCATCCGGCTGAACCGCAGCATCGAAGGATTCAGATACATCAGGCTGGACGTGTCATGCGTGCCCGCATGTGTGCCAACATCCTCGGCACTGACGCCCTGTGCCATCACCCAGTCGTCGCCCCTGCCTGGGTAATACGCGGTGATGTGATGCACCCGCACGTTCGTCCCGGCCCACTCCTTGTTGAGCACATCCGCTACCGCCTTCTGGCCCGCCTGATTGCCACCGCTGTCGCCGACGAGCGCAATATCGATGAACCCGTGCTGCTTCACGCTTCGAGCGGCATATTCAAGCACCTTCCTGAACACCTCGTCCGGCACTGAGATCGTGCCGGCAAACCGCATGTGCCCGGTCGGCGGGCTGATCTCGCCCTCCGGCACGTACGCCAGGACCGGCGCGACCAGCACGTTGCCGAGCCGCTTCGCGATTTCGCCGGTCTTGTATTTCACCAGGTAGTTGTGTTTCCCAAGCGCCATGTGCGGCCCATTCTGCTCCGTACCGCCCGTTGGAATGATGGCGGTCGTCTTGCCGGCTGCAATGGCGTCGCGGACTTCAATCCACGTCAAATCCTCGAGGAAGACACTCTCCGGCCGTGGCACACTTGGTGCCTGTGCCGCAGATATCGAGAGCAAGTACGCGAGGGCGATGAGAGGAAAGGCTTTGAGAGCTCGCATAGCACTCCTTGTCGGTGGCACGCGTGACGCTTCCCGAAGGCCATTGAACCACAGCAAGTGCACCAATTTCGGCGAGTGTGTGTGCATCGTCCAGCGTCATCGTGCTACCCGAGACCTGCGCGGTGCCATCCGACGGCGAGAATCATCCGGCATCCGCCCGCCGGCTGCAAACGCCTGCTACCCAGCCCCCTCCGCCCACAGGAGACGACTGGCAAACACAAGCAGCCACGTTGAAAGAACCAGGGTGGCTACGTGCTCGAACAGTCCAGGGGGCAGCGCCAGGTCTCCGGCCCAGGTCATGAGCAGCAGGGATACGAGGGCACCTGCGCCGCACGCCACGGAGAACGATGAGAAAGACCTCAAAGGCGGGATACGGCGCACGAGGAACGCCCACAGAAACGCCGCCGCGATTCCCGAGCAGAAGCCCAACGTGGCGAACCATTTGTGGAGATTCGGCCCCGCCGTTGTCTGAACGCAGCCAGCGTCGCACGGGAATACCCCGGCCCCGATCCGGCCGACGCCATCCAGAGCGATCAGGAGAGTGGCCACCCTGAACAACGAGCCAGTTCGAAACGCGGCAAGCAGGGCGCCTGCGAAACAGAGATACAGAAAGCCGGTGAACCCGAATGCCCAATAGCGCATCAAGGCTTCCGTGGCACTTCCTCGCTCTCCCAGTTCACTGATGTAGTGCGTGACGTGGCTGAAGTCAGGTCGCAGGGCGCCAGCCGTGGCAATCAGCGCAAGCCACAGGAGTGGGCTGATGATTCCGCAGTAGAGGCCGAGCGTGCGGAGAGACATCAGATCTCAAACGGCGCGACGCGCCATCAGGAGACGTTCGGAGACGACCGCTATCCCTTCAAGAACTGGAGGACGATCTCGTTGAACACATCGGGCTGCTCCCACGCAATCGCATGACCCGCATCTGGAACCGTCACCCACTGGGCGCCCTTGACGTGTCGAGCCCAGAGTCGCATGAGGGCGGGCGGCGCGAGGAGATCGGCGTCAGCGGCCACGATGAGCGTCCTCGTCGCGATGCCACCGAGCTTCGCGAAGGTGTTCGGTGATCGCAGGGGCTGTGCGGGCGCGTTCGGCTGGCGCGCGCGGTGTTCGATGTCGATCCAGCGCTGCGTGCCTTCGGGATTCGCTCCACGATACGAAGCGCTCACCTCGCGGTAATACGCGGGCAGCGATCGGATGCCGGGAATGTCGATCCGTGCGACGAAGTCCTGCATCTCCCGGTCGCTGACAGCGCCCGTGCTCGCGCCCACGACGAGGCTCGACAGCCGATCCGGGTGCCATGCGGCGTAGTCGAGCGCGATGAACCCGCCGCCGGCGACGCCCACGAGATGGAAGCGCCCAAGCGACAAGAAGTCGGCAAGAGCGTGCAGATCCTCGGAGGCGTGTCCGGGTTGCACGCCGGTCGCCGGATCGGCTTCGCTTCGCCCCCATCCCCGCCGATCGAAGGTAATCACCCGGAAGCCGGCTTTCGAGAATGCGGCCACCTGGGGCTCCCATGCCTCGCTCGTCCCGGTGTTGGCGTGCAACAGCACGACCGGTTCGCCGTTGCCGCCCGTGTCGGTGAACCATAGACGTACCCCCGGCAGGTTCGCGAAGTCCCGGCGTGCGGAAGGACCGACCGTTCGACCCGCCTGCACCAAGGCCTGTGCCGCACCCGAGGGGAGCACCCCCTGGACGCCGAGCATGAGACCGATGACCGCTACCGCCACCCGATTGGTCGTTCCGGCGGGTGTCAACATGCACTCCCCCCTACGCGTTCACCGCTGATCAAATGGCGGTTCATGCGTTCTTTGTGTCTGCCTAATCAGCAGTGGCCGAACTCCATAGCCCAATACGTTTGGCGACGGTTGCAGTCTATCTCCGCCGCTCAGGTGGCTTCAATTTCATTCAACGTGCGAGCCGGCAATGGCTTACGCTCCGGAGGGCCCGAGCGATCATTCCCTTTGTGAACGACCCTCGAGCGTCTTAGAATCCGCGACTGGAGGGGAGTCATGCGTCGGTGGCTGGGATTTGCCGTTGCCATGGGCCTCGCGTCCGCATCAGTGACCGCGCTGCTCGCACAAGGGGATTCGACCATCCATGTCGTGAGCTACCTCGAGGCCGTCCCTGCGTCGCAACGCCAGGTCGCGACGCTGCTCGAGGAGCTGGCGCGCGCGAGCCGCAAGGAAGGGCCGGTGCGCTACGAGACGCTTCAGAGCGTCACACAATCGAGCCAGTTCGCGATCCTCGAGATCTGGAAGGACCAGGCGGCGCACCAGGCGCACGCCGGCGCCGAGCACACCCGGCGAGTCCGCGAACAGCTGGCGCCGCTGCTCCTCGCCCCCATCGACGATCGTATCTGCGTGACGACGATGGTCGGGCCGACGCGCGAGGGACGCGGAACGATCTACGCAGTCACGCACATCGACGTGCCCGGAAACAGCCGCGACGCGGCGATGGCGCTGATGCGCCCGTTCGCGGAGCACACCCGCGGCGATCCCGGCACCCTGCGCGTCGACGTGGTCCATCAGACGAACAGAACCAACCACTTCACGTCGATCGCGGTGTGGGCCGATCAGAAATCGGCTGACGAGAGTCAGCGTGCGGCGCATACACGAACGTTCCGCACCGGGCTGAATCCGCTGCTCGGCGCTCTGTACGATCAACGATGGTATAGACCGCTCGCGGGGAATTGATGGAGGTCAGCGGCACCTATCGGTTCGACGCGCCGCCGCCGCAGGTCTGGTCGCTCCTGATGGACACGGCCGCGATCGCACGCTGCATGCCGGGGTGCCGCGCCCTTCGAGCCGTCGGGCCGGACCGCTACGAGACCGAGCTGTCGGTGGCGGTGGCGGCGATCTCGGGCGACTTCAGCGGCACGATCGAGCTGACCGACATGCGTCCCCCCGAGTCGTACCGGCTGCTGGTCAACGGCACAGGCCGTCCAGGCTTCGTGCGCGCTGACGCGACGATCACGCTGGAGCCATCAGACGGCGGAACCGCCGTGCAGGTGGCCGCGAGCGCCGAGGCCGGGGGCCTCATCGCCCGCGTCGGCCAGCGGCTGCTCGACGGCGTGGCGCGGATGATGATGGATCGGTTCTTCCAGTGCCTGGCCGGCGATCTCGCGCGCTCCGGGCAGACCTGAGCACCGCCTACCCCTGTGCCGTTCTGAGACCGTTCCGGCATATAGTTCCGCATAAACGGGGCACTCCCGATGATTGGCCAGAGCATCTCACACTACAAGGTCATCGAGAGGCTTGGCGGCGGCGGCATGGGGGTCGTCTACAGGGCCGAGGACGCGAAACTGGGCCGCCCCGTAGCCTTGAAGTTTGTGTCCGAGGTTCTGTCCAAGGACCCGCAAGCGCTCGATCGGTTCCAGCGTGAAGCGCGCGCAACGTCTGCGTTGAACCACCCCAACATCTGCACGATCTACGAAATCGACCAGGCCGATGGAATCCCCTTCATCGCCATGGAGCTCCTGGAAGGGCAGACGCTCGGTCAGCTGCTTGGCGACCAGCTGCTCACGATACCGAGTCTTCTCGAGGTCGCGATTCAGATTGCGGATGCGCTCGATGCGGCGCATGGCAAAGGCATCGTGCATCGCGACATCAAGCCGGCCAACATCTTCGTCACCACTCGAGGGCAGGCAAAAGTGCTCGATTTCGGCGTGGCGAAGCTCGTGGATGCGCAACGCGATGTCCTGACGGCAGCACCGACCGCACAGTGGACCGCCGCCGGCAGCATCGTCGGGACCGATGCGTACATGTCGCCCGAACAGGCCCGCGGCGAGCCGCTCGATGCGCGCACGGATCTGTTCTCGTTCGGCGCGGTGCTGTACCAGATGGCGACAGGGCAGCCGGCCTTCCAGGCACAGACGCCCGCAGCATTGTTCGACGGGATCATCAACCGCCGGCCGATGGCGCCGGGCCGTCTCAATCAGAACGTGCCGACCGAGCTCGAACGGATCATCGACAAGGCGCTCGAAAAGGATCGAGCAGTCCGCTACCAATCGGCGATGGAACTGAAATCGGATCTGAAGCGACTGCGGCGTGATTTCGAGTCGGGTCCGAAAGACGCGAGAGCGCAGGCCAGACAGCGCGCACGGGCCAAGCCCGCGGGTGATTCGATCGCAGTCCTGCCCTTCACGAGCGATGATGCCGACCTCGAGCCCTTCGGTGTGGACTGCACCGAACGACTGATCAGCCTGCTGTCACAGTCGGCCAGGTGCAGAGTGACCCCGAGAAGCGTGGTGGTTCGCTACAAAGGGCGTGACATCGAGCCGCATGTCGTCGGACGCGAGCTTCAGGTAGGTACAGTGCTGACGGGCCATGTGGCCCGGAGGCTCGGCGCGTTCGTGGTCAGCACCGAGCTCATCGACGTCGAAAAGCTGTCGCAGATCTGGGGCGAGCAGGTGACGCGCATCACGGAGGCCCCCACGATCGACATGCTACGGGACATGGCGGGCGAGATCGCCGAGACTGTCACAACACGGCTGGGCGTCGACCAGAGGAGCCGCGGCGCAGGCAGGGAGGAAGGTGAGGTCTACCAGCTGTATCTCAAGGGCAGATATCACCTGAACCGCCGCACGGAGGAGAACTTCCATCGTGCCTTTCAGTGCTACAAGGACACGGTCGAGGAGGACCCCCTGTTCGCGCCAGGGTACGTGGGCATGGCAGACGCAAAGATGCTCCTGGCCATTTACGGGTGCATCGACCCGCGAGACGCCGTGCCATTCGCTCACGCGCAGCTGGACAAGGCGCTCGAGATCAATCCGTCGCTTGCCGAAGCGCATAGCACCCGCGCCATGCTCCTACACAATTACGACTGGGACTGGCCCGCGTCGTTCAAGGAGTTCAAGCGCGCCATCGACCTGAACCCGGCCTCCGCCGCCGGGCGCTACTGGTACGGCTACTGCCTGTCTGCGGTGGGCCAGCTGACGGAAGGAGAGACGCAGTTTCGGAAGGGCCAGCAACTGGAGCCCCTGTCCATGATCGCCAGTACGTTCGCTGGATTTCCCGTGTATCTGGGCCGGCGATTCGATGACGCGATCCGGCACTTCCAAAACACGATCGAGATGGATCCCAACTTCGCTGTGGCGCACCTGTATCTTGCACAGGCGTTGTATCTATCGGGCCGCGTTCATGAGGCCGTGAAAGCGGGCGAACAAGCACGAAGCATCATGTCTGACGTACCCATGATGCTGGGGCCGCTTGGATGTTTCTACGCGGCCGCTGGCGCGAGAGACCAGGCAGAACGGATCATCTCGATCTTGCGGGCGCGCCCGCATGTCCCCGCTCACTCGGTCGGCACCGTGTACCTAGGGTTCGGCGACATCGATGGCGCGATGGATTGGTTCGACACGGCCATCGAGCAAAAATCGATGTGGATCTTCTGGTTGAAGGTGGATCCTCTGTATGATCCGTTGCGCGCATCTCCCCGTTTTGCGAACCTTCTCGGAAAGATCGGTCTCCCGTCGTGAGATCGCACGGTCACCGGCGTGCCGGTAGCGAGGGACATATGGCCCACGTCTCGATGATGGTGAACGGCAAGGTGCGCAAGGCGGACGTGGAGCCCCGCCTGCTCCTCGTGCACTTCTTGCGCGAGCATCTGCACCTCACGGGCACGCACGTCGGCTGCGACACCAGCCAGTGCGGCGCGTGCACCGTCCTCGTCGACGGCAGAAGCGCCAAGTCCTGCACGATGTTCGCGGTCCAGGCCGACGGCTCGACGGTGCTCACCATCGAAGGGCTCGCCCGGGACAGCCAGCTCCACCCGCTGCAGGAAGGCTTCTGGGAGGAGCACGGCCTTCAGTGCGGCTACTGCACGCCGGGCATGATCATGTCCGCCGTCGACCTGCTCACCGACAATCCGCATCCGTCCGAGCGCGACATCCGCGAGGGGATCGCCGGCAATTTCTGCCGCTGCACGGGCTACCAGCACATCGTCAACGCGATTCAGTACGCCGCACGGAAGGTCCAGCGTAAGCCGGAAGCCACGTAGCAGAGGAGCGGAAGTGATGGCCACCCCCGTTCTCCCCAAGCTCGTTGGCCAGCGCGTCAAGCGCCGCGAGGATCCGCGCCTCATACAGGGCCGGGGAACGTACGTCGACGACATCACGATTGCCGGCATGCAGCACCTGGCGTTCAAACGGAGCGACGTGGCCCACGCACGCATCCGGGGCGTCGACACACGCGCCGCCCAGGCGATGGAGGGGGTCGAGGCGGTCTTCACGGGCGCGCAGATTGCCGGGTTTCTCGAGCCGATGCCGATCGGCACGCCGTTCCGCTCTCCGACGCACCGCGCCGTCGCCGTCGACGTCGTGCGCTATGTGGGCGAACCGGTGGCTGTCGTTGTGGCCCGCGACCGCTATGTCGCCCGCGACGCGGCGGACGCCATCGCCGTCGACTACGACGTCCTGCCCCCCGTCGTGAATCCGGAGCTGGCGATGACCGGCGCGCCCGCGGTCATCCATTCAGACTTCCCGAACAACGTGGCGCTGCCGCTCACCCCGAGCGGCACGGGCGTCAACGCCAAAGGGAAGGCGGTTGACGATGCGGCGATCGACGCGGCATTCGCCCGGGCCGACGTCGTGATCTCGCAGCGGATGGTGAACCACCGCATCGTGCCGAACACGCTGGAGCCGCGCGGCGTCATCGCGCACTACGAGCCTGGCAAGGAGTCGATGACGATCTGGTCCTCGACGCAGGCCCCGCACATGCTACGAACGATGATTGCCGCGATGACCGGGCTGGGAGAGGACAAGGTCCGCGCGATTGCGCCGGAGGTGGGCGGGGGCTTCGGCGCCAAGATCAACATCTACGGCGAAGAGTACGTGGCCGCCGCACTCTCGAAGCGCCTTGGCATTCCCCTGAAGTGGGTGGAAGACCGCGCCGAGAGCTTCGTCGCCATGACCCACGGGCGCGACATCATTGCCTACGTCGAGCTTGCCGCGGCGCGCGACGGCAGAGTCCTCGGCCTCAGAATGCGGCTCATCGCCGACATCGGCGCCTACAACATGCTGCTCACGGCGGCCATCCCGACGCTGACGATGACGATGGCCAGCGCCACCTACGACATCCCGGCGATTCGCACGACGCTCACGGAAGTCTTTACGAACAAGACGCCGACCGACGCCTACCGCGGCGCCGGCCGCCCCGAGGCCACCTACTTCGTCGAGCGCGCGATGGACATGCTGGCGCGCGAGCTGAAGATGGATCCCGCTGACATTAGCCGGAAGAACTTCATCCAGCCCGGTAAGTTCCCCTTCACGACGCAGACGGGCGCCGTCTACGACTCGGGGAACTACGAGGCGACGCTCGACCGCGCG
>Ga0187893_10005903_pt1 | contig 21436 bp, 15 predicted proteins | sample MA1701074metaG_FD_139574 | JGI IMG/M metagenome (GOLD analysis project Ga0187893, IMG submission 139574) | White microbial mat communities from a basaltic lava cave in the Kipuka Kanohina Cave System on the Island of Hawaii, USA - MA170107-4 metaG ...
CAATCGGACAACAACAGACGATAAATGCCTTCGATCAAATCATCGACGTAACAAAAGCTGCGGGTTTGCGAGCCGTCGCCGAAAATGGTGAGCGGTTCGCCGCACAGCGCCTGCGGAATGAACGTCGGAATCGCGCGGCCGTCGTTGGGCCGCATCCGCGGGCCGTAGGTGTTGAAGATGCGCACGATCTTCGTGTTCACACCGAGTGTGCGATGGTAGGCCATGGTAATCGCTTCGGCAAAGCGCTTGGCTTCGTCATAAACCCCGCGCGGCCCGACCGGATTGACGTGGCCCCAATAATCTTCTTTTTGCGGGTGCACCAGTGGATCGCCGTAGACTTCGGAAGTGGAGGCGAGCAAAAACGTTGCGCCTTTTTCTTTGGCTAAGCCAAGAACTTTGTGCGTTCCCAAAGCGCCGACTTTTAAAGTTTGAATCGGCATTTGCAGGTAATCCACCGGACTGGCCGGCGAAGCAAAGTGCAGAATGTAATCGAGGTCGCCGGCGAGATAAATGTACTCCGTCACGTTATGCTCGATGAATTTGAAGCGTCTGCCTTGTAAATGTTCGATGTTGGCGATGTCGCCGGTCACGAGATTGTCCATGGCGATGACTTCGTGGCCTTTATCCAACAAATATTCGCAAAGATGCGAGCCAAGAAAACCGGCGCCGCCGGTCACTAATGTTCTGGACATAACAAATCTCCGATATAAAAAGAATGAAATTGCAAAGCTCAAATAAAAAATTCCAAATAAATCTCAATCTCAAAAAAGCTTGCGCTCAAAAAAATGCCGCGCCAGCTCCTCGAAAATATCGTCGAGGGTATGCGTGATCGACCATTGCGGATAGTCGTGCTGCAGCTTGGCCAAATCCGAGTAATAACAAATGTGATCGCCGCTGCGGTTCTGTTCGGCGTAGTCATAATTGAACTTCTGGCCCTGCAAGCGCTCGACGCGCTCAATGCATTCCAGAATCGAAGCACTGTTCCCCTTGCCGCCGCCCAAATTGTAAACTTCGCCGCAACGCGGATTTTTGTAGAAGGCATCCATAGCGTGCAGAACGTCTTCGCAGTGAATCTGATCGCGCACCTGTTTGCCTTTATATCCAAAGATGGTGTAGCGCTTGCCGGTTTTGGCCGCTTTGAAAAAGTACGAGAGAAAGCCGTGCAGCTCCGCGCCGGAATGGCTGGGGCCGGTCAGGCAGCCACCGCGGAAAATGCCGACCTTCATGCCGAAATAGCGCCCGTATTCCTGCGCCATCACGTCTGCCGCGACTTTGCTCGCGCCAAACAAACTATGTTTAGATTGATCGATCGTGAACGTTTCTGGTATGCCATTCGTATAATTCGCCTCGTCATATTCCCAGCGCGCCGGCAGCTCTTTCAGTTTGATAAAGTTCGGGGCGTCGCCGTAAACTTTGTTGGTGCTCATCAAAATAAAAACCGCTTCCGGTGCGGCTTGGCGCGTGGCCTCCAGGAGATTGAGCGTGCCGCCGGCGTTGACTTCGAAATCGATAAAGGGAATTTTCGCTGCCAGATCGTGCGAAGGCTGCGCTGCCGCATGAATGATCAGGCCGGGTTTGAGCTCACTCATGATCGACATCATTGCTTTGCGGTCGCGAATATCAGCGGATAGATGTTTGTAATTCGCGCACGTGGACTCCAGTTCCTGACGCTTCCATTTCGTGTCGCCGTCCGGGCCGAAAAACTCGGCGCGCAGGTTGTTGTCGATGCCGACCACGAACTGCGCCCGGCGATTATAATACTTCACGGCTTCTGAGCCGATCAAGCCGCAACTTCCTGTAACCAGAACTTTCACTTTGAGTTGCCCTCTATTAATTAGTGACAAGTGAGAACTTTGCAAAAGAGCAAAAGATTGTTTTTTAAAGGCAAAAATTTTGTGTTCACGCCGCTGCAACCACGGGAGCGCCGGGCGACGGATCCTTCCACACGAACATTTCCGGGAACACCATCGTCGCCGCGAGAGTTTTAAAATCATTCGGGCCCTCGGCTCTTTTCACGTCGAATGTGGAAAAATCGTGCAAATGGTTGAAGCCCGTCAGAAACGAAAATCCCAAATCGTAGCCGCAGGCCGCGGCCATTTGCAAAGTATCCGCGTTATAATGGCTTGGACTGCCAAAGGGATACGCAATGGAGCGCACGGTTTGGCCGATTTTCGCTTCGAGGATGACTTTGGGCAGCGCCATTTCCCGGCGCTGCGCCGCGGCATCCAAACGTGACAGACAGGGATGCGTGTGCGTATGCGCGCCGATGGTCACATTCTTCTGCGAAACCTCAAGAATCTCATTCCAGGTCATTAATTCGCGGTCTTGCTCTTCCAGCGACGGCAAAGCGACCTCACAGGTTTCAACGAGGTGGGTGATTAAAATTTTGTTCTCCTCGGCGGTGCCCATTTTCGCTTTAGCCTGCAAACGCTTAATCACCTCCTGCCAATGCCGGCGCAAATCAAAGCGTTCTTCATCAACAAGCAAAGAAGGCTTCGCGGTTTTTTTGAGGAGCCAGGCAATGATATCCCAATGGCCGACCCGGCGCGTGCCGATGGAATCGGTGGGAATGAAAAAGGTCGCAGGAATGCCCAGCTCTTTCAGAATGGGGTACGCGATCGTGTAATTATCGCGATAGCCGTCGTCGAACGTCACGAGAGCACTAGGCTTGGTGAAGCTCTTTTTCGAACGCAGACACTCAATGATATTCTGCTCGGAAACAAGGTGCGTGTTGTCCTTCAACCATTGCATCTGGCGCCGGAATTCCGCGGCCGTGGGGCCAAATACGAAATTATCAAATGGCGTGGTGAAATCCGCGGCGTCGGGGCGCAAGCGATGATAATTAAAAACGATCAGCCGGTTTTTGCACCGGGTCCGAAAGAAATTGAGCAGTCGGCAATGATATAAAAGCTTTGCGAGATGTTCTTTTTTTCTATGCATAATTTTCGGCCAGAAATTTTTTCTAATACCGTCAGCTTCATTTCTGTTGTGCTGTGTCTTTGTTTGAAAATTCATAAGGCCCGAGGTCATACGCGGCGCCGAAGGGTCTTGGGTTGCCGTCGAAGTCTTTGAGCGGCGCGCCGAGCGGGCTGCCGGCGTCGCGCGCCGGCGAATCGCTGTGCAAACGATAATCATGTTTCAACAGATCGACACATTTAACCTCGTGAATGGTCACAGCAGCCGCCCCAAACGTTTCGGAGGGCTCGCCGCTTTTGAATAAATTATAGTCGATGTTAAATTTGTTCAGCACGCCGGCCTCGTCACGAATGGTTTGCGCGCCTTTGGCCGCCGTATTCTCCCAAAAAACATTGTTGCGAATCACGAGGCCGCCGCCATAGTTGCCCGGGCCGCCGTTTTGCAGGTAAATGCCGCCCCAATTGTTTTTGTTGTTGGCGTGAAAGAAATTGTTCACGATCTGCACGTTATAAAATTCGCCGTAAAGATGCGCCGGCCGGTCCAGCCAAAACGCGATGCCCCCGGCATTTTTATAAATCAGGTTGTTGTAAATCTTCACGTCGTGGGTGTCATATCGGCTTTCATGGTTTTCGACGCCAAGCATGATGCCGGCTTTGGCGCCGGAAGCGCCGTACACGCGGTTGCTGTAAATTTCGAGATGATGGGCCGCATCGATATAAATGTTCGGGCCGTTGTTGTCATAAACCCGGTTATGATGAATCAAACCGTTCGTCGCGCCATATTTGGCGTCAATGCCTTCTTCCTTGTTGGCGTAGACTTCGCAATTCGCCACTTCGAAGATATTGACGCCGCTCATCGTCACGGCCTCGTGCCACGCGCTGAGGCCGAGATCGTTGTTGTGATGAACCCGGCAGCCGTCAATCGTGATCTGCGAACCGCCTTCGCAAACGATACCACCATGATTGGAAAAAGCCGCCTCGCATTCTTGCACAATCAGTTCGCTGCAATTGACGGCTTGCAGGCCGTAACATCTGGAGTTTATCAAAGTGAGGCCGATGATTTTAATCCTGCTTTTGCCGGATAGAAAAATCAGCCCCAAGTCTTTTGCGGGCAAAGTTTTATTGCCGTCAAGAATGGCTTGCTCGCCGGGATAGTTGCGGAGCATGAAATATTTATTCGCCTCGCCGCTTGCGGTGATTTCGACGGCTTCGCGATAAATGCCAGCGCGAATGTAAATTGAATCCGCTGCGGCTGCGTTATTCAAGGCTTGTTGGATGGTCCGGTAAGCCATGCCGTCCAAACCGAAGCCATTGCGCTTGGCGATATTGTAATTGCCGGATGCGTAATCGCGGTCGAGGCGATTATCCACAAAGATGATCTTGGCGGCGGCTGGCATGGGGCAAAGCCAGCCGGCCCCGATCGCACACCCGCCGCAGGCAAAAAACGTTCTGATGGTATGATGAAAAAGTTTTTTATAATTCATTTTCGTGAACGATTAATTCTTTTGGTTTACGGTTCGGCTGGCGCCTTTTGGTCACGTCGTCGTAGATATTTTCATATCGCCGCGCCATGGCCGCCGCCGAGTATTTTTCGTGAATCGTGCGCTGCGCATTCATGGCCAGCCGCGCCGCTTCTTCGCGATGGCGCAAAAGATGCGTGAGCGCTTCGGCAATTTTGGGCGCCTCTTGCGCCGGCGCCAACATGCCGTTGTCGCGATGCCGCACGATTTGCGGTACGCCGCCGACGTTAGTGGCCACCACCGGCACCCCCGCCGCCATGGCCTCCAGCAACGCCATCGGTGTGCCTTCGCGCAACGACGTGAGCGCGAAAATTTCCATGAGCGCGTAAAATGCGGCCACCTCCGGCTGGAAGCCCGTAAAGATGACGTGGCGTTCGATTCCCAGCGTCTGAGCATATTCTTTCAGCACGCGCGCCTGCGGCCCGTCACCCACCAGCAGAAAGCGGACGTTCGGTTCTTTCGCTAAAACAATTTTGGCGGCCTCGAGAAAATACTTGGCGCCTTTTTCGACGCTGAGGCGGCCCACCGCGCCGACAACGCGTTCGTGGCTTGCGATACCCCAGCGCTCGCGCAAATTCAGTTCGCCGTTGCGGCGGTGGTTCAACTCGCGCCCGGCGATGCCATTGGCCACGACGGACATGGCCTGCGCCGGAACGCCAAGCTTCAACATCAGTTGCCGAACTTCTTCCGAGACGGCGATGACGCGGTCGAAAAAACGCAGCGCGAACGCATCCCAAGATTCAAAAACACTCACTAAAAAATTTTTTCTGATCCAGTTATGATTGGTCGCGACGATCGGCAGTTTCAACTGCTTCGCCGCGAGCAAGCCGTAAAAGCGGCTCTTAATTTCATGGCAGTGGAGCACGTCAATTTCGTTTGCTTTTAAGAGGCGCAACAGCTCCCGCCAAGTTTGCGCATCCAGCCGCTTGCGGCAACGAATCGCCGTTGTCTTTATACCGCGGCGGGCCGCTTCTTCCAGCAATTCGCGATGCGGGTCGCGATCTTCCACGAATGTCGCGAGGCGAACGTCAAAGCGTTCCGCACCGAAATGCGCCAGCAAATTGAGAATGACTCTCTCCGCGCCGTACAAGCCTTCGCTTTTGGTCAAATGCAAAACTTTGAGCCGTTTCATTTGATCTCACAGAGAAAATACAGCCAGCAGTCCTCAGTCGCCGCCAGGGCGCGTTCGCTTTTGATTTCCTCGCCGCTGGGAGAGAACACCCGCACGTCGCCAAAATGCGCCTGCAGTTGCTTGATTTGCTCGGCGGGCTTGATGTAATATGCCTGCATGCTGAAATCGTGCAGACCATCGTTGATGACGGCATGCGGCGCCTGCAGCGCCGCTTTGCGATTGAGGCCGCGGTTGTAATAATGATTCAACAAGAGCCAGTTCAGGATATTCTTGAGCGTTCGTCGGTTTTTTTTGTTCGGATTCTGCGCCAACCAGTGCTTCAGTTCAAATAACTGGGGGAGACTCTGCAGATTGTGCGTCGAAAAGCAAAAGTAGCCGCCGGCTTTGCCCACGCGGTGAATTTCTTCCAGCGCTTTCAAGCGGTCGTGGTGCGGAATATAATCCAGCCCGTTATAACTGAAGAGAATGAAATCAAAGACATCGTCTTCGAATTGGGCCATCTCCCGCGCGTCGCAGACGGCAAACGAAACGTGAGCCGGATAACCGGCAAAGCGTTTTCTGCACGCGACGATCATTTCCTCCGCATAATCGACCCCGACGTATTCATTGACAAGATTGGCGAAGTGCAGCGCCGTGCGTCCGCCGCCGACGCCGAGATCGAGCATTTTCATTCCGGCCAGACGCTCGCGCAGGAGATTGTATATCGTTTTTTCCGGCGGCAGCAAAGCACTGTCCTGAACATAAGCCGCAACCACGTCGCTGGTTTTGTAAGCGATGCGATTGGAGGTGCTAAAGCTCATTTCCGATTTCCCGCCGGCGATGTGAAGAGGTGAATTTAGCCGGAGGCGCAGCTCCTTCTCGTATGTGGCGATGATGTTCTGCCACTGATGATGGCGTTCGACGTACTGGCGGCCATGGCGCGCCAGTTCGCGCCGCAAAGCAGAATCATTGAGCAAACGCAGCGTCGCGCCGGCCAACTCTGCGGACGTATCGCCGATCAGCAGCTCGCGGCCGTTTTGGACCTTCAATCCTTCAATGGAAACGGTGCAGGCCACCACCGGCACGCCGAGAGCCAGCGCCTCGAGAATTTTGTTCAAGATGCCGCCGCCCATGCGCGTGGGAATGGCGGCGATGCCGGCGTTGCGCAAATACGGCCGAATGTCGTCGACGTAGCCGATGACTTCCACGGCCGGATCATTGGCCAGCGCGCGCACTTCGGCGGTTGCTTTCGCACCGATGATTTGGAATTTGACCTCGGGCCGGTCGCGGCGAACCAACGGCAGAACTTCTCGAGCAAAATGCACGACGGCATCGATGTTGGGCGGATAATCCATGCGGCCCACAAAGCAAATCGTGGTCGCCTTTTCTTTGGGCGGCTCGAAGAAGAAGAACTCCAGATCGACGCCATTCGTGAGACAATTTTTCGCCGGGGTCCTTGGATTGAGCGCCAGCAGTTCCTGCGCATTGGCGCCGGTGAGCGTCGCGACCAAATCGGCAGTTTTGCCGAATTTTTTTTCACGGTTGCGCCAGACCCACCAATAGCCGAAAGTTTTCAAGCGGGACGCTAAATTTTTTTCCACGGCCATTTGCTTGCGGAAGGACGTGTCCCCGACGCTATGCACCACCATGACTTTCAAGCTTGGCCATTCCGGGCGCAAATAGATGGAGGCATGATCGTCGGCCGCTTCGACCACGTCAAAGCCCTGTGCCGCGACGTTTTCGCACAACCAGCTTTGCGCTTCCGAACTCACGTGTTCGATCAAATAATACGGCTCGCGTTTCCACAGGCTTCGGACAAGGCCCGCCATCTTGCCGGCGGCGGTCTCTGGTTTGCGAAGAGGCGGAATTTTGAACAATTTCAGGGTGCAAACTTTTTCGACTTCGGCGATATGCTCCGGTTTCACCTCTTCGGAGCAGATGCACAGCAGCGTCACGTCGTTGCGTTCCGCGAGCCAGCGCAAACGATGATAGGTCGGGATTTTCGAGCCGTTGTCGGGCGGATAAGGAAACACGGTGGCGATCGTCAAAATTTTCAAGGGTGTTGTCCGCTCGCCGGCGGCGGGGGCTGCTTTTGCCTCATGGCGCGTTTTCTTAAGATGCGACCGCAGTTGCGCGCGCAAGCCATCCTGATTTTGTTGATGCCACTTGATTTCTTCCACGAAATTCGTGAACATGTTTTCGTATTTCATTGCCTCTCCGCTTTCTTGTTGGATGGCCGTCAAATAAAATGGCAGCTCGTTCAATCTTTTGTAGCAAAACAGCGCCGGCATGGCGTCGATTTCTTCGGGCGTCAATTCGCCGAAGCGTTGATAAGATTCCAAAAAAGTTTTGGCCAGTTCTTTGTCGTAATAGCCTTTGCGCGTGAGGGAAAAAATAAACAGCGCAAAGATCACGTCCTTCGCCTTCCAATCCTGATGCGCATCCATGAGGTCGAGAATGCCGGATAATTTACCGTGCCGGAAAATCAAATTATAAGGGCCGTAGTCTTCATGAATGATGCCGCGCGGCAAAGTCCCGCCATACGGGATCGCGGTCAAGCTTTCGTTTACCGCTGCCAGCGTGGCGTTTAAAAAGCCGTGATGCGCATTGAAGAAGCGATTGAAGTCGCTGCCCGTTGCCGCCGGCGCCGTCTGTTCGCGGTAGGCCGCGAATTTCACCTTCGTTTCCGCGTCGTTGCGCCAGGCGCGATTTCCTGCCGGAGTAAAGTCCGTGGTCACGCGATGGAAACGTCCCAGCGCTTCCGCGGCCTGGCGAAGATGCCGCAATTTCTCCTGGCGCAGTGCGTGATAATTATGAAGCTGATAGCCGGCAATAAAATCGAAGAACGTGTAATACTTTTGATCGATCTCGACAAAAGTCTCGCCGTCGCGCGTGAAGCGCGGGGGCGCGACGGGCAGTTGCTGCGCGTGCAGGTATGCGAGCAAAGAATGCTCGTAGAGCAGGCGGTTGCGATCAACGTTGCGCACGTGTTCCCGCAGAATGATTTTGCCCGCGGCGGTTTCGAAGAGATAGGTGCCGGTATCATGCACCTGGTCGCGCCGGCTCACTTGCCATTGCCGACGGAACTCGAGGCCGTAGGCTTGCGAGAGCCGCTGCACGATTTCGGCGGACAGCAATTCGCCGCTGGATTGCCGCCGGGCTTTTGGAAGAAGCGTGTCAGGTCGAGGAATGAGCACTGGAAAATTATATTTGTAATTTATTTGTGATTTGGCTTTTGGTATTTTTTTTATCCGCGCAATGTCACGAGCTTGGCCTTTTGCTGCCAGACCGTGCGAAACATGTCCTTCTCTTCCGCGGAAAAAGTATTCATCAACAGCAAGAGGCCGAGATAAACCACGCCGGAGGCTGCGATGACTAAAAACAGATTTTGCTCACGCAACACATAAGTGAACGCGCCCATGAACGCGCCCGCGAACAGCGTCTTCAACAGCGCGGACGAGAGCGGAATCGTAAAGAGCAAACGTGAAACAAAGTACTGTTGCGCCAGCAGAAAGACGACAATGGAGATCAGCGTCGCAATCACGGCGCCCAATTGGCTATAGCGCGGAATCAGCGCCAAATTGAGGCCGACGTTCATCAGCATGGCGATCGCGTTGCACGCCAAGTCCAATCGCTGATTCTTGCTCGCCACCAGCGCGCGCGCGTAAATCATGGCGAGGGGAAAAAGGCAAATGGTCCAAATCAAGCCGCGCAGCATGGTTGCCGAAGCGGCGAACTCTCTTCCATAAATCAGCGCAATGATCGGATCGGCCAGCACCGTGACGCCAAGTGAAATCGGAAAAGTCAGCATGAACAGATAGCGTATCGATAGCGCGCATTTGCGCTGAAAAGATTCCCGCGACGCCGCGAAGGATGAGGCGAGCAGCGGGAACAGGGCGGAGATGTAGCTGTACGACAAGCCTTTCAGGATTTCCATCAAACGATACGCGGCGCTGTAATAGCCGGCTTGATCCGTGCCTTTCATTTTGGAGAGCATGATGACGTCGATCTTCCAATAAGTCGTCGTGATCACCGAAGTCAGCAGAAAGGTCACGGTCTGTTTAACCAGCGTCAAGGCCAGCCGGCGATCGAATTGTTTTGCCGGGCGAATGCCGGCGCGAAAGAGCATGAAGAAATAAAGCGCGCAAATCAGCACGCGCGTCAGCAGCAGCGCGCCGATCAATCCAATCAAACCGTAGCCCAGAGAAATGGCCAGAATGCCCAACCCAACGCGAAACACGGCTTCGAGAATCGTCGCGAGCGAGCGCAGCTCCATGCGTTGCATGCCTTCCAGAAAAGATTGCGCATAGTCCGTCAAGACAAAGAAGACCAGCGACAGGCTGAGCAAGCCGATGCCGGCGTTGATCGACGCGGGATAGGCCATGACCTGCAAAATGACGTAGAGCACGCCCAGCGCGAGCAGGGAAGAGGCGACGCCGATCACGATGGCGGTCGTGAGAAACACGCCGGCTTGCGACTTGTTGGCGGCGACGTCGCGCACGATCAAATGGTGCAAGCCGAGCTGCGCGAGTTTTTCAAAGAAAAATAAAAACGCCGTGATGGTCGAATATTCGCCCAAACCTTCGGTGCCGAGCAGGCGTGAAATATAAACCACGAGCAATACGGATATGAGCGGTGCCGATACTTCGGCGAGCGTCAAATAGATCGTATTTTTTAAAAGCTTGGTGACGGTGTTCATGTTCTATTGCAATTCAAATCTTTGTAAAAAATTTTCACAAGGAGTAATGCCTGATTCGCGGGAAAAAATGTAGCGCGCCGCTCACGGGTAGACCAGATGTCTGCGCTACTCTTCTCGTTGCTGCTCCGGCGCCGAGCATCCGAAAGTGCCCAGGGCAGCGGTCAGTGCGACCATGAGCCAATATTGGTTCAAGTCGATGCAACAGTTGTAGCTTTCAAAATTCATGTGAATCGCATAGACCAGGATCGCGCCGAAGACGCCGGCGCCGATGGTCGCCACGAAGCGATCCTGCCGGCGCGTGAGGCGTAGCGCCGAAATGAGCGCGATAATGGCAATCGCCACAAAGCTGAGCACCCCTCCGATGCCGGTCTCCGACCAGAGCAGCAGATATTTGCTGTGCACCATGTAATCCCAATGGTAATACATTTCGCGCACGGTGTAGGCCGCCATCTGCGCGGTGTAGGTGTTGATGCCGATGCCCAACAGCGGATGGGCCGTGATCATATTCGCGGCGGTGGTGAAAAGATTGGCGCGATTCTCCAAATTCTCCGAGCCTTCGCCGACGCGCGAGAGAATCGCGTCTTGAAAAACGATGACCAACACCAGCACCGGCAAGAGCGCCCACGCGAGGCGGCGGAATCTGAGCAATCCTTGTTTCATCAGCAGGAAGGAGGTTGGCAGCATCGCGCTGAAAAGCGCGAGCCAGGTGGCGCGGCTGAACGTGAGCAGCACGCCCACGGCGCCGAGCAACAGCGCGGCGCCGGCAAAAAGTTTTTCTTTCTTGTTATCTAAAATCAGGAATTGCGCAAACGTCACCGGAATGATGCCGGCCATATAGGGGGCGGCATAATTCGGCGAGCCGGTCACGCCGCCGGCGCGAAAAACCGTGGAATACGGATCCTGGCCGAAGACTTGAAAGTTGAGCGTAAAGTTGGTCTTGAGCGCGAATTGCAAAATGCAAACGCCGCCCTGAATGAACATGCCGATTTGCAGCGCCAATAAAATCAGCTTCAGCTCTTTAACGGTTTTGACGTGATTCGCAATGTAAAAGTAAAAGACAAACGTCTCAATCCAGCTCAAGAGGCCGTAGAAACTCAGCGTGTGATCGTTCGAATTGACGAACGAGAAAATCCCCGCCAGTATCATGGCCAGAAACGGAACGGTCGTTGGCGGAAAAAAGCGAAACCGATGCCGGTTTGGGCCAAACAGCGCCAGCAGCACGAGCAGCATGAGGCAGATCTGAAAATTGCCGATGACAACGCCGTCCGAGATGCCGACGTAACCCTCGACGTAGGTGAGGTGAAAATCGAAGTTCACCAAAATGCCGATAATCAAAAAGACCAGCAGCGCGGGCCGGGCTTTGGTGGCAAACACGGTGAAGAGCAAAATGCTAAAACCGCCGAAGGCGGCAATCAACCATTTGGTGGGCAATCCCAACAAGATCAGAACGATGAGACCGAGCGCCACGCCGCCGACCAGCACGCCGAGCGTGTGCAGCGCTTTGGCCTCGGGAAAGAAGCGCGAAGTGGACTCCATCTTCATCGTGCCGCTCCGTTGTTTATGGGCACAGGATAAATTTTTTCCTGCAACGTTTGAAACTGCTTTTCCCAGGCCTGCAACTTGGCGGTTTTGAAAGCGGCCATTGCCGCGGCCAGTTGCGTTCGTTGTTGCAGCGCTTGATCAATGCCGGCGGCAATAGCCGCGGCGCGGTTGTCCACGTAAACCGCGCCCGCCGGAAAAAGCTGGCGAATGATCTGCAAATCGGAAACGATCAATGGTTTGGCAAACGCCAGCGCCTCGGTGGCGCCGCTCGGTTGCGTGCCGTCTTGCGTGGTTAAAACCAAAATCGCGTCGGCGCTAGCCAGCAGGCCGTTAAATTCCGGTAGCGGCAAAAAGCCGGTGAAAATAACGTTTTTGTCAAAGCCGTTCGCATATTGGGCCGGCAGTTTTTCGGCGTACCACGTCAGATAAAAATCGACGTGGCCCAGCTCGCGTGTGGCGTTTTGCAGATCGGCCAACGGCTCGTCAACGTCATAAGAGCAAGGCACGACGACGCGGGGCCGGCCGGTGTTGCCGTTCAAGTGTTTTGGAAGCGGCGCGCGATTGGAAAGCGCCTCCGGCGGGCGATCCATCAACAGCGTGTGCGGAAGCTGCTGCGCTTGCGCCTGCTGCGCCATCGCGGGGTTGTGAACGATGACCGTCGCTGCTTTGCGCAACACGGCTTTGGCCAAAGGCAGCTTGTTCCAATAGCTGCCGTTGATCATCGGATTGTGCGCGTCTACGATATATTTGGCGCCCGTCAGAGCGCTGTAAAGGAAAGCGACATAAACCGGAAAGGTTGGCGGCGCTTGCACGTAAAACATCGCGGGTTTGTGCCGGAACAGCAGACGCCAGGTTTCAAAAAATTTGACGGCGTAAGAAACGGCTTTGTGCAGGTTGCTGCGCTCTTCCCAGGGATAGTGCAGGTAAATCGCGCGTGCGCCCAAACGTTCTTTAAAGGCGTCCACGCGCCGTTGATAGGCTTTCCAAACAATGAAAAGCGTTGCGCTATTCTCGTTCATGTTCGTTCTCATCGTGCGGCACTTGCCGCAACCAAAAGAATTTTTAATTGACAATCGTCAATTGATAATTCAAAATCCCTGGCCTGCGGGAGAGCAGGCTTTGTGAGCACGCTGGTTTTTTACACGGCGCCGGAGCCGCGGATGACGGCCGGAATCGTTTTTAGCAGCGTGAGCAGATCAAGGCCAAAAGACCAGCGCTGCACGTAATACATGTCCAGCTTTTCCATGCCGCTGATAGTGAGGTCGCTGCGCCCCGAAACCTGCCATAGGCCGGTCATACCGGGGAGCGCGCGGCTGCGCATCACGCGGATTTCCGGCGCGATTTCCTGATGATGATAGATCGGCAATGGCCGCGGGCCGACCAGCGACATCTCGCCGCGCAACACGTTGATGAGTTGCGGTAATTCATCCAACGAAGTTTTGCGGATGAAGGCGCCGATGGGCGTGATGCGCGGATCTTTTCTCAGCTTGAAATGCGTGAACCATTCGCGGCGCAACTCTTCATCTTCGGCCAGCTTGCGGTCCAACATTTCCTGCGCGTTTGGGAGCATGCTGCGAAATTTGAGCATTTTGAAACGCCGGCCATTGCGCCCGATGCGTTCCTGCGCAAAAAAGATCGGGCCGGGAGAAGAGAGCTTGATCATAAGTGCCAATACCGCCAAAATCGGCGACAGCATGAGCAGCAACAACAGCGAACAGAAGATATCAAACGAGCGCTTCAACACCTTGTAAGCCCAGCTATTCATGGGAGACGAAGCCGCCGTCAACACGGGCAAATCCACCAATTTCTTGAGCGTGGGGCGTGCCTGGGCGCGATTGAAAAAATCCGGAACCACCTCCGTCTCGATGCCGGCTCTGGCGCAGGAAGCGATCAATTGCGTTATTTTATCATACGCGCGAAACGGCAGTGCAATGATCACTTTATCGACGCTGTGGCTGTCCGTAATCTCGACCACTTCATGCGTGCGGCCAAGCACTTCGACGCCGTAATCTTTTTTAAAATAGCCGTTGCGAACGCGATCATCCAGCAGGCCGACCAGCCGATAGCCGTAATCGGGATTGTGCGTGACGGCTTTCAGCACTTGTTCTCCCAGCTCTCCGGCGCCGACAACAAGCAATCGTTGGTTTTTATGCTTTATCATCGTAGTCATTCTTTGCCAAATTAAATCGTATCAGAAGGATTTCGGTCTCATGCCAAGACCGGCGGGTTTCTTATCCATAATTCAATGCTTGCCGCGGCGGCGCCGCCAAAGGTGAATTAAATTTTTTCAAGCGCGAAAACTGCAACAAGAACAGGGCCACATAGGCCGGATTCAACAAGAGATAACGTCGCCACAAGCGCCGCGGCTCTTGTAGCAGGCGAAAGAACCATTCCAACCCGAGGCGTTGGAGGCGAGGCGGCGCCTGTGGCAACAGTCCGGCGTGGAAATCAAACGCGGCGCCGATGGCCAGGATGGGCATGCAGAGCCGCTCGCGATATTCGTAGGCCCACACTTCCTGGCGGGGACAACCCAACCCGGCGAAGACGATGCTCGCGCCGCTGGCTTTGATTCGGGCGGCGATTTCCTCTTTTTCCTGATCGGTTGTCCTTCTAAATTTTGAAGCTTCGGCGCCGGCTATTTTCAGCCCCGGAAAGCGCGCCGTTAAATTTTCCGCCAGTTTTTGCAACACGTGTTCGCGGCTGCCATATAGAAAAATGGCAAGATTTTCCCGCGCCGCGGCCTCGCTAACTTTGAGTGCCAGCGTCGGACCATAGACGCGCTCGGACAACGCCGCGCCGTGGAGCAAATTCAACGCCCAACGCACTGGCTGCCCGTCCGGCGCCACCAAATCCAGGTGATTCAACCGGTAGCGATGCGCCGCGTCTGAAACCCCGGTCATCACGCCGTGCACCGCCAGTGCGGAAACGGTCATGGGCTGTTGCCGCCTGGCGCTGGCGATAATCTTTTCGACGGCGGCTTCGTAATCGACGGCGTCGACCAAAACGCCGAGCAGGTTTTTTTTGCCGCGAGCAATCATAAAATTTTCCTCATCATCTTATAACGTTTGATGCAACCACGGCGGAAGATACGACTTCCACCGGTTCAACACGGCGCCGAGGATGTTCACTCGGGCGTTGTTCAAAAGACGTTGGGCTTCGGCGATTGCCTGCCGCCGCGTCTGGCTCGCTTGCACGACTAAAACCACGCCGTCACACAACTTGCTCAAAACCACGCCGTCGGCATGCGAGAGAATCGCCGGCAGATCAATCAGCACAAATTCGAATTTGGGTTTCACCGCGCGCAAAAACAGGCGAAATTTATCGGCGTTGATTTGCGCCAGCGGCGTCTGCCAGCCCTGACCGATGGTTAACACTTGCAAAGCCATTGCTGGCGCATTTACCAATACCGCCGGGTTGGAAACGTTGTGAGGCAGTTTGGCGGTGCGCGACCGCAGCGACTGCACCGCGGTTTTGAAGAGCACCGGCGAAGACGCCCCCCTTTGCAGCAAATCTAAAAGCCCGATTTCGTTGGCGAGGCCGAACATTTTGTGCAAGCTCGGATGGCGAAGTTGGGCGTCAACCAGCAAGGCGCCTGCTTTGCGGCGAGTCGTTTGGTTTGCCATCAGCATCGCCATGCTGACGGTGAGCGTCGACGTTCCTTCGCCGGGCAGGGCGCTCGTCACGCCGATAATTTTGAGCCGCCTGGCTTTCGCCGACATGCGGAGGTTGGTCACCACGCTCTGGAAGTCAAACAAACCTTCCGGAACGTGATGCGAAGAACGCCATAACTGCGGCAGCAGGTTCTCGTCGGCCTTTGGTTCGCCGGCGTTTAATTTGATCGGCAGGGCGCCGGTATTCACGACGACTTTCTGTTTCTTCATTATTGTCTATCCTTGCCGTCAAATTCGACGCGATAAATTTCCCGCACGGAACCGAGCGTCGGCAGGTTCAGCAATCTTTCCAGATCGTCCGGCGCGTCAATCGTGCGATCAAGAAATTCCACGAGAAAGGCCAATGCCACGCCCGCCAACAATCCCACCACCAGGGCGATGGCGACGTTTATGGCTCTTTTGGGCCGCACCGGCTCGGTGGGCGCCGTCGCCGGGCTGATCACTTTGATTTTGACGCCGCGTTCCAATTTCCCCTGCGCGATTCTGGCTTCCTCGCGCTGTTTCAAGAGCATGGAGAACACTTCACGATTGTCGTCAATACCGCGGCTGAGCTGAGAAAGCTCGTACTCCTTGTGCGCGAAGCCCTTTAATTCATGCTGAATTTTTGCCACCGCCGTTTCCAGCAACTGCTCTTCCGCTTGCAAGACTTTGATGGACATTTCTTCCATGCGCACGATTTGCTCGATCTCGTTTTTGATCTTGGCTTTGGTGGCGGCGATTTCCTGATTGAGGTTGACGACTTCTTCATACTGCGGCGTAAATTTTTGCAGAAGCTGCTCGCGCCGAATCTCCATGTCCAACAGATCGCCGCGCAGTTTGGCAATGTACTTTTCCTGGCTCGGCCGGTCGCTGGTTTCAGTGGAGGGGATGCTCAAATCCTGGCCGCCGTGCAATTGTTGCTTGATCACGGCCAGCGAGGCTTCCTTGCCCATGCGCTTGGTGCGCACCGCGGTGATGCTGCGATCATAATCGGCCAGCTTGGTCAGCAGAATTTCCCGCTGCTGCTCCGGTGAAATGATTTCCCGATCCTGCTTGAACTCGGCTTGATGCGCCTCGAGTTGACGCAGTTTCTCGTCGGCCACTTGCATCTGCTTTTCAAAAAATTTGTACTCCGCTGATTCATCAAACAATTCGGTGCGATAGCTGATATAAGCTTCGATCACCTGGTTAACGGCTTGCGCGGCAAGCTCTGGGGATTCGGCCTCATAGCTGAGGTCGATTACATTGCTGTTTTTGGCGCTGCTGGCGAGCAGGTTTTTGCGAAATTTCTTGGCGATTGTGGCCAGGTGAAACACGCTGTCGGTCGCCGAAAAATTTTCCTCGCCGGCCGCGCGTTCCAAGCCCAAGGCCTTGACGGCGCGTACTGCCACCGGCTGGCTGTCGATGATTTCGATCTCGGTGTTGATCCAGTCATACTGCTCGTGGTCCTGGCGGAGGCTCAAACCAAACAACAGCGATTTGTCGGGGTCCATGACCCGTTCAACGATGATCTTCGAGCTGGCGACGAAGATATGAGGCATCAGCAGGCTGCCGATCGCCACGGTAGCCACTAAGGCCGCCCAGACGAGCAGAATGATTTTTTTGCGTTTGAACAGAATCGTGAGCAGGCGTTGCAGCGACATCGACGATTCGTATTTCATTTCATGGTTATGGAGTTTATGCATGCGTTTTATGCCGGTTTAATGAAACGGTTTGGTCTTAACGATTTTTCCACCAGATCGCGCGCAAATAAGTGTCCAATGGCGGCAGCACGCCGTCATAGAAGCGTTTTAAGAACGTGTCGACATTAGCGAAAAAAGTTTTCGGCACATAAATGACGTCTTGCGCCTGCACCAGCAGGCCGGCCTCGTCGCGGTCCTTGAGCGCGCGGTTCATATCGAGCTTGAAGGCGAGCACGCCATTTTTTTCGTCGCGCCGCAGAATCATCACGCTACCAAGTTGGGCCGTCTCTTTATGGCCGCCGGCAGTTGCCACCGCCTGAAAAACATTCAGCTCTCTTTGTAACGGGAAGCCGCCGGGGTTATTGACTTCACCCAACACATAAAACTGGTAGCCGCCGAACTGGCGCACGAAAACGGTGACTTCCGGGTCGCGCACAAATCCGGCATACGTGGCGGTAATAAGGCTATCCAAATGCAAAGGCGTCATGCCCGTGACCGTAATGTCGCCCATTTTTTCGAGCGTGATGCGGCCATCCGGCCGCACGGCGACGGTCTCATTGAAACGATCATTGTTGAAAAATTTGATCTCGACGATATCACCGAATCCCAACCGATATTCGGGAACTGCGGGAGCAGGCGCTGCGACCGCACCGGTTTCGCTGGTGGGAGCCGTGTATTTAGCATTCAGTGCCGGCCCAGAGTAACAACCGGCCAACGCTCCAAACGGCAGCAGGCCGAAGAGTAAACTTTTTAATGCTTTCATTCCTGTGTATTCCGATTTTGCATTTTGAGGCAACAAAAAAGGCGCAACCGCCAAACTCTTGACAACAGAGTCTGAAACGATTGCGCCTTCGACTTGCAAGCCTTTCGACCCGCCGGCAATATCCGGCGAACCCAACCTGCACGCCAAGGTTCCCACAACCTGGCACGAAACGTTAAAAATTTTATGCCGCCTTTAATTTTCCTCTTGGCGTTTTGACAGCCGCCGTAGTTTTAAGCAAGCGAAATGCCATAAAACGAGAAAAATGCGCTTCGAATTTATTCTTGAAATCACTGAAATTAAATCACGGCAAGATTTTTTAAAAATGTTCTGATTCCCGATTGGAATATTTTATGCCTATACATTTGCTCACGTTGAAATGAAACGTGCCAATTCGAAGCGTCCCGCTTTCAAAGTTAACTCGTTGCGAAAAATGCAAAGATTTACTCGGCGCAACTTGACTTTCATTCGAAACTTGCTATCTTATTTTCTGGAGAAAACTCGCATGAAACGTTTGGCCATTGTTGTGTTGTTCAAGATTATTCTTATTTCCGGCTGCGCGTCGTTGCAACAATTGCAGGATACGCTGCTCAATGTGAAGCGTTTGCAATTCAAGCTCGACGGCGTGACGCCAGGCACGTTGGCGGGAATTAATCTGGCGGCGATTGACAGCCCCGCGAAGCTCAGCGTGCTGGACGGCTTGAAGCTCGCCAATGCATTTCGGCAAAAATCATTGCCGATGTCGTTGACGTTAAACGTTGCGGCGAAAAATCCCAACGACGGCACCGGCGGCGGCTCGCAGAAAGCGGCGCTGCTCAAAGCGCTGGCGTGGACGCTGAAGATTGACGGCAAGGAAACCATTACCGGCGATATTTCGAGTCCCATTGAAATTCCGGGCACGGGGCAAGCGACGGTGATTCCGCTCCAACTGTCGCTCGATCTGTATAAATTTTTCGGTGAGCAAGGTTATGATAGCTTGTTGAACCTCGCACTGGCAATTGCCGGGCAAAAGGGGAGCACGTCCCGCCTCACCCTCTCGGCGGTTCCCACGGTTTCAGTGGCTGGGTTGGATTTAAAATATCCGGGGCAAATTGAAATTGTAGACAAGGAATTTACGAATCCGTAACGAAATAGCTGATAGGCGAAAGGCGTCGAGCGAAGGGATCGCCCTTCACCCAACTTTCAACGCGATTCTCCGAGCTTTTGCTTGACTTTCTGTTGCGAATCAGTTATATTTTTAGATGTTTAATTCATTACGTTTTACTCTTTATGTTTTACAAAAGATCACGCTCCTGCCGTTTGCGGGCGTGATTTATTGTTTGCTCTGGAGGAGTTATCTGAATGCAGCGTAATAATCTATTGCGTACAATTATTATTGTACTGGCGGTGTCATGGTCGCTCTGGCAGCTTTACCCGACGTTTACCGTCGGCGGCCAGAAGCAGGAGGCGGAGAGTTATTTCACGAAAATAGAACAGCAAACCGGCTTGCAACGTGATGAGATCAATGAAGCGTTGAACGCCGGCCAGTTGGCGCAGCGCGTCAGCGCCCGGCTTCGCGACAAATCCCCCGCGAATTTGCAGGCGATTTCAAAAGATGCCGCCGCCTTGATCGCACTGCACGACAAAATCAGCAGGAACGACGCGAAGGCGATCAAGCGCGGCCTGGATTTGCAGGGCGGTACATATCTCGTTTACGAAACCGATCTGCCGCAATTGATGCGCGACGTGGCGAAGAACAAAGACGCGCGTTTTGAAGAAATCATGAAAGAGCTGGACCAGGTCGCGGCCACGCCGAATGCGGATTATTTTGCGGCGCTGCAGCAAAAATTCAGCGCCGCCGGCATTCGACTCAGCCGTTATTTCGGCTCCCGCGCGCAAACCGATGGGCAAATCATCGATGAGCTGAAAAAAGAAGTGGACGATGCGATCGCGCGCAATTTGGAAATTCTGCGCAATCGCGCCGACCAGTTCGGCGTCGCCGAGCCTAACATCGCCCAACAGGGCAGCCGCCGCGTCGTCGTTGAGCTGGCCGGCATCACCGACGTTAACCGCGCTAAGAATATTATCGGCAAAACGGCGCTGCTCGAATTCAAGCTCGCCAAGGATCCGGAAGTTTTTCGGGATGTGCTCAGCAAAATTGACAATTTGCTAAAACGCGATTTGGCTGCGCAAAAAGGCGCGCTATTGGGAGCAGCGGACTCGGCTGGCAGCGATACAACCGGCGCCAGCGGCAAAGTGAGCCAGGACAAAGCGATTGGCGTTTCTGAATTATTTGGCGGCTCATCAATTGTGTCAACGGATTCACAGAGTTCCGTACTCGATTCGGCCCTTGTTGACCCGGAAATTTTTAAAGAGAATCCCTTTCAAGCTCTTGCGCGCAACCTCGATCGCGGCACCAATGACGTTCCCGTCCCTGCCAAAAACTATCGTCTGATTGAACGCATCATCAACAGCCCGGAAGTGCAAAAGCTTATTCCGCCAGATGTCGAATTTGCTTGGTCACACAAACCGGAAAAAGTGGCGGATGTCGATTATTATACGCTGTACTTACTTAAAAAAGAACCGGAGCTAAACGGCGCCTTGTTGACGAGCGCGCGTCAACAGCTTGCCAGCGGCGCTGGCCTGACCCGGCAGGGTGAATGGACCGTCTCCATGCAGTTCAATGATGAAGGCACCAAAACCTTCTCGCGCGTCACCGGCGCCAATGTGAATAAGCGCCTCGCGATCATGCTCGACAATAACGTCGTGATGGCGCCCAATATTAAAGAACGCATTCCCAGCGGCTCGGCGTCGATTGAAGGCAATATGGACGCTAACGAAGCGAAGGATCTGGCTATTGTGTTGCGCGCCGGTTCGTTACAGGCGCCGATGCAGGTGATCGAAGAACGAACCGTCGGGCCTTCGCTCGGCGAAGATTCCATCTCGAAAGGCACTTGGGCGGCGATGATTAGCTTGATTCTGGTGATGATTTTTATGGCGGTTTACTACAAACTTTCCGGCCTGCTTGCCGATATGGCGCTGACATTGAATATTGTCATGTTGCTGGCGTGCATGGCCTTTCTCAAAGCCACGCTGACCCTGCCGGGTATTGCCGGCATTATTTTAACCATCGGTATGGCGGTGGATGCGAACGTGCTGATTTTCGAGCGTATTCGCGAAGAATTGCGCACCGGCAAAACCGTCCGCACGGCAATTGACGCCGGCTATGATCGCGCTTTCTGGACGATATTTGACGCCAATATCACGACGTTGCTCACCGCGCTGGTGCTTTATCAATTCGGCACCGGCCCGATCAAAGGCTTTGCCGTCACGCTGATGTTCGGCATCGCGGTCAGCATGTTTACGGCGATCGTCGTCACCCGCGTGGTTTATGATTATGCCACCCGGCGCTTCAATCTAAAGACTTTGAGTATTTGACGATATAAATTTTTGAATGGAGACGTTGAATTCCCATGATGCAATTTTTTGGTGAAACCCATATTGATTTTATCAAGCTGCGCTGGAAGGCCACCGCGGTTTCGGCCCTTATCATTCTGGCCGGCATCGTGTCGATGATC
>Ga0187893_10005904_pt1 | contig 21435 bp, 20 predicted proteins | sample MA1701074metaG_FD_139574 | JGI IMG/M metagenome (GOLD analysis project Ga0187893, IMG submission 139574) | White microbial mat communities from a basaltic lava cave in the Kipuka Kanohina Cave System on the Island of Hawaii, USA - MA170107-4 metaG ...
ACCTCGCTGAGCAGGCCGACCTCGAGGCCCCAGTCGCTCGGGATGCGGATGCTCCGCGCGAGATCCGTGGTCATCGCGCACTCGCCGGCCAGCGTGAAGCGGAACGAGTCGAGGTACTCGAGCAGCGGGTTCGGGCCGAGCACCGACTTCATGGCGCGCAGGAGCGGCGTCATGAAGAGCCGCGTGACGCGGCCGTAGAGCCGGTCCGTGACGCGCGCGTAGTAGCCCTTCGCGAACTCGTAGTTCATGTTGCGATTCACGAGCGGGAAGCAGAGCCGTGCGAGCAGCTCGCGGTCGTAGTCGCGGATGTCGCAGTCGTGGACCGCGATCACGCGCGCGAGGTCGGTCGAGAGCACGTAGCCGAAGGCGAGCCACACGCCGCGCCCCTTGCCGGGGCCGCCCGGCTCGAGGCCCTCGTGGCGCAGCGTCTCGTACAGCTCCTGGATGCGCGGGCCGCCGTCCCAGAGCAGCGTCGGCGGCGCGCCGCCGCGCGTCCGCACCGGCGCGAAGGCGTCGCGCATCTCGTTGAACTCGGAGGGGCGGTCGGTGCCCGCCACGCTCACCACGACCTGCGCGAGGTAGGTGACGCGCGTCAGCTCGTCGATCAGGCTCTTGAGCGCCCCGTCGTGGAGCTCCGAGTAGAGGCAGGGCAGCACGAGCGCGATGGGGCGCATGCGGGCGTGCGCGCGCAGCTCGCGCTCGAGGCGATCGACGTCCGGCCGCCCCAGCCGATGCAGGGTGCTGATCACGCCGGTCTGGTGAAAATCGGCCATGGACCCGAGACGCTCGCCCGCCTCGGCGGGGTTCGCAAGCGCCGCTGCGAGCAGCGCTCAGATCCGGTCGCCGAACTCCTCGAGCAGCCGCAGCGCCTCGGGATCCACCTCGAGGAAGGAGAGCCCGATGTCGGTCGTGAGCGGATCCACCTCGGTCGCCCAGGCCACCTGCCCCACCGCCACGACCGTGTGCTCGCCCAGGTTGAAGGTGACCCGGATCGTGTCCCCGAGCTCGAGCTCGCAGCCGACTGTCTCGAAGCGGATCCCGCCGGCGGACAGGTTCTTGCCGACCGCCAGCTGATCGCGCGCGTCGAGCAGCGAGAACGAGATCACCTGATCCGTCGAGATGCGCGGGTATTTTCGGCGGTCCTCCACGCCGAGGCCCCCCTGTGCGGCAGCGACGCCGCGAGGCGCTCATCGGCGAGGCGCGGCGGGGGCTTGAGGCGGGCGCCTGCGCCCGGGGGGCCGGCGGGCGGGCTCAGCGCCGGGGCGTGAAGAGGTCGAGCTGGCGGTCGTCGCGGCGCTTCTGGACGAGCGTGCTGACCGCGAGGCCGAGGCCGCGGATCGGCCGCGAGCCGGCCTGGGTGCGCGCCAGGAGGTCCGCGGCGAGCGCGAGCAGCTCGGACGCACGGGCGAGCGCGTGCTTCTCGGTGCGGCTCCGCGTGGTCTCCTCGTGGTCGGCGTAGCGGACCTTCAGCACCAGGCGCTTCGCGGCGAGACGCTCGCGGGCGAGCGACGCCTCGACGTGACCCGCGAGCTCGCCGAGCTTCGTCTCGAGCGCCGCGCGGTCCACCTCGGGCTGCGCGAGTGTGACCTCGTGGCTCACGGTGCGCGGGTGCGGCGCGGGCCGGACGCCGGCGCCGTCCACGCCCTGGGCGAGCGCGAAGATCGCGCGGCCGTGGTTGCCCAGCGCCTCCTCGAGTCTCTCGCGGCCGAGCTTCAGCACGTCGGCCACGCAGGCGGCGCCGAGCGCAGAGAGCGTCTCCTGCGTGCGCGGGCCGACGCCGGGCAGCTTCGCGACCGAGAGCGGGTCGAGGAAGCGGCGGAGCTCGCCGGGCCGGACGCACAGCACGCCCTCGGCCCGCGCCTCCTCCGCCGCGAGCTTCGCCACGAAGCGGACGGGCGCGATGCCGACGCGGAGCGGGAGCGCGAGCGTCTCCGCGACGCGCGTGCGAAGGCGTCGGGCGATCTCGTCGGGCGGCTCCGCGGCGCTGCTCGTATCGAGGTACGCGGCGTCGAGCCCCGCCGGCTCCACCCGCTCCGTCTCCAGCCGGAAGCAGGCGCGGAGGCGCCCGGCCACCTCCCGATACGCCTTCATGTTCGTCTTCAGCACGCGCGCATGCGGGCAATGCTCGAGCGCCTCGCGCATCGGCATGTCCATGCTCACGCCGGCCGCGAGCGCGTCCTCGCTGGCCGACTGCACGAGCCCGTGCTTCCGCGGATCGCCGCCCACGATCACCGGCCGGCTCCGGAGCTTCGGGTCCGCGGCGCGCTCCACCTCGGCGTAGAACCCCGGCACCGTCGCGTAGATCACCACGGCTACTCTCGCGGCACCAGCGCGAGCCGGTGCGTCGGGCCGTCCTCGATCACCGGATCGCTGGTCGAGAGCAGCGCGAGGCGGTCCGCGATCCAGCGCTCGATCCCGTCCGTCGCGTTCGGGTGGCCGGCGTGCTCGGATTGGCCGGGCGCGAGCGCCGTGAGCGCCTGGTCGAGGTCCGCGGCGTCGGCCACGAAGCGCCAGCTCGAGACGAGGCGCGGCGCCCACGGGCCGAGCGGCGCGTGCTCGGCGATCGCGACGCTGCCGGGGTCGCCGCCGTAGGGGAATGGGCCGAGCGCGCCGGGGTCGCCGTGCCAGGCGTCGCGCCAGAGCGGCTCGAAGCGGAGCGTCTGGAGTCGACCCCAGGCCCAGCGCTCCCGGTTCGTGCCGAGCTCGACCGAGAGCGCGATCCAGGCCTCGCGCAGGCTCTTGCGGACAGCGTGACGGACGAAGCCGGGCTCGCTCCACGGCTGCTCGGGCGCGCCGCCGCGTGCCGCCGCTCGGAGCGCCGCGGCGACGAGGTCGCTCCCGCTCACGCGCGGCAGCCCGAGGTAGCGGGCGAGGAGCTCGGGGCCGAGCGTCGGCTCGTAGAGCGCGCGGAGCAGCCGGGCGACGAAGACGTTGTAGACGGCCGCGCCGGAGCTCCCGCGTCCGCTGTCGCGATCCCACTCGCGCAGCGCAGCCACCACCTCGCGCTCCTCGCGGCTCGCCTTGCCCTCGGGCGCCGCCTGCGCGAGCGCGAGGCCGAGCAGCGTGTCGGCGGCGCCCGCGCGCCGATCGCCGAGCATCTCCCCGAGGCGGGTGAGCCGGATCTCTCCGCCGTGAGCCGCCTCGCGGAGGAGCGCCTCGATGCGCCCCGCACGATCGCCCGGCAGCCAGAAGTACTCGATACCGCCCTTGCGCGCGGCCAGGCTCCGGTCGGCGGCCACGACCCATGGCGTGCCGGCGCCGAGCCGGCGGCGCGGCAGCTCCGCCGCCGGGAGCACCTCGCTCCACGCAAACGCGGGGTTGCGCGCGGGCACCGGCTGGAGGCCCGAAGCCATCCGGCGGCGCGGCAGCGCGCCCGCCATCTGGAGCCCGCCGGCGCCGCCCGCCTCCGCGTACGCGACGATCAGCACCGGCTCGTGGTGCAACGCGAGCGCGGCGAGGAGCTCGTCCGCGTTTCGCGCGCGCGCGACGCGCAGCATCCCCTCGATCCCGGAGCCCACGAGCGCGCCCGTCCAGCGGAGCGAGAGCGGGCGGTCGGCGCCCGGGATCAGGCCGTCGACGAGCGGCCCGCGGTGCGTGGCGTGGAGCACGAGCGGCACGGGCTCACTGCCCTGGACCGAGATGGACTCTTCCCGCCGCGCGAGCGGGCGCCAGCCGCTCCCGTCGGCGTAGCGGCTCGGATCGCGTTCGTTGAGCGTCTCCTCGAACAGGTCGGCGACCACGGCCCCCGAGCCGGTGGCGGCCCAGGCGAGGTGCGGATTGAAGCCCGTCCACACGACGGGAACACCGGGCAGTGTCGCCCCGGCGACCTGGAGCTCGGCGCCGGCGAGGTCGGCCTGGTAGAAGTGGGCGGGGAAGCGCGGCGGGAGATGCGCGTCAGCGGCGAGGAGTGGCCGCCCGCGCGTGGCGAGCTCCCCCGAGACGACCCAGGCCGAGCTCCCGAGCGAGGCGCCCGCGAGCGCGGCCGCGCGGCGGAGCGGCGCCAGGGGACCTTCCGTGCGCGCGTGCTTCAGCGCGCCCGGTGTCGCGGCAGGCGCGGACTCGCCCGCCGGCTCCGCCTCGGGCGCGACGGCGTCGCTCCCGACCCAGCGCGGGAAGAACGGACGCGCCGCCGTGGCGCCGAGCTGCCGCACGATCTGTTCGAGGACGATCATCTCATCGAGCCCGCTCCCGTAGCCCCAGGCGAGGAGCTTCAGGAGGACGAGCGAATCCTCGGGCGCCCACGGGTCCACGCCCGCGATCGGCTCCAGGAGCCCGAGCGGTGCGCCCTCCTCCCGCTCCCGGAGCCGCGCGAGGCGCGCGTTCACGCCGGCCGCGTACGCCTCGAGCACGCGCCGCGCGAGCGTGCCCTGGCGCGCCGCGTCCTTCTTCGCGAGGCCCGCGAGGTCCAGCGTGCGCGCGAGGCGGTCGCTCGGAAGCCCCTCCTCTCCGATGCACTCGGCGCTGCGACCGGCCGCCACACGGCGCAGCCAGAGCATCTGTGCGAGGCGGTCCTGGGCGTGCACGAAGCCGAGGGCGAACCAGGCGTCGCGCTCGTTCTCGGCGCGCACGTGCGGCACACCGCGGCGGTCGCGGACGATCGCCACGGGCGCTGCGACGCCCGCCACGACCAGGCTGCCGTCGAGCGGCGGATGCGAGGCCCGGAGCTCGCGGCGCTCCTCGGTCCAGCGCAACAGGCCCACGGCCGCCAGCGTCGCGAGCGCGAGGCCGGCGACGAAGCGGAACCGGGAGCGTGCGCGCTCCACCGACAACCGCGTGCGGTTCTGCCCTCCCACCAGCCAACTCCCGCCGAAGGGTATCGGAGGATCGGGGTCTGCTGGAGAGCCCTCCTCGCGCGCTCGTGCGGGATCCGGGAGCGACGGGTACATTGCCCGCCCCGCGGCGGGCCGCGCAGCTCGGGGCGCACGCCTCACCGCAGCCGCGGCGGCGGGAAGACCAAGGAGACCACACATGGCGGTGCCGGTCGGCATCAACGGCTTCGGGCGCATCGGGCGGCTCGCGTTCCGCGGCATGGCCGACAAGGACATCCAAGTCGTCGGCATCAACGACGTGGTGGACCCCGCCATCCTCGCCCACCTCCTCAAGTGGGACTCCGTGCACGGCCAGTTCCCGGGCACGGTGACAGCGGAGAAGGACGCGCTCATCGTGAACGGCAGGCGCATCCCCGTGTCTGCCGAGCGCGATCCCGCGAAGATCCCCTGGAAGCAGCGCGGTGCGAAGATCGTGGTCGAGTCCACCGGCCTCTTCACCGCTCGCGAGAAGGCGAAGCTTCACCTCGACGCCGGTGCCGAGCGCGTGATCATCAGTGCGCCTGCCGAGAACCCCGACGTCACGCTGGTGCTTGGTGTCAACGACGCCGCGTACGACCCGGCGAAACACTTCATCGTCTCGAACGCGTCGTGCACGACGAACTGCCTCGCGCCCGTGGCGAAGGTGCTGAACGACAGCTTCGGCATCGAGCGCGGGCTGATGGTCACCATCCACGCCTACACGGCCGACCAGAACCTGGTGGACGCGCCGCACAAGGACCTGCGCCGCGCGCGAGCGGGCGCGTTGTCGATGATCCCCACCAGCACCGGCGCCGCACGCGCCATCGGCCTCGTGCTCCCGGAGCTCAAGGGCAAGCTCGACGGCTACGCCATGCGCGTGCCGACGCCGGACGTGTCGGTCGTGGACCTCGCGCTCCAGCTCAAGAAGCCGGCGACGGACGCGAGCATCAACGAGGCGATTCGCAAGGCCGCCGAGGGGCCGCTCAAGGGCATCCTCCAGTACGTGGACGAGCCGCTCGTCTCCGCCGACTTCGTCGGGAACCGCCACTCGTCGATCTTCGACGCCCTGAGCACCAAGGTGCTCGAGGGCACCTTCGCCAAGGTGCTCGCCTGGTACGACAACGAGATGGGCTACGCGTCGCGCTGCGCCGATCTCGCCGTCCGCATGGGCAAGTAGCCGAGGTGAGCGTCGGGACGCTCGACGATCTGCTGGCCGAGCGCGGGGGAGTGCGGGGCCGGCGCGTGCTCGTACGCGCCGACCTGAACGTGCCGCTCGCAGACGGACGCGTGGCCGACGACACCCGCATCCAGGCCGCGCTCGGGACGCTGCGGCGCCTCCTCGCGGCGGGCGCGCGCGTGGTGCTCTGTTCGCACCTCGGCCGGCCGAGGGGCGCCCCGCAGCCCGCGCTCTCGCTCCGGCCGGTCGCGGAGCGGCTCGCCGCGCTGCTCGGGCGCCCCGTCGTGTTCGTGGGCGTATGCGTCGGCCCGGAGGCCGAGGCGGCCGCCGCGAAGCTCGGGGACGGCGAGCTGCTGCTGCTCGAGAACCTCCGCTTCCACGCGGAGGAGGAGAAGAACGACCCCGCATTCGCGAAGCAGCTCGCGGCGCTGGCCGACGTCTACGTGAACGACGCCTTCGGCACCGCGCACCGCGCCCACGCCTCGACCGCGGGCGTGGTGCCATTCGTGAAACGGGCCGTGGCCGGCGACCTCCTGCGGACGGAGCTCGACCACCTGCGCGTGATCCGCGAGCCCGAGCGGCCCCTGGTCTGCTTCCTCGGCGGTGCGAAGGTGTCGGACAAGCTCGCCGTACTCGCCGCGCTCGCGCCGCACACCGACACACTCGCGATCGGGGGCGCGATGGCGTACACGTTCCTGCTCGCCCAGGGCCAGCCGACCGGCGCCTCGCTCGTCGAGCCGGAGCGCGTCGACGAAGCACGGCGCGTCCTCGCCGCGGCGCGCGCCGCGGGACGCGAGCTGCTGCTCCCGGTAGATCACGTGGTGGCGGAGCGCATCGAGGCCGGCGCCGCGACCCGCGTGGTGAAGGAGATCCCGGCCGGCTGGCGCGGCGTCGACATCGGGCCCGAGACCGCCGCGCTCTACGCCGCGGTGGCGCGCCGTGCCCGCACGGTCTTCTGGAACGGGCCGATGGGCGTCTTCGAGATCGACGCCTTCGCCCGCGGCACCGAGGCCGTGGCCCGCGCGATCGCGGAGTCCTCCGCGCGCTCGGTGGTCGGGGGCGGCGATTCCCTCGCGGCCCTGAACAAGCTCGGGCTCGCGGACCGCATCGGCCACCTCTCGACGGGCGGCGGCGCCTCGCTCGAGTACGTGCAGGGGCTCGCGCTCCCGGGCGTCGTCGCGCTGGAACGCCGATGAGGCGACCCGTCGTCGCGGCGAACTGGAAGATGCACAAGAGCGTGCGCGAGGCCGAGGCCTTCGCGGACGCCTTCCTGCCGCGCGTGGCCGGACTGCGCGAAGTCGAGATCGTGCTCGCCCCGCCCTTCCCCGCGCTCCAGGCGCTCGGGCGGCGGCTCGCGGGGAGCGCCGTCGCGCTCGGCGCCCAGAACGTGAACCCGGAGACGCAGGGCGCCTTCACCGGCGAGGTTTCGCCGCCGATGCTCGCCGAGCTCGGCTGCGCCTACTGCATCGTCGGCCACAGCGAGCGCCGCACCCTCTACGGCGAGAGCGACGCCCTCGTCGCGAAGAAGGCCGCGGCGCTCCTCGCGCACGGCATCTGCCCGATCGTGTGCGTGGGCGAGACGCTCGAGCAACGCGAGCAGGGGCGCACCGCGGCGGTCGTGAACGCTCAGCTCGCGGGGAGCCTCGCCGCCGTGCCGAACGACCGCGCCGCGGAGGTCGTCGTCGCCTACGAACCGATCTGGGCGATCGGCACGGGCAAGACGGCAACGCCGGCCCTCGCGCAGGAGGTGCACGCGCTGATCCGCGCCGCGCTCGGCGGGCGCTTCGGCGGCGCCGGCGAGCGCATCCGGATCCAGTACGGTGGCTCGGTCAAGCCCGACAACGCGGCCGCGCTGCTCGCCCAGAAGGACATCGATGGCGCCCTGGTCGGCGGCGCGAGTCTCGAGGTCGAGGGCTTCGCGCAGATCGTGCGCGCGGGGGGAAACGCATGACGATCTTTCTCACGGTGCTCCACGTGCTGGCGTGCCTGTTCCTGATCGTGGTCGTGCTGCTGCAGCGGGGCAAAGGCGCTGAGATGGGCGCGGTGTTCGGCGGCGGCGCGGGCGCGACCGTGTTCGGGAGCCGCGGCGCCGGGAACTTCCTCACGCGCATGACGACCGCAGCCGCGGTCGTCTTCATGCTGACGAGCCTCCTGCTCGCCTACGTCGCGCAGGACCGCACGGGCGACACGCTCTTCGAGGGCGAGGAGAGCGAGGCCGCGGCGCCCGATTCGCCGTTCGGCGAGGCGCCGGCCCCGGCGCCAGGCGCGTTCGAGGAGGTGCCGGCGCAAGAGCCCGCCGCCGCGGGCGAGGCCGCGCCGTCCGCGGCACCGCCCGCCGAGGCGCCGGCGGCGCCACCGGCCGGGGCGCCGACCCAGCCGTAGCGCGGCCGCGACCCTCCGTTATGCTGCGCGCCTTCGGTGCGGCAGTGGCGGAACTGGCAGACGCACCAGCTTGAGGGGCTGGCGGGAGCAATCCCGTGGAGGTTCGAGTCCTCTCTGCCGCACCAGCTCAGACGATCGTCCAGCCGCCGTCCACGGTGAGCACGTGGCCGGTCACGAAGCTCGAGGCGTCCGAGGCCAGGAACAGGAGCGGCCCGACCAGCTCGTCGAGCTCGCCGCCCCGCCCGAGCGGCGTGCGGCTCCGCATCCACGTGAGCGATTTCTCGTCGCCGAACATGTCCGCCGTCATCTCGGTGGGGAACCAGCCCGGCGCGAGCGCGTTCACGCGCACGCCGCGGCGCGCCCACTGGGCCGCGAGCTCCCGCGTGAGATTGATGACGCCGCCCTTCGAGGCTGCGTAGGCGGCCTGCCGGATCTGCCCGGAGGCCACGAAGCCGAGCACCGAGCCCACGTTCACGATCGTGCCGCGCCCCGCCGCGAGCATCTCGCGGCCGAAGCGCTGCGCGCAGAGGAAGACGCCGGTCAGGTTCACGTCGAGGTGGCCCCGCCAGTCCGCGAGAGTTTGCTCCTCGGCCGCCACCACGGTGGTGAAGCCCGCGTTGCTCACGAGCACGTCCGCCGGGCCGAAGGCCGCGCGCGTCTCGGCAACCAGCCTTTCGACGTCCTCCTCGCGCGAGACGTCGCAGGGCACGGCGCGCGCGGCGCCACCCTGCCCTTCGATCTCGCGCACGACCTCGGCGAGCCGCTCGGGGCGTCGCGCCGCAACCACCACGCGTGCGCCGGCGGCCGCCAGCGCCTTCGCGAACGTGACGCCCATGCCCGAGGAGGCGCCGGTCACTACGGCCACGCGGCCGTCGAGGCGGAAGAGCGCCTCGGGCGCCTTCACGCGCGCGCCTCGAGCACGCCCGCGCGGAGGCGCTCCACCCAGCGGCGGTAGACGGCGAGCGGCTGCGCGCCGAGCACGAAGGCGTCCGTGTCCGGCACGCGCACGGCCGGCACGCCCGTCACGCCGAGCGCGCTCGCCTCCTCGTGCTCCGCGAGCGTCCGCTGCAAAAGCTCGGGCGCGAAGCTCCGCGCGAACGCGGGCTCCGGCAGGCCGGCCTCGCTCCAGATCGCCGCGAGCGTCTCCGTGCGGGTGATGTCGCGGCTCTCCTCGAAGTACGCGCGGAGCAGCCGCTCGTGCACGGCGGCGAAGGCCTCCCGGCCGAGCTCGGCGGCGGCCTTCGCGAGCCCGTGCGGCGGGAGGCTGTGGCTCGGCGGCCCCTCCGCGCTCTCCCACACCCGGAAGCGCGGCGCGTCGGGCTCCGCCCCGGGCCGGAGCCACGACTGCGTGTACCTCATGAAGCGCTCGAGGTCGCGTGACGCATCCGGGCGCGGCCGCAGCAGGAAGCTCCTCCACTCGAGGGCGAGCGCGTCTCCGAGCTCGGCCCGGAGCAGGCGCAGGCGATGGGCCGCCACGTAGCACCACGGGCAGAGGTAGTCGGAGTAGACGATCAGTGAGACCTTCTCCATCAGCTCTTCACTCCGAGCTGCCGGTAGCGTCCGCTCCAGTAGAGAAGTGGCTCCACGTCCTGGCTCCGCACCGCCTCGACCTGACCCACCACGATCACGTGGTCACCGGCGTCGTGGAGCGCCACGACGCGGCAGTCGAGGCTCGCGAGCGCTCCGGGGATGAGCGGCGCGCCGGTGGCGCCGCGCTCGCAGGCGAGGCCCTCGAAGCGGGTCCATTCGTGCTCCTTCGAGGCGAAGCGGTTCGAGAGCGCCTCCTGTCCGGCCGCGAGGAGGTTCACCGAGAAGTTCCGGCCGGACTCGATGAGCGGCAGCGTGTGCGACTTCTTGTCCGCGCAGACCAGCACGAGCGGCGGATCCAGCGAGGCGCCCGCGAAGTCCGACACGGTCATGCCGTGCACCCTTTCCCCGTCGCGGGCGGTGACGATCGCCACGCTCGCGGCGCGCAGGCCGAGGGTGGCGCGGAACTGCGCGGCATCGATCGGCATCCGTCTCCCGGCTCGGCGGGCGGCGAGTCTATCGCACCCCTCCGGGGCGGACCGAATATCCCGCCTACCGGGTGCGTCGGCTCGCGTGGTAGCCTGGGGCATCCACCCGCTTACCGGGCGGGCTTCGGGCCCGGCCGAGCAGAGGAGAGAGCGCCCGTGATCCACATCCGAAACTCCGTCGCGTCCGCCCTCGCGTTCGCCCTGGCCGCCGGCCTCGTCGCGTCGGCCGCCAGCGCACAGGGCGGCCAGAAGAGCGTCCAGAACGAGGCCCAGTTCGTGAAGTTCGACGAGGCCGCGAGCACCGTCACCGTCAAGATTCTGAAGAAGGGCAAGGGCAACAGCGCCCTGATGAAGCAGTTCGACGACCAGGTGAAGAACGGCAAGGACGCCACCTTCAACGTGATCCCGACCGGCTCCGTGCTGACGCGCACCTCGGTCGCGGTGAACGGCGTGAAGGGCGAGATGAAGGACCTCCAGCCCGGCAAGACGATTCAGATCTATTGGGTCGAGGATCCGAAGAAGAAGGGCGAGCTGTTCGCGCGCAAGATCGACGTGGTGCTTTCGGAAGAGGAGCTGAGCAAGCGCTACGAGGTCGTCGAGGAGTAGGCGGGCGCCGCGGGCGCGGCGCCGTCCGGCGCCCCGCCCGCGAGGAAGCGCGCCACGTACGGCCCGACCACGTCGAGCGGCCGGATGCCGGGCGCGAGCTCGGTCGCCAGGCCGAGTAGGAGCGTGAGCGCGCGGCCCCACATCACGAGGCCGTCCGGCAGGCGGAAGCTCCGCACCTGCTTCATCTGGCCTCGCATGCGGCCCAGGTACTCGGCGAAGTCGAGCCTCGCCACCTCGCGCGGCGTGAGGTTCCAGTACGCCGGATCGAACGAGATGCGCGCGACCGCCTCGACCGCCGCCACGTCGCGCGCGTCGATCATGCCCGCGTCGAGGAACGAGCGGGCGTAACGCGCCGGGTCGCGTGTCACGGTCGCGAGCAGGTTCTCGCGGAGCATCGTCATCACGCGCGGCGCGAGCCGCTTGTTCATGCCGAAGTCGACGATGCCGATGCGCCCGCGTTCGTCCACGAGCAGGTTCCCGGGGTGCGGATCGCAGTGGAAGAAGCCGTCGCGGAAGATCATGTGGAGGAAGGCGCGCACGGCCCAGCGCGCGGCCTCCTCGGGGTCGAGGCCGCGGGCCGCCAGCCCCGCCCGATCGGTGATCTTCACCCCGTCGATGAACTCCATGGTGAGGACCCGCCGCCGCGTCGTCGGCCAGTGGATCGCTGGCACACGCACGCGCGCCGCGACCTCCGGGTCCGCGGCCAGGTTCCGCGCGACCTCCTCCGCCGCCCTTCCCTCCCGCATGTAGTCCATCTCGCCCTGGATCGAGTCGCGGATCTCGCGGTAGACCGTGCCGAGATCGGCGACGGTCAGGAAGTCGAAGAGCCAGAGCCCGACGCGCGCCGCGACGAGGTCCACGGCCACGGAGCGCTCGACGCCCGGGTAGAGGACCTTCACCGCGACCTTGCGCCCGTCGGGGAGGCGCGCCGCGTGGACCTGGCCGAGGCTCGCCGAGGCGATCGGCTCGCGCTCGAATACCGGGAAGTACTCCGCGAGCGTCCCGCCGAGCTCGTGGGCGATCTGGGCTTCGACCTCGTCGAGCGGGTGCGGCGCCACGCGGTCCTGGAGCCGGGCGAGTTCATCGCTCACCTCGCGCGGCAGCACGTCGACGCGCAGGCTCGCGACCTGGCCGATCTTGATGAGGCCGCCCTTGTAGCGCACGGCGACCTCGACGAAGCGGCGCGCGAAGCGGAGCTCGGCCTCGACGAGCGGCCGCGGATCCGCGTCGGCGCGACGCTGGTGCCACCAGATCCGGAGCCAGACGCGGAGCGCTCCCCCGATCAGACCGAGCAGCACGACGAAGCGGTTGGCGAGCGCGAGCGGAGACGGGCCGTGCACGACGCGCGCGAGCTTAGGGGCCGGGTTCGCAACCTGCGACGGGGATTCCGAGCTCTTCGCAGCGTTGCTCCAGCCAGCCGGCGATCTCATCGGCGAGGGCCGCGTGTCCCCGCACGTCGAAGTGTGAGTCCCGTTCGAAGTACAGCCGCTTACCGGCGTCGACGCGGGCGCGCATCGGCCGCTGCAGATCCAGGTACGGGATGCCGTTGGGCTCGAGGAACTCCAAGAGCCTCCGGATCGGGGCGTCGACGTCGTGAACCTCCGCGAAGGAGGCATGCGAGTGCTGTCCCGCCTCGACGCCGCTCGGCATCGCGAGCACCGCGAAGCGCGCGCCCTGCCGGGCCGCCTCATCCCGGACGGCGAGCACGAGCGCCTGCGTGAGCGTCCAGGCCTCGACGAGAGCCGCATGAGGCTCCCGCCGGAACACGTCGACGCTCCGGAGCTTCGCCTCCTCGGGGGGAAGCGGCGCGAAGTTGTCGAACAGCGTCGACACCCGGAGCGCGCGATCGAGCAGGTTCGGCGAGTGCGGCTTCCAGTCCCGGGGCTCGCCCAGCGGGATCAGGCTGCCCTCGCGCAGCGCCACGTATGGGCGCCCGCAGCGGCGCTCGAGGTAGTGACTCGAGCGGCCCGTCTCAGTGTAGTTGTCCGTGATGTCGTTGCCGAGATACATGGAGAGCAGCACCAGATCCGGCGCGAAGCGGGCCACGTGATCGCGGAGGACCGAGAGCTCCTGCGCCGTGCCGTAGCCGTCCACGCCGGCGTTCAGGACCTCCACGCTCCGACCGGGGACACTGTCTGCATCGAGCCGCTGCTGCAGCAGGGTCGTGAAGAGGTGCGCGTGTTCCACCTGGAGGGCGGCAACGATCGAGTCGCCGAGGACCGCGATGCGGTACGCACCCTTCGGTTTCTCGGCGCTCCATGCGTCGTCGCGGAAGCCGTCCGCGTTGATGCCGACCTGGATCGGCCCGAACTCACGCACCCGGCTCAGCTTCAGCGTCCTCGAGCCCGGCTCGAAGGACCAGCCCAGCTCGGAGTCGCAGCGGAACGGATCGAGTAGGTAGTCCACGCTGCACTCGAGGAGGACGAAGCCGAGAGCGAGACTCGTCAGCACGAGCGCGAGGCGCCCGAGGGCTCTTCTCAACGTCGGATCCTCGCTGTCTTTCGTGCGCTTCGGGGTCCGGTCGCCCGGGGGCCGTGGAGAATAACCGTTCAGCGCGCGGGCGATGGCCCGCCTTCGTGCGGGTCTCTAGACTCATCCGTTCGCCTCCGCCGGACGAAGAACCCGGGGGCGTGCGAAGCAGTCCCGGAGGAGGCCAGCCTTGCCGAGGAACCCCGGAGCGCCGCGCGCGACCTCGTCGGGCGGGCTCCCGATCCTCGCGGGTCGCGTCTTGTTCGGCCTCGCTGCACTCTCGCTCTACGCGCTGTCCTTGTTCTGGTACTCGGTCGGCGAGCCCTTCGGACCGGGCGTCGCCTGCGGGCTCGCCTTCGGTGTGTTCGGGCTCCATCTGGCGCTCGGGTACGGCCGTCTCGCGGCCCTCGACCCCCTGGTCTGGGTACCGATCTCGATCCTGATGTTCTACTTCGGCACGCCGGTCGTGATCGAGTGGCTCGGGCTGCCCGTGCGCGGTGGCTACGACACCCTGGAAGTCGGCAACATCCTGATCATCAATCGTGGCTACTGCGTCGCGCTGTTCGCGCTCACCTCGCTGATCTGGGGCATCCACCTGGCGGGCATCCGGCGGGTGGATTCCGCGCCGCGCCGCGACGAGACGATGGATCGCTCGCTCGGTCCCGCGGCGCTGCTCTATGCGCTCGGCGCGCTCGGGATGGTGGCCTTCGGCATCGCGCTCGTCGGGCCGTCCACCGTCTTCGGCCTCTACGAGGACTGGTGGTACGCCAAGCTGGAGGGAGGGGCCGACGAGCGCTTCATCGACATGGGCACGATCTTCGCCTACGCCGGCGTGTTCGCGCTCCTGGCCACCGACGAGCCGAGGGCGCGCTGGCGGCGCTACCTGGCCTATGCGGCGGCGGCGGGGATCGCGTTCGTCACGATCCAGAAGGGAGACCGCTCCGGTCTCGTCGCGCTCAGCGTGGGCGCGGGCTGGGTCTACTCGCAGCGGGTGGGCCGCCTCCGCTGGCAGTGGGTCGCTCTGGCCGCGGCCGTGGGCCTGCTGGCGATGCCGGTGATCGGTGAGTGGCGCGCACAGCGCCGGCTGGACGAGAGCCAGCAGTCCACCACTCGCGAGCTGCTCGGCAAGTCGCTCGTCAACATGGGCAGCGCCGTCAACTCCATCCACTTCACGGTGGACCTCATCCCGAAGACGAAGGATTATTACTGGGGCGGGACCTTCCGCTACGCGCTGCTCTCGGCCATTCCCAACATCACGTTCACGCGGGGCAAGTGGTTCGCCCGCGGCTCCATCGAGGACACGCCGTCGAACTGGCTCACGTCCATCATCAGCCCGACCTGGTACGGCAATCGCGGGGGGCACGGCTTCTCGATGGCGGCCGAGTGGTACTACAACTTCGGCTTCGCGGGCGTCTGGCTCGGCATGGCGCTCTGCGGCTTCCTCCTCGCGCGCGTGCGCAACGCCGCGAACCGGTCCTCGCTCATGCTCGTCTTCTCGGCGACGCTCTTCGCAGGGATGGCGATCTGGGTGCGCAACGTGCTCGGCGCTCCGCTCAAGATCATGATCTGGCCGGTGATCGGCTTGTTCGTGATCGATCGGATGCTGCGTCTGCTGCGCGGGCGCGCCGCGCGCCCCCGGGCGATGGGCGCCGGGCCGGAACCCCACGCGGGGTTCGGCTCCTGACGGCGCCGGCGAGCGTCCAAGGCGCCGCTTCGCGGCCGGTGAGGTAGGAGACGATGAACGAAGGCACCCGGAGCTGGCTCCTCGAGCAGCTGCCCACCCTGTGTTGCCCGCGCTGCGGAGCAGACCTCGCCCTGCGCGGAGACGAGATCGCCTGCTCGGGTTGCTCGCAGGACTTCCCGGTGACGCACGACATTCCCCAGCTCTTCTGGCCCAACGACTGGAGCGACGAGCGGAGGGACGTGACCGAGGTGGTGCGCTCCTTCTACGAGGAGACGCCCTTCCCCAACTACGACGACTTCGACAGCATCGGCAGCCTCCAGCGGAAGGCCCGGCAGGGGCTCTTCGCCCGCCTCCTCGACGAGCAGGTCCCGCCCGGCGCCCGGATCATCGAGTGCGGCTGCGGGACGGGGCAGCTCTCGAACTTCCTCTCGATCGCGAACCGGACGGTGTTCGGCACCGACATGTGCCTCAACTCATTGAAAATGGCCCAGGCGTTCAAGGAGAAGCAGGCCCTGGCGCGCGTCCACTTCCTCCAGATGAACCTGTTCCGGCCCGTCTTCAAGCCGGAGAGCTTCGATCTCGCGATCTCGAACGGCGTCCTCCATCACACCTCGGACCCGTTCCTCGCGTTCCAGACCATCGCCCGGCTCACGCGACCCGGCGGCTATCTGCTGGTGGGCCTCTACCACCGCTACGGACGCCTCGTCACCGATCTGCGCCGCGCGATCTTCAACCTGACGCGCGACCGCTTCACCTCCCTCGACCCGAACCTGCGCGAGGGGGGCTTCCGTCAGGCCAAGTGGAAGGCGTGGTTCATGGACCAGTACAAGAACCCGCACGAGTCGAAGCACACGATCGGCGAGGTGATCGGCTGGCTCCGCAAGCTCGGCTTCCAGCTGGTCCGGAGCCTGCCCTCCTCCCGACCCTTCCAGCCGGTGGACGAGATGACGCGCCTCTTCCAGCCGGAGCAACCCGGCAACGGGCTGGAACGCAGCCTCGTCGAGCTCGGGATGATCCGCGGTGGCAGCCGCGAAGGCGGCTTCTTCATCGTGATCGGCCGAAAGCCGCCCGCTCAGAAGAGCGTATAGAGCAGCGGCGCCGAGGCCTGTCCGACCCCGATCATCAACGCCGCGAGTCCGAGCAGGATCACGAGCGGGACGATCCAGTAGACCTTGTTCTCGCGGGCGAAGCCCCAGATCTCGCGCAGCAGCTTGAAGGCGTATCCCAAACGCGGCATGTGGGTCCTCCCGGGATCAGTCCGGCTGGAACGTTTCGCGCCAGTTCTCGGCATCTTCGAAGCCCGTCTGGAGTTGCTTGTCGAGCAGGAAGGGCCCGAGCACGAGGTAGTCCATCTCGGTCCGCATGAAGCAGCGGTACGCGTCCTCGGGCGTGCAGACGATCGGCTCGCCCCGCACGTTGAAGCTGGTGTTGATCATCAGCGGGCAGCCGGTGAGCTCGGCGAACGCGCTGAGCAGGCGATGGAAGCGGGGGTTCGTCGCCGCGCTCACGCTCTGGACGCGCGCCGAATGATCCACGTGGGTGATGGCCGGGACGTCCGAGCGCTTGCGATTGACCCACTCGTGGATGTCGATCTCCCGCTCGTCGCCGCCCGCCGGCAGCCTGCGTTCCTCGCGGACGGGCGCCACGAGCAGCATGTAGGGTGAGGGCCGGTCGAGCTCGAAGTACTCGGAGACGCGCTCCTCGAGGCAGGAAGGCGCGAACGGCCGGAAGCTCTCGCGGTACTTGATCTTCAGGTTCATCAGCGACTGCATCTTCGGGGAACGCGCGTCGCCGATGATGGAGCGGTTGCCGAGCGCCCGCGGGCCGAACTCCATGCGACCGTGGAGGAGCCCGATCACCTTCTCGTCGGCGACGAGCTTCGCGAGCGTGGGCGCCCAGTCCTCGTCGGAGAGCTCGCGGTAGGCGCACCCTCGGGCGTCGAGCCATTCGCGGATCTGCTCGCGCGAGAACTCGGGGCCCAGGTAGCTGCCCTTCATCGCGTCGTTGCGACCGTCGGGGCGGCGTGGCTTGCCTAGCGCTCCGTGCCAGACCGCGAGGGCCGCGCCGATCGCGCCGCCGGCGTCCCCGGCGGCGGGCTGGATCCAGAGGTCGTCGAAGATGCCCTCGCGGAGGATCCGCCCGTTCGCGACGCAGTTCAGGGCGACGCCTCCGGCGAGGCAGAGATAGGGCTTCCCCGTCGTCTCCCGCGCGTGGCGCGCCATGCGCAGCATGACCTCTTCGGTCACGTCCTGGATCGACCGGGCGATGTCCATGTCCTGCGTCGTGATCGGCGCGTCGGGCGAACGCGCCGGGCGTCCGAACAGCTCCTCGAAGTGTCGGTTCGTCATCGTGAGCTCGTCGAGGTAGCCGAAGTACTCCATGTTGAGCCGGAAGGAGCCGTCCTCGCGGATGTCGATCAGATGGTCGAGGATGAGCTTCGTGTAACGGCTCTGCCCGTACGGGGCGAGACCCATCAGCTTGTACTCGCCGGAGTTGACCCTGAAGCCGGTGAAGTGGGTGAACGCGGAATACAGCAGGCCGAGCGAGTGGGGGAAGGAGATCTGCTTCAGCATGCGGAGCTTCTCGCCTTCCCCGACGCCGAGGCTCGCCGTCGCCCACTCGCCCACGCCGTCGACCGTCAGGATCGCGGCCTCGGGGAACGGCGACGGGTAGTAGGCGCTCGCCGCGTGCGAGGCATGGTGCTCCGGGAAATAGACCTGCTCGGGAGGCTCGACCCCGCACTTCTTCACCGCCTCCTGGATCACGGGCTCCATCCAGAGCTTCTCGCGCAGCCAGACCGGCAGCGCTCGCATGAACTGACCGAGGCCAGACGGTGCGACGCAGAGATACGTCTCGAGGATGCGGTGGAACTTCAGGATCGGCTTGTCGTAGAAGGCCACGGCATCGAGCTGGTTCGCGCCGACGGCCCCTTCGGCAAGGCAGTAGCGGACCGCGTTCGTCGGGAAGTCGGAGTCGTGCTTCTTGCGGGTGAAGCGCTCTTCCTGCGCGGCCGCCACGATCTCTCCGTCTTGGAGCAGGCACGCCGCGGCGTCGTGATAGAAGCAGCTGATGCCGAGGATCCTCATCTCAGTACTGCCTCTCGAGCGAGCTCGACGCCGCGGTGGGCCCGGCGTGCGGCTCCCAGTAGGTCCCTGCGTCCGGCTCGAGCTGGCGCTTGAGGCGATCGCGGCGGCCGCGACGCAGCAGCTGCCCGAAGGGCACGAAGAAGGCGTAGAACACGGGCACCAGCAGGATCCAGGTGAGGAGCCTGCCCGTCGCACGCCCGAGCGCGAGGAACAGGCGCTCGATCGCGGCGTAGAGACCGAGCGGAGAGGCGAGCGCCGAGAGGCCTACGATGCTCGCGACGACGAGCACGATGCTGCCGATGGTCTGCGACCAGAAGAGGAAGAGCGCGCTCCCGAACAGCGCAGCGACCGCCGCCTGCACGAGACCCTGGACGCGCATGCGCGCGGGCCCCGGTCCGGTGGAGCCGGTGGCTCGATTGCGCCAGTCCCAGACGACCGCCGCCGCCTCGGGTCTTCCCATCGTCACCGGGAACTCCGCTCCTCTGGTCTTTCGATCTCAGGCGAGCCGGGCAGTATAACGCGCTGGACCGCGACGCCTCGGAACCGGTCGCCGCGAGACCTCGGCTAGGTGCCGCCGGCCACGCGCACCAGCACGAGGTCCATCACGTTCGTGCCGGTCGGCCCCGTGACGAAGGCGCCGCCCTCGCGGGCGAAGAAGCCGTACGCGTCGTTCTCCGCGAGCGCGGCGCCCGCATCGAGGCCCGCGGCTGCGCCGCGCGCGAGGGTGCCGCCATCCGCGTAGGCCCCCGCCGCGGGCGTCGGCCCGTCGCTCCCGTCCGTCCCGGCCGCGAGGAGCGCGACCCGTTCGTCTCCGGCCAGCGCGATCGCCGCGGCGAGCGCGAGCTCCTGCGCGCGACCGCCGCGCCCGCCCCCTCGCACGGTGACGGTCGTCTCGCCCCCGAAGAGCAGGAGCTGCGGCGGGCCGGGCCGGACGGCCTGCGCCAGCGCCGCGACGCGCCTTCCGGCGACGCACGCCTCGCCGGAGAGGCCCTCCGTCACGATCCGGGTCGCGAGGCCTTGCGCGCGGCCGGCCTCGCGCGCCGCCACGAGCGCGTCGCGGTTGCTCGCGACGAGCGCGTTCCGCACGCGGGCGAGCGCCGGATCCCCCGGCTTCACGGACTCAGGCTGCCGGCCCGCGGCCCCCTCCTCGAGGTGGCGGCGCACGGCCTCGGGAACGCGCGCGAGGAGGCTGCGCCGCGAGAGCACCGCGAGCGCGTCGGCGTAGCGGGTCGGGTCCGCCGCGCACGGGCCCGAGCCGAGCGTGGCCCAGTCGTCGCCGCGCACGTCCGAGATCGCGAGCACGAGGGTCGCGCGCGCCCGCGTCGCGGCAGCGAGCCGGCCCCCCGCGATGCGCGTCAGGTGCTTCCGAACGCAGTTCAGCTCCGCGATCTCCGCACCCGCGCGAAGCAGCAGCTCGGTCGTCTCGCGGAGCGCGTCGAGGCCGACCCCCGGTGCCGGGCAGCTCGTGAGCGCCGAGGCGCCGCCGGAGAGGAGTACGACGAGCGTCTCGCTCGACTCCGCAGCAGCGGCGAGCGCCAGCGCCTCGGCCCCGGCGGCCGCGCTCCGCGCGTCGGGCAGCGGGTGCCCGGCCTCGCGAAGGACGTGCCGCGGAACGGGGCTCGCGGCGGCCCCATCCCGGGTGACGATGAGCCCCCGCCGGACGCGTTCGCCCGCTTCGTCCGCGAAGGCGGCGGCCATCGGGGCCGCGGCCTTCCCGATCGCGAGCACCACGCAGCCCGCGTCCTCGGGGAGCGCGTCGCCGGCGACCTCGAGCCGAGTCCCGTCGCGCCGGATCGCGCGCCGCACGGCGCGGCCGGGTTCGACGGCGGCGAGCGCGGCGCGAAACAGCGCCTCGAGCTCGCCGCGCGGGACGCTCACTCGGCGGCGGTGGCGGCGGGCGTGGAGGCGCTCGGCTCGGGCGCCCTCTCGGTGGTGGTCGGGAGGAGCCGGATCTCGATGCGGCGGTTCGCAGCGCGTCCCTCGGGTGTGTCGTTCGAGGCCGCGGGCTGGGTGTCGGCGAGCGAGACCGCGGCCATCCGCTGGGTGGGAATGCCGCGCTCGGCCAGGAACCGGACCACGCTCGTCGCACGCGCGCCCGCGAGCTCCCAGTTCGTCGGGTAGCGCTGCGCGAGGCGCCCGCTGATGGGGACGGCGTCCGTGTGGCCCTGCACGAGGATGCGATGCGGGAGTTCGAGCATCCGCCCCGCGACCTTGGACAGCACGTCCGCGCCCTCGGGCGAGAGCTCCGCGGACCCCGACGGGAAGAGCACCGCCTGCGACAGCTTGACGTTGAGGCCGTCGCGGAGCTGCTCGATCTGGACGCGGCCCGAGGCGACCTCCGACTGGAGGTCGGAGACCAGCCCGTCGTACGTGTCGCGCAGCTGCGTGACCTCGCTGTTCCGCGCGGCGAGCTGGCTCGAGGTGAGCGTCAAGTTCTGCTCGAGCTCGTCGCGCTTGACCCGCAGCTCCTCGACGCTCGCTGCGAGCTGCTCGCGCTCCGTGCCGAGATCCTCGACCTCGGAGATGAGCTTCACGCGCTCGTTCGAGAGGCTCTCGTTCGAGGCCTCGAGGAGGCGCACGCGGTTCTTGAGCAGCACAACCTCGCTCTGGAGGCCATCGCGCTCGGCGACCACGGCGTCGTGGGTGCCGCTCGTCACGCAGGCCGCCCCGAACGGCAGTGCCGCGAGCAGCGCGAGGGCTGCGGGCCGGCTAGCGCGGCGCCGGTGCGAGGATGTGGGAGAGCGCCTCATCGATGCGCGCAACGTACTGGAATTCGAGGCCCTTCACGAGGTGGGCCGGGATCTCCTCCACGTCGCGCCGATTGCGGTCGGGCAGTACGACCCGGGCGATGCCCGCCCGCTTCGCGGCGAGCACCTTCTCCTTGATCCCGCCCACCGGCAGGACCTTGCCGCGCAGCGTGATCTCGCCGGTCATGGCGACGTCCGGCGGCGCGCTCCGCCCGGTGAGGAGCGACGCGAGCGAGGTGACCATCGCCACGCCCGCGGAGGGGCCATCCTTCGGCACGGCGCCCTGCGGCACGTGCACGTGGAGGTCGATCTTCCCGAACTGCTCGCGGTCGAGCCCGAGCTCCTCGGCGTGGCTCTGGATCCAGGAGCGCGCGGCCTCCGCCGACTCGCGCATCACGTCGCCGAGCGAGCCCGTGAGCCGCAGCTCACCCTGACCCGGCATCCGGGACGTCTCGACGAACAGGATGTCGCCGCCGGCGGGG
>Ga0187893_10005905_pt1 | contig 21434 bp, 18 predicted proteins | sample MA1701074metaG_FD_139574 | JGI IMG/M metagenome (GOLD analysis project Ga0187893, IMG submission 139574) | White microbial mat communities from a basaltic lava cave in the Kipuka Kanohina Cave System on the Island of Hawaii, USA - MA170107-4 metaG ...
CACGTGGAGGTCCTTAATCTTGGAAAGTTCAGTAATGATGTCTTCGGTGATGCCGTCTCGCAGGTACTCGTCCTCTTTGGCGCCGCCCACATTCTCAAAATAGAGTACTGCAATCGGGCGCTCTGATGGCTTCGCTGCAGTTTCCGCCTGCACGGAACTGCCGGTATTTACCGCGCGGTTGCGCCCGGAGTCGAGATCCCTTTTGAGGCGCAGCAGGTCGGTTTTGATTTCAGTCGCTGACTGATATCGGAGTGAGCGATCTTTTTCGAGGGTCTTGTCCAGAATCCGTCCCAGTTCCTGTGGTAAAGATGTATTCAGTTGATTTACTGGCTGCGGATCCCGATTCAGGATCGCATCGAACATGACTGCAGAGGTATCACCCGGGAAGGGAAGTGCGCCGGTCGCCATCTGATAGAGAACGGTGCCGAAGGAAAAAAGATCTGTTCGCGCATCAGTGATCTCTCCGCGGGCCTGTTCGGGTGACATATAGGCCACAGTGCCCATCGTCGTGCCAGCGGATGTCAGCTGGTCTTTCCGAATAGTCTCGACTATCGAAGACAGATCGGGTTTCTCTTGATGGCTTATCTTGGCAATACCAAAGTCGAGGATCTTGGCCTGCCGCCGCGACGTGATGAAGATGTTTGCGGGCTTCAAATCGCGATGCACGATTCCTTTGGAGTGGGCCGACTCGAGCGCGTCGACTATCTGCGTGCTGAGGGTGAGGAGCAAGTCGACATCGAGTGGACCGCGTTGAATCCGGTCAGAGAGTAGTTCCCCATCCAACAACTCCATAACGATGAAGTGCTCCGATTCGAAATGTTCGATTCCGTGGATCGTACAGATGTTTGGATGGTTGAGTGCAGATGCGGCGCGTGCCTCTCGCTGAAACCGCTGAAACAGATTAGCATCGTTGGCCAAGGCCGGTGTCAGAAACTTTAAAGCCACATGGCGGCCCAGATTCAAGTCCTCGGCCTCATACACAACGCCCATCCCACCTGATCCTAGCTGCGAGGTGATGCGATAGTGCAAGATGGTTCTGCCGAGCATTTACGGCCTCCGAAATAGCGGAGAAAGAGTTGGTGGCCGCCATGGTATTACAGCGCAAAAGTTCAGGCAACAATTTTAGGCCGCGTGGTGTAGGAGGACTAATAGGACTAATAGGACCTAAGATAGGACCTATCTGTACTATAGGTCCTATCACTCTCTGCAGCGCCAGAGCAACACTAAAGCTACCAACCATCCAAACAGGAAGTTGGAAGCTGCAGTTTCTACGAGATGCACCATCCTTACTTCCTGCGGCATCAATGCGTTGGGTAGCAGCAACTGAGAATTCATCACCACCGCGAACAAAAGTGCTACTGCTAATCCAGCTTCCCACCGCTCTCCTTTCATCATGCGGATAACTGGCACAGCAATAGCTGTCCACATAAAGGCGCGCGCTATCTGGAGCGGCACAAGCCACGGGGTATCATTTGCGACCGCAGTCATTTGGGCCAGAAGGCTTCCCGGGTCACTTCCACCGTAGTACGCACGCACGGCGGCATTTTGCCAGGCAATGTAGTATCCAAACGTGAAATAGATAACCAGATAAGCGATGGCGATTAAGGAAAGTTTGACTGCCCACTCGCCCGTCGGCATCCCCAAGCGTGGGCCATCCTCTTTAGCCGCATTACGCTTTCCCTTTCCAAGTACCAGCACGGCGATCGGCGAATAAAGCATTCCGAACAACGCTCCGGCCAAAAATAGACGCGGCAACAGGCCTGGCGGCACACGGGTCACGAAGAAGGCAGTCTCGATCTGTGGCATAACCGTCGTCACACCATAGAGAACAAAGAATATTGCGACCGTTAACTTCCACCCGGTCCAGCGCGAACGAAGAATGAGGTAAGCCAGCACCGATGTGTTCAGCAGACTGACGCCGAGCAGGGCAGCGACTGCCCCACTGCTTTCAGAAGAAGCGGCTTGTTCTGAGGGAACTCTTAGGAGCATCGCCGAGACAACCGCAAAGCAGATAAAATAGATAACCGTCAGTAAGGCGATGCGAATCGTTATGAGACTGGTTTTCAGTGAGTGTGGCATCGTCGCGTTTATTGAGGAAAGCTCAGCTCGCCGCGGGCTTTCAGCTCAAGAGCCACGAGGCTGTCGTAGATAAAACTATTAACTGGCGTGTTGACGTTCACGGCCGCTCCCAGCCGAACGACCGCGCCGGTTTGAGCCTCGAGCTCTGAGGGGCGGCCGGCAAGGACGTCCCGCTGCAGAGACGAAGTTGCGTTCTCAGGTAGTTTGTCCAAGGTAGCCAAAGCCTGGGCCAAAGCATCGGCTGGCAGACGAATCGCTTTGGCCTGAGCGACCGAGTAAATCTCCTGCATCGCACGTTCCATCAGAGAGCGCGTCTGAGATAAACGGCGCAGTACCCCGGCAGGGGCCTGGGTGACTGCTCCAACACCACCGTAAGCTGAGATGAAAAGGAATTTGCTCCACAGGGCGGAGTGAATGTCTGGCGGCACTTCGACTATTACGCCAGCTTTCGCAAACATCTCACGGAGGCGCTCAACCCTTGCACTTAACCGGTTGTTCAACTCACCTAAAGCGACTGAAGGCTCGAATCCAGCATGACGAATATGTCCCGGGCCCGCCAGGTAACTCACAATCCGACACAAACCGCCGAGAACGTGTACTTCGCCCAGGATAGAAGACAGTTGCTCTGAAGCCTCAACGCCGTTCTGCAGCGGCAGGACGACCGTATCCGCGCCAATCAGGGGCCTCATTGCGCGCGCTGCGTCGATCACCTGCCAAGCTTTGACTCCGACAATCACCACATCGACAGTCCCTAGCTGCGATGGATTGTCAGTGGCATTAACGGGCGACAAAATAAAATCACCCTTAAGGCTCTCGACCCGAAGTCCGGTGTCATTTAAAGCGCGCAAGTGCTCGCCCCTCGCTATGAAGGAAACTTCATTACCGGCCTGCGCCAGGCGACCGCCAAAGTAGCCACCCACTCCGCCAGTACCGTAGATAGCAATTCGCATGTTAACCTCGGAAAAAGAGGGTTCTAGTATTATTTGAGAGCTCGACGGATGCAAGGAATTGATTTGCCCGATGAAATGGGTCACACGCGAGCGCATTAGAGTGAATCGGACGGCTACCTGCTGGCTGGTGCGCCGGTTTGTAGACCCGGAGGCTGAGTTTGTCTTTGTACCCGCCGATCAAGTTGCTTTCGTTCAGAGCGAGCAAGATGCCGTCGGCTTCGATGCCCCAGGGGCCAGGTATCCACACCAGGACAAGGAAGGTCTGTGTTCCTTTGCGGCACTGGTGCGAGAACGGTTTGCTGACGACCCTGTCTTGGTGGAGATGGCCCGCATTGTGCAGGCGGCAGATTTCAAGGACCAGCTGGACACCCATCCCGCGGCGCGCGGGCTGCAACTTATTAGTGCCGGTTTTCCATTAGTTACAAATGACGACCAGGAGACGGCTGACCGCGCTGCGTTTTTGTACGATGCCTTGTATGCGAGCATTGAGCAAAAGCTGGCGCCGTAACTACCTCAATCTGCGTCGTTGCCTCTGTGCAACCCCTGTGTTCTCTGTGATAAGTCGCCAACTTCTTGTTTTTTTAGCAAGATTCTTGACGCAACAAGCAGACCGATCCACGAAACAACACGAAATGTCGTTCGTGAGGTTTCGTGTGATGCGCGTGGATCGTTCGTTTTAGTTGCGGCTCTGCTGCGCTGTGTCTCAGTGTTAAAATCACTTACCGAAACAATCCACACCGAAGACACAGAGGACACAGAGGCAACAGACTCCAGAGCTGGCGTCGCTGGTCACGCAAAAGGATTCTCATCCGCACTCGGTCCATAGATCGAAGGGATGGGCTGGTCCAACTCGCGCAGGTACGCTGTCAACTGTCCCCGATGGTGATACCAGTGGTTCAGCATGATCGATCTCAAGAACGCGGCCCGAGGCATTGCTATCAGTTCGCGTTCGCCTTTCATTAAGCGCCAGGTCGCCAGAAGCTCTGAATCGTTCATGTCGCCGAGCACCCTTTTGGCAGTTGCGACACTCTCGTCGAGAGCGGGAATGAGTTCCGCAGCGCTCTGTGGGCTCGGATCACTGAAGGTTGGCAACTGCACCGGTGACGGGGCGGCGACGATCTGTGCAACTCCGCCCGGAACCGTCGCCACATGTAAGGCGAGTTCACCCAGCGTTCGTGCCTTCTGATGCGGCCTCCAGCCCAGCTGGCTGTCTGGTACTTGCCCAAGCACCCGCCGGGTGGTCTGTGCTTCCTGTTCAAGTTCTTGCAGCATTCCGTCAATTAATGCCATCGTAGTTTCTCCTTTCGTTTGCAAACACGATCGCTCCTCCTACAAATCTTTTCGTTCACTTGCAAAACGCAAGTAGTCTACAATGAATGCTTGTTAATTGCAAGTGATTATTGTTACTGTATAGCTGTGACGAGCAAACGAAAACAAACACGTCGGTCCGACTGTCCGCTAAACGTGTCCCTGGAGTTATTTGGAGACCGCTGGTCCCTATTGATCATTCGGGATTTGATGTTTCGAGGTTTTCGCACCTATAAGGAACTGTTAGAGTCGGAGGAGGGAATTGCGACCAACATCCTGGCGAATCGGCTGAAGCGGCTCGAGGGTTGCGGTATTGTCACCACTTCGAGAGCAGAGTCGGATCGGCGCCAGCTGATCTATCGTCTCACCAAGAAAGGAATTGACCTGGCACCGGTTCTAGTTGAGTTAATCCTCTGGGGCGCCCGTCATGAGGAGACAGCCGCCCCGCCCGCAATGCTGCGCAAGATGGAAAAGCAACGAAAAGAGTTTCTCGCGGACATTCAGCGACGTTGGGCGGCAAATGAATCGGGATCCATGCTGCGCAGGTAGTTAATCAACCAGTCCTATGTGGATAGGACTAATAGGACCTATAGGATCTATATTCTGGCCTTATTGGGCTTCAGCTGCTGCGACCAGCGATTTTCGCAGACCTACATATTCAAGTCCGGCCAAGGTTGCAACGCCCAGGGCTTGAGCGACTACCAGTAGAGATCCTAATTGCGTTGGCGACACCCAACCGACCGCCAAAATTAGGAAGCTATCCACGGTCCAAAGCACATTTAGAAGGATAACGGCCCAGATCCCCACCTGAAACAAATGCTGCCGCGTTGCTAAAAAGAGCAAAAACATTGCGAAAGGCAGCAGGCTGAAGCCGGCATAACGCAATAGCTCTGAAGGCAGACTTAAGGACTGCTCAAGAGCGGCTGCTCCAATCAGCAATAGCAATCCGGTTGCAGTACAGGTAGCCGCATCTACGAACAACACCCAGCGAAGAAAATTAGAAGTGCGAAACATTGATTTTTGACCTCCAAAGTTGACTGAGCAAGTTTGTATTTGAGTGATCCGCCTCGAGGGGTGGCCACGGAGGGCCACCCCTACAGCATCATTTCGCACCTGAGACTGGAAAACAATTACTTCGCAGGTAATGGAAAGGATTTTTCGGTTTATGGTACTGTCGGTTGGAAATGAGCAGTGTTCAACGCCTTCCGGTTGGTCAGTTGCTGCGCGATTGGCGTAAACGACGCCACTTGAGCCAGCTTGACCTAGCCTCGGAGGCTGAGATTTCGTCCCGGCATTTGAGTTTTCTGGAGACTGGTCGCTCGCAGCCGAGTCGTGAAATGGTTCTGCGCCTTGCCCGTCACCTCGAAGTCCCGTTACGAGACCGCAATGAGCTGTTGGTAGCGGCTGGCTACGCGCCGGTCTTCAAAGCAACACCCCTGGACGATCCAACACTACAAGCTGCGCGTAAGGTCATCGATCTGTTATTGCGCGGGCACGAGCCCTATCCGGCGCTCGCAGTAGATCGCCACTGGAATATGCTCTCGTCAAATCGCACCGTACCGCTCTTACTCGGTGCAGTCGATCCTTCGTTGCTTAAACCACCAGTGAACGTCCTCAGACTTACTTTGCACCCGGGCGGGCTGGTGTCGCGAATAGCCAATCTGGCAGAGTGGCGCTCGCATCTGTTTGCGCGTCTACGGCGACAAATTGACCTGAGCTCTGATCCGGTTCTCGTGGACCTACTCCAGGAACTCAGCAGTTATCCCGCGCCGAGCCAAGCGGAGAGCCCAGCCCCTGAGACGGACTTTGGGGGAGTGGCAATCCCCTTCCAACTCTCGACCGACCAGGGAGTTCTCTCCTTCATCACTACCACGTCGGTTTTTGGAACGCCGGTCGACATCACTCTGTCCGAGTTGGCGATGGAATCGTTCTTTCCCGCCGATACAGTTACTCTCGATACTTTGAACCAGCTCTTCAAGCAAACTCAGCGATCCGGTTCAGGCGATTTACCAATGCTCTAATCAAAGAGTTCATAGTGTTGAACAGTTGGCTCAAATTCGAGTAGAAAGTGTTTGTCCTCCGGGTAGTAATGGGCTTGCTCGTAAGCTTGACCGGCAAAGCTCTTGACTGCCTCAAGGGATTGCCAAAACGACAATGTCAAGAAATGTGCATTTTCGCCGTCGGCGCGACGCAGAATGTATGCACCCAGGTTACCCTTCGTATTGCGATAATCGGGAAGGGCTTTATTTTTTAGAAAAGCCAAATAAGATTCAGCTTTCGCCATCTCAGTCGTGCCGTGCCAGATGCGCGCAATCATTTTCTCTCCTTTGAGTTTGATTGAACGGCAAAGCCGTTTTCCGTCCGGAAAGCCCGTGGAGGCTGTCTCAAAGCCGCCTGGTGCTTCAGCTTCGTCCTACGCCATGGCAGCATCGGGACAGATACCACCGGCTTTTAGCCGCGTGGTGCTTCAGCTTCGGCCTCTTTTACGGCATCCAGGTCGAAGTTGAAATACCACGCGACTAAAGTCGGTGGTATCTTTTACCTCACCCAAGGAACTTTTATTAGGCGAAAATCTGAAATACCACGCGGCTAAAAGCCGGTGGTATCCGAGTTTTTGCGATTCTGTTCGATCCCTGATAACTAAAGCAACTCGCGTCAAAATATATGCTTTCAAAAACGAGCTCTCTCACAAGTGATAGTCCGCCGGACGTGGCCCTTTGGCCCTGGGTTTATTCAATCAGTTTCCTTTATTTCCTGCTTCACCTGGTTACCTCCAATCGGTACGGCTATTTCCGGGACGCCCTCTATTATCTGGCTTGTTCAGAACATTTGGCGTTTGGCTATGTCGATCATCCGCCGTTTATCGCTGGGCTTGGATGGGTTGCCCGACGCACGCTGGGCACGTCCTTGCCCGCACTGATTTTCTGGCCCGCTCTCGCTGGTGCCGCGCGCATTGTTCTGGTTGCCGCATTCGCGCGGGAGCTAAGGGCCCAGCGCTTCGGGGTAATACTCGCCGCGGCGCTGGCCGCCACCCCTGGTGTCTGGTGGGTGATCGATCACCAGTTCGCTATGAATGCGTTCGAGCCGCTTATCTGGATAGGCTGCGCTTATGTGATTTTGCTGCTGATAAAGTCGCGAAATCCCAAGCTATGGATCGCCTTCGGAGCTCTTGCCGGGATCGGGCTGCTCACCAAGTATTCAATCGTCGTTTTCGCCTCAGCCCTAATCGCAGGGCTTCTCTTAACGCGACAGCGCAAATTGCTGTTTACGCCGTGGATTCTGGTTGGTGGCGCCATCGCCTTCTTAATCTTCCTACCGAACCTGATCTGGAATATCCAAAATCAGTGGCCGTTTCTCGAGTTGATGCACAACGTTCGCGTAACCGGAAAAGATGTGATCTTGCCACCTGGCAAGTATCTTCTACAGCAAATCATGATGATGAATCCGGCAAGTTTTCCCTTCTGGTTCGGCGGGTTGGTGTTCTGTTTCTTTTCGCGCAAGCCAGGAACCCATCGCCCCTTTGCGTGGGCTTTTGTAATTACGATCGCCTTCTTTCTCATCACCCATGGCAAAGACTACTACTCGTCTTCGGCTTACGCGATGATGCTCGCAGCCGGAGCGGTCGCCACACAACGCCTGTTTGCTTCTCGTAAATTTGTTAGCCACCCACAACTGCTAAGAGTCTTGCGGCCTGCCTGCTTTATCTGGTTGCTAATCGGCGTCGTACCACTGCTGCCGCTGGTCTTGCCGGTGCTGCCGATCGATACCTTTATCCGCTATCAGTCACACTTGCCGTTCGAAGTGCCCCGCACTGAACGCAGCTTTGAGGGAGCCGCTCTTCCGCAGTACTACGCGGACGAGTTTAATTGGCCGGAGATGGTGGCTAAGGTCGCGGGCGTCTACCACTCACTTACACCTGAAGAAAGAAGCAGGACGACTATCTTCGCCAACAACTATGGGCAGGCCGCGGCCATTGATTTCTTCGGGGGACAGTATGGTTTGCCGAAGGCCATCAGCGGTCATCAAAGTTATTTTCTCTGGGGGCCACGGAACCACTCGGGCGAAATTGTGATCGTGCTTGGCGACGACGAAGCTGATGCCCGTGAACACTTCGAGTCAGTAACGGTCGCAGCGACACAGCACAATCCTTATGCTTTCTGGTATGAAACGCGCCCCATTCTTCTCTGTCGCGGGCTAAAATGGGATCTGCAGGCGAACTGGAGTCGCGTCAAGAACTGGCGCTGATTCTTAATCCGTTAGATCGTAACGCTGCTCCGTCAATTGTTTGCCAAAGGTGGTTGATTCCTTCTCCTCGGTTAATTTGAATCCATAACGCTTATATAGGGAGGCGGCAGCGTGTTGTTCGTGAGTGGTCCATAAATAAGAGGACTTATAATCCGCCCTCCGAAGAAATTCCATATAAAGATCCATCAGCCGCTTGCCCAGTCCAATACTCCGAAACTTCGGTTCAAGCAGGAAGTAACGAAGTTGGGCTGCGTTGTTTTCCCTGTGCATCAGTAGCAGGAAGCCGATCATTCGGTCGCGATGCTCGCAGATCCAAACGCGATCTTTCTCTGGATCATAGTTTTTATAGAACTCAGCCAGCCCCTGCGCTACGTACATTTCAAACGAAATCCCGTAACCGTATTCAGTTCCATATAAGTGCCCGTGCATATGAATGACGTAACCGAGATCGCCAGGTCTCAGGTTATTCCTGATGGTGATTTCTTCAATGTTTGTCATACGATTCCTGTTCGTCTGACGACAATCTGAAAAAATTGAAACGAAAAACTTCCGGCAGAGTGTAATAAATCCGGTGTGCATCCGTCTTTAGTTTAGAGCACGAAAAAACTCGACACACAAAGAGGGCCGGTGGTGTTTGATTAATAGAGAGCAGCGTTTACACGGGGAGCTCCTTATGTTGCAAGTTCAAGCTAAGAAATGGGAAACGGTTGCGATTCTGGGCCTGAAAGGAAAAGTAGTGAACGGCGAATTGGAGATCTTGCGAACAGCCGTATCCTCACTACCAGATGTCAGTGCAATCATAGTCGATTTCGCGGATGTCCAGACTATAGACGCCGGCGGTCTGGGAGTATTGTTGCAGTTACGCGCCTACGCTGTATCGAGAGGTATCTTCCTGGAATTTATAAATGTGAGCCGGTGGGTGGCTAAAGTGTTGAAAGTGGCCCGGCTCGATTCTGTCTTTAGCGTGCGAGCTGGCGTTGAACTTTTTCCGGCTGCCTCGCGCCAGCCAGGGTCGCTCGCCGAACTTGCACCTTGCGCCTAGTGGCTGGAATAGGTGCACTGTCGCCTGAACTTCGAAGTGAACCGACTCCTATCCGGGAGATGCCACGGGCTCGCCCCGTGGAGTTTTCACGCTCGCCACTACACAAAGAGTGCCTCTTGGAATACAAGATGCCACGGGCTTGCCCCGTGGAGTCTCACGCTCGTGACTACCCAAGAGTAGCTCTTGAAATGCAAGATGCCACGGGCTTGCCCCGTGGAGTCTCACGCTCGCCACTACAGAGAGAAGCTCGGCTTAACGAGGGGAGATGCCACGGGCTTGCCCCGTGGAGTCTTCACGCTCTCGACTACAGAGAGAAGGTCGGCTAACGAGGGGAGATGCCACGGGCTTGCCCCGTGGAGTCTCAAGCTGGCCCCAACGCTACAAGGAAGTTTCAATCGAAGTTTGCCCAATTCAGATTAACAGTCGAGCTTCGCGTAGCCAAAGCGTGAACACTCCACGGGGCAAGCCCGTGGCCTCTCTCCTCGCTGGCCGAGCTTCTCTCTGTAGTGGCGAGTGAAAACTCCACGGGGCAAGCCCGTGGCCTCTCTCCTCGCTGGCCGAGCTTCTCTTAACTTTTACTTCACTCCTATTGACAGTCGATAGGTCAACCCGGTAAACTGCCGTCCTATTGGATGTCTAGAGGAAGAGTATGAAGAAGCAGAAAGCGGATCTGTTACAAGGCACCCTCGAGCTCCTGGTGTTGCGCCTGCTCAGTTCGGGCAGCCTGAACGGCTGGGACATTATGCAGCGCATTCAGTTGATCTCAGACGAGGTCTTAAGCGTTACCCCCGGTGCACTCTACCCGGCGCTGCACCGGCTCGAACAGCGTGGCCTGATCTCGGCAAGTTGGGGTCCTTCTGAAAACAATCGCAAGGCAAAGTTCTATCAGCTGACCAGCACTGGTCGAAAACAACTTGAAGCCCAACGCAGACAATGGGAGCGCTTCTCCGGTGCTGTCACCATGATTCTACGAGATGCCTGAGGAATCCAACTCGTGAACTTAAAAACTCTCAAACAGCGCTGGTACGCACTAACTCACAAAGATAAGTTGGAAGACGAACTGGATGAGGAACTGCGTTTTCATCTTGAACGGGAGATTGAGCAAAACCTTAAGAATGGTATGTCGCCGGAAGAGGCGCGATACGCTGCTTTTCGAACATTTGGAAGTTTAGATCAGTCGAAAGAGGCGTGTCGCGATGCGCGAGGTGTCAGAATGATCGAGAATATTTTGCAGGATGTGCGGTATAGCCTCAGGTTGCTTGTAAAGAACCCCGCCTTCACCTTTGTCGTCGTGCTGACCCTGGCGCTTGGTATAGGCGCAAACACGGCTATCTTCAGTTTCGCCAATGGTATTCTGTTGCGACCTTTGCCCTATCCGCAGTCAGACCGGTTGGCTGTGCTCGATGAGACCGCACTTAAACGAGGAATCAACTCGATGGGTGTGTCGTACCCCAACTTCCTCGATTGGCGCGAACAAAATAGTGTGTTTACAGGAATCGGAGTCTATTTTAACGACAACAGGTTTTCTCTGAGTGGTGTCGGAGAGCCGATAGAGGTTCGGGGATCTCGTATTTCACATGGACTGTTCGAAGTTTTGGGCGTTAAACCGTACTTAGGCCGCACCTTCACGGCAACCGAAGATCGTCCGGAGGAGGATGCAGTACTCATCCTTGGTCATCGTCTCTGGCAAAACCATTTTGGTGCCGACCCCGGCATCCTGGGCAAGAAAGTAGTAATTAGCCAGCGCCCGCGCACAGTGGTGGGAGTCATGCCGCCCGGTTTCAGATTTCCGGAAGTTTCTGAAATGTGGGTCCCGCTCGCTCTTACGACGCAGACGTTTACGCGAACGGATCACGGCTTGTTGGCTACCGCGCGACTCAAAAATGGTATTAGCTTTGCCCAGGCGCAGGCTGAGATGAACAATGTTGCGGCCCACATCGAAACGCAAAATCCAATCACAAACGAAGGCCTGGGCGTGAGCGTAAAAAGTTTGCATCAGGACCTCTCGGGTAACTACCGCGAGGCGCTCTTGATACTTCTTGCCGTGGTTGCCTGTGTGTTGTTGGTGGCCTGCGTCAATGTCGCTAATCTAATGCTGGCCCGATTAACAGCAAGGCAGAAAGAACTGGCTCTGCGCTCGGCCCTGGGTGCCAGCCGCTGGCGAATTATTAGACAGCTCCTCATGGAGAGTTTAATTCTGTCGGTCGCCGGAGGGGTTTTAGGTCTCGCCCTCTCAATCTGGGCCCTGCAGCTGTTGCTCAGAGCAATCCCAATCGAGCTTCCCTTCTGGATGGACTTCGGTCTTGATCTGCGCGTGCTAAGCTTCACGGTTTTGGTCACTTTGTTAACCGCTTTTCTATTTGGTGTCGCTCCTGCATTGCAAACTTCACGTGTGGATCTCAATAGCACTTTAAAAGAAGGTGGCCGCGGTGCGGGTGCGACTTCAAGCAGCCGCTCACGTAGTTTGCTTGTAGTGACCGAGATCGCCCTTTCGGTTGTCCTGCTGGTTGGCGCGGGACTGATGATTAAGAGCTTCCTGCGGCTGCGTAAGGTTGACGTCGGACTCAATCCGCAAAGGGTTTTAAGTTTTGGTGTTATGCTGCCGCGCGCGAAGTACACAGAAAGCGAACAACGGGCAACCTTCTTCAAAAACCTGGTCGAGCGAATGCGGACTCTGCCTGGCGTAGAGGCCGCGAGTGCTACTGCTACCCTGCCGTTGAGCGGTAATAACTGGGGTCGGAGCTTGACCGTGGAAGAATTCCCCGTTTTGTCAGTCGGCCAGGCGCCGATGATTCAACATACTGTTGTCACGCCAGGTTACTTTCAAACAATGGGAATACGCCTGCTAGCGGGCCGAGACTTCACGGACTCAGATGCAAGAGACGCTCCCAAGGTGACAATTATCGATGAACGCCTGGCGCGCGAGTATTGGCCCAACGCGAGTGCGCTGGGAAAACGTGTTCGCTTTGGACCTCCGGAAGACAATGAGCCGTGGCATACGGTGATTGGCGTCGTCAATGCAGTGCGACATCGCCGGATGCAGGAAGACACCAGCAAAAGTGTCTACCTACCACATGCTCAAATTCCGGTAAACCGGTTAACCCTTGTGGCGCGTTCGTCTTTCGATCCGACTAATTTAGTTGGTGCAGTGCGGCGGGAAGTTTCCCAGCTAGACCCCGATTTGCCTCTAAGCGATGTGGCCGCTATGGAGCAGGTTATGGCCGAATCCATCTGGCAGCCGCGGCTCTACGCCCTCTTGTTTGCAGTTTTTGCCGGCGGGGCATTGCTGCTAGCGGTTATCGGCATATATGGCGTTATGGCCTACCTGGTGATCACCAGAACGCACGAGATTGGATTGCGCATGGCGCTGGGTGCCACTGCCCGGGACGTTTTCAAGCTGATCGTGGGACGGGGAATGATGCTGACCACCGTCGGTGTACTACTTGGAATTGGTGGGGCCTTGGCTCTGACTCGATTAATGCGCGGGCTGTTGTTTAATATTAGCGCGACCGATCCGGCTACATTTATTTTGATCCCAGTGCTCCTCGTTTTAGCGGCGTTCCTTGCCTGCTTTATTCCAGCCCGACGAGCGACCCGGGTTGATCCACTGGTGGCGTTGCGGTACGAGTAACAACATAATCAAGCTCGGCGGCAAAGAGATTTTGCATATTGGCGATGCGGACACTTTTTTCCGACTGACTAGGAGGGCGTGGCATGTTTTATGGCCCGCGAGACATAACGTCTCCCGCACTCCGCCAGGAGTTTCATGTTTAGACGGCGGACTGACTGCTTGCACTAAAGATGGCACTCCTATCGAGTCTATCTGAATGAGCTGTTCAACCAGCCTGCGGCGCAGGCGGCAGAATAAAGCCTGGGGTGAAGCGAAGCGGAACCCCAGGTTTGCAATGAATAAGAGACCGCGAGCCCGCGGCAGCGGGCGATAGCCGCGCGAGCCGATGCCTTTGCAAGAAAACTCCCACTCACCACTGTCGCCCGCTGGCGCGGGCTCGCATCTTTACTTCAACAGCACATTGTCGGCGATCACTCATTTCTTAACGCGACAAGCGGGTCGACTTTTGTGGCGCGGCGGGCGGGCAGACTGCAGGCGATAAGCGCAACTACAAGCAGGATTAGCGATACAAAGACGAAAGTTGGGGGGTCGGTCGGGGCGACGCCGAAGAGCAAAGTGCGGATCAGACGGGTCAGCGCAAACGCACCTCCCAAACCTAATGCCAAGCCAAGGAAAACAACGCCAACCCCCTGACCCAGAATTAGACGGAAGATTCTGGCGCGTCCGGCTCCCAGAGCCAGTCTGATTCCGATTTCCGAAGTACGCTGACTTACATTGTAGGAAACCACTCCGTAGATTCCCGTGACTGTCAGTAGCAAGGCCGCAATCGCAAAAATGGTTAGTATTCGCAGACTGAATCGTCGTGGGGCCACCGACTCAGACAAGTAATCTTCCATCGGCCTAATATTTGCCGTTGCGACGTCGCGATCGATTTTTTGGAGTTCCTTGAGTAGGTTGGATTCAACCGATTGTCCTTCACCCTTCGACCGGATAACCCAATATTGGCTGTTCGTGATCATTCCAATGTTGTCCTCATGGATCTGGGCTAGGGGAATGTATATGTCGAGCGTTTCGGGGGTTTCCAGATTCTGGTGTTTTACATTCCCGACGACACCAGTGATCTCGACCGGGCGTGGTCCAGTGTTGTTGTCGTCAATATTGATGTAGGCGCCGACTGCGTTGCCGTCGGGCCAAAGTCTGTGAGCCATCGCCTCATTAACCAGGGCAACCGCCACACTGTCAGCTCGATCGTGCTCGCTAAACCCACGGCCTTGCAGCAGCGGGATCCTCATTGCCATAAAGTAACCGGGTGTGGCCGCGCGAAACTGAGCGGCATATGTGTCCGTTTGTGCAGTGGCTCGACCTACCACGCTGAATTCAATTATGTTGGCCGACCCACTCATAGGTAGGATCGACACTGCGCCAACCGCTTCCACCCCTGGCAAGGTCTGCACTCCCGGAATGAGCTTTTCACAAAACAGGGCGACTGCAGCGCGATTTTGGTAGTTCGATTTTGGCAAGGAAAAACGGGCAGCCACCGTGTGCGACGGGTCAAAGCCGGGTTGGATAGCCTGGACGCGCTGGAAACTTTGAATTAGCAGCCCTGCACCAATCAAAAGAACGAACGAGACTCCTACCTCGGCAATCACCAGAATGCTCCGCCAGCGATTGAGTCGGGCACCCTCTCCAGCTCCTCGACTATTCAATTTCAGGGCGCGGTTCATCTCTGCCCTGGCTGCCTGCCACGCAGGCAGAATCCCGAAAATCAGTGCGGACAGAACAGACGCCGCCACCGCGAACGCCAGCACACGCGCGTCCACACCAATTTCCTGAGAGCGTGGCAGCTGGGCGGGAGTTAAAGACAAAAGCGCTCGCACTCCAAAGGTCGCCAGAAGCAACCCGGCAACGCCACCTAATAGCGCCAACAGCAGACTCTCTGAAAGCAGTTGGGTGACCAGCCGGGCTGAAGTTGCGCCCAGGGCCTTCCGGATAGCAATCTCCTGATAGCGGCTCGCAGTTCGGGTGAGTGCAAGAGCAGCAAGATTTGAACACCCAATTAACAATACCGAAACGACCGCTCCCAACAGGATCAAAAGACCCGTTCGCACGTCACCTACAAGTTCCTCGTAGAGCGGTACAACATTTATACCCGTCTTCTTTGAATATGCCTCACCAAATTGTTGCCGCTGGTGCCTCACGATTGCGTTCAGGTCCGACCCAGCCTGGTGACGCGTTACATCCGGCTTCAATCTCGCTATGAGGCGCAAGAAATTCACTGAATTGCGCACATTACGAAGAGGGTCGGAATCGGGCGACAATGGAATTGCCAACTCCGCTCCTCGCAGCGGAAGAGGGAAGCCACGCGGCAGGATCCCTATGACTGAGTAGCTCTCGCCATTCAAACTAAGGGTCTTTCCTACAAGCTGCGAGTCACCTGCAAATCGTCGCAGCCAACATTCGTAGGTGAGCACCACAACGTGTCTTTGGCCAGGTTCGTCATCTTGCGGAACCATCAGGCGCCCGTAGCTCGCGTTGACGCCGAGAAGTTGAAAAAGATTCGCCGAGACTCTAAGACCTTGTAATCTTTCAGTCTTTTCTAACCCGGATAAACTAAGGCCAATGTTACTGAAGGCTGCGATTTCCAGCAGCGTCTGATTCTGGTCGCGGTGATCGAGAAAGTCTGGCAGGGAAAAAGGGGCTCTGTTATTGTCTGGACGACGTGACCAAACCCACACCAGCTGGTCAGGGTCTCTGAAAGGAAGCGGCCGCAACAGCACTGAATTCACCACACTAAAAACCGCTGTGGTGGCGCCGATCCCCAGCGCCAAAGTGATGATCGTCACCAGCGCAAATGCAGGCTTCTTCCGTAGCGACCGCGCTGCGTATTGCAGCTCCTTGTATAAGTTGCCAGTCATGGAGGGTGTGTTTCAAAGTCGCCGTCTTGCTCGCTGGATCTTAGCGAATGTAGGTTGCTTCTTTGCGCCAAAGTACAGTCGATTTGCGCCGAAAATCCGCTACAGACTTGTAGCCGGCGGCGAGAGTGCATATCCTCCCATCGTTTAGAGCGCTGGAGTCGCGCGGTCTCCGGAATCAGCAATGAAGAACCTTAGAAAGGGTAAGAGAGGGCACACTTCTTTAAAGAAGCGGCGAATCGTCGTCGTTGTTGTGCCGCCAGTCGAAGAGTTAGACCTGGTGGGTCCGATGCAGGTCTTCGGGGCTGCGAACCGCCTGTCTGTGAGAAGGGTATACTCGCTCGAGATCGCCACCGTTGGGAAAGAGTTGGAAGTTCAAGGCGAGGGAGGCTTGCTCTCTTTCCTGGCCAACTGCCGGCTCAAAGATGTCAAGGGCACAATTGATTCGGTCCTTTTAGTTTGTGGCGTTGGTGCCCGCGTTAAAAGGGATCGGGACCTTTCGTTATGGCTGAAAGAAATTTGTCCTCAGGTTCGTCGCCTGGGAGGCGTCTGTGTTAGCGCTTTTCTCCTTGCCGAAGCAGGAGTGCTGAATGGTAAGACAGCTACGTCGCACTGGAGGTTTGGGCAGGAGCTGGCCCAGCGCTATCCTCTGGTTCGAGTCGACTCTGAGCCGATTTGGGTTCGGGACGGAAATATTTACACCTCGGCTGGCATTTCTGCCGGAATTGATCTGGCGCTGGCCTGGGTGGAAGAGGATTGCGGCAGTGCCCTCGCTCACGAGATTGCGCGCGAACTTGTCTTGTTCCTGCGCCGGCCCGGCGGTCAGCAGCAGTTGAGCGTTTCCCTATCCAAACAGGCGTCCGAGATGAAGAGTATTCAGGAGCTTAAGGTCTGGATTGCCGATCATCTGGAAAAGAACCTCTCGGTACAAGCACTTGCCGAGCGCGTCGCTATGAGTGTTCGCAACTTCGAGCGCGTTTTCACACGTGAGACCGGCTGTACGCCCGCCCGCTATGTAGCACAAATGCGTGTTGAGGCGGCGCGCCGTCAACTTGAGGCCACTGATAAGAGTATTGAACAGATTTCGCGTAGTTGCGGATTCGTAAGCGCAGATTTGATGAGGCGAACCTTCATTAGGTCCGTTGGCACCACTCCAGGACGTTACCGAAGTCGATTATCATCTGTAAGGGCGGCCCTCCGTGGCCGCCCCTCGTGACGTTACAAATGCCTTTCTTGACTACGGACCTAATGCCTTCCATGACTCCGGATCTAATGCCTTTCTTGATTAAGGATCGGTGGATCGATCCCGAAGAGCGCTCGTGGACTGGAAAAGATTTTCACAGGATTGGTCATATTCAGGGAACTCCTCCGCCGCGAGGGGCGGCCACGGAGGGCCGCCCCTACAGTTAATCTACGCTTGAGGTGTGCTATGAACAGGAAAAAAGAGTTGATTTTTGGAAGTACACTGTTGCTGCTGTTGTCTATGCAGACTGTCTCTGCCCAGGAAGACAAAGCCCGGAAGATCGATGAATTTATAAAACCATTTGCCTCTGCAAATCAGTTTTCAGGCGTAGTGCTGGCTGCAGAAAATGGCAAAGTCATCTATGAAAAGCCATTCGGTTTGGCGAATGCGGACTTTAACATTCCAAATCAACTAAACACGCGCATTGGAATCGCTTCTATTACAAAACAGATGACGGGTGTTATCTTGGGCCGGTTGGTTGAGAGCAATAAACTTGCACTGGGTGACAAACTCAATAAGTACATCCCTGATTTCCCTGCTGGTGAAAAGATCACGATCGAGATGCTGGCACGTCATCGTTCCGGTATTCCGCATCGCGTAATGCCGCCCGAAGCGGAATCACTGGCTTACACTTCTGAGGAATTTGTCGAAAAGGTAAAACAGGCAAAGCTCGCCTTCGAACCCGGCGCCAGCAGGCTTTACAGTTCTGCTGGATACGCTGTGCTGGCTCGTGTCCTGGAAATAGTTTCAGGCAAAACATTTGCACAACTCTTACAGGAGTATGTTTTCGCGCCTGCCGGGATGACCGATTCAGTTGATTTTGAGGGCGATAAGGTCATCGAACGTCGAGCACAGGATTACTACCTGTCCCCGGCCGGGCTCATAAATGTTCCTCTGAAAAACTATTCGTTTCTGGTTGGCGCCGGTTCGGTTTACGGTACTGCCCGAGATATCTATCGTTTTGGCGAAGCGGTGCTTGATGGAAAATATGGCGAAGGCGTCAAGACAACCCTGGTGGGCCAGACAACGCTTAGCGGGAGTGGAAGCACCAACGGTCACCGCTCGTATTTTGAAATCGCACGTGACAAGAAATATGGGTTTGTGATACTCGCCAATTCCGCCGGGGTTTTCGATATCGTCTCGGAAGGCGTGTCAGATATCCTGCAAGGGAAAGAACCCTTGGTAAAAAACTTTACCATACCAAAAATTATTCCCAATCCAAACAAGGACCTGACCGAATTTGCCGGGCACTACAGACGCAGCGACGGCGGGGCTACCGATGTTGTGGTGAGAAATGGTTTTCTGTATTCAAGCGATATAAAGCTTTTCCCCACCAAAGCGGATTGCTTTTTTGAGTATCGGTTCTTTGGCGATGTCTGTTTTGTGCGTGACGAGTCAGCCAAGATTAAAGAGATAAAGTGGAAAGGATTCAATTTCGATTTAACCTGGGTCAAGCAATGATCGACGTCGTGGGCTATGAAGATTCCTGTTTTTAATTCGCTTAATGACCGGCTCTTAGTCCTATCCCTCACCTTTGCTCTGGTATCACCTCTCTGCCTGGCCCAGTCAGCTGGAACAGTGCTCGATGTGCGAAGGGACAACTCAATTCCAATTATTGATGCGCATACTCATACCAGTTTCGATGGAGAAAAGCTGAATGAGCGCGGCGTCAGCAACACCGAGGAACAATATTTTAAAGAGTGGAAAGAAGCGGGCATTCTGGGGGCAGTGGCTCACACGAGTCGGGGGAGCCAGGGCTTCAAAGATTTGAAGGAACAAAATGTAATTCACTGTGCCGGGGTGGGAGCCAGCATTGATGTCACCAAGTTGGAAAGCGGTCTCAAGTCAAAGCGCTATGGATGCATCAAAATCTACCTCGGCTATGTTCATCAGTTTGCTTACGATAAAGGGTATGAACCTGCTTACGCTTTGGCAGAAAAGTACGACGTCCCGGTTATCTTTCATACTGGAGACACATATTCCACGAAGGCAAAACTGAAGTATGCGGATCCGTTAACGATTGACGAGGTGGCAGTAGATCATCCCAGGGTTAAGTTTGTCATCGCTCATTGTGGGAATCCCTGGATTGAATCGGCAGCGGAGGTTGCCTATAAGAACCCAAATGTCTACCTGGAATGTTCAGCTTTACTTATAGGTAACCTGGACCAAATGCCTCGAGAGAAAGTTGACACCTTCGTAGTACGTCCAATCTCCTGGATCTTTGGTTATGTCGAAGATCCTTCAAAATTAATGTTTGGCAGCGACTGGCCGTTGACTGGGATCAGGTCATACGTCGAAGCGTATAAACGTGCCATCCCCAAAGAACACTGGAAAGCTGTCTTCTATGATAATGCCGCACGTGTGTTCAAATTTCCGCCACGGAGTGAACGTTAGCCGCAGATTAACGCAGAAACACGCAGATCAGGCTATCTGTTTCCTCTTGTCTGTGTCTTTCTAATCTCTGTTTTTCTATTCTGTGTAATCTGCGTAATCTGTGGATAGTCTTTATTTTGAACTAACCTCAGGTTCAAGAACGAGATCAAAGACCCCCGCCTCAAAAATCTTGCCGTTTAGTTCCTTCTTCTCAACGGCAATAGCATTGTCGAGCAGATACATCGGATCGTTCTTTCGCGGATCGTCCCGAAAATGAATCTCAGTAACCAGAGCTCGGTATCCTGGACAGTAGGCGGCTAGATGAAAATGCGCGCAGCGCCAGAATTCGGGAGCCCCGGTCGCGTTAGGCCGGTAGGGAATGGGACGAATAGTCTCAACCTCGTAATAACCAGTCTCGGCAGAAACTAACCGGCCTCGGTTGCGAAAGTCCGTGGTACCGTTTGAGTATTTCTCGTTAATGTCCACGTGCCAAAAATCCAGCACCACTCCCGGCAATGGCCGCCTCGTATCAAGGGCCCACACTCGGCCGGAAAGGACAAAGGTCGTGCCGGGCTCGCCCGGTATGCTGAGTTTGCCCCTGAAAGGAGCGCCTGCTCGGTAAAATGGTCCAAAAGATTGTGGCGTGGTCTTCTTTAAAGCAGTCTTCGCCTCGCTCCCGTCTCGCGGAATAGGTCCCATCTGAATCGTTACGCGTTCAGACGGCTCGCGACTCACGGTCTGGGTTGGCTGCGCGTCTGCGCGCAGGAGCAAACCGGAAGTCCCGACGGTGGCCAAGCCGATTCCTGTCTGTCTCAAGAATTTTCGGCGAGTTGGGTCAAACATAGTTTTAACTCCTGTGGCTTAGAAGGTTTCACCAGCCAAAGCAATCCTAATCTTACCTTCCGTTTAGCCAATTGCGGCAACGCGATATTCTGGAAACCCGTCAGATGAAAAACACAGCCGAGGCCGTTCTTGTACCCAGCTTGTGACGAGACGGCCTGTTCTCATGATAAGTGGGACCAGTATGAATCCCAGAAGCGAGCCAACAAATACGTGTTTCGCAAGGCTTAAGCGCTTTGTTTGTATTTCGTGTGATGCGTGGATCGTTCTTGTGGCGCACAAACTTGAAAGAAGCTATAAAACAATTCCGGATACCACCGGCTTCAGCCGTGTGGAGTCGTCAAATTCAACCTACAACCGACTCCATTTATGCTTCTGGGATACCCCCGACTTTAGTCGTGTGGATTTTCAGATCCTTTCTACAAAGAGCGACGACGTAAACCGAATCCCACCCAAGGGAGTGGGTGGATGGTTCAGATCCTTTCTAAAAAGGGGCAAGGACCGATGACCCGAATCCCACCCACGGCAGTGGGTGGATGGTTCAGATCCTTTCTAAAAAGGGGCAAGGACCGATGACCCGAATCCCACCCACGGCAGTGGGTGGATGGTTCAGATCCTTTCTAAAAAGAAGCAACTTTAGCGCGTTAGCATTTTCTACCCCCTGACTGCCGTGAATGTGTTCAGATCGTCTTTACGATGCTGTGCTTCCCGCTATTATGCGAAGCTCACGCCCATGGTAGAAAGGATCTGGAGTGAACCCCAAAAATGAGACAGTCAGTTAAGCTACAAAATTTTTCGATGCTAAAGTGGCAGAGGAGGATTTTATGGTCAAGTCTCGACGGGTCTTCACTCGGGAGTTCAAACTGGCAGC
>Ga0187893_10005906_pt1 | contig 21433 bp, 9 predicted proteins | sample MA1701074metaG_FD_139574 | JGI IMG/M metagenome (GOLD analysis project Ga0187893, IMG submission 139574) | White microbial mat communities from a basaltic lava cave in the Kipuka Kanohina Cave System on the Island of Hawaii, USA - MA170107-4 metaG ...
CGGGCGAGCCGCGCACGCTCGCCCTGCTCGCGCGCATCGAGGCGAACCGGGGCCGGCTCGGCGAGGCGCTCGCTTGGTGCGCCCGCGCGCTCGCCGCCGACAAGCTCGACCCGGCGGCGCACTACGTGCACGCGAACGTCCTCATCGAGCTGGGGCGCGCGCGCGAGGCGGCCGCCGCGCTCGAGCGCGCGATCTTCCTCGACCACGAGTTCGCGCTTGCCCACTACAGCCTCGGCATGCTGGCGCGCCGCGAAGGACGAGAGGCGCGCGCGCGACGGCATTTCCGCAGCGCGCTCGAGCTTCTCGCGTGCATGGATCCGCGCGCGCCGCTCGCCGAGGCCGAAGGCATGACGGTCGGGCGCCTCGCCGAGATCGTCGGCTCGATGGAGGAGGTCGCCGGTCATGGCGCCTGAGACGCGCGAGCGCATCCTCCGGGAGCGCGCCGAGCGCCTCGCGCGCCGGCCGCGGAAGCCGCTCGAGGACGGGCGGCTCGAGGTGATGGCATTCCAGCTCGGGCGCGAGCCCTATGCCGTGGAGACGCGCCACGTGCGCGAGGTCCAGCCGCTGCGGGATCTCGCGCCCGTGCCCTGCACGCCCGCGTTCGTGCTCGGCGTCATCAACCTGCGCGGCGAGATCCTGCCGGTGATCGACCTCAGGCGCCTTTTCGGCATCCCCGCGGACGGCCTGAGCAACGCGACGCGCGCCCTCATCCTGCGCGGCGGCGAGCTGGAGGTGGGGATCGTCGCCGACAGCGTGTCGGGAGTGCGCGCGCTGCGCGCCGCGGAGGTCGGCCCGCTGCCGGCGTCCTTCCCCGGGCCGGAGGCGCGCTTCCTGCGCGGCGTGACCGCCGAGGGACTCATCGTGCTCGATGCGCACGCGGTGCTCGCGCATCCCGGAATGCTGGTGGACGAAACCGTAGAGGAGTAGCCCATGAAGATTGCCAACAAACTCGCCTGCGGTGCTGCAATCCTCGTGCTGGTGGGCGTCGCCGTGTTCGGCGCGACCGGCTACTTTACGAGCCGCGCCATGGTCGAGGATGGCATCACGCGCGACCTGCGGGCGAGCATCGCCCGCATGGCGCTCGACGTGGAGGTCGCGATCCGCGAGGAGCGCGCCGACCTGATGTTCCTGCACGACACGCCACCGATCCTGGCGATCCACCGCGCCCTCGACAACAAGGGCGTCGATCCCAAGACGGGCTCCACCTACGACCAGTGGGTCGAGCGGCTGCAGGCGCTCTTCACCTCGCTCATCAAGAACCGGCCGCACTACATGCAGTTGAGGCTCCTCGACGAGCGCGGCTGGGAGCGCGTGCGCGTGGACGGCCGCGACGGCGTGCCCCGCACGGTGCCGCGCCAGGAGCTCCAGGACAAGTCGGCCGCGGACTATTTCGTGGAGACGATGCGGCTCGCGCCGCGCACCATCTACACCGCCGACGTGAGCCTCAATCGTGAGCACGGCAAGGTCGAGACCCCGCATACGCCGGTGCTGCGCGTGGCGACGCCGGTGTTCGACGAGCAGGAGCGGCGGCGCGGGGTGCTGGCGGTCAACATGCACGGGCGCGCGGTCCTCGAAGCGGTGGCCTCGCAGCGCGGCCGGGCCTTTCTCGTCAACCGCGAGGGATTCTTCCTCAAGCATCCCGATCCGGCGCGGGTGTTCGGCTTCGACCTCGGAACGACGCACCGCGTCGGCGAGGTCGACGCGCGCCTCGCCGAGATCGCACGCTCCCACGACCAGTTCGTCGGCACCCTCGACGCGGACGCGCGCGCCGCGGCCAACGCGTATGCCGTGCAACGCATCCGGTTCGACCCGCGCGACCCGGGCCGCCACTGGACGGCGCTGATCGAATACTCGGCAGCGGACGTCTTCGCGCCAGTGGCCGCGCTGCGCGAGCGCTTCCTGTGGCTCGGGACGGCCGTGGTGGCGCTCGGCGCGCTCGTCGGGTACCTGATGTCGCGCCAGTTCACGCGCCCGCTGCTCGCGCTTTCCTCGGCCGCGCGCCGGGTCAGCGAAGGAGACCTCGCGGCGAAGGTGCCTGAGCGGGGCTCGAGCGACGAGCTGGGGACGCTGGTGCAATCGTTCCGCGAGATGGTTCGCAGCCTGCGGGAGATGACGCGGGAGATTGCGGGCGGGGCGCAGGTGCTGGCGGCTTCGGCGGGGGAGATCGTGGCGACGACGAGCGAGCTGGCGTCCTCGGCGGCGCAGACGGCGAGCGCGACCAGCCAGACCTCGGTGACGGTGCAGGAGGTGCGCCAGACGGTGGAGCTGGCGAGCGAGAAGGCGCGCTCGGTCTCGGAGCGCGCGCAGCGCGTCGAGGAGGTCTCGGGGTCGGGGCGCGAGGCGGTGGAGGCGGCGGTGGAGGGCATGGGGCGCATCCGCGAGCAGATGGACGCGGTGGCTTCAAGCATCCTGCGGCTCTCGGAGCAGAGCCAGGCGATCGGGGAAATCATCGCCGCGGTCAACGACCTGGCCGATCAGTCGAACCTGCTTGCGGTGAACGCGGCGATCGAGGCCGCGCGCGCCGGCGAGCAGGGACGGGGCTTTGCGGTGGTGGCGCAGGAGGTGAGGAGCCTCGCCGAGCAGAGCAAGCAGGCGACCGCGCAGGTGCGCTCGATCCTCGGGGAGATCCAGAAGGCCACCAGCGCCGCGGTGCTGGCGACCGAGCAGGGCGCCAAGGCGGTCGAGGCGGGGGCGCGCCAGTCGGGGCAGGCGGGCGAGTCGATCCGGGTGCTCACGGAGGCGGTGGCGCAGGCGGCGCAGGCCGCGGTGCAGATCGCGGCCTCCAGCCAGCAGCAACTGGTGGGGGTGAACCAGGTGGCCGAAGCGATGGAGTCGATCAAGCAGGCGAGCAGCCAGAACGCGGCCGGCATCCGCCAGGCCGAGACCGCGGCCAAGAACCTGAACGATCTCGGCCAGAAGCTCACCACGCTCGTCGCGCGATACCAGGGCTGAAGACCATGGCGGAGAAGAATGGCCGGTTCCTCGAGCGGCTGCGCGAGACCTTCAAGGCGGAGGCGCGCGAGCACATCGCCGCGATCGCCGCCGGGCTCGGAGAGCTCGAGCGCGCCGACGCTGCGGCGCGCGCGCCCCTCGTCGAGTCCGCTTTCCGCGAGGCGCACAGCCTGAAGGCGGCGGCGCGCGCGGTGAGCGAAGGGGAGATCGAGCGCACCTGCCAGTCGCTCGAGAGCGCCTTCGCCAGCCTGAAGCGCGCCGGAGCGGCACCGACGCGCGCGCTCTCGGGAGCGCTGTACGCGGCGGTCGACGCCTTGAGCGACATGCTCGCGGGGCTGGAAGGCGGCAAGGTGGCGCCCGCACCCGGGCGCGCGGCGCAGCTCGCCAAGGCGATCGCGCGGGCGCTCGGCGGCGAGATGCCGCCGCCCAGGGCTCCGGCGCGAAGCGCTGTGCAGCACGCCGCCGCGGAGCCTTCGTCGCCCGACACCGTGAGGCTCCCGGTGGCGCGGCTCGAGGCGCTTCTGCGCCAGGCCGAGGAAATGCTCGCCGTGAAGCTCGCCGCGCTGAGGCACGCAATGGCGCTCGATGAGGCGGCAGCGGGCTTCGGCGAGTGGCGCAGCGAGGCGGGCCGCGCGCGCGGCGCCGCGGCGGCGCTCGAGCGCATGCCCGCGGCGCGCCCGTTGCTCGAGTTCCTCGACTGGAGCGAGCACCGGATGGCGGCGCTCGAGTCGGCGCTGCGCGCGCTCGGCGGCAGCGCCGCGGCGGAAGCCCGCGGCGCGGGCCTGCGCATCGACCGGCTGCTCGAGGACAGCAAGCGCGTGCTGATGCTCGAGTGCCGCGCCCAGCTCGAGGCCTTCTCGAAAGCGGTGCGCGACCTCGCGCGCGACCAGGACAAGGAGGTCGACCTCGTCATCGAGGGCGGGGAGCTGGAGATCGACCGCCGGGTGCTGGAGGAGCTGAGGGAGCCGCTGCTGCACATGCTGCGCAACTGCGTCGACCACGGCATCGAGAAGCTCGCCGAGCGCGAAAAGCGAGGCAAGCCCGGACGGGCGCGCATCACGCTCGCTGTGGCGCGCAAGGACAGCGACAAGGTCGAGTTCACGGTCGCCGACGACGGCGCCGGCATCGCCCTGCGCAAGCTCGCCGCGGTCGCGGCGAAGCAGGGACTGCTGCCCGCCGAGCGCGCGCCGGCCGCCGGCGAAGCCGAGCTGCTGCCGCTGCTGTTTCACTCCGGCGTGTCGACCAGCCCGATGCTCACCGACGTCTCGGGGCGCGGGCTGGGCCTCGCGATCGTGCGCGAGCGCGTCGAGCGGCTCGGCGGCTCGATCGCGGTCGAGTCGCGCGAAGGCAGGGGGACGGCCTTCCGGCTCGTGGTGCCGCATACCTTGGCGACCTTCCGCGGGATCGTGGTGCGCGCGGGCGAGCACAGGTACGTGGTGCCGACACCCGGGGTCGAGCGCGTGCTGCGGCGCGCGCGCGGCGATGTGCGCACGCTCGAGAACCGCCCGGCGCTGGAGATCGACGGCGCGCACGTGCCGCTCGTGCCGCTCGCGGAAGTGCTGGAGCTGGGCGCCGGGGAGGGGGCGGCGCAGGCCGAAGGCGACCGGATCGTGGCGCTCGTGCTCGCCACCGGCGCGCGCCGCGCCGCTCTCCGCGTGGACGAGATCCACGGCGAGCAGGAGGTGCTGGTCAAGCCGCTCGGGAAATGCCTCAAGCGCGTGCGCAACGTCGCGGGCGCGAGCGTGCTCGGCGACGGGCGCATCGCCCCGGTCCTGAGCGTGCACGACCTGGTGCGCTCGGCGGCGCGGGCGCAGGCGAGGCCGGCGGCCGCGCCCACCGATCTGCCGAAGGCGCCCGCGAGGCAAAGCAAAGTGCTGGTCGTCGAGGACTCGATCACCGCGCGCGGGCTGCTCAAGAACATCCTCGAGGCCGCCGGCTACAGGGTGAAGACTGCGGTCGATGGGGCCGAGGCCTGGGCTACGCTCAAGCTCGAGCTCTTCGACCTGGTGCTCTCGGACATCGAGATGCCGCGCATGAACGGGTTCGATCTTACTGCGCGAATCCGCGCGGACGAAAAGCTCGCCGAGCTGCCCGTGGTGCTGGTCACCGCGCTCGCCTCGCGCGAGGACCGCGAGCGCGGCGTGGAGGTGGGGGCGAGCGCCTACATCGTGAAGCGCGACTTCGACCAGGACCGGCTGCTCGAAGTGCTCAGGAGATTCGCGTGAGCCGCCCGATCGGGGTGCTGGTGGTGGAGGACTCCGCGGTGGTGCGCGAGTTCCTGGTGCACGCGATCGGCAGCGACCCGCGCTTCAAGGTGGTGGGAACGGCGCACGACGGCGAGCAGGCGCTGGAGGCGGTGCGGCGCGTCGCGCCCGACGTCGTGGCGATGGAGATCCACATGCCGCGCCTCGACGGCCTGGAGGCGACGCGGCGCATCATGCAGGAGCAGCCGCTGCCGATCGTGATGGTGAGCGGCACGGTCGGCGACCAGGTCGCGGCGACCTTCAGCGCGCTCGAGGCAGGCGCGCTCGCGTTTCTGAGGCGCCCGGCGGGCCCGGCCGATCCGGTGCACGCGGCCGAGGTGGCGGAGTTGCTCGAGACCCTGCGGCTGATGTCCGAGGTGAAGGTGGTGCGCCGGCGCAGGCGCGATGCGCCCGTGCCGCCGCCTCCCTCCGCAGTGGAGCGTGCCCCAGCGCGAGTCAAGGTGGTCGCGATCGGCGCCTCGACCGGCGGGCCGCCGGCGCTCGCGGCGCTGCTCTCGGCGCTCGGCCGCGGCTTCCCGGCGCCGGTGCTCGTCGTGCAGCACATCGCGGAGGGCTTCCTCGAGGGCTTCGCGCAGTGGCTCGCGCGCTCGAGCGGCTTCCCGGTGCGTCTGGCCACGGACGGCGACACGCCGCTCCCCGGGCAGGCGTATGTCGCCCCGGACGGCCGCCACATGGGCGTGGACGCACGGGGGCGCATCGCCTTGAGCAGCGCCGAGCCGGAAAACGGGCTGCGGCCCTCGGTCGCGCACCTCCTGCGCAGCGTGCGCGAAGCGTTCGGGGCTTCCGCCGCCGCGGTCCTGCTCACCGGCATGGGCAAGGACGGCGCCGAGGAGCTACTCGCGCTCAAGAGCTGCGGCGCGCAGACCTACGTCCAGGACCGCGAGTCGGCCATCGTCTACGGGATGCCGGGCGAGGCGCTGCGGCTCGACGCGGCGCGACACGTGCTCGCGCCCGCCGAGATCGGCGCGGCGCTGAACGGCCTGGCCCGGTGAGGCGACGGCGATGAGCGAGCGACCCGGCGCCCGCATCCTGCTGGTGGAGGACTCGCGCACGCAGGCGATGGTGCTCCAGCATCTGCTCGAGCAGCAGGGCCTCGCGGTGCGCTGGGTGGAAAGCGCCGAAGCCGCCCTCAAGCGCCTCGGCCGCGAGCTGCCGGACCTGGTCATCACGGACCTCAACCTGCCCGGTGCGAGCGGCGAGGAGTTCTGCCGGCGCATGCGCCTGGGGCTGAACACGCGCGGGGTTCCGATCCTGCTGCTCACGAGCGAGAGCGGCGCTGGAGTCGAGGCCCGCGCGCTGGAAAGCGGCGCCGACGACTTCGTCGGCAAGGCCGAGGACCCGGAGATGCTACTGCTGCGCATCCAGGCGCTGCTGCGCAAGTCGAACGTGCAGGAGATCTTCGGCGGGGCCGGTGCGCGGGCCGGGGCGGCCAAGGTGCTGGTGGTCGAGGACAGCGCGACCTACCGGCAGCTCCTGCTCAAGGAGCTGGCGCAGGACGGCTACCGGCTGCGGGAAGCCGAGCGGGGCGAGCAGGCACTCGCCCTGCTCGCCATGGAGCCGTTCGACGCGGTGGTGCTCGATCTCGTGCTGCCCGACATGAGCGGCGTGGACGTCTGCCGCCGCATGGCCGGGTCGCGGCGGACCGTGGACAACGCGTTCCTGGTGCTCGCGCTCACGGGCCGGGAGACGCGCGGCGACATGGCGGAGCTGCTTGCGGCGGGCGCCGACGACGTGATCGGGAAATCACGCGATATCGCGATCATCCGGCTGCGCCTGCGCGCGCTCCTGCGGCGCAAGATGCTCTACGAGGAGAACACGCGCATCCTGCGCGAGGTCCAGGAGCGCGAGAGCCGCATGCGGCTCGAGCGCGCGCAGCGCATCGAGGCGGAGACGGCGGCGCGCCAGTCCGAGCTGCGCAAGGCCGCAGTGGTCGAGGCCGCGCTCGACTGCGTCGTCACGATCGACCACGACGGCAGGATCGTCGAGTTCAATCCGGCCGCGGAAGCGACCTTCGGCTATCGCCGCTCGGAGGTCGTCGGCGGCCGGATGGCCGAGCTGCTCGTGCCGCCCTCCCTGCGCGAGAAGCACCGGCAGGGGTTCGCGCGCTACCTGCGGACCGGGGAGTCCACGGTGCTCAACCGCCGCATCGAGGTGAGCGCGCTGCGCAAGGACGGCGGCGAGTTCCCGGCGGAGCTCACCGTGGTGCGCATCGGCACGCAAGACCCGCCGGTCTTCACCGCCTTCGTGCGCGACATCACCGAGCGCCGCGCCGCCCGGGAGCAGATCGAGCGCCTGAACGCCCAGCTCGAGCAGCGCGTCATCGAGCGCACCGCCCAGCTCGAGCGGGCCAACAAGGAGCTGAGGCAGACGCAGGCGCAGCTCGTGCAGTCGGCCAAGATGGCCTCGCTCGGGCAGCTCGTCGCCGGCATCGCCCACGAGATCAACAACCCGTCGGCGTTCGTCATGGCGCACCTGGAGACGGTGGCGCGCCTGTCCGGGGAGGTCGCCGCCGAGGCCGGGCCGGGGCTCGGGGCGGGTTCGGTCCAGAAGCTCGCCAAGGCGCGCCAGCGGGTCAAGGACTGCCTGGAAGGCATGGAGCGCGTGCGCGAGCTGGTGGTGAAGCTGCGCACCTTCTCGCGCCTCGACGAGGGCGAGTTCAAGCGGGCGAGCGTGCGCGAGAACGTCGAGGCGGTGCTCGCCATGCTGCGCCACAAGGTCAGGGGCCGGATCGAGATCGAATGCCGCTTCGGCGAGCCGGACGTGATCGCCTGCTACCCGGGGCTGCTCAACCAGGCGCTGATGAACATCGTCTCGAACGCGATCGACGCGATCGAGGGCGAGGGCCGCGTCGAGATCAGCTCGGGCGCCTTGGACGGCGGCTACGAGATCGCGGTGCGCGACAGCGGCCGCGGGATCCCGCCGGCCGCGCGCGAGCGCATCTTCGAGCCGTTCTTCACCACCAAGCCCGTGGGGCAGGGCGTGGGCCTCGGCATGTCGATCACCTACCAGATCGTGCAGAAGCACCGCGGCACGATCGACGTCCAGTCCGAGGAGGGCCGCGGCACGCGCGTGGCGCTGCGGCTGCCCGCTTCCGTCGAGGAAGGCGCATGAGCGCCGTGCCCAAGCCTCACCTGGTCGTGGTCGACGACGAGCCGCAGGTGCTCACCGCGATCGAGGACCAGCTCGACGACACGTTCGTAGTGCACGTCGCGACGAGCGGCAGGAGGGCGCTCGCGATCCTCGAGGAGCTGAAGGACACGTCGGTGCTGCTCTCGGACCAGCGCATGCCGGGAATGACCGGCGACGAGCTGTTCGCGCGCGCCGCCCAGATCAGCGACGCGACCCAGGTGATGATCACCGGGTTCGCCGATCTGGGCGCCGTGATCCGGGCCGTGAACAAAGGCCGCATCTTCGGCTACGTCACCAAGCCCTGGGAGCGCGAGGCGCTGCGCATCATGCTGCACAAGGCCGAGGAGCACCATCGCCTGGTGCGCGAGCTCAAGCACGAGCGCGAGCTGCTGCACAACCTGATGGAGAACGTCCCGGACGAGATCTACTTCAAGGCGCTCGACCACCGCTACATCCGGATCAACCGCGCCGCCGCGCGCGGGCAGGGCCTGGCGGCGCCGGAGGCGGCGATCGGCAGGCTCGACGCCGACCTCAGCTCCGATCCTGCGCGCGTCGATGCGATACACGCCGAGGATCGCCGGGTCGCCGCGAGCGCCAGGCCGCTCACGGCCGACGAGCAGCGGCGCGGGCCGGACGGCGCGACCTACTGGGTCTCTACGACCAAGGCGCCGGTGCTCGACGAGCGCGGCAAGGTCACCTCGATCGTCGCCATCGCGCGCGACGTCACCGAGCGCAAGCGCATGGAGGACTCGCTGCGCGAGAACGAAGCCGAGATCCGGCTGTTGCACACGGCTTCCGACGCGATGGCCGCCGCCCCCGACGTGAAGGGGGCGCTCGCCGCCGCCCTTGCAACCTTGTGCGAGGCGAGCGGCTGGGACTACGGCGAGGCCTGGATGATGACCGGCGGGGCGCTGCGCGTGCGGGCGCAGTGGCATGCTCCCTCCCTCGCGCTTGACGCTTTCGTCCGGGCCTCGGGCGAGCGCACGCTCGTACCCGGCCGCGGGCTGGTCGGCGAGGTCTGGCGCAGCGCCGAGCCTGTCTGGATCCCCGACCTGGAGGCGGCCGAGGCGCACGTCCGTTTCCAGCGCCATGAGGAAGCGCGCGCGGCCGGCCTGTGCGCCGCACTCGCGGTGCCGGTGACGGGCGACGACGGGCTGCCGCGCGCCGTGATGCTCCTGTTCCGCCGCGCCGTCGAATCCGGAATCGAGCGCACGGCGCGCCTTGCCACGACCGTCGCGCGGCAGCTCGGCGGCGCGATCGAGCGCAAGCAGAACGCAGCGCAGCTCGCCGAGCGCGAGGTGCTGCTGCGCAGCGTGCTCGATACGCTCCCGGTGGGCGTGCGCGTCGCCGACCGCGAAGGACTCGTGGTCATGGAGAACCCTGCCGCCGAGCGCATCTGGTCGGCAGGCAGGCGCGGAGGCGGGGAGACGCGCGGCTGGTGGGCCGATTCCGGCCTTGCGCTCGCGCCCGACGACTGGCCGCTCGCGCAGGCGGTGAAGCGAGGCGAAGCCGCGCTCGAAAGGATCATCGAGATCGAGCAACCGGACGCCACCCGCCGGGTGATCGCCAGCTCGGGAGTGCCGATCCGCGATCAGCACGGCAGCCTGACCGGGGGGCTGGTGGTGATCGAGGACATCACCGAGCGCCGGGCGCAGGAGAAGCGCATCGCGCGGCTGACGCGGATGCACGCGACCCTCTCCGGCATCAACACCATGATCGTGCGCGCGAAGAGCCGCGAGGAGCTTTTCCGCGAGGCCTGCCGCGTGGTGGTCGAGACCGGCAAGTTCCTGTTCTTCCACGTCTGGCTGGCGGGCGCCGGGCGGCGGCGCCTGGCCCTCGCGGCGCAGGCGGGAATCGAGATTCCCGGCCTCCGCGACATCGATCTCGAGGCGCAGGCCGCGCAGGGCCGGCCGAGCGCCGCCGACGCCTACCTGGGAAACCGGGCCGTCGTCATCAACGACCTGACGACGGGGGACGATGGCTCGCCGCGCCGCCGGGCGATGATCGAACAGGGCTGCCGCTCGGTGGTGAGCCTGCCGCTGCGGCGCGAGGGGCAGTGCGTCGGGGTGCTCGGAGTCGGCTCGGCCGAGGCCGAGCATTTCGACGAGGAGGAGCTGAGGCTCCTCGAGGAGCTGACGGGCGACGTCGCCTTCGCGCTCGAGACGCTGGAAAAGAGCGACCGGCTCTACTACCTCGCCTCGCACGACCCGCTCACCGGGCTCGCCAACCGTACGCGCTTCGTGGAGCAGGTCGCGGGCCTCATCCCGGCGCCGGGCGAGCCGGGGGCGCCATTCGCGCTGGCGAGCGTCAACCTCAGGCGCTTCCGCAACGTCAACGAGTCGCTCGGCCGGCATCTGGGCGACGAGCTGCTCAAGCAGGTCGGCGCGCGGCTCGCCGCCCTTGCCGGGCGCGAGCGCGTGGCGCGGCTCGGCGCCGACCTCTTCGGTGTGCTGCTGCCCGAGATCCGGGACGCTGCCGAGGCGACCCGCGCCGCCGCGCGCCTGCGCAAGAGGCTCGCGCCGGCCTTCGCGCTCGGCGAGCGCCAGCTCCACGTCGACGTGCGCTTCGGGCTCGCGCTCTATCCGGGCGACGGCGCGAACGCGGAGGCGCTGTGCGCGAATGCCGAGGCCGCGCTCAAGGTCACGCGCGGCGCCGACGACGTGGTCGTGTTCTACAAGGCCGAGCTCAACGCGCGCGTCGCCGAACAGCTCGACCTCGAGAATCGGCTGCGCCTCGGGCTCAGGGAGCGACAGTTCGTGCTTCATTGGCAGCCCAAGGTCGACGCCACCTCCGGCGCGATCGTCGGCGCCGAGGCGCTGATCCGCTGGCAAGACCCGAAGGAGGGCCTGGTGCCCCCCGGGCGCTTCATTCCCATGCTCGAGGAGACCGGGCTGATCGTGGAGGTGGGCGAGTGGGCGCTCGAGGAGGCCGCGCGCATGCGCGAGCGGCTGCACGCGCGCGGCCTCGATTGCCCGCGGATCGCGGTCAACATCTCGCAGGTGCAGATGCGGCGCCCCGATTTCCCGCGCGAGGTCGTGGCGGCGGTGCGGCGCGGTGCGGGCGACGGGCGCGGCGTGGACCTGGAGATCACCGAATCGCTGCTCGCCGAGGACGTCAACGAGGCGGTGCGCAAGCTCAAGGCGCTGCGCCGGGAGGGCTTCTCCATCGCGGTCGACGACTTCGGCACCGGCTACTCCTCGCTCGGCTACCTCGCGCGGCTGCCGGTCGACGCCCTCAAGGTCGACCGCTCGTTCGTCGTCAAGATGACGCAGGACGCGAACGCCATGGCGATCGTCTCAACGATCATCAACCTCGCGCACTCCTTCCGCCTCAAGGTCGTCGCCGAAGGGGTGGACGCGGAGGACCAGTTCAAGCTGCTGCGACTGCTGCGCTGCGACGAGATCCAGGGATTCCTGTTCCACAAGCCGATGCCCGAGGAGGAATTCGCAGCGCTCCTCGAGAGAGGCCGGAAGGCGACCGCGGCACCCGCCAGGCCATGATCGACGCACCCGCTCGCCCCACCCTCGTGGTCGTCGACGACGAGGCACAGGTGCTCGCCGCGCTCGAGGACCAGCTCGGAGAGCGCTACACCATCCACGCCGTGGGGAGCGGCACCGCGGCGCTCGCGCTGCTCGAGGGGCTGGAGGATGTCTCGGTGCTGCTCTCCGACCAGCGCATGCCGGGGATCACGGGCGACGAGCTGTTCGCCCGAGCCGCGAAGATCAGCGACGCGGCGCAGGTAATGATCACGGGGTTCGCGGACCTCGAGGCCGTGATCCGCGCGGTCAACCGCGGCCGCGTCTTCGGCCACGTCACCAAGCCGTGGGAGCCGGAGGCCCTGCGCATGACGATCCACAAGGCCGCGGAGCAGCACCGCCTCGAGCGCGAGCTGCAGCGCCAGCGCGCGCTGCTCGCCGAGCGCGACGCCGGCCTGCTGCACGCGCAGGCGATGGCCGGCCTCGCGCACGTGATCACCGCGCGCGACGGCTCGTTCGAGAGCTGGTCGGAGACCCTGCCGCGACTGATCGGCGCGGCGCCGGACGGCATGCCCCGCAGCACCCGCGAGTGGCTGCAGCTCGTGCATCCCGGGGACCGCGAGCGGTTCCGGGCGACCGCGATCGAAGCGGGCCGGCGCGGCAAGCGCATGGACTTGGAATACCGCCTGCGCGGACCGGCCGACGCGTGGCTGCACATCCGGCAGGCGATGGAGCCGATCGCAGGGCGCACGGATGCCGAGAGGCGCATGCGCTGGTTCAACACGCTGCTCGACATCACCGCGCAGAAGCAGGCGGCGGAGGCGGTCGTGGCGAGCGAGGAGCGTCACCGCGCGATCTTCGAGCAGGCGGCGGTCGGCATCGTGCACAGCTCCGCCGAGGGCGGCCTCCTCCTCGTCAACCCGAAGTTCTGCGAGATGAGCGGCTACAGCCGGGCCGAGGCGCTGCTTCTCGGCATCCGGGAGCTGACGCACCCTGAGGACATTGGGCGAAGCACCGAGGTGCGGGCGGAACTGCTCGCCGGCTCGCGCTCGTCCTACGAGAGGGAGCTGCGCCTGGTGAGGAAGGACGGCTCGCTCCTCTGGGTCAGCGTCACGACTTCGCTGGTCCGCTCCGGGGGCGGGGCGCCGCCCTACTTCCTCTCGATCGTGCAGGACATCTCCGAGCGCAGGCAGATCGAGCAGGAGCTGCTCGAGAGCGAGGCGCGCTTTCGCAGCCTGACCGCCCTCTCCTCGGACTGGTTCTGGCAGACGGACGCCGAGCATCGCTTCGTCAATACGCCGAGCCGGGTGACCCAGATCACCGGGCTCACCGCCAACGCGTACGTCGGCAGGAGGCGCTGGGAAGTCCCGGGGCTGCAGCCCTTGAGCGGCGACTGGAGCGAGCATTGGGGAGTGCTCGAGCGCCGCGAGACCTACCGCGACCTCGTCCTGGTGCAGAAGCGGGCCGGCGCGCCCGACGTCTATCTGCAGATCAGCGGCGAGCCGGTCTACGACGCCGGGGGCCGGTTCCAGGGCTACCGCGGCACGGCAAAGGACATCAGCGAGCGCCGGCGCGCGGAGGAAGACCTGCGCCGCTTCCGCCTCGCGCTCGACAGCTCGGCCGACATGGTCCTGATCATCGACCGCGCGACGATGCGCCATGTCGATGTCAACCAGACCGCGTGCCGGCTGCTCGGCTACCGCCGCGAGGAGCTGCTGCGCATGGGCCCGCAGGACATCCTGCCGGTGAGCAGGGAAGCGCTCGAAAAGACCTATGACGACCTGATCGCGATCCCCGGCCAGCCGAGCGGAATGACGAGCTACTACCGCTGCAAGGACGGCTCGCGGCTGCCGTTCGAGTCGGTGGGGCACGTGCTGCGCTCGGGCGAGGGCTGGCTGATCGCGGCGATCTCGCGCGACATCCGGGAGCGCATCGCCGCCGAGCAGGCGGTGCGCGAGAGCGAGACGCGCTTTCGCTCGATCTTCGAGAACGCGGTGCTCGGCATCTTCAAGACGACTCCGGACGGGCGCGTGCTCGACGCCAATCCGGCGATGGCGCGGATGCTCGGCTACGAGTTCCCCCAGGAGGCGATCGCGCAGATCGGCGACACCGCGCATCAGGTCTACGTCGATCCCGCCGACCGCGAGCGCCTGATCGAGCGGCAGCGCAAGGAGGACGTGGTGCTCGACTTCCAGGCCCCGTTGCGGCGCAGGGACGGAAGCAAGATCTGGGTGTCGCAGAGCGTGCGCGCCCTGCGCGACGAGGCGAGCGGCGAGACCTACTTTCTCGGCATGGCCGAGGACATCACCCAGCGGCGCAAGCAGCAGCGCCGGATCGAGCGCCTGACCCGCATCCACGCCGTGCTGAGCGGGATCAACGCGCTGATCGTGCGCGTGCGCGTGCGCGAGGAGCTGTTCCGCGAGGCCTGCCGGATCGCGATCGAGCACGGCAGGTTCCACATCGCCTGGGTCGGCCTGGTTGATCGAGACCGGAAGCGGATCGAGCTGGCCGCCCTCGAGGGCGGCCAGCCGGGCCTGGCCGACATGCTACAGCGGCGCGACTGGCTCGGCGCGGACGAGCGCGGCGGGCGCACGGCGCTGGCCGGGGTGCTCGCCGCGAAGCAGCCCGCGTTCTCGAATGACGTCGAGTCCGACAGCCGCATCCGCTATGCTGCTGACTACATCGGCCTCGGGGCCCGGTCGCTCGCCGTGCTGCCGCTCGTGGTCGGCGACGCCGCAGTGGGCGCGCTCTGCCTGCACGCGGCCGAGGCGGACTCCTTCGACGACGAGGAGCAGAAGCTCCTGCGCGAGCTTGCCGCCGACATCTCCTTCGCGCTCGAGCACATCGAAAAGAGCGAACGGGTCGCCTATCTGGCCTACTACGACGAGCTGACCGGCCTTGCCAACCGCAGCCTGTTCCACGAGCGTGTCGGCCAGTTCATCGCCGCGGCCGCCCAGAAGCGCGGCAAGCTCGGCCTGGTCGTCGCCGACGTCGAGCGCTTCAAGCTGGTCAACGACTCGCTCGGCAGGCAGGCGGGCGACGAGCTGCTTCGCCAGCTCGCCGCGCGGCTGCGCGAGGCCGTCCCCGAGGCGAACGGGCTCGCGCGCCTGAGCGCGGACCACTTCGGCGCGGTGCTCCCCGAGCTGAAGGACGGGGCGCGCGCCGCGCGCGCGGTCGAGGACATCGCCGCGCGCGCCCTGAGCGCACCGTTCCAGCTCGGCGGATCGGAGATCCAGGTCGCGATGAAGGCGGGCATCGCGCTCTATCCGGACGACGCGGCCGATCCGGACACGCTGTTCCGCAACGCCGAGGCGGCGCTCAACAACGCGAAGGAAAGGGGCGAGCGCTATCTCTTCTACGCCGAGGAGATGACCGCGCGCACCGGCGAGAACCTCAGGCTGGAGAGCCGGCTGCGCCGCGCGCTCGAGCGCGGAGAGTTCAGGCTCTTCTACCAGCCCAAGATCGACCTTGAGAGCCGGGGTATCGTCGGCGTCGAGGGGCTGATCCGCTGGCAGGACCCGGAGCGCGGCCTCGTGCCGCCGGGGCAGTTCGTGCCGCTCCTCGAGGACACGGGGATAATCCTCGAGGTCGGTGCCTGGGCGCTGCACCGCGCGATCAAGGACCGCGCCGAGTGGCGCAGCGCCGGGCTCGCCGCGCCGCGCGTCGCGGTGAACGTGTCCCAGGTCCAGCTGCGCCGGGCGGACTTCGTCGATGTGGTGAAGGCCGCGCTGGGCCATGGATCGGGCGAGGCCGGGCTCGACCTGGAGGTGACCGAGAGCCTGCTGATGGAGGACGTCGAGGCGAACGTGCGCAAGCTCGCGGCGCTGCGCGACCTCGGCGTGCACGTCGCAATCGACGACTTCGGCACCGGCTACTCCTCGCTCTCGTACCTCGCGCAGCTGCCGGTGCAGGCGCTCAAGGTCGACCGCTCGTTCATCGTCGCGATGCCGAAGGAGGCGAACGCCATGGCGCTCGTCTCCACGATGATCAACCTCGCGCACTCGTTCCAGCTCAAGGTCGTGGCCGAGGGCGTCGACTCGGACGAGCAGTTGCAGCTGCTGCGGCTGCTGCGCTGCGACGAGGCGCAGGGCTTCCTCTTCCACAAGCCGATGCCGGAGGCCGAGCTGCGCTCGCTGCTCGGATCGGCACAACCGGCGCAGGCCTGAAGCCATGGGCGCGCTCGCCGCAAACCTCGCCGTCGCCGCAGCCTATTTCGCGGCCGGCAAGCTCGCGCTGCTCCTCGCGATCCCGCCGGGCTACGCGACCGCCGTGTGGCCGGCGGCGGGGATCGCCCTGGCGGCAGCCTTGATCCTCGGCCCTCGCATCCTGCCGGGCGTGCTGCTCGGCTCGTTCCTCGTCAACATCGGCGTGTCGATCGAGGCGAGCAGCGCCGCCGCGATCGCTCGGAGCGTCGCGATCGCGGCCGGGATCGGCCTGGGGGCGGCGCTCCAGGCCGGACTCGCCGCGTGGCTCGTGCGCCGCTTCGTGGGCTATCCGACCGCGCTCGACGAGGAGCGCGAAGTGGGCCTGTTCCTCGCGCTCGGCGGGCTGGCGGGCTGCATGGTGAACGCGAGCTGGAGCGTGAGCCTGCTCGCCATCACGGGGACGGTGACGCCGCAAGCCTACGCCTTTCACTGGTGGACCTGGTGGGTCGGCGACACGATCGGCGCGCTGATCTTCGCGCCGCTCGTCCTCGCCTGGGCGGGCGAGCGGCGCGAGCGCTGGCGAGAGCGCCGCCTCCCACTGACGGCGCCGCTGGCGCTCACCTTTGCGGTGATCGTCGCCTTCTTCGTGCGCGCGAGCGCCTGGGAGCAGGAGCGCATCGAGCGGGATTTCCGGGAAAGCGCCGGCGCCATCGGCACCGCGCTCGCGAAGAACCTCGAGCGCTATCTCGACGTGCTCCGGTCGGTGGCCGACTTCTACGCCGCGACGCCGGGCGCCGGCGCGGCCGAATTCGGCGCCTTCGTCGCCGGCCCGCTCGCGCGCCTTCCCGGGATCCAGGGCATCTCCTGGAACGCGCGCATTCGCCACACCGAGCGCGAGCGCCACGAGGCGGAGCTGAGGCGGGACGCCGGCAAGGCCGTGCGCATCACCGAGCGCGATCCGAGCGGACGCCTGGTTACCGCCGCGGAGCGAGAGGAGTACGTCTACGTGAGGCACATCACGCCCCTGGAGTCGAACCGCGCGGCGCTCGGCTACGACGTCTTGTCCGATGCCACGCGGCGGGAAGCGCTCGATCGCGCCCGCGACAACGCCGCGCCCGCAGCGACGGCGTCGATCGAGCTGGTCCAGGACGAGCGCAGGGAGCGGGCTCTTCTCGTGTTCCAGCCGGTCTACCGGCAGGGCCGCGCGCCCAGCGACAGGGAGGGGCGGCGCGAGTCCCTCGTCGGCTACGCGACCGGCGTGTTCCGCGTGGCCGACATGGTCGCGGCCCCGCTGCGGGGCGTCGACCCGGCGCTGATTCGGGTCCGGCTCGAGGACCGGTCGCCGGAGGAGGCGCCGCGCGCGCTCTTCCCCCGCCCGCAGGCTCGTGGCGCAGCAGCGCCAGAAGCGGCCGCAAGCTCTGCCGGCTTCAGGCACGAAATCGATCTGTACGTCGCCGGCCGCAGCTGGACACTGCAAGTTTGGCCGACGCAGCGCCACCTCGACGCGAACCGCGGCTGGCAGGCCTGGGGAGTGCTCGCCGGGGGCCTTGCCTTCACCGGCCTGCTCGGCGCCTTCCTGCTCGTGATCACGGGTCGCACCGGCCGCGTCGAGCGGCTCGCCGAGCGCCTGCGCAAGGAGGTCGAGGAGCGCGCCGGCGCCGAGGCGAAAGTCGCGCGGCTGAACCGGATCCACGCGGTGCTGAGTGGCATCAACGGGGTGATCACGCGCGCTCGCAGCCGCGAGGAACTGTTCCGCGAGGCGTGCCGCATCGCGGTGGAGGCAGGACGCTTCTCCATGGCGTGGCTGGGAGTGGTCGAGCCGGAGGCGCAGCGCATCGTGCCGGTCGCCGCCAACGGCCCGGCGGAGGACTTTCTGCGGGTCGTGGGCGACGGGCTGAGGCTCGACTCGACGGGGCCGGTCGCGGTCGCGGTGCGCGAAAAACGCCCGTTCGTCTCGAACGACGTCGCGAGCGACGAGCGCGTCGCGCTCAAGCACGAGCACGCCGCGCGCGGCATCCGGGCGGTCGCGGTGCTGCCGCTGCTGATCTCGGGCGAAGCGCGGGGCGTGCTGGCGCTGCATGCGGCCGAAGCGGGCTTCTTCAGCGACGACGAGATGAAGCTGCTGCTCGAGCTGGCGAGCGACATCGCGTTTGCACTGGACCACTGGAACAAGGCGGAGCGGCTCGAGCACCTCGCGTATTACGACGCGCTCAGCGGGCTCGCCAACCGCACCTTGTTCCAGGAGCGACTGGCCCAGATGGTGGCGGCGGCCGAGCCCGGGCGCCGCAGGCTCGCGCTGGTCGTGCTGGACATCGAGCGCTTCCGGGACGTCAACGAGACGTTCGGCCGGCACGTCGGCGACGCGCTGCTGCGGCAGATCGCGCAGCGCCTGCAGAGCGCCGCGGGCGGGGAGCGCGTGCTCGCCAGGCTCGGGGCCGATCAGTTCGGGATCGCACTGCCCGAAGCGCAGTCCGGCGAGGACGCGGCGCGCCGGACGGAACAACTGCTCGACGAGGCCTTCGGCGCGCCCTATCGCGCCGGCGAAGCCGAGCTTCGCCTCGCGTGCCGCATGGGCATTGCATTCTTCCCGGAGGATGGCGCCGAAGCCAATGCCCTGCTGGGCAGCGCCGAGGCCGCGCTGCGGCGCGCCAAGGAGCGCGCCGAGCGCTACCTGTTCTTCGAGCCGCGCATGACCGCGCGCACGGCGGAGCGGCTCGCGCTGGAGAACCGGCTGCGGCAGGCGCTCGAGAAGGAGGAGTTCGCGCTGCATTACCAGCCGAAGGTGGAGGTGGCGAGCGGCGCGATCACGGGCGTCGAGGCGCTGCTGCGCTGGCGCGATCCCGCCGGCGGGGTGGCGCAGCCCGAGGAGTTTCTGCCGCTGCTCGAGGAGACCGGGCTGATCCTGCCGGTCGGCGCCTGGGCGCTGCGTCGCGCGGCGCTCGATCACCGGCGCTGGCTCGAGCAGGGGTTCAAGCCGCCGCGTGTCGCGGTCAACGTGTCCGCGATCCAGCTGCGGCAGCGCGACTTCGTCGGCGCCGTGGAGCAGGCGATCCTGGCCGGGGTCGCGCCGACCGGGATCGACCTCGAGGTGAGCGAGGGCCTCGTCATGGAGGACATCGAGGAGAACATCCGCAAGCTCGAGCAGGTGCGCTCGCTCGGCGTGCGAATCGCGATCGACCGCTTCGGCACCGCCTACTCCTCGCTCGCCCATCTGCCGAAGCTCCCGGTGCAGGCGCTCAAGATCGACCGCTCGTTCGTCGGCACGATGCACACCGATCCGAGCGCGATGTCGCTCGTCTCGACCATCATCTCGCTCGCCCACTCGCTGCGGCTGCAGGTGGTGGCCGAGGGCGTGGACGACGCCAAGCAGGCGCACCTGCTGCGCCTGCTGCGCTGCGACGCGATGCAGGGCTTCTTCGTTAGCAAGCCGCTCGCGTTCGACCAGATGACCGGCCTGCTCGAGCAGGCAGTCAAGGAAGGGGTGACGCCATGACCCGTGCAATCCCTGTAGTGATCACAGCTGCCCTGGCGGCGACGGCTGGCCTGGACGCGCGCCTCGCCAGCGCGCAGGAAAAGCCCAGGCCCGCCGCGCCGGCGCCGCGGAATGGAGCGCAGCGCGCGAGGAGCTGCTGCGGCGCGCGCAGCAGTACCGCCAGATGGCGCTCTCCGCGGTCGAGCTCTCTACGGTCGACACCGCGCTCGCGGGGAAAGGCCTGTCGCACGCCAATTCGCGCTTCGTGGAGATGAACGACGCCTTCGTCGCCTTCCTCGGCGCCAACCAGCGCGCCATCGACTCGGAGATCGTCGCCGGCGCCGACCGCAACCGGCGCAACGTTACGCTCATCATGTTGCTCGGCGTGCTGCTCGCCGTCCTGCTGCTCGCGCTCTCGGTCGTGTTCTCGCGACGCCTGACGCGCTCGCTGGAGGCGCACCTGCGCACCCTGACGGGGCTCGGGGAGGCCGCCGGTGCGCGATTCGAGCAGGAGCGGGGCGGCGACGAGCTGGCGCGCGTCGGCGCGGCGATCGACGCCTTCCGGCGCGTCCACCTGCAGCTGAAGGAGCAGGAGAGCGAGCTGCGGCGCGCGCGCGACGAGCTCGAGCTGCGCGTGGCCGAGCGCACGCGCGAGCTGAGCGAGGCGAACGCCGAGCTGTGGATCCACGCCGAAGTGGTGCGCAGCACCGGCGAGGCGGTCGCGATTACCCGCCCGGACGGCGCCATCATCGACGTCAACCCGGCCTTCGAGAGCATCACCGGCTACGATCGCGCCGCGATGCTCGGGACAAGGCTGTTTCGCGATGCGTCACAAGTGGGCGAGGAGCGGATCCGGGGCGAGTTCTGGGATCGCGTCCGCGCCGAGGGCGGGTGGAGCGGGGAGCTGCAGGACCGCCGCAAGACCGGGGAGGTGTTTCCGTGGTGGGTCACGATCAACGCGGCGCGGGACGCGAACGGCGAGACCCTTCGCATGGTCAGCGTGGCCCGCGACGTGACGGAGCTCAAGCGCAGCGAGCAGCAGCTGCAGAAGCTCGCGTTCTACGATCCGCTCACGGGCCTCGCGAACCGCGCGCTGCTCGACGACCGGCTCAAGATGGCGCTCACCGCGGCGAGGCGCGGCCGCAGCATGCTGGCTGTGATGTACATCGACCTCGACCGCTTCAAGTACGTCAATGACACGCTGGGACACCCGGCGGGCGATCAGCTGCTGATCGAGATCTCGCGGCGCCTGGCAAAGCCCCTGCGCGCATCCGACACGGTCGCGCACATGGGCGGCGACGAGTTCACGATCGTGCTGACGGATCTGCATCGGGAGGAGGACGCCGTCGGCGTCGCCGAGCGCGTGATCGACGCCGTCGCGAGGCCCGTCGCGCTCGGCGAGGAGACCGTCTTCGTCGGGGCGAGCGTTGGGATCAGCTTCTTCCCCAGGGACGGCAAGGACGCCGACGCGCTGCGCAAGCACGCGGATTTGGCGCTGTACGAGGCGAAGGAGGCCGGCCGCGGCCAGTACCGCGTCTTTGCCGCCGACATGCTGGCGAAGGCCGGCGAGCGCGTCTCGCTCGCCGCGCAGATCGAGGAGGCCCTGCACGCCGGCGAGTTCTCGCTCCACTATCAGCTGGTGGTGAACATCGGCAAGGACGACACCAGCGAGGAGATCATCCGTTCGCTGCTGCTGCTGGCCGCAAACCTGCAGATCAAGGTGGTCGCCGAGGGCGTCGAGGACGAGGCACAGCAGGCATTCCTGCGCAAGAGCGGCTGCCAGTCGGCGCAGGGTTTCCGCTACCTCGAGCCCGCGCCGGCCGAAGAAGTCCGGCGGCGGATCGCGGGCGAGCAGCGGGCGGCCGCGGTGACCTAGCAGGGTGTTGAAAAATTCCCCGAACGATCATTGCGATGCCCTGTCATAGTGGCAGCGTCGTTCAAGGGAGAAGAAGAATGCGCGGCCAAGTGGATTCCCAGAGCGGATTGTTCAGCTAC
>Ga0187893_10005907_pt1 | contig 21431 bp, 21 predicted proteins | sample MA1701074metaG_FD_139574 | JGI IMG/M metagenome (GOLD analysis project Ga0187893, IMG submission 139574) | White microbial mat communities from a basaltic lava cave in the Kipuka Kanohina Cave System on the Island of Hawaii, USA - MA170107-4 metaG ...
GCGACCCGGCGGCCCTCGGCTGCAACGGACGGCCCGTTGACGGGACAGGCGCGATACACCCAGCCATCCGCCGCAACCAGCCGCGGCTCGGTCCACGCGCCTTTGACTTCGCGCACGATCGCAATGTCGCGAACCTCGGCGTCGGACCGGTCGCGGTAGACCGCGACCAACCCTTCGCCGGTCCGCGCCAGCGCGGTCTGGCAGCAATCACACACCCGGAGGTCAAGCAAGCGGTCGGTACCGGCCCGGCCATCCGATCCGATCGAGCCGGTGGCCAGCGCCATCGCCGCCGGGCCGCTTGCGGCCTGGCGGCCATCGAGCCAGAGCAGGTCCGCGCCGCCGGAAGCTCGCGGGAGCAACGAGACGAACCCGTGCTCGGTGTCGGATCGGTCGCTGTGCGGGGACACCGAGGCCGTCCAGGTCTTTCCGCGATCTCGGGAAACGCTCACCCGGACGTGATAGGCATAGGTCTTCGCAGCGGTTTTTTCGAGCCAGTGCACCACCCACCGGCCATCCGTGGTTTCGACGGCGGAAGGGAAATCAGCCCAATTCACGAAGAAGTTGTCCCGCTCAGTGACGGTAACCGGAGCGCTCCAGCCACCCCGTCCCCGCGCTGAGATCCGGAGTGCTACTCGAGCACTGTCCCGTGGTTCGAACCAGGTCGCGAGGAGTTCGCCGGATGGCGTCCGGCTGAGCGATGGCTTGCCGCTGCCGGGAGGACCGGCAAAGTCAGGTGTGGGATCGGGCTGCCCCGGTGGGGGGGGACTGGCAGCCAGGACCAGGAGGAGCCCGGCCGCGTGCATGAAGCGCATGGGGAGAATATAGGTCAAGCGTGTGCCAGACGGTGCCGGCATTGCTTGACGATTGCCCCGGCCGGTTCGATTCGGGTGATGCTCGCGACGCTCTTTCCGGCCTGCCAGTAGTCCTCGGTCCCGGTTGCGTCGAGTGAAGCCCGTTTGAGTCGCCGAAGGGAGCTGAGCGCGTACCACATTCGCATCCAGCGCTTGGTGCGTCGGCCCCTGAGCATCCAGCGGGCAACCGGCCCCGCTTTGTACCCCATGCGCCGGATGAACGGCGTGTTGATGACGGCGACCGGGACGCCGGTGATCCGCTCGGTCAGGACGATGTCGTTCTCGTTGGCCTGGACGATCGCCCGTTTGTAGGCGGCGCTGGCGCCGCACTCGTCGGTTGCAATGAATCGGGTCCCCATCTGCACGCCGGCATATCCGAGGCGGAGCGCTTCAACGAACCCTTCCACGTCCCCGATCCCACCCGCGCACACCACCGGAAGCCCGAGATCTCCGACTTCCTGTAGCAACGCTTCGGCGGTCCGGGGACCAGGATGTCCTCCTGCCCGGGCGTTGACGCCGATGAGCCCATTGACCCCGGCATCACGCCCCTTGAGCGCCCACTTTCGCTCGGTGACGTCGTGGTAGACCACCCCGCCAGCGGCCTGGACCCGTTCGCACACCCAACGCGGATTGCCGAGCGACGTGATGAAGAACCGCACCCCTTCCTCGATCGCGACCTCCACCCACCGCACCATCTGCTCGTGGTACCGGCGACTCGATTGCTCGATCAGCGCGTTCATCCCGAAGGGACGTTGGGTGTGCCGTTTGATGAGCCGGAGTCCCTCCCGAAACTCGTGCCCATAGACGTAGGTCAGACTGATCGGCTGGACGATCCCGATGGCGCCGGCGCCCGAAACCGCGGCGACGAGCTCCGGGTTGGTGCAGGGATACATCGCCCCGCAGATGAGAGGGACCTCGATGCCGGCGTCTCGACAAAAGCGCCCATCTGCCGTCACGGTCGCTCCTGGTCGAGTCTCCACCGGACCGTCACGCGGCACACCAGGTCGTTGGTCGAATCGCGGAGCTCAGCCGTCACCGGCATCTCCACCGGACCGGTCACGACGGGGGGCGATATCGTCGTTTCGGCGGAAACGGTTCCTCGTGCCTTCTTGTAGAAGTCAGCGGAAAGCCCCAGCACTATGGCCCGGACCCCGGCGGGCAGCGCAGAGACCAGCGCAAGTCCGCTGGTCAGCTCGCCGAGGTTCACGAGGGCCACGGCATGAATCGAGGAAAGGTGCTGCCGAACCGCTCGCCGGTCGCGGAGTGTCAGTCTGGCATGGCCTCGACCGAGGTCGCGGACGTGGGCACCGATGGTTCCGGAATAGGGGACCGAACGACCCAAAAGCTTGCTGAAGAGCCAGGTACCGGCCGGCCAGGCCCGGAGCCGCTGCCACGTCCCGAGCAGTGTCCGGGGCTCCCTAGGCATGGTGCACGAATTTACACTCTGGCGGGGATCGTCCAGGATTCTTACGTTAGTTCTCCCTTTGCTAATCATTCGAGGCCTGAGCAATGCGCTCCCTCCGACCGGTGTTGCGTGTGACGGCCGCGGCTGGTGCAGCCGTAGTTCTTGCCTGTTCCGATCAGATCATCCCGACCGGTCCGGACGAACAGGGAACCGCGCGATTCGGGCAGATCCCCAGCTCCATGCTTCCTCCCCGCCACGACGACCTGGACCGCCTGGTTCCCGGATACGGCGGTTTCTTCCTCGATGCCGCAGGCCGACCCACGGTCTACCTGACGCGCGGTTCCGACCCCAGGCCGGCGCAGCGGGCCCTCGCGGGCTATTTGAATTCCCGCGGTGTGGCTCCAGCCAATCTTCAAGTACGGGAAGGGCGCTACGCCTGGGCGAGACTCCAGAACTGGAAAGACATCGCTACGACGGAAGCGCTGGACGTTCCAGGGGCCGTCTTCGTTGATGCCGACGAATCGGGAAACCGGGTCCGCATCGGGGTGGAGAACATCGGAGCCTTCTCCTGGGTCCGCGGCCTGATGGCGGCCCTCGGCGTTCCTGACGATGCCGTCTCCATCGAACGGGCGGACCCCATCCTGCAGATCGCAACTCTGCAAAACGTCGTGGATCGGCCGGTTCGGGCCGGAGTGCAAATCCACTTCGGAGGCTATGTCTGCTCGGTCGGGTTCAATGCCAACGACGGCACCCAGCGTTCCTTCGTGACCGCCTCGCACTGCACCAACAAACAGGGTGGCGTTGAGAGCACCAGGTATTATCAGCCGCTCTCATCGATCGATGGGACGGTGGTTGCGACCGAGGTCGAAGATCCCACCTATTTCAAGAACAAAAACGGTTGTCCCAGGGGGAGAGTGTGCCGCTGGAGCGACGCTGCTCGGGCCAACTACGCCAACAGCGCCAATCAGGCGCTTGGAGTGATTGCCCGGACCTCGGGCCCCAACAATATGAGCTTGGACATCGTGGGGAGCTTCACGATCACCGGCGCGGATCAGAGCAACACCATTCCATCAGGCGCGACGGTGGACAAAGTGGGCCGGACGACCGGCTGGACATCAGGCCAGGTCTCGGCCACCTGTGCGAATGTGGCGGTGTCCGGCACCAACATCGTGCAGCTCTGCCAGACGATCGTGACCTCGTCCGGCCGGATCGTGCAGGGCGGCGACAGCGGATCGGGCATGTTCCAGGGGGCCGGTGGAAACAATGTGACACTGGTGGGATTGCTGTGGGGCGGCAACTCCCCCGGCACGATGCTGGTCTACAGCCCGTTGCAGAACGTCCAGCGGGATTTGGGGACCCTCACCGTTTTCTAACCGTGATCGTTCGGATTCCGGGAGGCGCCGGCCTTGGCCGGCGCCTCCCGTGTTTTCGGCCTTCAGGTTGCGACCAGGAGGCCATAGAGGAGGCCAACCAGGGCAAGCGAGGTCACGAACGTAAACGCCCAGTCCCGCCGGATGACAAACCCGACCATCGAGGCCATAACCCGCATGACCGGCGTCGCGATCAGCAACAGGATTCCCAGCTGCACCAGGCTCCGGGGGTCCCCTGTGAGAGTTCCCGCGAGAATGTCCCCGACGGTCCGGTTCCCCGCCTGAACGCCCTGAAACAGGTGGTAGTCGGCAGGCTCACCTCCATGGCGCCAGAGCAGGACCAGTCCCCCGAGCACCGTAGCGGTTGCGGCGAGAGCGGCGCCGATGCGGAGCACCGACACCAGGATCGTTGTCATCCGCTGGTCGGCGATGACGGCCCCATCCTGGGGTGTCCCGGCCGTCGTCATCCCAACGCCCCAGTCAGGCCGCGATACAACATCTGAAGCGCGATGGCCACGACAACGGCCACGAACAGGGTCCGCAGTGAGCGATTGGACGCTCCGGGAAAGAGCCGGGACCCGGTACGTGCTCCCGCCAGGACGCCGACGACGACGGGGAACGTGACCGCGGGGTCGACATACCCCCGTTGGAGATAGATCCCGGCGCTCGCGGCAGCGGTGACACCGAGCATGAAATTGCTCGTGGCGGTCGAGACCTTGAACGGCAATCCCATCGCGCGATCCATCGCCAGGACCTTCATGACACCTGACCCGATGCCGAGCAAAGCTGATAACGCACCCGCGATCAGCATGATCGCGAACCCCAACGGCACGGCACGGACCTCGTAGTGGCGAACGGTGCCGGCGTCCCGGTAACTCCCGGCCAGTCGCAAAGCCCGCCCGATTTTCCCGCTCGCCTCGGTCACCGGCGGGTCCGGCAGCCGGGGACGGAGGGATTGCAGCGAGTTGAACAACACCGTGACCGCGAAGAGGATCCCGATCGCGTTGGGAGACACCATCAGGGCGATCGCCGTGCCGAGCAGCGCGCCCGCAACGGTGCCGACCTCGAGGAGCATCCCGACCCGGAGGTTGGTGAATCCTCCTTTGACGTACGTCCCGGCCGCGCCGCAGGACGTGGCGATGACCGCGATCAGTGAAGCGCCGACTGCGTATCGGATGTCAACCCCAAACACCAGGGTCAGGAGCGGGACGATCACAACGCCCCCGCCGATCCCGGTGAGAGACCCCACCAGGCCGGCCAGGAACGCGCCGAGGCCGACCACGGCGGTCATGAAGAGCACCGACATCGGCGGAACTTAGCGCCCGAACGGTTCCCCGAGGCGCATCCTGAACGACGGTGTAAATTCCGGGACCGCCAGGGGCACCGGCTATCCGGTTGAGAGGAACCCATGGAACCTGATCCGGTTCACACCGGCGTAGGGAGCGCGGACGCCACGCCCGATCGAGGGACCGGCGTTCTCTACGGCGCGAGGAGAGAACAGCCTATGGTCACTCGTACTCCCCCCTCATCCCCCATCGTCCTCGAGGAATCCGCCGTCCTGCCCTACCGGGGCGTTTTCCCGAATTCCCGCAAAGCCTATCGCGACGGACCCGACGGAATTCGCGTTCCCATGCGGGAGATTGCTCTGTCGAACGGGGGAATGCCGCTCTTGGTGTACGACTCCAGTGGGCCGGAGGGAACCGACGTGCGGGTGGGTGCGCCGGCGACTCGCGCCGCCTGGATTGCCTCGCGAAACGTGGAGGAAGTCACCGAACGAAGCCAACCGGTCGAGCTGGTCCCCCCGGAGTTGCAACGGCCCATCTACCGCGGTCGCGGGGGGGGACCCGTCACCCAGCTCTTCTACGCGCGTCGGGGTGAGGTCACGCCCGAAATGGAATTCGTCGCGCTCCGCGAAGGCCTCCCCGCCGAACGGGTGCGCAGCGAAGTGGCCCGGGGCCGGGCCATCATCCCGGCGAACATCAACCATCCGGAGCTCGAGCCGATGATCATCGGCCGGGGATTCCACGTCAAGATCAACGCGAACATCGGCAACTCCGCCGTCAAGAGCTCGATCGACGACGAAGTCGAGAAGCTTCGCTGGGCGACGCTGTGGGGTGCCGACACCGTGATGGACCTCTCCACCGGAAAAAACATTCCCGCGACCCGGCAGTGGATCCTCCGCAATGCGGCGGTCCCGATCGGGACGGTTCCGATCTATCAGGCCCTCGAAAAAGTCGGAGGCATCCCCGAGGACCTGACCTGGGAGGTGTACCGCGATACCCTCATCGAGCAAGCGGAGCAGGGGGTGGACTATTTCACCGTTCACGCGGGCGTGCTGCTGCGCTACGTGCCGCTCACCGCGAACCGGATCACCGGAATCGTGTCCCGGGGCGGCTCGATCATGGCCAAGTGGTGTCTGGCCCACCACAAGGAGTCGTTCCTCTATACCCGGTTCCGGGAGATCTGCGAAATCATGCGGGTCTACGACGTCTCGTTTTCGTTGGGCGACGGGCTGCGGCCCGGCTCGATCGCCGATGCGAACGATGCCGCGCAGTTCGCCGAGCTGGAGACGCAGGGTGAGCTCACCCGGATTGCGTGGGAGTTCGACGTCCAGGTGATGAACGAGGGGCCTGGCCACATTCCCATGCACCAGATTCAGGAGAATATGGAGAAGCAGCTGGCGTGGTGTCAGGAAGCGCCGTTCTACACCCTGGGCCCTCTCACCACCGACATCGCCCCGGGGTATGACCATATCACCAGCGCGATCGGCGCGGCCATGATCGGCTGGTTCGGCACGGCCATGCTCTGTTACGTGACGCCCAAGGAACACCTGGGCCTGCCGGACCGTGAGGACGTCAAAGCCGGCGTGATCGCCTACAAGATCGCCGCGCATGCCGCCGACCTCGCGAAAGGACATCCCCGGGCCCGCGAATGGGACGACGCCATGTCGCGGGCCCGCTTCGAATTCCGGTGGGAAGACCAGTTCAATCTCTCGCTGGATCCCCTGACCGCGCGGAGTTTCCACGACGCCACCCTCCCGGCGGAGGGGGCCAAGCTGGCCCATTTCTGCTCGATGTGCGGGCCGAAGTTCTGTTCGATGCGCATCACCCAGGATCTCCGGGAAATCGCCCAGGGGATGGCGCAGAAGGCCGCCGAGTTCCGGGAACTCGGCAGCGAGCTGTACGTAACCCACGAGACCCGGTGACGCTCCTCGCCTACGCTCTCGCCCTCCTGATCGGGCTCGCCCTTGGCCTGCTCGGCGGCGGCGGCTCCATCCTCACGATTCCGGTTCTTCACCACGTCATGGGGTTTTCCTTTGCCCAGGCCGTGCCCATGAGTCTGGTTGTCGTGGGGATCACCAGCGGATTTGGAGCGATCTCACACTGGCGGGAAGGCAACGTCAGGTTGCGCACTGCCTTTCAAGTCGGGGTGCCGGCGATTCTCGGTGCCGTCCTCGGCGCCAGCCTCGGGCCGCAGGTGCGTGACGGAATTCGGCTCACCGTCTTCGGGATCGTTCTGCTCGGCGCAGCCCTCGTGATGTATCGCGGGCGGGTCACGCCGCCCGACCCTGCTCCGCGTGATTGGCCGTTCGCCTCCCGGCCGCTGATTTTCATGGACCTGATCGGCGCTTCGGTCGGCCTGCTGACCGGTTTCGTCGGCGTCGGTGGCGGTTTTGTCTATGTGCCGGCGCTTACCTTGCTGGTTGGGTTGCCGATCAAGCACGCGGTCGGTACATCGCTCGTGCTGATCCTGTTGAGCTGCGCGGCAGGCCTGGTCGGGTACCTCGGCAATCCGGCTCTCACCCAACTCGACTGGCGGGTCGTGGCGCTCTTCACCGGCCTGGCTCTGATCGGTGCCGTGGCCGGGAGCCGGCTCACTCACTTCGTCCCCCAAGAGCGCCTTCGCCATGGATTCGCGGCGTTCCTGCTGATCCTGGGGCTGGTCGTGTTGCTGGTCCGCCGGTAGAATCCGGCATGTATTTTCTTCGCCTCTACGATGACGGGCTTGCCCAGGCGAGCTATGTGATCGGCTGCCCCAGGTCAGGGGTCGCCATCGTCATTGATCCGAACCGGTTGGTGGATCAATACATCGCCGCCGCAGAACGGGAAGGCCTTCGCATCACCGCGGTAACCGAAACCCACATTCACGCGGACTTCGTCTCCGGCGCCCGTGAGCTCGCCGCCCGTACCGGCGCAACCATCCATCTGTCCGCCTGTGGCCCCCCCGAATGGCAATACCGATTCCGCGCCGAGCGCGGCATCGAGCTCCTTCGGGACCGGGACACCATCCGGAGCGGCAATATCGAGCTCCGCGCGGTCCACACGCCGGGCCACACTCCGGAACACATCTCCTTCCTCGTAACCGACACCGTCCTGGCTGCCGAGCCCATGGGGATCGTGACCGGCGACTTCGTGTTCGTCAACGACGTGGGACGACCGGACCTGCTGGAACGAGCCGCCCAGATCCAGGGCACCGCCGAACTTGGTGCCCGCCAGCTCTACAAAAGCCTGACCTGGTTCAAGACGCTTCCCGATCACGTTCAGATCTGGCCCGGCCACGGCGCCGGAAGCGCGTGTGGAAAGGGCATGAGTGCAGTGCCCCAATCCACCGTTGGATACGAGCGTCGCTTCAACTGGGCGTTCCAGGTGGAAAGCGAAGACCAGTTCGTCACGATGGTGCTGCACGGCCAACCGGAGCCCCCGCGCTATTTCCGGGAAATGAAGCGGATCAACCGCGAGGGCCCCACAGTGCTCGGCGCCATCGCGCTTCCTGAACGGGTTTCGGAAAACCGGTTGGCCGGTCTGTTGGCCTCCGGTGCCCAGATAGTGGATGTCCGCCCGGCGGCGGCGTTCGCCGCGGGACATATCCCGGGTACCCTCAGCATTCCTTTCAACAACAGTTTTGCCACCTGGGCCGGCGGACTGCTTCCGTATGACCAGGATCTCTACCTCATGGTGGACGAGGCGAGCTCCGGCCGGTTGATGCGCATCGTCCAGAATCTGGCCTTGATCGGGTTCGACCGCGTGCGCGGATACTTCGCCGCCGAGGCTCTGGCGTTGTGGCGCGCGCAGGGCGGACCCATCGAGCAAATCGAACAACTCTCGGTGGACGACCTGGCACGGAAGCGCCACGGCCTTGCCATTCTGGATGTGCGAAGTCGTTCGGAGTGGGAGTCGGGACACCTGCCCGGGGCCCAACTCATCCCCCTCACCGAGTTGCCCGATCGCCTCGGAGAGGTCGCTGCCGACCGACCTGTGGCGGTGCATTGCCAGAGTGGGAGCCGGTCGGCGATCGCCGCAAGTCTCCTCCAGGCCCGTGGCCACCGAGCCGTGGCAAACGTCACCGGAGGCATGGGCGCGTGGGAGACCGCCGGGTTACCGGTGGAGCAGGATATGGCTACAAAGGAGGCTTCATGACCCACCGGCATGATCTTCGTCGCGAAGGCCTCCTCACGGGCCTGATCGGCGCCGCGGTTGTTGCGCTCTGGTTTTTCGTGACCGACATGGCCCAGGGCCGGCCGCTGTCAACACCGAGCATTCTGGGTCAGGTCTTCCTCTATGGAGTGGGAGTCCCCGAAGTGTCCCCGCCCCAAACCGGACCTGTCGTGGCCTATACGGCTCTCCATATCGGGGCCTTCCTGTTGTTCGGGGTCATGCTGACCAAGCTTATCCATCTGGCGATGTCGTCCCCGCTCGCGCGGTTCGGACTGCTGGTGATCGCAGTGTGCTTCGAGTTGTTCTTCGTCTTCATGACCTATGCAGTGTTCCACGCGACCCGCTATCTCTTCCCCTGGTGGTCCGTCCTCGCCGCCAATTCGCTCTCACTCCTCGCCATGGGTGCTTTTCTGGTCAAGCGACACCCGGGTCTTCGTCGGCAATTCCAGCGGGAGCCGTTGGGAGGGGAGCCGTTGGGAGGGTAGCGCGGTCGGCGATCCGCTATCCGCTATCCGCTATCCGCTAGCCGATAGCCGATAGCCGATAGCTGCCCCCTGCCACCTTGCCACACGGGCCACCTGCGTTCCTGCCGACTCGCCACCAGGATGCGCCAGATTGGCCAAATCCTGGCCGTGCAGGCAGGCATCACTAGTGCAGTCTCCCCTTTCATGGGGCGGAAATTCCGTTCCCGCCAACCATTCATTGAGTCAGGGGAGGATGATCATGTACGTGACGAGATATCGCAGAGCGAACGAGCCGACCCAGGACGTCCTTTCCGGGCTGTCCCGTCTCAGCCGGCTGATGGATGACGCGCTGGCCGGGTTTGACGGCGAGGCGGTCGGATCCGCCTGGACGCCTACGGTCGACGTGCGCGAAGACCGTGACCATGTCGTGATTGCCATGGACCTTCCGGGGGTCCGTCCCGAGGACGTGAAGATCAGCCTCGAGAACCAGGTTCTCACGGTTCGGGGAGAGAGGCAGCAGGTGTCGGAACAGAAGGAAGAGCGGTGGCACCGCTGGGAGCGGAGCTATGGCAGTTTCGAGCGAAGCTTCACCCTTCCGTCGACGGTGGATGCGGATCGGATCGAGGCCACGACCGACAACGGTGTCCTGACCCTGCGGCTGCCCAAGAGCGAGAAAGCCAGGCCTCGGGAGATTCAGGTGAGAGTCCGGCCCGGGAGCGGGGCGGGGCCCGAAACCATCAGCGCGAAGTCGGAACGGTAGCAGATCACGGGTGCGGGCCGGTGGGATTACCTGCCGGTCCGCACGGTTACCGGCGTGGCTTGTCCGCGTAGAAGGCGCGCAGCGCGGCCATATCCCTTTCCGCGTCCGCGGTCGCTGTGAAAGGAGCACCGAACCCGACCCGCTTGGTTCGGTTGTCGAAGTACCCCGGAACGATCGGGACTCCGGCACCGGACGCGATCCGGTGGAAACCGGTCTTCCAACGGTCCACCGGCTTCCGGGTTCCTTCCGGCGCCATCGCGAGGATCAGGCTCGAGCGTGCCGCGAACATGTCCAGCGCCGCCTGGACGACTCCATCCGGGCGATTCCGATCGACCGGGATTCCCCCCAACCATCGCATGACAGGCCCCAGCGGCCAGCGGAAGAGTTCGGACTTTCCGAGGAAGCTGGCGTCGAGCCGCAAGGCGAGCTTCAGACCAACACCAATCAGGAAATCCCAGTTTGAGGAGTGGGGAGCCACGATGATCACCATCTTGGAGACATCCGGCAGGGTTCCTTCGATCCGCCATCCCAGGAGGCGGAGCAGGAATCTTCCGAGTGCAGAACGGATCTTCCCGCCACGGCGCGGGACACGAGGTCCGGGTTCCGGGATAGGCATGTGGGAATTTGACTAATCTATCGTGCCTGCAGGAGCGCCGTATCTTTACCGGATGGTCCTCGGCATCATCGGCGGAAGCGGCGTCTACGACATCGAGTGGTTGCAGCATCCGCGGTGGGAAACAGTCGAAGGGCCGTTCGGCAAGCCCTCGGACCAGCTGCTCATCGGAGATCTCGATGGGACGCGCCTGGTGTTTCTCCCCCGTCATGGGCGGGGCCACCGCCTCCTGCCTGGCGGGATCAACTTCCGAGCCAATATCGATGCCTTGAAGCGGGTCGGAGTGACCGACGTCATCGCGCTCTCCGCGGTCGGCTCGCTGCGGGAGGATCTCGCTCCGGGAACGTTCGTCGTGGTGGATCAATTCATCGATCGGACCTTCGCCCGGGTCAAGACGTTTTTTGACGAGGGGGTTGTGGGCCATGTGTCGATGGCCCATCCGGTGTGCCGGAGGGTCGGTGATGCCGCGTTCGCAGCCGCCCGGGAGGCCGGCGCCCCGTGCGCCCGGGGCGGCACCTATCTCGTCATGGAAGGTCCCCAGTTCTCCACCCGGGCCGAATCGGAGCTGTACCGCCGCTGGCAGTGTGCGGTGATCGGGATGACCAATCTCCCCGAGGCAAAGCTCGCCCGGGAAGCCGAGCTGTGCTACGCCACCGTAGCCATGGTGACCGACTGGGATTGCTGGCACCCCGATCACGACGCCGTCACGGTGGATCAGGTCATGGCCGTGATGCGAACGAATGTCGGCTACGCAAGGGAGCTGGTGCGGAGGGCGGTGCCACACCTCCGGGACCGTCCTGTCCCCTGTCCCCACCGTTGCGACCGGGCGCTCGACGGTGCGATCCTGACCCCCAAGGACCAGCGCGATGCCGCCACGGTGGCCCGTCTTTCCGCGGTCGCCGGACGAGTGCTGTGATGGACCTGCGATCGCTGATTCGCACGATCCCCGATTACCCGAAGCCCGGGATCATGTTTCGCGACATCACCACCCTTCTGGGGCATGGGGAGGGATTCCGGCAGGTGATCGGTGCGTTCACGGATCGCTATCGTGCCGAGCGGGTGAGCAAAGTCGCCGGGATCGAAGCGCGGGGTTTCATCCTCGGTGGCGCGTTGGCCCAGCAGCTTGGGGTCGGCTTCGTTCCGATCCGCAAGCGGGGCAAGCTTCCGTGGGACACGGTCGGCTCGGACTACGAGCTCGAGTATGGAAGCGATCGGGTGGAGATGCACCGGGACGCGATCGGCCCGGACGAGCGGGTGCTCCTGGTGGACGACCTCATCGCCACCGGCGGTACCGCGGCGGCTTCGATTGCGCTGGTCCAGCATGTCGGCGGGACGCTGGTGGAGGCGGCCTTCGTCATTGATCTCCCGGAGCTGGGCGGCCGCCGCCGCCTCGAAGGTCAGGGACACCGGGTGTTCACGTTGATCGCCTTCGAGGGACATTGAGGGTCGGAAACCGCCACTATCGATCCCTGGAGGTGGCGGCAGATGGCTGGGCGATCGTCATCGTCGATCAGACCCGTATTCCGGCGGAGTTTGCGCAGGCCCGTCTCGAGACACTCGCGGACGTCGCCGGCGCAATCCGAACCATGCGGGTGCGCGGCGCGCCGCTCATCGGGGTCGCGGCGGCGTATGGCGTGTGCCTGGCGCTCCGGCACGATCCCGGCGATCGCTCGCTCGAGGCGGCGTGTCACGCCCTCGCCTCGACCCGGCCGACCGCTGTCAATTTGCAATGGGCCCTGGAGCGCATGCGCGCAACGCTGGTCGAGGTTGCCCCTCGGGACAGGATCGAAACGGCGTACCGGCTGGCGGGCAAGCTCGCCGACGAGGACGTCGCGATCTGCGAGCGCATCGGCCTGCATGGCGAAAGACTCCTGCGCGATCTGGCTCACCGCAAACCCGGACAACCGCTGCAGGTGCTGACCCACTGTAACGCGGGATGGCTCGCCACGATCGATTGGGGGACCGCACTCGCGCCGGTCTATCGAGCCCACGACGCCGGACTCCCGGTTCATGTCTGGGTCAGCGAGACCAGACCTCGCAATCAGGGCCGCTTGACTGCATGGGAGTTGGGGCAACACGGGGTCCCGCACACCCTGATCGTGGACAGCGCGTGCGGCCTTCTCCTCACCCGCGGGAGCGTGGACGTCGTCCTGGTGGGGACGGATCGCACCACTCGGACCGGAGATGTCGCGAACAAGGTCGGCACCTACCTCAAAGCGCTCGCTGCGCGGGAAGCCGGCGTACCGTTCTACGTCGCGTTGCCGTCACCCAGCATTGATTGGGATCTCGCGCGCGGAGAGGACATCCCGATCGAGGAGCGTGCCCCCGAGGAAGTCGCCGACGAGATGCCGGTACATAACCCGGGGTTTGATGTGACCCCCGCCCGTCTGGTGACCGGGTTGATCACCGAGCGGGGTGTGTGCGAAGCCTCGGAGCAGGGATTGCGGAGCCTGTTCCCCTCCCCCGGCGTGCGGTCCGGTCGAGGGCGCTAACCGCCGGGCCCCGTCGTGCTGGGTGGCGCCGCAAGGACCCGGGCGAACACGCGCGTGGCCGCGCGCATCTCCGTGGCGGTGCCGAGGGACACTCTGGTCCAGGTGGGGAGGGAGGCGAACTGCCGCCCCACCGCGACGTTGTGCTTCAGGCAGTCGACTTTGAATTGCCGTGCATCCCGCTTGATGTCCACCATCATGAAATTCGCGTCGCTCTTCGCCACCCGGTACCCGGCCTTCTCGAAAAAGGCACGGAGGGAGGTCCGGTTCACCCGGTTGCGCCGCTGCTCCACCGCGATGTGACGACCATTGCCCACCGTGACCGCTGCCGCCACGAGGGAGAGCTGGCTCACGTTGGAGCCGAGCAGCCAGGCGGCCATCTTCGCGAGGGTGGCCGGCTGTCCGATCGCGTAGCCCACCCGGAGGCCCGCCATGCCGAAGACCTTCGAGAAGGTGCGGGTGACGACCACCCGGGGGTTGGCCAGCGCGAGCGGAATGGCGGTGGCATAGTCCGGCGCCTCCACGTACTCGAAATATGCCTCATCGATCAGAACCGTCGTGTTCGGGGAGGACCGGTTCACGCTATCGACGTAGACGATCACGTCGGTGGAGCCGTGGACGGTGGCAGTCGGGTTGTTGGGGTTGCAGAAGTAGCACAGACCGGCCCCTTTCCCTCGGTCGGCCATCGCGTCGAGATCGAGCCGCAACTCGGCGTCCACCGGTGGAGCGATGACCGGCGCGCCGATGAACCGGGCCCAGTTTGCCGGGGCTTCGAACGTCGGCTCGGGGGATACGACCCCGTGCTCGCGCGACGTGAACGCGCTCACCGCCGCCCGCAACAGCTCCCCGGAGCCGCTCCCCAGGATCACGTTCTCCTGCTTGATGCCGTGCACCCCGGCGATCGTTGCGGCGAGGTCGTCCTCGCTCTTCACCGGATAGCGGTTCGATTCCGCCAGGTGGGCCCGGATGGTTGCGAAGACCGTTTCCCCGGGACCGTAGGGGTTCTCGTTGCTGTCGATGCGGATGACCCCCGGCCGCGCGGCCATGAGGCGGTCGGCTCGGCGGGCGTCGGTGCCCTGCGCGAGCAACGCCTCGTGCCCCCGCCGGGATACCAGAGGCATCGCTACGACGCCGCCGCCCGCGGCGCCCAGGGTCGTGAGGAACGAGCGGCGTGTCAACATGCTGCACCTGCCTGGAAGGTCAGGGAGGAAAGGTTATCGCCGGAAGCCGGTCGCGTCTACGCGTCCGCCCACTCGACCGTGGCACCGACCTGAATCTCGCCGTCGTCGAGCACCTCGGCGAATGCCCCACCCCGCCAGGGCGGCGAGAGCGCGTCCTTCAGGCCTGCCCGAGCCTCGTCCATCTGTTCGCACGGCCGCGTTTCGCCGTTGATCAACAAACGCAAACCGCCGACCCGCAGGGTTTTGCCGCGGCTCCCGAGCAGAGGAAGTCCGCTGACCAGGAGATTGGCACGACGGGCGGACGGATCGAGTGTGGCGCCGAGCTCCTCATTAACCCGCTGCCAGACTTCCCGCTCGATGAGCGTGACCTGACGGCGTCCACCCAGGTCGACGTTCCCGTCAATGCCGCGGCCCTTCTGTAACACGGCCCGAGTGGCCGGTACCATGGGGCCCTTCCGGAATCGCTTGATCCAGATTGCCTCCAGACGGCCGGCACTCACACGCCCTCCTTGAGAAAAGTTCCCTGCTGGAGATCCTCGTAGGCCTCCCGGAGCTGTGCCTCGGTGTTCATCACGATCGGCCCGTACCAGGCCACCGGCTCCTTGAGCGGCTCACCCGACACCAGCAGAAACCGGATCCCCTCTTCTCCGGATTGCACCACCACCTCGTCACCCCGGTCGAACAGAATCAGGGAACGATTGTCTGCCTCGGTGGGCTGGGTCAGCCGGGCGATCTGGTCTGCCCCTTCCGTCATCACGCCCTGCGGCGCCGAGGCATTGCCAAACGTCCCGGAGCCCTGGAACACGTAGGCGAACGCATTCCGCGTCGTTTCGATCGGCAGGACCTTGCGGGTGCGCGGGGGCACCCAGATATCGGCGTAGATCGGGTCGGCCGCGATGCCTTCCACCGGGCCTCTCCGGCCCCAGAATTCCCCGCACACGATCTTCACCTCGGTCCCGTCATCGTCCACGACGGCGGGAACCTCGGGCGCCTTGATCTCCTGATACCGCGGGTTGGTCATCTTGAGCGCCGCCGGCAGATTGGCCCAGAGCTGGAATCCGTGCATGCGGCCCTGGGTATCACCCTGCGGCATCTCCTGATGAATGATCCCGCTCCCGGCCGTCATCCATTGCACGTCGCCGGCGGAGATCTCCCCCCGGTTGCCCATGCTGTCGCCGTGCGCAACCGTCCCCGCAAGGACGTAGGTGATCGTTTCGATGCCCCGGTGCGGATGCCACGGAAAGCCCGCGAGGTAGTCCTCCGGGCGGTCGTTCCGAAAGTCGTCCAGCAGAAGGAACGGGTCGAACTCGGTGGTGTTGCCGAAGCCGAATGCCCGGCGAAGATGCACCCCCGCGCCTTCCCGGGTGGGCCGAGCGTGGCTGACGCGTTTGACCGGACGGATGGACATCCCGGAAGAATAACCCCGGTTTCAGACCACCCGATCGCTTCCTCCATCGATCGGGATTTGCGCACCGGTTGTCTTCGCGAACCACGGCCCCACCAGCGCCAGGACGGCGTTCGCTACGTCCGCGCTGGTGATCTCGACGCCGAGCAGGTTGTTCCGGACGTACTGCTCGGCGGTCATGCCGTATTGGTTGGCCCGCTCGGCCACCACCGTGTCACTCCACGCCGCGGTGTCCAGCACCAGGTGCGGATGGACCGTGTTGACGCGAATGCCCTCGTGCCCCCATTCGAGCGCCGCAACCCGAGCCAGCTGGGCCAGCCCGGCTTTCGCGACCGAGTAGGCTGCGGCGCCGGGTCCCGGGGCCGGGACGTTCTTCGACCCGACGATGACCACGGCGGGATCGATACCCAGCCGGAGGAACGGGACCGCGGACTGCAGCACGAGGAGATGGCTGGTGAGGTTCGCCGCAAGGCTGGCCTCCCACCGCGCCGATTCGATGGCGCCGATGCGGGCGCTCTCCGGGAACAGCCCGGCGTTGCTGACCAGCATATCGAGGCCGCCATAGCGGGTTATGGTCTCCTCGAGCGCGCGGCGGACGTCGCCGGAAACGGTGCAATCACCGACCACGCCGGTCCACCCGGGTTCGGTCATCAGGTCCGCGATGGCAGGATTGCGGTCGAGTCCCGTCACGGCGGCGCCGTGCGCCCGCAGGGTTTCGGCGACGGCCCGTCCGATCCCGCTGGCCGCGCCGGTGACCAGGGCGACCTTGCCGCGAAGCGGGGGGGGAGGCCGGCCTCCGGTGGTCCGCAGTTTGGCTTGCTCGAGCTCCCAGTATTCCACCTCGAACAGCTCCGGCTCGGAGAGGGGCTTCCATCCGCCCAGGAGCTCGGCGTGTTCGATCGCCTGGGCGGTGTGCCGGGCGATCGCGGCGGTCACCGCAGCTTCCCGCGCATCGGGGCCGATCGTGACGAAACCCTGTCCCGGCCAGATGATCCACCTCGGCAGCGGATCGAGGCAGGTGAGACCGGGGCGGGCGTGGCGATGGAAGTACGACCGATACCGTTCGGCATAGCCGGTGAGGGCGGCCTCCCAGTCTCCAGCCGCCACCAGCGGGGTCGGTTTGGTGCGGAGCACGTGATCGGGGGTCAGCGGTCCGCGGCCCGCAACGGCGGCCGTGTCGGGCCGGGCGGCAAAGCTTCGCGCAGGAGGGGACCCATCGAGCTGCGCGATGACAGGGTACCCTAACCCGCGTGAGACGGCCCGCCGCAGCTCGGCCACCGCGAGCAGGGTGTCCTGGTCCACCGGCGCGGCCGGCCTGGCCTCCGGTTGGGGCTCTGCGCCGGCGCGTTTCAGGCAGGCCTCTGCTTGGCTGACCAGGGCGATCATGCGTTCGTAACTCTCCCGTGCTCCGTCCGCGAAACTCACCACGCCATGGTGCAGCAGGACCATGCCCTCGAGGCGGTTCCATGTGATGTCGCGGGTTAGGTCGCGGATCGCACGCGCCAGGAGAACGCCCGGCATGACGTAGGGAACCACCAGCACCCGTGCGCCAAAGAGCTCCCGGATCCGGCGCTCGCCGTCCGCAGTGTTGCTCAGCGTCACCACCGCGTCGGCGTGGGTGTGATCCACGAAGGCGAAGGGAATCAGCGCGTGCAGGAGCGCCTCGACCGAGGGCGCCGGGGCGGCCGGGTCGAGCGAGGCCGCCCGCTGCGCCCGCGCCAGGTCCTGATCGGTGAGCGCCGGCAGCTCGACCAGCCGGTTGAGCGTCGCGAGCCGGAGCGGCGCAAACCCTTGCGCGGCGATCGTCGCAAGGTCCCAGCCGCTGCCCTTGATGTACAGCACCTCCTCACGCTCACCGAAGAGGTTGCGATGCGGCAGCTTGACCGAGGTGTTGCCGCCCCCGAACAGGACCAGCGAGGGATCGCTTCCCAGCAGCCGGGAGCTGTACACGCGGAGGGCCAGCGGGGACTCGCACCGCGCCGCTTCGGCCTCGTCCCAGCGACTGTGCATAGGGCGCCAAATCTACTCCGCCGATTGGTCCCGGGGACCGGTGGCGGCTATCTTTCCCTCGTGTCCGATCTCACCACCGGCTGGAAAGAAATCGTCTCCCGCTACCAGACCCCGAGCGTTCGGCGCGCGGTGTGGCAGCTCGTGACGACCATCGTCCCGCTCCTCGCGGCATTCGCGGTGATGTATTGGAGCCTGTCGGTGAGCTACTGGCTCACCCTGGCCCTGGCGCTGCCGACCGCGGGCCTTGCCATCCGCACCTTCATCATCATGCACGACTGCGGCCACGGCTCCTTTCTGCCGTCGCGCACCTGGAACGACATCATCGGCTGGATCACCGGCATCCTGACCGCCACGCCCTATTCCCATTGGCGCCGGGAACACGCCATTCATCACGCCACGTCGGGTCACCTGGAAGAGCGAGGCACCGGCGACATTAACACCCTCACCGTGCGCGAATACCTGGCGATGGGATGGTCCGGCCGGCTTCGCTACCGGCTGTACCGCAACCCGCTCGTGTTGCTCGGCTTGGGCCCCGTGTTTCTGTTCGTCAAGCACCGCTGGCCCTCGCGGCGACTGGCCGGCAGGCGGGAAATCCTGAACGTACACGGGACCAACCTGGCCCTGGCTGCCCTGATCACCGCGGTCTCCCTGCTCATCGGATTCCAGAATGTGTTGCTGATCTGGGTCCCCATTCTGATGCTGAGCGGCGCGGCCGGCGTATGGCTGTTTTACCTGCAGCACCAGTTCGAGGATGCCTACTGGCGAGGCGGCGAGGAATGGGACTATGCCCGGGCGGCGGTCTCCGGCAGCTCCTACTTTCACCTGCCGAAGGTGTTCCAGTGGTTCACCGGCAACATCGGGTTCCACCATGTTCACCACCTCAGTCCCCGCATTCCGAACTACCAGCTCGAACGCTGCCACCGCGAGAATCCGCCCTTTCAGCAAGTGACGACGCTGACGTTCTGGGAAGGCGTCCGGACGATGCGGCTCAAGCTGTGGGACGAGGAGAGCGAGCGCATGGTGGGATTCCGTTTCCTCCGCCGGAGCGCGAGATCGCACCACCAGGGCTAATCTGCATTACCGGGACAGTTCCCATTTCCATTCCAGTCCTCGCAGCGCTCCCTCTTGAAATTCTTCGTGCCGAGGAGCGGATCCGTCCCTGGGTACTGAATACTCCCGTCCTGCACGACCGTCGCGGGTCGCACCTCAAAGCGGAGCACCTGCAGCACACCCGATCGTTCAAGGCTCGCGGCGCGTTTAACAAGCTGCTTTCGCTCGAGCCGGCCGAGCGTGGGGAGGTGATTGCTGCCTCGACCGGAAACCACGGCGCCGCCGTCGCCTACGCCGCCGGACAACTGGGCTGCCGCGCCCGCATCGTCGTACCCCACGGCGCGAACCCGGACAAGCTCGCCGCCATTGCCGCGCTCGGTGCGACGCTCGAAGTCCACGGCACCGACTCGGCGGAGGCGGAGATCTACGCCCGCCAGGAATCGGTTCGAGGCGGGATGCCCTACATCTCCCCCTATAACGACGTCGCGGTCATTGCGGGCCAGGGCACGATCGGTGTCGAGCTGGCCCGTCAGCTTGCGCCCATCGACGTCGTGTTCATCGCGCTGGGCGGCGGCGGTCTGCTCGCCGGCATCGCGGCGCACCTCCGCTCGATTCGTCCCCAGGTCCGGATCGTCGGTTGCTCGCCGGTGAACTCAGCGGTCATGGTGGAATCGCTCCGGGCGGGCCGGATCCTCGAGCTCCCGCCCCAGCCGACTCTCTCCGACGGAACCGCCGGAGGCATCGAGCCCGGTGCGATCACCTTCGATCTCTGCCGGGAGCTGGTGGACGATCTGGTGACGGTTACCGAGATGGAGATTCGGTACGCCATGCAGGACATCCACCGGTCGCACGGAACGCTCGTGGAAGGCGCTGCCGGTGTCGCGATGGCGGGGTATCTTCGACAGGAGGAACGGTGGCGCGGCACGACTGCCGTCGTCATCCTGTGCGGGGGGAATGTGAATCCTGCGGTGGTTGCCGGCGACGGCTCCTAGGACGATGGGATCCGCAGCAGAATCTCGTCGCCGGGACTGATCGTGATGGTCCTCGTGAAGACGCTGCGCCCCCCGCCCTGCGGCGAGATTTCAAACGTGACCTCGTTGACTCCGGTGAGGAGGGTCCGCGGGATCTTGAACATCGTGACGGCGGTGCCGCGGGCGGTTCCCAGGCTGTACTTGCCGCCCAGGGGCACCCGGACGACCCAGATGCGCATGCTGGAGATGTTGTCGTTTTCGACGCGCAGGCCGGTGTACTCCTCGGGAGGTCCCGTGCCCGCTTCGGTCCGGTTGGCGCCGCACCCCGCCACGCCAACCGTGAGAAGGGCAGCCGCTACAATCGGGAGAGGGTCTCTTCGCTTCATCATCAATTGGACGTCCTGGTGGCCGGGACCCAGCACAGCGCGACCGTGAGCGAACCTCCCCCCCCGTTCTCCCTCGAGGAGCTCGATGCGACCGCTCGGGCACTGGCGCCGCACATCCGGGAAACGCCGGTGTGGACCTGGCGGGAGGAGAGCCTCGGGGGGGGGGGACGCCTCGGAGACACGGAGGCCGTTCTCAAGCTGGAGCTGTTCCAGTATGCCGGGAGCTTCAAGGCGCGGGGGGCGTTGTCGGTCATGCTGGCGCTTTCCCCGGACGCACTGCGCCGCGGCGTGACAGCGGTGAGTGCCGGCAACCACGCGATCGCCGTCGCATGGGCCGCGCGCACCCTCGGGACGTCGGCCAAGGTGGTGATGCCGCGGAGCGCCGACCCCTTCCGGGTCTCCCGTTGCAGCGGGTTAGGCGCCGAAGTCGTGCTCGCGACCGACGTGCACGCCGCGTTCGCCGAAGCCCAGCGCATCGAGCAGGAGGAGGGCCGGACCTTCGTCCATCCGTTCGAAGGCCAAAGGACCGCCCTCGGAACCGCCACGCTCGGCCTCGAGTTGGTCACCCAGGTGCCCGAGCTCGACGCGGTGATCGTGCCGATCGGCGGTGGCGGGCTGGCCGGCGGGTTGAGTGCCGCCGTCCGGCTGCTGGAGCCGTCGTGCGAGGTGTTCGGAGTCGAGCCGGAGGGGAACGACGTCATGCTCCGCAGCATCCGGTCGGGCCACCCCGAACGTGTTCCCGAAGGAGGGGCCCGGACGATTGCCGACAGCCTGAGCCCCCCGTACACCCTTCCCTACAGCTTCGACCTCTGCCGGCGCGGCCTCACCGAGGTGGTGCTGGTGAGCGACGATGCCCTGCGCGAGGCCCTCGCACTGCTTTTTCGAAGCGCGAAGCTCGCGGTCGAGCCGGCCGGTGCCGCTGCGACCGCGGCGCTGCTCGGTCCGCTCCGGGAACGGCTCCAGGGAAAACGGGTCGGCCTGATCGTGTGCGGGACCAACATCGCCCCCGAACGGTACGTAGAGCACCTGGAGCGCGGAACC
>Ga0187893_10005908_pt1 | contig 21431 bp, 21 predicted proteins | sample MA1701074metaG_FD_139574 | JGI IMG/M metagenome (GOLD analysis project Ga0187893, IMG submission 139574) | White microbial mat communities from a basaltic lava cave in the Kipuka Kanohina Cave System on the Island of Hawaii, USA - MA170107-4 metaG ...
ACAGGCTGGAACAAGCAGGCGGCCGCCGCGCTCCTCGGCCTTCGACGCCCCACCCTCTACTCGAAGCTGCGCAAGCACCGCATCCCCCATCGACCGCGACTCGCTTAGCCGGCCTGCCAAAGGGCCGCTCGAAACTCGGGCACTCCGCCGAGCGCTGCCTAATCATTAGGCAATAGTGCCGCCGGATGAGGTCGGGTGATTCGGCGTAAACGGCTGATTCATTACCACAACTTCGCGTCGCCCCCATAGGCATGCGTGTTGCTGCCCGCCCACGCTGGGAGGGCCGAGATGAAGAAGATCGAGGCGATTATCAAGCCGTTCAAGCTCGACGATCTTAAGGAAGCACTCACCGAGATCGGGGTCATCGGGATGACCGTGTCGGAGGTGCGGGGGTTCGGACGGCAGAAGGGGCACACCGAGCTCTATCGAGGTGGTGAGTATACGGTCGACTTCCTTCCGAAGATCAAGGTCGAGGTCGTCGTCCCGGATCATCTGGTAACCAAGGTATCCGAGGTCATCGCAGCGGCCGCCAAGACCGGCAACATCGGCGACGGGAAGATCTTCATCGAACCTGTCGAGTCGGCGGTGCGAATCCGAACCGGCGAGCGCGACGAGAGCGCTCTCTAGACTGCAGCAGACGGAGGACAGCGTGAAGCGGATAGCCATTTCCATGGTCGTGGTGCTCGTGCTCCTCAGCGCCGTCGCGGTGGCTGTGGCTCAGCAGCCGCCAGCTCCCAGTCCAGTGCCGTCTGCGAGCGCTCCGCCGGCGGCAGCCTCGCCCGCGCCGGCCCCCCTGCGTCGAAGATCGACAAGGGCGACACCGCCTGGATGCTGACGTCCTCAGCGCTGGTCCTGCTGATGACGGCACCGGGGCTCGCGCTCTTCTATGGGGGGCTCGTCCGTCAGAAGAACGCCCTCGGCACCTTGATGCAGAGTTTCATCATCATGGCGCTCATCTCGATCCAATGGGTGTTGTGGGGCTACTCGCTGGCGTTCGGGCCCGACAAGGGTGGGATCATCGGCGGCCTGGAGTGGGTAGGCCTGCGTGGCGTGGGCGGCGAGCCGTTCGACGCGTACGCCAAGACGATCCCCCATCAGGTTTTCATGCTGTTTCAGATGATGTTTGCCATCATCACTCCCGCTCTCATCACGGGTGCCTTCGCCGAGCGCAAGAAATTCTCGGCCTTCATTCTCTTCACCTTGCTGTGGGCGACCTTTGTCTACGATCCCTTGGCGCACTGGGTGTGGGGGGACGGCGGTTGGTTGAAAAGGCTGGGCGCGCTGGACTTTGCCGGGGGGACGGTCGTGCACATCTCGTCAGGCGTGTCCGCGCTGGTGTGCGCCATCATGCTCGGCAAGCGACGTGGGTACGGCCACCATCCCATGCCACCCCACAACCTGCCCCTGAGCGTCATCGGAGCGGCTCTGCTTTGGTTCGGCTGGTTTGGATTCAACGCCGGAAGCGCCCTCGAAGCCAACGCCCTCGCCGCCAGCGCCTTTCTCGCCACCAATACGGCGGCGGCGGCGGCCGCCCTCGGATGGATGTTCACGGAGTGGATGCTACGCGGGAAGCCGACGGTGCTGGGGGCGGCGACGGGAGCGGTGGCGGGACTGGTGGCCATCACCCCCGCCGCCGGCTTTGTGGGACCAGTGGCCTCCATTCTCATCGGCGTCGTGGCTGGTTTCCTCTGCTACAACGCCTGTAACATCAAAGCGAGGCTCGGCTACGACGACTCGCTGGACGTGGTGGGTGTCCATGGCGTAGGCGGGACCTGGGGGGCGCTGGCCACCGGGCTCTTTGCCACGAAGCTCGTGAACGATGCGGGGGGTGACGGCCTCTTCTACGGTAACCCGGGCCAGCTCTGGACCCAGATTCTGGCGGTGGCTGCCACCATGTTGCTGTCGGTGGTGGGAACCGCCATCATCCTCAAGATTGTCGATGCCATCGTGGGTCTGCGCGTCTCCGACGAGGACGAGGAGGCAGGGCTCGACCTCTCGCAGCATTCGGAAACCGCCTATACGATGGGCGGCGGTGCCTACGGTGAGCAGGCGGGCGCTGGTGTATTTGCCGAGAGCATGCGGACCGCAGGGGCCAAGCCCCGCGCGGCACACTGACGGTGGCCGAGGTTCCCCGCGGGCCGCTCTCTGGTTTAGGCCGGCCGACGACGCCAGCGGCGCCGTCGTGCCCTTTCAGATCACCCTCATTCGACGCACAGGAGAAGGAGCGCCCATGACCCCAAAGGATGCCCTCAAGCTGGCCAAGGAGAAAGGTGCCAAAATCGTCGACCTCCGCTTCATCGACCTGCCCGGACTCTGGCAGCACTTCTCGATTCCCGTCTCCGAGCTGAACGAAGGAATCTTCGAGGATGGCCTGGGCTTCGACGGCTCGTCTATCCGCGGCTTCCAGACCATCGACGAGTCCGACATGCTGTTGATCCCGGATGCGAGCAGCGCGGTCATGGATCCCTTCACGGCGGTTCCCACGCTCGTGCTCATCTGCAACGTGAAGGATCCGGTGACCGGCAAGCCCTACACGCGCGACCCTCGCTACATCGCCCAGAAGGCCGAGGCGTATCTGAAGAAGACGGGCCTCGGTGATACCGTCTACATCGGCCCCGAGCTGGAGTTCTTCTTTTTCGATTCCATCCGCTTCGACCAGAGCTACAACTGCGGGTACTACTTCATCGATTCGGAGGCCGGAGCCTGGAACACCGGCAAGGAAGGCACGCCGGAAAGCCCGAACCTCGGCTATAAGCCGCGCTACAAACAGGGCTATTTCCCGGTCCCCCCGATGGACAAATTCCAGGACATCCGCTCCGACATGGTGCTCGCCCTCGAGAGCGTGGGGGTTCGCGTGGAGGTGCACCACCACGAGGTGGCCACTGGCGGCCAAACCGAGATCGACATGCGGTACGACACGTTGACCAAGATGGCCGATAAGGTGTGCTGGTACAAGTACTGCGCCAAGCAGACCGCGCGTAAGTGGGGCAAGACGGCCACCTTCATGCCCAAGCCGCTCTTCCAGGACAACGGCTCCGGGATGCATACGCACCAGTCGATCTGGAAAAACGGCAAGAACCTCTTCTACGAGCGGGGCGGTTACGCCGACATCTCCAAGACCTGTCTCTATTACATCGGCGGGATCCTGAAGCACGCGCCGGCTCTGCTCGCGTTGATCGCGCCGTCGACCAACTCGTACAAGCGGCTGGTCCCCGGCTACGAGGCCCCTATCAACCTCGTATACAGCCAGCGGAATCGGTCGGCCGCCATCCGCATCCCGGTGTACTCGAAGTCGGAGGGAGCGAAGCGGATCGAGTTCCGGACACCCGATCCCACCTGTAACCCGTATCTGTCATTCGCGGCCTGCCTCATGGCTGGCCTCGACGGTGTCGCCAACAAGATCGATCCAGGTAAGCCAGTGGACAAGGACCTGTACGAACTTCCTCCCGCCGAGCAGCGTCGGATCAAGCAGCTCCCGGGGGCGCTGGATATCGTGCTCGAGAATCTCGAGAAGTCTCACGACTGGCTGCTCAAGGGAGACGTCTTCACCCCCGACGTCATCGAGACCTGGATCGAATACAAGCGGAAGAACGAGGTCGACGCGGTGCGGTTACGGCCGCACCCGTGGGAGTTCGCCCTCTATTTCGACATTTAAGAATTGGGGGCCTCGAAGGGCCCCTTCAACCCCCATCGCCCTTGGCGCGCCCCGGGTCCTCACGGGGCGCGTCACATTTTGAGGAAGAGGGCCACGCACGGGCCGCCAAGTCCCCCGACGCCGAGAAAGTCAGCAGCGTTGGTTCTCACTGCCGATCACTTATACAGGAGACTGAAGGCTCCGATCCTAAGTACTGGATTCGTTGGTGTTCGCTGATGGCATCATCCTTGCGATAGGGAGCGGTATGGCTACGGTGCGTTCGAACAAGCTTCCTCGGTGGCGAGTAGTGATCGTGGACGATCATGAACGTTCGAGAGCAGCCATCCGGGCCGCCATCTGGGCTGCCGGTGGGGAGGTGGTCGGTGAGACCACCAGGTCGGGTGAGGCACTGCATCTCGTGAAGCAAAGCAGTCCGGACGCGGCCATCTTTGCGGTCGGTCTTTCCGATGGCGATGGCCTCGAGGCGGCGCGTCTGGTCACGGCGAGCATTAGCTGTCCGGTCGTGTTGTGTACGAGTCGGACAGGGGACGACCTGGTCGAGCGGGCGCGCATAGCGGGTGTGATGGCGTTCCTCCTCAAGCCGCTACGCCCGGCCGAGTTGGCTCCCGCCCTCGATCTGGCCATCGCTCGGTACCGGGAGGCGCAAGCCTTGCGCCAGTCGCTCGAGGATCGCAAGGTCATCGAGAAGGCCAAAGGGGCTCTCATGGCCCGGTTTGGGCTCACGGAGGACATGGCATTCCGTCGACTCCGCAAGGCGGCCATGGATAGTCGCAAGCCCATGGTGGAGATCGCTCGCGCCCTCCTGGTTTCCGAATCGGTGACGCGGGAAGCGCCAGCCTAGCGACGTAGGGAAGCCCTCGTCCACCTCCCGGCCGGGCGCGATGGCGCAATCCGGCCGTTTCCGCTACACTCACGGCGGCCGGGCATGGTTACCCGAACTCCCCAGGGTCGTTCCCTTCGCGGCCACACCACGCGGCGATCCTCTCGTCCACGCGGGTAGGCTGCCCGCCGTGAGTTCCGAGGTGCTCGTGGTCGAAGACGAGCCCGACATCAGAAGCCTGATCGTGTTGAACCTCACGCGCGACGGATTTCGGTGCCGGACGGCGGCCACCGGTTCCGAGGCGCTGCGGGCGGTGAAGGTGAGTCCGCCCGATCTGGTGATCCTCGACCTCATGTTGCCCGAGCTGGACGGTCTCGAGGTTTGCCGTCGCCTTCGTCAGGAGCCAGCCAGCGCCTCCCTCCCTATCATCATGTTGACCGCGAAGACCGACGAGGTCGACCGCGTCCTCGGGCTCGAATTGGGTGCCGACGACTACGTGGCCAAGCCGTTCTCGCCGAAGGAGCTCGTGGCCCGGGTTCGCGCCGTCCTGCGGCGGACGCGCCAGCGCGAAGTACCGCTGGCCTTCTCGTCGGGGCCACTCCGGCTGGACCCGGCTCGCCACGTGGCCACCCTCGACGGACGGCCGCTGGCCCTGACTCCGAAGGAATTCGACCTTCTGCAGGCCTTGCTCGAGTCCTCCGGTCGAGTGCTCTCACGCGAGCACCTGTTGAACCGCGTGTGGGGATACGCCCACGCGGATGAGATCGAGTCGCGCACGGTGGACGTCCACGTACGTCGTCTGCGTGCGAAGCTCGGCGGGGAAGGATGGCGCATCGCCACCGTCAAGAGCATCGGCTACCGGCTGGAGGAGTCACCGTGACGCAGCTCGAAGACACGAGGCCCCGGAACGCGGGGCCGGCGGCGCCCTGAGCGCTCCCGGCCCCCTCATGTTCGGCCTCGTTCGCGGTCGCATCGCCATCAAGCTCACCCTGACTCTGGTGGGCTTCGTGGCCTTGACCATGCTCCTGGTGGGCCTCGCCCTCAATCGCTCCCTGGAGTCCTTCGCCGCTGAGTCCCTGGAGGCTCGCCTGCGCATGGTCGCGGCCAATTCCCTGTCCGATACCATGCGCCGGGTCATGCTCGTGAGTGGCCTGGCGTCCATGGCGGTGGCGTTCGCCATCGGCATTTTCGTGGCCAGGCGGGTCACCCGACCGGTAGTGGAGATGCAAGCCATCGCCCGCCGCATGAGCGAGGGCGACTTCGCCGTGCATGCGCCCGTCCGCTCCCCGGATGAGATCGGTGCCCTCGGCCGGGCCCTGAACGTCATGGCGGGACGACTCCGCGACAAGATCCGGGACCTCGAGCAGGAGCAAGCAAAGGCCACCGCCATCCTCGACGGGATGGTGGAAGGGGTGATCGCCGTCGATGGTCGCAACCTGATCCTGCTCATGAACGAACGCGCCCGGACCATCTTTGCCCTGGCCCCGACCCCGGTGGCGGGGCGGCCATTCCTGGAGGTCATTCGCAACGCTGATCTGCACGAAGTCCTCCGGCAGAGTCGGACGGAGGACGGTGTATCGCGCCACGAACTGCGCCTGTCGACCCCCGTGGAGCGCCGCCTCCAGGTGAACGCGGTGCGCCTGGTCCTCGTGGGTGAGGAGGTGGGGGTGGTGATGGTCCTCCACGACGTGACGGAGCTCAGACGCCTCGAGCACGTGCGGACGGAGTTCGTCGCCAACGTGTCGCACGAGCTGCGCACTCCGCTCACGGCCATCCAGGGCTATCTGGAGACGCTCCTCGCTGGCGCCCTCGAGGAACCCGAGCACGCGCGAAGGTTCTTGGAGATCGCCTTTCGTCACACGGAACGTCTGGGGCGGCTCCTCAACGACCTCACCGACCTCTCCAACATCGAGCTCGGCAAGGTCTCATTGGGGCTGCATCCGGTGTCGCTGGTCGAGGTGGTGGACTCGGTGCTGGCCATCATCAAGCCCAAGGCGGAGGCGGGCGAGGTGGCGTTGACCAGCGATGTCGGTCGTGATCTCCCTCTGGTGCGCGCCGACCACGACCGGCTGGCGCAGATCCTGATCAACCTGGTTGATAACGCCGTGAAGTACACCCCCCCGGGGCGGCAGGTCACGGTCCGGGCCCACGCGCAGGAGGCGGGGATGATCGCGGTGACGGTGGCCGACACCGGCGTGGGCATTCCGCGGACCGACTTGCCGCGCGTCACCGAGCGTTTCTATCGCGTCGACAAGGCGCGCTCCCGCGAGCTCGGTGGCACCGGCCTCGGACTGGCCATCGTGAAGCATCTCGTCCTGGCCCACGGGGGCGAACTGACCATCGAGAGCGAGCCGGGGCGCGGCACCGAGGTAACCTTCACGCTACGAAGTGAGGACTGACGGGAGGTCGCCAGCCGAGCAGGTGCCTCTCATTCCCGGAACGGGGCCGGTTCCCGGGTCGGACCCGATCATCCATCGCCTGCACTGGACGATCGCCGGCTGGGTGCTAGGCCTCACGCTCATCGTCGTCGACGGCGCGAGAGACGGACGGTGAAGGTCGGGTCAGGGCAGCTTTTCGATCCCGGTGACGACGAGGTTCGGCAGCGTCCCGCGTAGCAGAAAGTGGACGGAATCGCCGACCGCGACGCCGTCCAGGAGCTGAGGCGATGCGGCGCGGAAGCCCATGGTCATGGGGGGCATGTAGCCGGGAATGTCGTTATGGGTCAGGACGATGACGTTCAGCTCAGGCAGGATGGCACGGACAACGCCTTGGCCCTGGAAATCGCGTTCGCCAGCGGGGAGTGCCGCCGTCCGGGCGGCGCCCAGTGCCGCGCGCAGGCGCGCCGTCTCTCGCGTTCCCCAGAGATAGCCGCTCCCGAGGCCGATCATGAGGGCCAGATTGACCAGGAGGACAACCTGCCAGACGGCCATCAATGCACGTGCTCGCCCGGCTCGGCAGCAATCGTCTTCTCGTCGTTGAGTTGCTGGACGACGCCAAGAAGGGCGCGGACGTCGGGCCAGCTCCGCTCGCCCGCCGAGATGGCACGCAGATAGCCCTTACGGTCGATGAGAAATTCTGCGTGGGGCTCGCGCGCGAAAAGCCCGTAGGCAGCGACCAGGTCGGCGGCGCCCTCGGTGACCACGGGGAACCAGACCGGGGGGACTGCGCCCAGGCGCCGGATGGCGGCAGGGTCCGCGTCGCGCGGCACGGCCACCACGTCGACGCCCTGGACCACGAGGCCTGGGTAGTTCTCAGCCAACTCCGAGAGGCGGGCCCGCGATGCGGGCAACGTGTAGAGGACGAGCAACACCAGCTTGCGCCCCCGGTAGTCCCGCAGGGAACGGGTGGGAGTTGGGCCCACCGCGAAGTTGGCGTCGGGGGCCACGATGCGGGGCGAATCCGGCGTCACCGCGGGACTAAGACGCCTAGCCTGGTTGGCGGCCGCCAGGGCGCGAATGAAGTTCACGAGGTCCCAGCGCTCCTCTTCGTTCAAGCGCGCGAAGCCCGGCATGCCGGCCGCAGGAATGCCTTCAGAGATCCACCAGTAAAGGTCGCCCGCGGTGTGATGCATGGTGTGGGGGGCACGCAGATCGGCCGGGGGGCGGGGAAGGCGAAATCCGGCCACCCCGTCGCCGGCGCCCGTTGGACCGTGACATCCCGCACAGTGCTCGGCGTAGAGCTGCGAGCCGGCCGCGATGGACGCCGCGGTATACGGCACCGCGGGGCGACGATACGTGAGGGGGTAGGCGTCGATGGCGAGCGGGGGCAAGGCGAGGCCGAGACCAGAGAGTAGGAGGGCAATCGCTCCGGCGACAAGCAGAGCCCGAAGGCGGCGCCGGAGGAGGGCACAGAGTCCAATCACGACGCCGCCCACCGCGAGCTGGCTGCCCAGCAGCACCCGCACGGGAAGGGCGGGCGTATCGTCCAGCACCACCGTGGAGAGCCGGAACGAGAACGGCCAGGTGGGAGCCTGGTGGCGGGCGGGCGGGGTCCCGACGAGCACGGCCACCACGACGAGCAGTCCCAGCGCCAGCATGCCCTCGATGGTGACGAAGGCGGCGAGCCGGCGCATTGCCGGCAGACCGATGGTCTCGCCCTCGCGAGAGAGGGCGGGGAGCGTGCGGCGATTGATCCAGGCCAGGGCGAGCACGGGCGCCAGGATAACGAGTTTGACGAGGAGCCACCGTCCGTAGGATGTGCCGACAAGCCCTGCCACGTCTCCTACGTACAGAGTGGCGTTGAGCAGCCCGCTGGCGGCGAGCACGATCATGGCCGCCAGTGCGCACGTCGAGAATCGCCGCGCAGCAAGGACGGCATAAGGGCGCGCGTCAGCGCCGGCGGGCGTGCTGGCGGCTCGCAGCAGGACCGCCAGTGGCCACAGGCCCCCGATCCAGACACCCCCCGCGAGCAGGTGCACCGCGTCGTTGACCATGGCCCGGCCGGTATCGGGTTCCACGGCAGCGGCGTGACCAGCGAAGCCCAGCAGGGCGGCTGCCAGCGCCGCGAGCAGCACCATTTCACCCCGCGCGGCCACCCAGTCGGCTTGTGAGCGCAGATGGGCACGTCCCAGCAGTAGGGCGAGGAGGAGTACGAGGAGCCCCTGACGCGCTAGCCACACGTGACCGCCCTGGGTTTCGAAGGCCACCTTGCGCAAGGCGTCTAGTTCCAAGGCCGCCGCCGGCCGTCCTTCGAGACGCGCCGTCTGGATAGCGAGGATGCCAAGGGCGGACGCGATGGCGATCAGGGCAAGGATGCGCGACCAGGCTACGACGCGGGCGTGCCAGGTGCGGGCGGTCAAACGATCGGAGCGTCCCGCCAGCAGCAGGATGACCGGAGCGCCTACCAGCGCCAAGGAGGCCGACAGGTGAACCCAGCGCGCGGCAATTCCAAGCGCGGTCATCGGGGAGCATGATACTGCGACGCCTCCGCGGTATCTTTGAAGCATGGGGACCAACAGGGGCGAAACGCTCCGGGCGATTTTCTTCGACGCCGGCAACACCCTGGTCCGCATGAACTACGCGGCCATCGTCGAGCAGCTTGCCGTTCTGGGCCACCAGGTGGCGCTGGACGTCGTGCAGGAAGCCGAATGGCGCGCGCGTGTACGCCTCGATGACGAGCTTCTGGCGCGTCCAGGTGTTTCTACGGAAAGCGGGCCATCGCGCCACGCCTACCTCAGGCTTGTCCTCGAAGAACTGGGTCTCGCCGATGAGGCTACCGCGCGTGCGATGATCTTGTGGCGGGAGCGCTACCATGCCCCCATCGGGATCTTCGATATCGTCGATCCCGAGGCGGCGGCGGCCCTCATCCTGGCGCGGCAAGCTGGCCTCCGCACCGCCGTCATCTCGAACTCCAACGGTACGGTGGAGGCGCTCCTCACCTCACTCGGCCTCGCCCCGCACCTTGACTTCGTCGTTGACTCCTTCGTCGTGGGTCTGGAAAAGCCGGATGCCCGCATCTTCCAGCTGGCCGTGACCCGGGCGGGGCTCGAGCCCTCCCAAGCGGTTTACGTTGGCGATCTGTACTCGGTCGACGTCGCGGGGGCCCGCGGCGCCGGCCTGGACGCCGTGCTGATCGATCCGGGAGGCCACTGGGGAAGGCGCGATTGCCCGCGGGCGTCGGGGCCCATGGAGGCGGTGCGCCTGGTCTTGGCGCGGCAGAACATCGCCGGGGGGCCGGCTACTCAGGCAGGGAGACGAGAGGATACCGGCGCAGGGCCCCGTAGATGACGCGCTTCATCTCAACGATCTCGCGCTCGGTGTGGGCCTCGAAGCGTAGGGTGAGGTAAGGGTTCGTATTGGAGGCACGCACGAGGCCCCAGCCGCCGCCGGGAAAGAGAACGCGCGCGCCGTCGATGTCGATGGTCTCGTACTGCTGACGTAACTCGCGGACAAGCTGATCGATGACCCGGAACTTCTCCCCGTCCGGACAGGGAGCTTTCAGCTCGGGTGTGGTCTGCAGATGGGGCACGGAGTCAAAGAGCGTGGAGATGGGCGCCGGGATTCCCGCGGCGATCTCGATGATCTTGGCGGAGGCGAGGATGCCGTCGTCCACCCCGTAGTAGTCCTCCGCGAAGAACATGTGACCGCTGACCTCGCCTCCGAGCAAGATGCCTTCCTCCCGCATTTTGCGCTTGAGATGGGAGTGCCCCGTCTTCCACATCACGGGGACGCCCCCGTGACGGGCGATGTCGTCCACCAGGGCCTGCGACGACTTGACGTCGAACACGATCTTGGCGCCGGGGTGACGTCGTAAGAGATCGCGGGCCAGGAGGACGAGGATGAGGTCGGCCTCGTGCCGACGGCCTTGCTCGTCGATGACTCCGACCCGGTCCGCGTCGCCATCATAGGCGAGCCCGAGATCGGCACGGACGGCCAGTACCCGGGCCTGAAGGTCGCGCACGTGCTCGGCGTCCTCGGGGTCGGGGAGGTGATGGGGAAAGGTGCCGTCCGACTCGCAGTACAGCTCGATCACCTCGCAGCCGAGACGCCGAAGGACATCCGGCGCCCAGCCGCCCGCCACGCCGTTGCCGGCGTCGACCACGACTCGCAGGGCTCGAGCCGGACGAACCAGACGCGCGACCGTGTCGAGGTAGTCGGCGCGGGGACTTCGCACGGTGAGGGAGCCGTGCCCCGTCTCGTAGTCGTGAGCCTCGATGAGGGCGCATAGCGACTGGATCTCGGCCTCGGTGAGGGGGGCCGCCCCCGGATGAACCATCTTCACCCCGTTGTACGCGACTGGATTGTGGCTGCCCGTGATGTTGGCGCCGCCGTCGAGCCGCCAGTGCGCGGTGGCGAAGTAGAGAAGGGGCGTGGGGGTCAGGCCGATGTCGATGACGTCGATGCCGGCCGCCCGCGCGCCTTCGACGAAACCGGCCCTGAGCCCGTCGGACGAGACCCGGTTGTCCTGACCGACGGCGATGGTTCGTCCCCCCTGTCGCCGGATCAGCGTGCCGTAGGCGGCGCCGACCTGCCGGAAGACCTCGGGGTTGACGTCGTCACCGAGCAACCCGCGCACGTCGTACGCGCGAAAGATGTGGGGGTTTAAGCGTGTCATGGGGGGCCCCGATATGGCCCCCCAAACCCCCCCGACGCTCGGAGCGCCCCGGGAAACCCGTGGCGCTTCTCGATCACACGCAGGCCCTCAGAATTTAGCATCGTGTATCCACGTGAGAGGGCGCGTGGGCGCTCCTCGATATTTCCGCCTAGCCTATCACGGGCCCCGTGCACACGGCGTCGCTTGGCCGTAGACTCGAAGCGCGGGGGGTGGCGATGCTTCCCGCGGAGAGGACACGGCATGGACGAGATGGAGCTCAAAGAGCAGACCAAGCGGACGGCCGCCATGCTCTTCCACACCCTCAAGGGTGGCTCGGGTTACGAGACCTGGCGAAGGTTCGACCGGGACCTGGCGCGGGAGCTCTCGATGTTTTTCGCCGGCAAGCTTTACAGCCGCCAGATCATCTCGCAAAAGCAGCGCGAGCTGTGCGCGGTGGCCTCACTGACCGTGCTGCATCGTCCTCACGAGTTGCGCGCGCACATCCACGCCGCCCTCAACGTGGAGGCGACCCGTCAGGAAGTGGCGGAGGTCATCTTCCAGCAGGTGACGTACGGGGGCATGCCTGTGGTGGTCGACGCCCTCGAGGTTTTCAAGGCCGTGCTCGTGGAGCGGGGCGAGTGGGAGGAGTGAGCGTTCTCGAGGCCATGCTCGGGGCGGCGCGGGCGGCCGGCGAGCTCGCGCTCGGATACTATCGTGGGGGCTTCGACGTGGTCATCAAGGCGGATCGGACGCCGGTAACGCAGGCCGACCGGGAGGCCGAGCAGCTGATCGTGGAGCGTCTCCGCCGTGCCTTTCCCGACTGCGGCTTCTTGGGTGAGGAGTTCGGAGACCAGGGTACCAAGGACCGGCGCTTCATCATCGATCCCATCGATGGCACCAAGAACTTTGTGCGCGGCATTCCGGTTTGGGCCACGCTCCTGGCCCTGGAGGAGGGGGGTCAGGTAACGGCGGGGGTCATCTACAATCCGGCTTTGGGCGAGATGTTTTGGGCATCGCACGGTGGGGGTGCCTTCCGCAACGGTAAGCGGGTGTCGGTGTCGGAGATCATCCGGCTCGGCGAAGCCCAACTCATTCATTCGGCGCTGCGTCCCCTGCGGGAGGCGGGGTACTGGGAGGGCTTGGCGCGGCTAGTCGACGCGACCGAACGCCAGCGCGGATTTGGCGATTACATGGGCTACACCCTGGTGGCAGAGGGCAAGGCCGAGATCTACGCGGAGATCTATGCCCAGGGAGGGGGACTCAAGCCGTGGGATCTCGCCCCGTGCAAGATTCTGGTCGAGGAAGCCGGCGGCGTCTTCACGGATCTTGACGGGCGTTCCACGATCTATACGGGCTCCGCGCTTGCCACCAACGGGCATCTTCACGAGGCCGCCCTCGGGCTGCTCCGCGCGTCGTAGCTCCATCCTCGGCCCGGCCTCTTCATGAACGATGGAACACACCGGGCGAGCGGCGCTCCGGGCGCCTCAGGGGTTCGCGCCGGCGCTGCTTGCGGGTGCCATGACCGGGGCGGAGATGAAATTCATCACGACATGATCGGCATCGGAGCCACGTTGGCCATCCATCCCGGCGCCCTGGGCGACGTGCTGCTCGCCATTCCGGCGCTGCGCGCCCTCCGGGTTCAGAGGCCGGGCGTGACACTCGCGCTCGCCGCCCAGCCGCGGCTGGCCCGATTGCTCGCCACCCTTGGCGAGGTCGATCGCGCACTCGATTTCGAGTCGCTCGGTCTCGGCGCCCTGTTCACGGCCGGCCTGGGCCCCGCGCGGCCACTCCTCGTGCGCGCGGCCCGGGTGGTGTGCTGGTTCGGATCGCGCGACGCGCGCTTCGTGGCCAACCTGCGCGGCATTGTCGCGGGCGCGGTGGTGGCGTCGCCGGCCGCCGACGATCTTCCTGTGTGGCAGCACCTGCGCCGGACGGTGGGTGCGGCGCTCGACGGTGAAACGGCGCCGCTCCGTGTGCCGCCCGTCGCGGGGGAGGCCGGGCGACAGGCGCTCCTCGACGCCGGGTGGGATGGCGTGCGGCCAGTCGTCGTGATGCATCCGGGAGCAGGAAGTGCCGCTAAGCAGTGGCCGGTCGACGGCTTCGCGATGGTCGCGCGGACTGTAAGCCGGGAGGGCCCGTTCGCCCTCGTTGTCCATGAGGGGCCAGCCGACGCCGAGGCAGCCTCGTCCCTGCTCGCTGCCCTGGGTCCCCAAGCCACCCGACTCCGAGAGCCCCCGCTGGAAGCGCTGGCGGGCGTGCTCGCCAGCGCCGTGCTGTATCTCGGCAATGACTCCGGCGTGAGTCACCTCGCGGCTGCAGTGGGCGCGCCGAGCGTCGTGCTGTTCACGCAGGAACTCCTCCGCTGGCGGCCCTGGTCGACCAAGGTCGGCCTGCCCGTCGTGTCGACGGGAGGGATCGTCCCCACCGACCTCGAAAGGGTCATGGCGGCCGCCCGCGCGGCCATGACGTAGACTCGACAGATGCAGCGCGCACGGCGGCGGTCCGAGACCGGTCTGGTTCTCGCGGCCGCGGTCATTGTCCTGGCCGGATTCGGCATCGCCCTGGTCGAGATGTACCGGTGGCCGAAGGGGTCGATCTGGGGCGTGGTCGGAGGGGCCGTCCTGCTGGTGGCCATCATCCGGGCGGTGTCGACCCGGAAGCCTTGACGGGGCGCTCACCGCGCGTATTCGGCGATCGTCAGCGGTCGGGCCTGGCCCAGATGCCTCGCTCGTGCATCAAGCGAATCTGCTTCCGGATGACCTTCTCCCGATATTCCTTGTGCTTCATGGGTTCGCGTGTGAGGTAGAGGTTCTTCGGGTAGATAGGCTTCTCGTAGAGGATCTGATACAGCTCGGTGCGAAGGTCCTTCATCCAGTTGTCCCACTGGGCCCGGGCGCGGTGATCGCGCAGCGCCTCGATGTCGATGACCCCGCCCACGTAGGTGGACCCGGCCCCGTAGTCCTGGCGTCCGACGATCTGTCCCTTGTAGTTGATGACGAAGGAGCGCCCCCCAAAGGTGTCGATGGGCGTGGTCTCCTCGGGGAAGAGATAGTACGTACCCATGTTGGGAGCGACCACATACATGTTATTGTCCAGAGCGCGGGCGCGGCTCTGAATCTCGAAGATGTCGTTGCCGGTGGCCGGATGGGGATAGGAGGCTCGATACACGACCTCGGCGCCATTGAGGGCCAGCGCCCGAGCGTTCTCGGGGTACGACCCCTCGTTGGCCATCATGATTCCGAGCCGGCCGATCTCGGTGTCTACCACCGGCCAGAAGGCCTGCAAGGTCCGCCCATACTTCGCCACCCACCAGTCGTAGACGTCGTGCGGGCACACCGAGTGCTCCACGGGAAACAGCGGGGAGACCTTGTAATGCTGGAGGATGACCTTGCCGCGGGGGTTGATGATGAAGCCCACATTGAAGAACCGATCCTTGAGGTCCGGGTGGCGGGCCTTGGCTTGGGCCATGACGAAGGCGTTGTACTCCTTGGCGAGGCGCCCCAGCGCCTCCGTCTCTTCCCCGGGGATGTCGATGGCGCCCTCCCGGGCGAACTGCACGTGATCGAGGTCCAGGACCTCGTCGTTGAAGCCTTGCAGCGCGCCTTCGGGAAACGCGATGAGCCGCACGGGCAGGTCGAGACTGGAGAGCCAGGAGGCGGCCTTCACCAGGTGCTGCAGGTGCTCCAGGTTGATCTTGATGTCCTTGCGCTTGCGGATGCCGCGCACGGTGGGGATCAGTCCGACCGCGGTGTAGGGCTTGATCATGCATGGACCTCCCGGATGGTGGATGAATACGGCCGCGTCACCCGACGAGCCTCAGCCCGGCCCGGACGAACCTTCGAAAGTCGGCAGGGTTCGCGGTGGCGAGGCTCGCTCCCGCCCGCACGGCCGTCGCCGCGATCATACACGTCACCAGGCTGCCGCGACGTCGCCCGCCCACCTCAAACAGGCGCGCGGCCAGGGCCGCGTCCTCGTCGAGAAAGGGAACGGGCGCCTCGAGAATCCGCCGGGCCAGCGCGACGTGGGCCGCCTGCACCGGACCGCACAGGAACTCGGTCCAGCCCACGGCACTCAACGCGAGCGCTTCGCCCTCGCCCAACCAACGACGAAGGCGCCGATCCTCCGCCGTTTCACGGGCCAAGGCCCGGATCAGGAAGCTCGGGTCGAGGTGGATCACGCGGGGCGCGCGGGCCGGCGGGAAGTGGCGCGGCGCTCGGCGCGCGTCCGGCGCGCCCACGCCCGGGCCCGGGCGGGCGTCAGGTCGAGGTCATGCTGGAGACGGTCGAGGGCCCGCAGCGCCTCCACCGCCCCGGGCGGAGCCAGACCGGCGGCGGCGCGAATCGAGCGGCGCAGGGCTTCCGACTTGGAGACACGCCAGCGGCGGGCCAGCTGCGCGAGCGTGCGAACGCTGCCGGGATCGAGAGCGTAGGTCGACCGGATCGTCATCATGGCCATAACACGGATAATATGGTCATACCCAAAGCCCGTGTGTCAAGAAAAGAGCCTGGGCGCGTGTCAGGACCGTTTCGAGACCTTGATCTATAGGTCTGCCACGGCCCCGACCGTGTAGATGACGAGGCGTCCGCCGCGGTTCCTGACCGTCAGCTCGTGGCGTGGGAGATCGCTCGCATCGAGGCCCGCTCGCCGCGCCGCGTCCTCCGAGATCACCAGCTCGCAGTCGTACTCCTTGGTGAGCTGCTCGAGACGGCTGGCCAGATTCACCGTGTCACCGACCGCCGTCAAGTAGACCCCGGCCCCGTATCCCATACGCCCCACCACGGCCGGGCCGACGTGGATTCCGATGCCGATCCGAAGCGGAGCAGGCAGCTCGTGAGCCAGCTCTCGACTCAGGTCGGCGAGCGCCTGCACGAGTCCCTGCGAGGCGGCCAAGGCACGGCGTGCCCCGGCTTCGGGGCCGGCGTCAACGCCGAAGAGGGCCATGATCCCGTCACCCGTGAACTGGTTGGGGATGCCGCCGGCGCGCTCGATCGAGGCCCCGGCCACCTCGAAATAACGGTTGAGCAGAAAGACGAGGTCGTACGGGAGCTTGTGCTCGGCGATCCGCGTGAAGCCTCGTAGGTCCGCAAAGAGAACGGCGATCTCTTGCTCCACGCCCGGCCGATGCTCGCCGGCGACGACCGTGCGCGGAGGCGGCAGAGCCGGGAGCAGAGGAACGACGGCGAGGTCGGCCTGCGGGCGCAGCTGGCAGGCAAGCCTCACGTTAGGCGGGGCGGCCACGCGCTGGAGCACACGCGCTTCGGCGGCGCTGGGGGGAGGCAGCTTCTCGAGCCCCCGCCCGATCCGTACGCGGCAGGTCGAACAGCGTCCGCGCCCCCCGCACACGGAGACGTGCGGAACACCCGCGCCGCGGCTGGCCTCGAGCACCGTGAAGCCCCGCGTCACCTGGACGATGCGGCCGTCCGGATAGCCGACGCGGATAGTCCGCCGGCGCGCATGAAACGCGCGCCCGGCGCGGGCCAACAGCACGACGCCGAGCGCGCCCGCATATCCGTGCAAGAACCCGCGCTGAAGGCCGGCCAGGGTGGCGCGCTGCTCGGGGCCGGGTGCTCTGTTTTCCCGCATCGTCGTTGCTGCCCAGCCCGGCCCTGCGGCGAGACGCGAAACCTCGCGCGCCCCCTCGGCGAACCCGAGCAGGGCCAGGACCGGCACCAGCAAGGCAACGCCGAAGAGCCACGTCACCGCGCGGGGATACCAGGGACGAAAGCGGAGCCAGTAATGGAGGCCGATGCACCCATGAATCCACGCCATGGTGAGGACCAGCGCTTGCCTGGCGCCCAGTTCGGGGCTGAGCTGTCCATAGATGAGGAGTATCCGAGCATACGGGTCGCCCGTATCGAACATGACGTGCGCGCCGCGTGTCCCCAGCACGTGACCGACGAGCAAGGGGGGAAGGCAGAGCCCGAGGGTGATCTGGATGGTTTGCCAGAGCGGCATGCGCAAGGTGCGACGCTCGTAGAGGAACCACAGGGCGAGGAGCCCATGGGTAGCCAGCGCGCCGTACAGGGCAACCGTCCCCACCGGGCTGCGCCAGAGGCGGAGGAACCAGAGGCGTCCCTCCTCCATGGCGGCCAGCGACACCAGCCCTAGGGCATGGTTGAGGAGGTGGGTGGACACGAAGGTGAAGAGCACCAAGCCGGCGCCGAGCCGCCACTGTCGAAGCCACGGCGAGGCCATGCTAACCGCCCGGTGCTCGCGGCGGAGGGGGCGTGACCGCCTAGCCCTTCACGGAGGGCAGACCGCGCAGGGCCTCCTCGACCTTCTCGGCCGGATACTCGTAGTCCTGGAGCTTGCCCGCCAGGTACGCCTCGTAGGCGCTCAAGTCGAGGTAGCCGTGACCGCACAGGTTGAAGACGATCGTCTTTTTCTTCCCTTCCTCCTTGCAGCGCAGTGCCTCCTCGAGGACGCCACGCACGGCATGGGCCGCCTCCGGCGCGGGGAGGATGCCCTCTGCCCGCGCGAAGGTGAGGGCCGCCTGGAACGTGGCCAGCTGGGGCACCGCCCGCGCCTCCAGCACGCCCTCATCGTACAGCTTGCAGATGAGCGGAGCCATGCCGTGATAGCGCAACCCCCCGGCGTGCATGGGGGCAGGCACGAAGCTGTGGCCGAGGGTGTGCATCTTGACGAGCGGGGTGAGGCCCACCGTATCCCCGAAGTCGTACACGTACTTGCCCTTGGTGAGGCTCGGGCACGCGCTGGGCTCGATGGCGACGATCCTGAGCTTCTTGCTCTTCCCGCGCAGCTTGTCGGCCATGAACGGGAAAGAGAAGCCCGCGAAGTTGGAGCCGCCCCCGATGCAACCCACCACCACATCGGCCTCGGCCTCCGCCTTGTCGAGTTGCTTCTTCGTTTCCAACCCGATCACCGTCTGGTGCATCAGGACGTGGTTGAGGACGCTTCCCAGCGAGTACTTGGTATCGTCGCGCTGGGCGGCGTCCTCCACGGCTTCGCTGATGGCGATGCCGAGACTGCCCGGGGAGTCGGGATGCTGCTCGAGAATCTTCTTGCCGGAAGCGGTGTCGGGGCTGGGGCTGGCCACGACCTGGGCGCCCCACGTTTCCATCAAAATGCGACGGTAGGGCTTCTGCTGGTACGAAACCTTGACCATATAGATCTTGCATTGCAGGCCAAACATCTGACACGCCATGGCGAGCGAGGACCCCCACTGGCCGGCCCCCGTCTCCGTGGTCAGACGCTGAACACCTTCCTGCTTGTTGTAATAAACCTGGGCGACGGCCGTGTTGGGTTTGTGGCTGCCGGCGGGACTCACGCCCTCGTACTTGTAGTAGATCCGCGCGGGGGTGTCGAGGGCCTTCTCCAACCGCCGCGCACGATACAGAGGAGTGGGTCGCCACAGGCGCCAGATGTCGCGCACTTCGTCGGGGATCTCGATCCAGCGCTCTTGGCTGACCTCCTGCTTGATCAGCTCCATCGGGAAGAGCGGCGCCAGATCGGCGGGCCCCAGCGGCTTGTGGGTGCCCGGATGAAGGGGAGGGGGCAGCGGAGTCTTGAGGTCAGCCTGAATGTTGTACCACTTGGTCGGGATGTCCTTCTCACTCAGAAGGAACTTGACCTGATGCTTGTCGGTGGCCATGGCGACCTCCTTCCGATCGACAAACCGGGGGGATTCCGCGCGAAGTTCCGGTAAACGATACCACGGTTCCCGAGAGGTCCGCCTCGCCGACGGGCGGCATCCGCCGCTGGCGAGGGCGGTGAGAGCAGCCAAAGGACTTAGAATACTCGGGACCGGACCTGCAAAGGAGTACGCCATGCCCAGATCGCTGCGCCTGCCCCGTCCCGATGGCACCCTTCTCCCTTACACGGCCCGCGCTCCCGAGGTGCTGCCGGTGACGGCGGGGCCCATCAAGAGCCGCATCGCGTATGCGGCGGTTCACGTGGTGGCAGACCCACTCGCTCCCGTCAACCCTACGCTGGAGTCGGCCGTGGACTGGGAGGCCACGCTCGCCTTTCGCCGTCACGTCTATGGACTGGGGCTGGCCGTGGCCGAGGCCATGGATACCGCCCAGCGCGGGATGGGTATGAGCTGGGAGGCGACGCGGGAGCTCATCCGCCGTTCCCTTGCTGACGCGCGGACGGTGACCGGCGCCCGTATCGGGTGCGGCGTCAACACGGACCAACTCGACCCGTCGGCACCGGTCACCCTCGATCAGGTCGAGAGCGCCTACGAAGAGCAGATCGACTGGGTCGAACGCCACGGCGGCCAAGTCATCCTGATGGCAAGCCGCGCGCTCGCCGCGTGCGGACGGGGACCCGAGGACTACGTCCGCGTGTACGGCAGGCTGCTGCGTCAGGTGAGCCGGCCCGTGATTATCCACTGGCTGGGTGACATGTTCGATCCCGCCCTCGAGGGGTATTGGGGATCACCGAGCCTCGACGTGGCCATGGACGTGCTGCTGGGCATCGTGCGTGAGCACGCGGTCAAGGTGGATGGAGTCAAGCTGTCCCTCCTCGACCAGAAGCGTGAGATCGCCATGCGTCGGCAGTTTCCGGCGGGGGTTCACATGTACAGCGGCGACGACTTCGACTACCCAACGACCATCCGGGGCGACGAGCACGGCTTCAGTGATGCCCTCCTCGGTATCTTTGACGTTATCGCCCCCGCCGCCTCCGCCGCGCTGCACGCCCTCGACGCGGGCGATCTCACCCGCTACGATGCGATCCTGAATCCGACCCTACCCCTGTCCCGCCACCTCTTTGGCTCACCCACCCGCTTTTACAAGACGGGGGTGGTGTTCATGGCGTATCTCAATGGTCACCAAAGACACTTCCGCATGGTGGGTGGGCTCGAAGGCGCGCGCTCGATCATTCACCTGGCCGAGATCTTCCGCCTGGCCGATCACGCGGGACTTCTCCGCGATCCCGACCTGGCTACCGAGCGGATGCGGCGGGTGCTGGCCGTAGCCGGTCTCGACTCGGAATAGTCCGGACTAGCTGCCTCGTTCGATGACCCCGCACGCGAGCCGGTCTCCGCTGTCGCCGGCGGGATCGGTGAGCATGTCGTCCGCTTTCACGTGGACAACGAGGGCGCTGCCATCGGCATCGAAGAGCGATGTCGGTCCCTTGCCGAGGGTCACACGCTTGGTAGAAACCTCGAGGTGCCCGCGGCCGCTGGCGTCGACGGTGATGTTGGGCAGGTCTCCGGCGTGGGGCCCGCGCGGGTTACTGGTTCCGTGTTGCGCCCCCGTGGGATTGAAGTGGCCGCGGGCAGACGCAAAGGAGGGCGGATCGCACTGGCCGACCTCATGGATGTGCACGGCCTTGTCACCGACGGGTAACCCGCTGACGTCGAGAAGGAGGCGAACCTCTCCCCCCTGCTGCAGCAAGACGGCAGTCCCCACCGCCCGTCCGCTGGCGTCCCTGAGGTGGGCGGCGGCGGAGGGCGGAGGCGTGCTGAGAAGGGGAATGTGGACGTAGGGGTTGGGTATGTACGGCATTCGGCAGCCGACGAGCGAGAGCGCGAGCGCGACGAGCCAGGAAAGGGCCTGCGGGCGCACCACGGAGGTCAGGGGGAGGGGAGTCGTTCCCCGCGCGCGTACCAGGCAGGCTCGACGCCGCGCCGGAAGACCTTCACGCGGCCGAGTCCGGCCACGGTGGCCGTCCCGTCCTCGATGCGGATCATCGTCTGCTCCTCGATGCCGAACACGGGATTGGCGTTCACCGCGTGGTACTCCCGAATGCGGTCGTCGCGCGTCTCGCTGCCGGCGGCCATGAGAGGATCCGCCTCGCAGTAGTGAGGATTGATGTTGAACGGCACCAGGCCGAGCGCCTCGAAGCGGTCGAGGGCCACCACGTTCCAATCGTTGGTGGTCAGAATCGTCGGGCCTGCCACGTTGGCCCCGGCGCTACTCCCCAGGTAGGGCACGCCGTGGTGGACTCGCTCCTGGA